>Ga0228536_1000439_pt1 | contig 79761 bp, 86 predicted proteins | sample SJ1Smetagenome_FD_168611 | JGI IMG/M metagenome (GOLD analysis project Ga0228536, IMG submission 168611) | Enriched culture of PCE-dechlorinating microbial communities from Ithaca, New York, USA - SJ1.S | ecosystem: Engineered > Modeled > Simulated communities (microbial... > Unclassified...
AATATATCTTCTACATCTTGTACTAGCTTTGCTCCATCTTTAATTAATGCATTTGTCCCCTCACTGTACAAGCTATTTATATTGCCAGGAATTGAAAAAACCTCTTTTCCCTGATTTAATGCATGGCTTGCAGTAATTAAAGAACCTGAATTTTTCTGTGCTTCTATAACTAAAACTCCATAGCTAAGACCAGATATAATTCTATTTCGTTGAGGAAAATTATATTTAAATGGTTCTGTATCAGGTGAAAATTCAGTAATAATCAAACCATTATTTTCAATATCATCATATAATGCTTTATTTGATTTAGGGTATATCTTATTAATTCCACAACCTAAAACCGCTATTGTTTGACCATGGTTTAAAAGGGCAGTTTTATGGGCTATTGTGTCTATTCCATATGCAAGCCCACTAACAATAGTTAGATTATAGTTTGTTAACTCTTTTGTGAATTTCTCGCATGCCCACTTCCCATATAGCGTTGGCTTTCTAGTCCCAACAATAGCTATTGAATTAGAGTTTATTAGCCCAATATCCCCTTTATAGTACAATACGCTTGGTTTATCTGAGATAAATTTTAGACTAATAGGATAATTACTACTATAAGTGGTCAATATACCAATGTTATTTGACTTTTTCATGTTATAAATAGTATTTAGTACATCGTCTATATCGGAACCTAACAACTTATCTATCATGTTTGAATTAAGCAATCTAAGGTTTTCTAATTCATTCCTACTGATGTAGAGAATATCTTTCATATTTTTAAAGATATTCTCTAGCTTTTCAATTTTATCGCTATTTATGCCATTATAGCTTAGCCAAATGAGGATTTCTTCATCGCTATATCCCATTAATTATTACCTCCAATATTTTATGTCTAAGCTTCTGTATCGAATAGCCTCTGATAAATGATAATCTTCAATAATATCTTTGTAATCCAGATCAGCAATAGTTCTAGCTACCTTTAATATTTTGTTATATGATCTTGCACTAAATTTATATTTCTCAAATGCTTTTCTCATCAATAATTCTGCAGATTTTGATAACTTGCAAATTGATTTAATTTCTTTATTTGAAAGATTGGCATTGTAAATTGTTGCTTTAGTAGAGTTCCTGTTTTGCTGAATTAGTCTAGCTTGTTCAACTGTATTTTTTAAATCAGATGATGAGATTTCTTTAGATTCCTTACTTAAATCAGAATAATTTACGGGCAACACTTCTATATGTATATCAATTCTATCTAATAGAGGATGACTTATCTTGTTAAGATATTTTTCAATTGATGTTTGGCTACAAGTACATTGATGAAATGGATCTCCAAGATTTCCGCAAGGGCAAGGATTCATGCTCGCTATAAACATAAAATTTGAAGGGTAAGTTAAAGAAGCATTTACTCTTGATATATGTACGAATCCATCTTCAAGAGGCTGTCTTAATACCTCTAGAACATTTTTCTGAAATTCCGGTAATTCATCAAAAAACAAGACTCCTCTATGCGCTAAGGATACTTCGCCAGGTTTTGGAATTTTACCTCCACCTATTATTGCTATACCTGAAGATGAGTGATGTGGTGCCCTAAAAGGTCTTTCTGTGATTAATTTATTATTTGTTAAAAGACCAGCAATGCTATAAATTTTTGTTACTTCAATTGATTCTTCGATGTTTAGTGAGGGTAATATTGTAGGTAATCTTCTTGCAGACATGGTTTTTCCAGACCCAGGAGGCCCAACTATTAGCATGTTATGAGAACCTGCAGCAGCTATTTGCATAGCTCTCTTTAATCCCTCTTGGCCTTTTATATCAGAAAAATCAATATTGCTGCTTATACTATCACAACTATATATTTCTCCTTTGTAAGCTTCTATCACTATTTTTCCATTTAAAAAATCACAAACTTGCTTTAAATTGGCTACTGGAATAATATCTACATCCTCTATGATAGCACATTCATCTTTATTTAACTCAGGAATGATGAATTTGTTTATACCATATTCTCTCATTGATATTATCATTGGTAAAGCTCCTATTATAGGATTAATAGTTCCGTCTAAAGACAGCTCCCCTAGATAAATACAATTTGCATCAGGTAAATTAACAATTTCTGCCGCAGCTAATATTCCTATAGCAATTGACAAATCCATTTGTGAACCATCTTTCTTTAAATTTGCCGGTGCAAGATTGATAGTTATTCTATTAAGAGGAAATTCATATCCAGAATTTTTAATTGCACTTCTTACTCGCTCTTTGGATTCCTTAATGGCTGTATCGGGTAATCCAACTATATTAAAAGCAGGAAGACCCCTAGATAAATCAGTCTCTACGTCGACAATGTGACCATTTAATCCTTGCAATACACATGTTTTAAGTTTAGAGTACACTGGCACTCACCTCATTTAAATATAATTTACCATGCACTAAAAGCATTCTTAATATATATAATTTTATTGTTATCTGATGGGTATACTTCTGCTACATCATATCTAATCTGGACGTTATTTAATTTATTTATTTGTATATATAATAAAGAGGTTTTAATTATTTTAAATTGCTTTCGTTTATCTACTGCTTCTGATGGCCTACCATAGATATTACTATTTCTAGTTTTAACTTCAATAAAAGCTAAAATATCTTTATCCATAGCTATTATGTCAATCTCACCTATTTGGTTTCTGTAATTATGAAAGATTACTTTATAATTATTAGATTTCAAATAATCTAATACTAATTTTTCCCCTTCATCTCCAATATTCTTGTTATTCATATTTTTTAGTCCTCAAAATATTATTTAAAAATGATTTCCTATGCATATCCGAAACACCGTATTTTCTTATCAATTCTATATGTTCTGCAGTACCATAGCCTTTATTCTTATATAATTTATATTGCGGGTATAATTTATCCCATTCATTACATAGATTGTCTCTATAAACTTTTGCAACAATTGATGCACATGAAACATGATGGATCAAGTCATCTGCATGGTTTAACGAAATTTGATCAATAGGCAAATCTAACCTTTCAGCATCGACTATTGCTATGATTTTATCTGTTGAAATTTTATTTTTTTGGAGGAGATTAGTAATCGCATCCTTCATTGCAAGCTTAGTTGCTTGCTTAATATTTATTTCGTCTATAGTCTTATTGTCAATGCAGCATATTGAATAATCAATACAGTAACTCATAATTATATCATTCAAATACTCTCTTTTCTTTGAAGATAATTTTTTAGAGTCCTTGACATCTAGTATATGAAAATATTTTGGCAAGATTATCGCACATGCTGTGACATCTCCAAATAAAGAGCCTCTTCCAACCTCATCAACACCAATGATGTAATCATACCCTTTTTTATACAATTCTAATTCAATTTCATTCATATTTATACCTCTTGCGGACTTTCTAGTGAAATTTTCCCTAATAAGCCTTTTCTAAAATCATCAACTATTATATTCGCAGCCTTTTCTAAATCGATATTAGACCCTTTCAATAAGCACCCTCTTTTTATAGCAATTTTTTCTAGTGTGCCATAAGGATCTGCGCTATTACTATCGAGATTATATCGTTTAATTATTAACGTTTCATTTATTGCATTCAGCTTATCAATTAATTTTAGTGAAAGAGTTACAGTATCTAATATCTCATCCTTTATGGATCCTACAAATGCCAGATTTAGGCCAACGTTTTCCTCCTCGAATTTTGGCCACAACACACCTGGAGTGTCTAATAGATAAATACCATCATTCGCATTAATCCATTGTATGGATTTAGTAATGCCTGGTTTATTCCCTGTCTTTGTAGACTTTCTATTTGCTATTCTATTAATTAATGTAGATTTACCAACATTTGGGATTCCTACAATCATGACTTTAACAATATTTTTATCTATTGTTTTTTTGGTTAAATTTACTAATTCATCAATGCCTTTGCCACTTAACGAATTAAGGAATACACAATTAATCCCATTATTATTATAATAATTTTTCCATTTATTGTTTATCTCTGGATCTGCTAGGTCAGACTTATTTAGAATGATTATTCTCTTTTTCTTGCCTAATATAGAATTAATTGAAGGGTTTTGGCTACTGTAGGGAATTCTAGCATCCAATAATTCATAAACTATATCTACTAATTTTAAATTTGATTTTATTGATTCGGTAGTCTTCTTCATATGCCCCGGGTACCAATTTATATTAATGTTCATATCATCACCACTTTAAATACAAAAATTGGGACTTATTAAGTCCCATTAGTAAAATCTCTTTTCTTTAACCTTAGCTGATTTACCTTGTCTATCTCTTAAGTAATACAATTTTGCTCTTCTTACCTTGCCTTTTCTGATTACTGCAATCTTATCGATTCTTGGAGAGTTAATAGGGAATGTTCTCTCAACACCAATACCATAAGAAATTCTTCTTACTGTAAATGTTTTTCTAGATCCTTCTCCTTGTATCTTTAGTACAGTACCTTCAAATACTTGAATTCTTTCTCTAGAACCTTCAATTACCTTGTAAAACACTTGAATAGTATCTCCAACATTAAATTGAGGTAAATCTTTTCTTATTTGTTCTGCTTCAATTGATTTTATAATGTCCATCATTATCCTCCCTTCTTTGAATGTTCTTGTAAAAACAGAGGAACACACATATTTACATGAAATGTATTATAACATAGTTGAAATTCTAATACAATAAAACTTTAAATGTTTTTAATTATATCTTCAATTACGGTACTTGTGGAATCATCTAATTTATTGCTACAGATGATATCTGGCCTATTTAATAATGTTATATATAAGGAGTTAACAATTCTCCACTTTTTAATTTTCATATGATCCCCACTGAGAAGAACTTTAGGTACTCTCTTACCTCTAAAATTTTCAGGTCTAGTGTATTGAGGATATTCTAATAATCCTTTGTAAAATGATTCATTTTCAAATGATTCATTTGAAGCTAATACGCCCGGCAACAGCCTAACAATTGAATCAATCATTACCATAGCAGGTATCTCTCCACCTGTTAAAACATAATCTCCGATAGAAATTTCTTCGTCAACATAATTTTCAACTATTCTATTATCAATTCCTTCATAATGGCCAGAAAGTAGAATGATATGTTCTTTTCTAGCTAGATTTTTAACAATATCTTGATTCAACAGCTTACCTTTAGGAGATAAGTAGACGATATGAGATTTTTCTGTTTTACAGCTCATGATAGCGTCATAAACTGGTTCTGGTTTTAAAATCATTCCAGGGCCTCCTCCATAAGGATAGTCATCAACCCTTTTATGCTTATCCTTTGAAAAATCTCTTATATTTACAGTATTTAGAACAAATTTGTTGTTTTCCAAAGCTCTCCCAATAATACTGTAATTATAAAGATATGAGAAAACCTCAGGAAACAATGTTAATATATCAATAATCATTCTAACATTCCTTCTATAGGATCAATAATAATTAATTTATCTTTAATGTTGACTTCAACAATAAATCTTTTAACAGCAGGTATCAAGTAGTCCTTACCTTCATCATTAGTTATTACATATACATCATTTGCATTCCCAGTAATAACATCAGTCACTTTCCCAATAAGATCATTTGATAGATTAAATACAGTGCAATTGATGAGATCTGAAATAAAATACCTATCTTCTGGTAATTCCACTTTGTCATATTCATCTACATAAAGGTATTTGCCTTTATACACTTCGGATTTATTAATATCATCTAAACCTTTAAATTTAATTATAGCCATGCCTTTATGAATTTTTACTGACTCAATGTAATATAATTCTTTTTCATCTCCTAAATAAGCTTTACTTAAATGGAAGAATCTATTTATATCATCTGTAAGAGGATAAACTTTTAAATCACCTTTTATCCCATGAGTATTAGTAACCATTCCTACTACAGTATAATCCATCTATCCACCTGAATTCTAAAAGATTATTGAATTATTTCAACAACTACTCTTTTATTTTGTTTTATTGCTGCTGCCTTAACTACGGTTCTAATAGCTTTAGCAATTCTTCCTTGCTTGCCTATTACTTTGCCCATATCTTCAGGTGCAACTTTTAATTCAATAATTACAGATTGAGAGCCTTCAATCTCATTTACTTTAACTTCATCAGGATTATCAACTAAGCTTTTTGCTATAAATTCTACTAATTCTCCCATAGTTAAAACCTCCATACCTATTTGTCGGCATCTTCTTTATTTGTTTCATAAATTCCACTTTCTTTAAATAGTTTTTCAACTGTTTCAGTTGGTTTAGCACCGTTTTTTATCCATTGAAGTGCTTTTTCATTGTCAACTTTTATTGTCTTTGGTTCTGTAAGCGGATTGTAATAACCAATTTCTTCAATGAATCTACCATCTCTAGGGGATCTAGAATCAGCTACTATTATTCTATAAAAAGGATTCTTTTTAGCTCCCATTCTTTTTAGTCTTATTTTAACTGCCATTATTTCACCTCCTAATTATATATTATCTATTTAGAAAAAGGGGAACTGAAATTTCCCTTTTTTCTTCGGTACTTTAGAAAACTCGTTGAACTTTTTCATGAGCTTCTTTGTTTCTTTAAATTGTTTCAAAAGTTTATTTACATCTTGAATTGATGTACCACTGCCTTTAGCAATTCTTTGTCTTCTGCTACTATCAATAATATCTGGATTAGATCTTTCTTTTTTTGTCATAGATTTAATTATCGCTTCAATTCTGACCAATTCTTTCTCATCTACATTTAAACCCTTTAATTGTTTTGATCCAATACCCGGAATCATCTCTAGAATATCACTAAGTGGTCCCATGTTTTTCATTTGTTCGAGTTGATCCAAGAAATCATCCAATGTAAATGAAGCATTTCTCATCTTTTTCTCAAGTTCTAAAGCTTTTTTTTCATCAAAGCTAGCCTGAGCTTTCTCAATTAATCCAAGTACATCTCCCATTCCTAAAATCCTCGACGCCATTCTATCTGGATAAAAGGGCTCTAATTGATCCAGCTTTTCTCCCATTCCAACAAATTTAATAGGTTTATGCGTTACTGATCTTAGTGATAATGCAGCACCACCTCGAGCATCTCCATCCATCTTTGTTAAGACAACACCTGTTATATCTAGCTTTTCATTAAATGCTTCCGCAACATTGACTGCATCCTGACCTGTCATTGCGTCAAGAACTAACAGTATTTCATTCGGATTAGTCACATTTTTTATGGTAAATATTTCTTCCATTAAATCTGTGTCAATGTGCAATCTACCGGCTGTATCTATTATAACCACGTCATTTCCATTTTTAATGGCATGCTCTATTCCTGCTTTAGCAATATCTATGGGGCTAACATTTGTACCCATAGAAAAGACTGGTACTCCAACTTTTTCTCCAACTACCTCTAATTGTTTGATAGCAGCTGGTCTATATACATCACAAGCTACTAGCAATGGTCTTTTATTTTGTTTTTTTAAGTTAAATGCTAACTTACCAGATGTCGTTGTCTTCCCAGAGCCTTGCAAACCACACATTAGAATAATAGTAGGAGGTTTTGATGCAAAATTTAGTTTTTCTTCTTTTTCTCCCATTAACTTTGTTAACTCATCATACACGATTTTTATTACTTGCTGACCGGGATTTAAACTTTCTAAGACTTCCGATCCTAAGGCTCTTTCTTTTATATCAGAAATAAAATCTTTGACTACTTTATAATTTACATCTGCTTCTAACAATGCTAAACGAACTTCTCTTAGCGCAAGGTCAAGGTCTTTCTCTGTTATCTTACCTTTTCCTCTTAATTTGTCTAATGAATTTTGTAATTTTTCAGATAAACTTTCAAATATCAATATTTGAACCTCCCCATACTAGTAAAGGATTTTTCTTATTGTAGAGTTTATGTTTTGTGCTATTTCAATTATTCTTTCTTCATTAATTTCTGAACCTATATATATTATTTGGTCAACTAATTTCTCGATATCCTTTATACTTCTTTCGGTATTATAAAATCTACTAGCTAATCCTAAAACATCTTCATATTCTAATAGTTTTTCTTCAGCTCTTTTAAGTATGTCGAAAACAGCTTGCCTAGTAATCTTCATTTCTTCTGCAATTTCACTTAAGGACAAATCATTATTGTAGTACATATCTATAACATCATATTGTTTTTTGCTCAATAACTTCCCATAAAAATCAAACAATATACTAATTTTTATCAGCTTATCCATTTTATCACCACGTTCTCAGTCTGTCAAGTATTTATCTTGACAGACTAAATATTAATTTTATATTTAGTTTTATTCAAAGATTGAATTAATAAAAACATCTACGTCAAAAGGTTGAAGATCTTCAATTCCTTCGCCAACCCCAATTAATTTTATCGGTAAATTCAATTCGGCTTGAAGTGCTATAGCTATGCCGCCTTTAGCTGTACCATCTAACTTAGTTAAAATAACACCCGTTATATTGCTTACTTCTTTGAATACTTTTGCTTGATTTATTGCGTTTTGACCTGTAGTAGCATCAAGAACTAACAATATTTCCTTCGTTGATTCTGGGTATTCCTTTTCAACAACTCTGAATATTTTATTTAGCTCATTCATTAAATTAGATTTATTATGGAGTCTTCCTGCAGTGTCGCAAATTAATACATCTACATTTTTAGCTTTAGCTTTTTTAATTGCATCAAAAATAACAGCAGCAGGATCAGATCCCTCTTGATGTGATACAACTTCTACATTTGCTTTATTGCCCCATGCCATTAGCTGATCAATTGCAGCTGCTCGGAAAGTGTCGCCTGCAGCTAACAGTACGCTCTTGCCTGAATTCTTTATATTATAAGCTAGCTTTCCTATCGTTGTTGTTTTACCAACCCCATTTACGCCTACAACTAAAATTAAACTTGGAGTCGGATCTAATTTTATAGAATTATTGTCAACACTGCTAAGCATTATATTTTTAACTTCTTCTTTTAATAAGTTTTTTATTTCATAAGGATCTGTAATTTTGTTATCCTTTGCTTTTTCTTTTAAACTCTCTATTATTTTCATAGTTGAAGCTATTCCAACATCTGCTGTAATCAATATCTCTTCTAACTCATCAAATAGCTCTTCATCAACTTTTCTATGTGATTTTATCACATCATCTATTTTACCGCTTATGTTTTTACGTGTCTTTGATAGTCCATTTTTTACTTTCTCGAAAATTGAATTTCTTTTCTTCAAATTATTTTCTGACTCAGTAAATGATTCTTGCTCTATTTTAGATACAGCAGGAGTATCTTGTTCTTTAATACTTATATCATCTTTAGGTGTTTTTTTAAAAAATCCCATAATTTAAGCCTCCTTAATAATTTCACTAGAATCTTCGTTATATTCATCAAGTTTTATAGACAATACTTTGCTAATACCTTCGTCTTGCATACTTATTCCATATAAAGATTCTGCTATCTCCATAGATGTTTTTCTGTGTGTTATCAATATAAATTGAGTATTGTCTTTAAATTTTGATAGATATGAAGTAAATCTCATTATATTAGCTTCATCTAAAGCAGCATCTATTTCGTCTAGGACGCAAAAAGGCGATGGCTTTGTTTTTAGTATTGCAAATAAAAGAGCTATTGCTGTTAATGATTTTTCTCCACCTGAAAGTAGAGATAAGTTTTGCATTTTCTTACCTGGCGGTTGTATCATGATTTGAATATCATTATTTTCAAAGTCATCTTCATCACTCATGGTGAGATTAGCACTTCCCCCGCCAAACAATTCCTTGTATATACTATTAAAATTTTTATCTATTTGTTTAATAGTGTGTAAATATTGTTTTTTTATTTTTGTATTTATTTCTGCTATGACCTTTTCTACATCAGTCTTTGCTCTTATTAAATCATCAAGCTGATCTGAGAGAAATTCATACCTTTCCTTTACTCTTTCATATTCATCAATTGATGCTAAATTAACTCCTTCTAATTTACTTAGTTCATTCTTCAATAATTGTAAATTATCACTGTTGTTGGCATTGTAATCATCAATTATTAATTCACTATTATCAATTTCTGCTATATTTTCTTTATATTCATCGCTTATTCTTTGTATTAAGTTATTAAGGTTAATTTCTGCTTTAGCAAGATCAACCTCAATTATATTAATCTCTTTTTCTATTTTAGATAATTTCTTATTTTCATCATTTAATGAATCTTGTAATTTGTAATAATCTTTTTTAGTTGTTTCTCTCTTCATTAATATTTTTTCTAATATGTTTTTTTCTTCTTCTTCTAGATTTTCTAATTCTTTGATTTGTTCTTTTATTTTAACCAATTGATTTTTATATCCTTCATTCTTATTATTCAAATCAGTAATCAAAATCTCATCTTGAGATATTTTTATATTTAAGTTGTCAATTTCCTGTTCTAATTTGATGATCTTAAGATTCATGTCATCTATGGACTTATTATCAATCTTTATTCTAAACTTAAAATCTGAAATCTGCATGTCAATCTCTGATAAATCCTTATTAATCTCTGAATTTAATAGCTTATAATGATTATTATTATTTCTTTCATTATCGATAGCTACCGAAATTTCACTAATTTTATTATTTAATTCAAATAATTTTTTATCTAAACGTTCTAATTCCTTTAGTAAATCATTTTTTTCGCTACCTTTTATACTAACTTCTTTACTGTTGAAAATTTCTTGAGACTTTCTTTGCTCAATCAAATTCTTAAGAGAATTCAACTCAATCATATAGGTGTCAAATTGATTCTTCATTTCTTTAATTTTTGTAGCTTTCTCTTGTTCATTATCTGATACAGACTCTTTTTTAGATTTTAATGAGTTTAATTCATCATCAATATTAGAAAGCTTATCATTGAGTTCTTCTATCGCTACTTTTCTAATGAGCATACCATGACTTTCATTAGATTTATTCCCTCCAGTTATACTACCACCAGGTGAAATAACATCCCCATCTAATGTTACTAATCTGTATTTTCGATTGGTTTCTTTGCTGAATTTCAATGCATTATCTAAATTATCAACTATAATTGTCTTTCCAAGTAAATAGGAAAATACATTTTCTAATCGATTTTCATATTCGATAACTTCGTTTGCTAAACCAATAATTCCAAAATATACTTTATCGTAATTATCTATATTTACGGAACTTTTATTTACAGCATCAATTGGCAAAAAAGTAGCTCTTCCCTTTTTACCATTCTTTAAAAAATCAATAAACTTCTTAGCACTCTCTTCATTTTTTACAACTATATTTTGAATTGATGAACCTAATGCAATCTCAATTGCTTTAGCATATTTTTTTTCTACTTTGAACAAATCTTTTACAATCCCAATAAAAGTATTATTATAATTCTCATCACGATTAATTAATTTTAATATTTCTTTTGTACTATTATAATATCCTTCTAAATTTGATTCTAAATCTAAATAGAGTTTTAATGTTGTAAAAGTTTTAATCCTGTCTTGTTCTAATTTATTAATTTTAACCTCAAGACTTGAAAGCTCAGAATGAATCTGCTCCTTATCAAGCTCGAGCTCATCTATAGCTGTAGTTAATCTATTTATTTCACTATTTAATAGATGAATTCTGTCATTCATCTTTGAAATTTCAATATTTAAATTATTATTTGATTGGCTGTATTCTGATATTGAAAGCTCTATTTTTTCAATTCTATGCTTAATATTCGCAATAAAAGTTTCAACACTAGAAATCTCACTTCTAACTTCAGAATAATATGTATGCAATTTTAGCATATTCTCGTCTGATAATTTAAGTGATTTTGTGTTTTCTTCAAGTCTCTTTTTTAATTCAACTTTTGATTCTTCTAAAATTTGAAGTTCATTTAGAGCATCTTCACAGTCTTTTCTTAAATCATCTATTTGACTAGATAATATTTGAATTTCTTTCTTATTTGATGCTATGCTCTCTTTTGTTGTTAATAGTTCGTTATTGAGTCTTTCTATTTCATTATTATTGTGAGATATTTTTTCTAATGTGATCGCTTCAGCATTCTTGGTTTTTTCATAATTTTGAATTGTTTCAAGTTTAATATTCCTCTTATCTTCAATCAATCTCTCTATGTCATTTAACTTATTTTGCCACTTTTGTTGTTCAAAATCTATGGATTTAATTTTATTCTCAATTAGATTTTTAGCGTCAATGCATTTCTTTAATTCTTGATTTTTTTCCTCAATATATTTTGTGAGCTCATTAAAACTACTTTTTGATAAACACAAATCAATTTTCTTGATCTTATCAAAAAGTGACAAATAAGCCCTAGCTTTTTCAGCTTCCCTTTGTAAATTAGATCTTTGATTATCTACTTCGCTAAGCAGATCTGAAATTCTCATTATATTAGCATTTGTCTTATCAAGTTTTCTGGAGGCGTCTTGTTTGTTTAATTTATATTTTACAATTCCTGCAGCTTCTTCGAAAATAAGTCTCCTGTTCTCTGGGTGGGAAGAGATTATATCTTCTATTTTACCTTGTCCAATAATAGAATATCCTTCTTTCCCGATTCCTGTATCCGCGAATAGTTCTTTAATATCCTTTAATCTACACGAATTCTTATTTATAAAGAACTCACTGTCACCAGAGCGATACATTCGCCTTGAAATACTTATTTCACTATATTCTAGAGGTATAAAATTATCAGCATTATCAAAAATAATTGTAACTTCTGCAAAACCAAGTGGTTTTTTTTTCTCCGTTCCAGAGAAAATAACATCTTCCATTTTATTGCCCCTAAGATTTCGAATGCTCTGCTCACCAAGTACCCATCTTAAAGCATCTGCGATATTGCTTTTCCCACTGCCATTAGGGCCAACAATCGCAGTTATCTTCTGGTCGAAATTTATACTAGTACGTTCTGCAAAAGATTTAAATCCTTGAATTTCTATCTTTTTTAAATACAAATCAAACACCTCTTATAAAAGCATGATCAAAAATGCGAATTGCCATATTGCCAATACACTCAACTATATTGATGTTTTTTTGTATATTGCCAATTTTTACAATCATATTTTTCTCCATATCTGTTTTAATGAATTTTATCATTCTAAAATTAAATTCATTATATAATCTGGTCCTATTACAGGATTTATGACCTGCTATGTTGCTCATTATATTTGAATTACAATATATTTCTAACAATTCACCTTTAGTTTCCATTTCAATATTTGATATTGCTTCATATAGAATATCATAATAGATCTCGCTTTCAATTAACTGCCTTATTGCAGCATGAAACGGACCAGCAACCACATCTTTACCTAATTGAATTCCTTCTGTTGTTTGTAAACCTATTCTGGCAACTGGTATTTTGCAGTATGTTGCAACAATTAATAGATCTTTACATAATTTAACAGTTTGATCTATTGTCAATGGCTTATATTCTCCTGCCATATACATATTTTCAAGCTTAGTATTTCTAATGACCAGTGTAGGATAAATTCTAATAAAATCTGGTTTTAAATTAATGATTTTCAATAATGTACTTAAAGATTTATCATAATCATCACCTGGTAAGCCAACCATCATTTGCAATCCAAGTACAAAATCATAATATCGAATCTTTTTTACTGCTTCATAAACATCTGCTTCACTATGCCCTCTTTCACTTAAATATAGCACTTCTTTATCTAGTGATTGTACGCCAAGCTCAATAATATCTACCGAGTACGCTTTTAAAATTCTAAGAATATTATCATCAATTGCATCAGGCCTAGTTGATATCCTAATTTTATTGATTTTATTATCATCTTTATATGACTTTGCAATCTGTAGTAATTCAACTTGTTTTGTTAATTCTATTGCTGTAAAACTGCCTCCATAAAAGGCAATTTCAATTATAGATTCTTCTTCTTTATTAAAAAATCCTAAGTAATTATTGATTGTCTCTATCACTTCTTCTTTAGTAATAGACATATTTGTGCCTGTAATCTTTATTTGGTTACAAAAAACGCACATATGAGGGCAACCATAATTTGGTACAAATATAGGTATGATTTTTTCTTTACTCATAATCATCTTCTAAGAGTATAAGAGCTTCTTTTGCAGCCATTTGCTCTGCCTCTTTCTTACTCCTTCCCATCCCTTGACCTATGATATCTCCATTGATTCTTAAATCAACATAAAATATTTTTTTATGGTCTGGACCTTCTTCTTTTGTAACTACATATTCTATCTTGTCTCTGGTTATTTTTTGTAATTTTTCTTGTAGTTCAGTTTTATAATCTTTAAACAGATTTCCTTTAGCTACTTCCTTTACTATATCTGCTTCAAAATTTGCAATTAGGTAATCATAAGTCGTTTCATAATCGCTATCCAAAAATATCGAGCCAATAATCGCTTCACAAGTATCTGCTAATATTGACTCTCTTTCTCTTCCTCCAGTCAATATTTCACCTTTCCCTAGCAATAAATAGTCTCCTAGGTTTATTTTTCTCGCAGCAATTGCTAAAGAAGATTCACATACTACTTGTGATCTTATCTTTGACAACTCTCCTTCAGGATAAAAAGGATACTTATTATAAAGATACTCACTTACAACTAAATTCAAGACTGTATCCCCCAAAAATTCTAGTCTTTGATTGCTCTTGCTTGGATGAAGATTGTGCTCATTAGCAAAAGAACTATGTGTTAGTGCTGTAACTAACAATTCAATATCTTTATAATAATATTTTAAATTGTTTTGTAAATGTTTTATTTTTAGTAAATACTCTTCTTTCATATTTTCCTCCAAAACTTAGACCTCTAGCTATCAGAAAAGTTTTTTATAATCTAGATTCTATTGTTTTAATTACATCTTTTTCTATATAACTAATTAGTTGAGATATAGCGTTTTTTATAGCATAATCATCAGAACTTCCATGAGCTTTCACTACAGGCTTTTTTACTCCAAGTAATGGAGCACCACCATATTCACGATAGTCTAACATTTTTCTTAAGCTATTTAATTCATTTTTTAGCATTAGGGCGCCTATTTTTGATTTTGTCGAAGAAGTTAATTCTTTTTTCAGCATAGAAAAAAGGGATTCTGCAACTCCTTCTGTTACCTTTAAAACAATATTCCCCACGAATCCATCACAAACCATAACATCAGAAACCCCAAAAGGCAAATCTCTTCCTTCAACATTGCCAATAAAATTTATGTTTTCTGATTCTAGTAATTTATAAGTTTCTTTGCATAGAATATTTCCTTTTGTTTTTTCGCTTCCTACATTTATTAAGCCTACAGTAGGGTTATTTTTGCCAAGCACTTCTTTAGTATATATATATCCCATAATTGCAAATTGTCTTAAGTATTCAGGCTTTGAATCCATATTAGCTCCAGCATCTATTAGCAGTGACATTCCCTTAATAGTTGGATAAAGTACTGTTATCGCAGCCCTATCAATGTCTTCAAGCCTCTTTATAATTAATATACTACCAGCAAGTAAAGCTCCAGTGTTTCCAGCTGAAACAAAACCGTCCCCTAAGCCATCTGCCAAAGCATTTAATCCAATCACCATTGAACTATTTTTTTTCCTCCTAATGGCTTGTGTTGGTTCATCATCGTTTTCAATTCGTTCTTTTGCATCAATTATCTCCACTTTATCTTTTGGATAATTAAGAGTATTCAGCTCTGCTTCAATTATATCTTTCGGACCTACTAAAATAATATTAATATTATTCTCCTTAAGAGAATCTACAGCACCTTTAATATTAGAATGAGGTGCATTATCTCCGCCCATAACATCTATAATTATCTTCATATTATCCCTCTCTACTAATTATTTTTTATTTTAACATATGCTTCGCTATTAGTGAATATTTGATAATGTATCGCAATAGTCCTTAATATAAAAAGACACCCTAAATTGACATAAGCTAGAGTGTCTTTTTATATTAAAGCAATTATTCAACCACTATTACTTCTCTTCCATCATAATACCCACAATTTCTGCATACTCTATGTGGTTGTTTAGGTTCATGGCATTGTGGGCATTCTGAAAAAGTAGCCTTATTTAATCTATAAGAAGAAGCTCTCCTCTTATCCCTTCTTGCTTTTGAAGTTTTTCTCTTTGGTACAGCCATACAAACACCTCCTCACTAATCAAAGGTCAAATCTTTCAATTTTTCAAATCTTAAATCATACGATTGTTTATCACATTCGCAATTTTTATTATTTAAATTTATACCACATTTTTTGCATAGTCCTTTACAATCTTCTCTACATAAAAACTTCATAGGTATTGAACTTGCAATTTCTTGGTATAAAAACTCGTCTAGATTAACTGATTTATCTCTTAAGATAAGACTATTTTCTTCAAACTCTTCATCATTCTTTCTATAAACTATATTCCCTTCAGATGCGATAGAGAAAGAGCCATCATATAATTCTAAACATCTCGAACAGACAGCTTCGTAATTTAATTTACATTTCAGTTTGAATAGTATATTATTTAAAGACTTTGAAATAATAATATCGATTTTAATTGGATATTTAATAGTTATATAATTGTCCAAATCAAATATCTTTTCATTTAAATCAATATTCAATTCTTCTTCAAAATAGTCTTTATCCAGTACGTTAGATATATCAACTAACATATAATTCACCTCTAGACTAACATTACCATTATATATTTGTCATAAAGAAAAGTCAATTATAATATTATTTTACTAATTCCATAGTTTCTCTTGCTATCATAAGTTCTTCATTTGTTGGCACTACAAGAACTTTTACTTTTGAATCTTTGCTACTTATTATTCTCTCTTTACCTTTTACATCATTAAGTTCATCATCAATTGATACCCCAATAAAATCAAGACCATCGCTAACCATTTTTCTAATCAATGGAGAATTTTCACCAACACCTGCTGTAAAGACGATAGCATCTACTTCCCCTAGTTCAGATATATACGCTGCAATGTATTTCTTAACACGATTAGCAAATAAATTTAAAGCTAATTGTGCTCTTTTATTACCCTTAGAAGCCTCTTCTTCAAGATCTCTAAAATCGCTGCTTATTCCCGAAACTCCAAGCACACCTGATTTTTTGTTTAATACATCATTTACTTCATCACTTGTCATATTTTCTTTTTTCATCAAGAAAGGTATGATAGCAGGATCAATGTTACCTGATCTTGTGCCCATAGCTAATCCTTCCAAAGGCGTAAATCCCATACTAGTATCAATTGAGAGACCAGATTTTATTGCTGTAATACTTGCACCATTGCCTAAATGGCAAGTTACAATGTTAAGATCTTTTAAATCTCTATCAAGTATTTCCGCAGTCCTAATAGCAACATATTTATGGGAAGTCCCATGAAAGCCATATCTTCTGATCTTATACTTCTCATAATATTCATAAGGAATTGCATATATATAATTCTCCTCTGGAATGGTTTGATGAAATGCAGTGTCAAATACCGCTACCATTGGAACACCAGGCATGATTTCCTTACAAGCTTCTATTCCAATTATATTAGGTGGATTATGTAAAGGAGCTAGTTCTATATTTTTTTCTAATGCTTCCATGACTTTATCAGTAATGATTACAGATTTTGAAAAATCTTCTCCTCCATGTACTACTCTGTGCCCCACTGCTGAAATTTGGTTCATAGATTCGATTACACCATGATCTTTACTAATTATTGCATCAACAACCATCTTTAATGCTTTTTTGTGATCTTGTATTGGTTCTTCAATAACCACTTTTTCAGCATTCATTGGCTCATGCTTTATCCTGGATCCTTCAATTCCAATCCTTTCTACTAATCCTTTAGCTAAAACCTTTTCCCCCTCCATATCGATTAACTGATATTTAAGAGAAGAGCTACCACAATTAATTACAAGTATATCCATCTGACAACCTCCTAGTAATATTCTATACTTATAGTATATTATTTATGTTATAAAATCAACAATTAAAATAAATGTGATTTTTGTCATTTATATAAAAATGTATTAAAATATATTGTATATTAAAGATGAGGAGTAATTTTATGAAAACAGTTGCGTTAATAACTGAATATAACCCTTTTCATTTTGGGCATTTATTTCATTTAAATCAAGCAAAAGAGATTACAAATGCTACTCATTGTATATGTATTATGAGTAGTTCATTTGTTCAAAGAGGAGAGCCAGCAATCGTTGACAAATGGTCTAGAGCTAAAATGGCAATAGATAATGGCGTTGATTTGGTTATAGAACTTCCCTATTTATCATCAGTCCAAACTGCTGAACTGTTTGCTTATGGTTCAGTTCGAATACTTGAGAAATTAAATGTTGTTGATTATATAGCATTCGGAAGCGAGTTGGGCGATTTAAATATTTTGGAGGAAATTGCTAATATATTAGTAGAAGAACCTTACTACTACAAAAAGGAACTTAAATCAAATTTATCTTCTGGAGTATCTTACCCTGTCTCTAGAAACAACGCCATTAAACAGTATTTTTCAAATGTATATAATACTGAAATAAATGACATATTGAAAAATGCCAATAATATACTGGCAGTTGAATATCTTAAAGCTTTGAGAAAATTAAAGTCTGATATTAAACCAATAACAATAAAAAGAAAAGGACACAGTTACAATGATATAGATATTTCTAATGGTTATGCCTCAGCAAGTGCTATTAGAAAAAATATTATTGATAAAGGATTGTATAAAAGCCACGATTTAGTACCTGAAAATACTTTTGTAATATTAGAGCAATTCTTCAAAGAACATAAAACATTTAATAAGTTAGATAATTATTATACAGCATTAAATTATTTACTATTGAATACCGATAAAGAGAGCCTGAGAAATCAATTTGATATAAAAGATGGGTTGGAAAACAGAATTATTGAAAAAGCATTTAAATCTAAATATTATGAGGAATTTGTTGGAATGGTGGCGTCAAAAACACATACTCGCTCGAAAATAAGGCGCATCTTATTGCATTTAATTTTAAACACAAAAAAAGAGGACATCAACAGCTATTTTAGCGTAACTCCTAAATACATTAGAATATTAGGTGCTAATCAAAAGGGCTTTGAATTACTTAATAAGATAAATGAAGTCTCAGATTTAATTGTGTTAAACAAATTCGCAGATTATAAAAATATAGATAGTCTTAAAAATGATATTTCAATTAAAAAAGAAATATTAGCTACAAATATTTATTACTACGGTCTTTGCCCAACACAGCCTATTTTAAATAAAGATATTCAAACAACGCCATATATATCTAAGTAGGTAAAGTTTACCTACTTAGATATATCTTTAGCTTCATCTGATACTGATTTGAGTTCTTTCCTATTATCATTAAGAAGTTGAATTAATTCTTTTAATCTCTCTTGTGTCTCATATAGCAATTCATCTGCATAATCTAATGCTCCATTTCTAATTTCTTCTGCACTTAATTGCGCTTTTCTAATTATCTCATTTGCTTTTTGATTTGCATTTTTAAGAACTTCCTCTTTATCAATCATTTGCTCTAACTTCAATTGTGTATCATTAAGTATATTTTCAGCAGTTTCTTGTGCTTGAGAAATTATTCTCTCTCTTTCTTCCTTTATCCAAGCAGCTTGTTTTATTTCGTCTGGGAGTTTAATTCTAATTTCTCTTAATAATTCTATAACTTCTTCTTTGTTTACCATTACTTTATTAGTCAGCGGAATAGATGTACCAGCTTCTACAATATCTTCAATTTCATCTATTAATTCTAATAAATCCATAATTAAACTCTCCCTTCATATTTGTTTACAAGTGCTTTTTCTACAATTTTCGGTACAAAGCATTTAACATCTCCACCATAAGAAGCTATTTCTTTTACAATACTTGAACTTAAAAATGAAACATCAGAAGAAGCTACCATGAATAAAGTTTCCAAATCAGGATATGTTTTTTTGTTAATTAATGCCATTTGTAGTTCATATTCATAATCTGATACTGCTCTTAACCCTCTTATTATCGTTGAGCAATCAATACTTTTTGCAAATTCAGTTAATAAGCCAGAAAAAGATAGAACTTCTATGTTATTAATTTCTTGAGTGACTTGTTTTATCAAGTCTATTCTTTCATTTACGCTAAATAAGCTATTTTTATTCTGATTATTTAATACAGCAATTACTGTTTTATCAAACTTTAGAGAGCATCTTTTAATTATATCTAAATGCCCATATGTTATAGGATCAAAACTTCCAGGATATATTACTTTCATTTAGCAGTCACCTCATGATATCTAAAATAAGTCATTGATTTGTTTCCATATTTCCTAATGTCAGTAATCTTTAAATCACCATAGTTTTCTTTCAGTAACAAACTAGCATTATGTTCTGCTATAAGAATACCATTATTTTTTAATATATTCAACGAAGATATTTTTTCTAGAGCTTTATTGTATAATTCTATATTGTCATAAGGTGGATCCATAAAAATATAATCAAATTTAAAATCTTTATCTGAAAATAGATCTAGTGCTTTTAATCCATCCATTCTAATGACAATAGCATCAGATTCAAAATTTGTCATCTTTAAATTTTTATTTATCAATTGAATACTTGCAATCGAATTATCGACAAATATAACTTTTTCAGCACCCCGACTTAAAAATTCTATTCCTATGCTTCCTGTGCCTGCAAATAAATCTAAAACTTTAGCTTTTTCCGCAATTGGGCTAATTATGTTAAACATTGATTCTTTAATACGATCTTCAGTAGGCCTTATGTTATTAGATTTAGGCCCACATAATTTTTTACCTTTTCTTTTGCCTGATATCACTCGCATTTGAAACACCACCAAGATCAATTAAGTATTATTTCATTACCCATGTTATATACTAATTCATCAACTTTATCTCTTAGTAAATTATATTCAATATCGTTGATTAGTTTATTTTCTTTTAGAATAAGTTTTGCATCATTTTGCGCTACTTTTAAAATATTTATATCTCTAAATAAATTTGCAATTTTTAGTTGAGGTAATCCGTGCTGTTTGGTCCCAAAAAATTCACCAGGCCCTCTTAAATATAAATCTTTCTCAGAAATTTCAAAACCGTCATTTGTTGATTGTATAACTCTCATTCTCTCTCTAGAAATTTTGCTAAAATTATCATTCAATAAAATACAATATGATTTGTGAGATGATCTTCCTACTCTTCCTCTTAATTGGTGAAGTTGAGATAGACCAAATCTATCTGCATTATATATTATCATCGTATTTGCATTAGCAACATTTACCCCTACTTCTATAACCGTAGTCGAAACTAAAATCTTTATCGTCCCATTTTTAAAATCGTTCATAACTTTTTCTTTTTCTTTTTGGTTTAATTTTCCATGTACCAAACCACAAGTATATTTATCTCCAAACTCATCAATTATTTTACTGTATACACTTTCTGCTGAATTTAAGCTGCTAATATTGTTTGATTCAATTAGTGGACAAACAATGTATACTTGACGGCCATCTTCGATTTGTTTGTGAATAAAACTAAATACATCATTTTCTTTGTTCGAGCTCATCACAAAAGTTTCAATTTTTTGCCTTCCCGGAGGTAATTCTTTAATGGTTGATATATCTAGATCACCATATAAAATTAAAGCTAAGCTCCTGGGTATAGGAGTTGCAGTCATGACTAATATGTCAGGTGAATTTCCCTTTGCCGCAAGTTTCATTCTCTGATTTACTCCAAATCTATGTTGTTCGTCAGTAACAACTAACCCAAGTTTTTTAAATGATACATTCTCTTGTATTATTGAATGTGTGCCAATTAAAATATCTATTTTCCCTAAAGCTAAATCTCTCAGTATATTTTCTTTCTCTTTTTTATTGATGCTACTAGTTAACAGTGCAATATTTATTTCCATTTTGTTGAATAAAGATTTTAATGTTTCATAATGTTGCAATGCAAGAATCTCTGTTGGTGCCATCATAGTTGCTTGATAACCGTTTAATACTGCGTTGAACATGGCAATAGCACTTATAACTGTTTTCCCCGAACCAACATCTCCTTGTACTAAACGATTCATTTGCTTTGCATAAGCCATATCCTCTAATATTTCATCCACGACTTCCTTTTGAGAATTGGTCAATCTAAATGGTAAATTTTCTATGAAAAGATTTAATTTATCATCTCTAGTAAAGCTGATCCCATTGTCCGTTTTATCTTTTATTTTTATAGAGCTCAATGTCAATTGCAATATCAATAATTCTTCATAAGCGAGAGTTTTTCTTGCTTTCTCTAACTCTGCCATGCTTTCTGGGAAATGCAAGGCTTTTATCGCAGCTTGTTTATCCATTAAATTATAATTATTACGTAGGCCGTCAGGCAATACATTAGCAATATACATTAAATATTCATCTAAACAATTTCTTATAATTTTTATCAATTCTTTATTGCTAAGACCATCTGTTAAGGGATAAATTGGTAATATGGAAATAAATGAATTTGTATCTGTAAAAGGTATTATTTCAGGATTTTGCATTTGTATTTCATATTTATTTTTAGTTATTTTCCCTCTACAAAAATACTTTTTTCCTACTATTATTTGATTTTTTAAGTAAGTTTGATTAAACCATACTAAAGATATCTCATTATCGTCATTAGTAGCTATTACTTTTAATAATTTTAAATTATTTCTTAAGTTAGAAATTGTTGGATTTGTTTTTATGGTTACTATGCAATTCACTGTTTTCTCATTATCAAATTCATCAATAGATTGGATAATAGTTCTATCTTCATATGCCCTTGGAAAGAAAAAGATCAAATCTTCTATGGAATATATATTTAATTTATTTAATTTTTCAGCACGCTTTGGCCCTACATTTTTAACATATCTAACATTTTTCTTAAGGTCATTCATATCATAATCACTCCAAATAAACCCTACCTAAAGGTAGGGTGTTTTATTATTCTAGTGAAAATATATAATAATATATTGGTTGATCGCCTTCAACTAGATCTATCTCTAACTCATGAAATTTAGTCTCTAAATTTCTAATTAACTCCTCTGCTTTGTTCTTATCTACATCTTCTCCATATATAATTGTCAGCACAGAAGTATCGTCATTTATTAATTTTTCAATCAATTCTTCACTCACTTCATTAATGTCTTTCCCCACTGCTAATATTTCTTTATCAGTAACTCCGATTATATTGCCTTTTTCTATTATTTTGCCATTCAATTGAGTATCTCTTACTGAATAAGTTACTTGACCCGATACAACATTTGACATAGCTTTGTTCATATTATTTATATTTTCAATTAACTCTTTGTCAGGATCAAATGCTACCATTGCAGAAATCCCTTGAGCTATGTTCTTTGATGGTACTATATGAACATTTTTCTCACTAACATTTTTGGCTTGTTCAGCTGCTAATATAATATTGCTATTATTTGGTAATATAATTATGTTTTCTGCATTTGATTTTTCTATAGCACTTAAAATATCTTCAATGCTAGGATTCATTGTTTGACCACCAGTTATTATATAATCAACATTTAAACTTTTAAATAATTCATTTAATCCTTTACCAGTAGACACTGAAATAATATAGTATTTTTTAACAGGTTCATCTTTATTCGCTTCTTTTTTCCTAAGTTCATCTTTTAATAGAATTTCTTCATGTTGATAACGCATATTGTCAATTTTTATATCTCTAAGTTCCCCTAATTGTAATGCTTTTTCTAAAACTTCTCCCGGATTATTAGTGTGTATGTGAACTTTTATGACTCCATCAGCACCAACAACGAGTAAAGAGTCTCCATAAAATGATAGTTTATCTCTAAAGCCATCTATATCTTGATGATTCGTAACAATAATAAATTCCGTACAATACCCAAATTTAATATCATCAGTATCAATTCTTTGTCGCTTCAAAGAAACATCTGATACTGTTGGAATTGATATAGATTTCTCTACTATTGTAGTTACATCCCCGGATAAAAACTCTAAAGCACCTGTCATAAGCATTAGTAAGCCTTTTCCCCCAGCATCTACTACGTTTGCTTGTTTAAGTACTGGCAACATATCAGGGGTCTTAGCTAAAACTTCATTTCCATGACTAATGACTAATTCAATCAACTCATTGATGTCCTTCACACTATTGCATATCTCTAATGCGTATTCTCCACATTCTCTAGCTATAGTCAAAATAGTTCCTTCGGTTGGCTTCATAACAGCTTTATAAGCAGTCTCTGAAGCTTTCTTCATTGCTAAGGCGACTATTTGTGCATCTATTTCTTTTTTATCATTTACTCCAATGCTAAACCCTCTAAACAGTTGGGATAGAATAACTCCTGAATTCCCTCTTGCACCCATTAGAGAACCTTGGCTTGCAGCTTGAATTATCTTAGATGCGTCATTTTCAGTAACTTTTTCTATATTGTTAATTGCTGATCGCATTGTCAAACTCATATTTGTACCTGTATCTCCATCTGGTACGGGAAATACATTTAGAGCATTGACAATTTCTTTGTTTTTATCGAGATAGTTATAGCTTGCTTCTAAAGCTGCTTTAAGTTTCCAACCATCTATTAAAGTATTTATCAACTTGTGTCCCTCCTAATAATTAAAGATCGCTTTCAGTTCTAATACCCTGGACAAATATATTGATATCCCCAATATTTATGCCAGTATAATATTTTAAATTATATTTTACTCTTTCAATTATATTTTGACATACAGTAGATATTTTTACTCCGTATTCTAGAATAAGATATATATCAACATCAACATCGTTATCATTTATTGTAACTTTTATACCCTTATAGGATGGATCAAATCCAAAAAAACTAAATATCCCTTCAAAAGAGTCCTTGGAAGCTTTATCTACAACCCCATAGCTCTCTATAACTGACAAGCCTACTATTTCTTGAATTACAGTATCTTCAATAAAGATAGAGCCAATTTCATTTTTTATTATAAGCGGCAAAATACTACCTCCCTTATTATCTTATCTTTAACATTCTACAATAATATAAATAAATATTCAACTAAAAACTCAGCATTCATTATTTTACTTGCAATTAATACGATTATTATGGTACAATACAAGTTGTTGTAGTAGAACTGTTATCGATATATTGTTTCGGGAGGTGTTTTTATGAGTAAAAGATGTGAAATATGTGGTAAAACTAAATCATTTGGGAATAAAGTTACTTTCTCCAACAAGAAGAGCTCGAGAACTTGGTCTCCTAATGTAAGGAAGGTAAAAGTAGTAGTTGATGGAACTACAAAGAGATTAAATGTATGCACAAGATGCTTAAGATCAGGAAATGTTCAAAGAGCAATATAGTAGCGATTGTTAAAAAAGCTTACAGTTTTTAAAAAACAGTAAGCTTTTTATTTAGTCTTTAGATAGAATCAGCAAACCTTCTCCACTATGTTTTATAATGTGACCAATACTTTTATCGATCTCATTACTAATGCCAAAACTCGAGCCAAACTCAATATGTTCTTTTATTAAATTATAATGGAAACCGTTTAAAGTTATAACAATTCCATCTAAGCAAATAGGAATTAATGAAATATAATCAAAAGACTCATCTTTGATGATTGTTTGTTCTGACTTAATAAGCTTGATAATATTATTATTATCTATGATTTGAGTATCTATATTTAGATCCGATAGTTTTTTTAAAAGGAATATATTAGCAAGAGAGTGATCTAGTCTTGACCCAGTTGCACCCACCAATGTAATGTTTTCAGGTTTTTGAGGTAGTATTAGTTCAATTGCTATTTCTGTATCTGATTTATCCTTTTCTTTCGGATATATGATAGTTTTAACGCCTTTTGATTCTAAATATAGAATCGATTTTTCATTGATTGAATCTAAATCACCTACTAAACAATCAGGTAATTTATTGATTTTGAGTAGTTGCTCTACTCCTGAATCTGCTGCTATTATAACATCATTTTGCTCATATAATGACATTAACTTATCTTCATTTATTTCATTACCACCTGATACTACTAGAGCTTTCATTCTTTCACCTATCTTTATCTATTATTTACAATATATTTTTTCAATGGTTTCCAAATTATAATTAATACTATTAAAGAAATAATTAATTCAGGAACTAAATATGTTGCATTATATATAAATGAATAAATAATTGGATTTTGGTTTCCTGCATATTCAGAGAAAAAAACCACACCAGATATAACATGAGAAATCAATCTACCAAATACAGCTAAAGTAGTCCATAATATCATTGGAAAATATCCGTTTTTTTGATCTGATCTTAATTTTGCAAAACCTGCAATGCCTAAAATTCCAAATGCTATTGGGTAGTCTAACAGTAATTGAATCGGGTGGAAAAAATAAGGCTTTAAAATAAAATCTAATATTCCGTAAATTGCTCCAACAGAAATTCCAGGTATTACACCCCACCTCAATGAATAAATAATTATTGGTATCATTTTCCCAGCTGATACACTTCCCCCATTTGGCATTTGGTAGATTTCGATGTATCCTAATAAAATTGATAACGCAATCATCATGCCTCCTTCAGCTAACATCAGTACATTTGAGTTCCTCTTCATTTTTATTCCTCCTTTTTTTATAAAAAAAACTCATTGAGCGGTTTTCAATGAGTATATTTCTATACACACTTCCCTCCGCTAGTATTACCTAGTTCAGGTTATAAGGGTCGGGATAAAATCCTCTCTCAGCTAATGCCCCCCTAGTGTTGAAGCTTATTCTATTAACTTTAATATATCATATTAGTGATGGATTAACAATATATATTATTCACTTAATGCAATTTTAAATTGTTCTGTACGAGCTCTTACATCATTATATGAAAAAATATCTGAGCCAATCACCAATATATCAGCTCCTAATTCTGCAATATGCTTTGCATTATCTAATTTTATGCCACCATCCACTTCAATTAGGATACTAGAATAATCAGAACTTATCCTGTTTTTTAAAGTTTCTATTTTCCTTTCTACTGCCTTTATAAAACTTTGACCCCCAAACCCAGGATTTACTGACATTATTAATATCATATCTAATTCATCCATAATATATTCTAGTATATCGAGAGGAGTAGCAGGATTTAATGAAACCCCAGCTTTTATACCTCTTGATTTAATTAGTTGAATAGTTCGATGTAAATGTGTAGTTGCTTCTGCATGTATGGTTAATATATCTGCGCCTGCATCTATAAAATCATCTATATACCTTTCTGGCTTATCAATCATTAAATGAACATCTAGAGGTATTGAACTGATTTTCTTTATGCTCTTTATTATTGGCATACCAAAGGTTATATTAGGCACGAAATTCCCATCCATTACATCTAAATGTATTAGATCTGCGCCACCTAATTGAATATCCAGAATTTCTTGTTTCAAGTTTAAAAAATCTGCAGATAAGATTGAAGGTGCAATTCTTGTCACATCAAAACCTCCTATTATTTTTAATTTCATTTAACATAGAAATATAATTTTCATATCTGGATTTATAAATTTTGTTATTTTTAACTTGACTTATTACAAAACAGCCAGGTTCATTAATATGCAGACAATTACTAAATTTGCACTTCTGTGAGTTTTTATATATGTCTATGAAGTAAGTATCAAGTTTATTTTTATCAATATGATTTATATCCAGACTACTAAACCCAGGAGTATCCGATACAAAAGTATTTTCTTGTAATTTAAATAACTCCACATGTCTTGTTGTATGTTTTCCTCTAGATAATTTTTTACTAATTTCTCCTGTTTTCAAATTTAAAGCTGGGTTAATGGCATTAAGTAATGAGGATTTTCCAACTCCAGATGGTCCTGAGAACACACTAATCTGATTTTGTAATAGAATATATAACTTATCAATGCCTTCTTTTGTTTTCGTACTAGTCTTAATTGTTTCATATCCTATATTTCTGTACATATCAGTAATTAAATTTGCCTTTTCATCGTCAATGTCTGATTTATTAATGCAAATGATTATGTTCAGGTTTGCGTCATGCCCTATTACGATTAGTCTATCTAAAAACCATAAATTAATTTTAGGATTATCTATGCTCATAACAATGATTAATTGAGATACATTTGCAATAGGTGGTCTTGTGAGAACAGTTTCCCGAGGATATATTTCTTCAATATACCCTCTACTATCTTCTTTATTAATTCTTATCGATACTCTATCTCCAACTAGTGGTTCAATATTTTGTTCTCTAAATAAACCTCTTGCCCTACATTCAATAATGCCATTACCTGTGTCAACATAATAGAAGCCACCAATTCCCTTTATAATAATACCATCTGTCATATTAGCCCTCAATACTCTTGCTATATTGGAATATACCGTCATAATATACTTCAAAAACAGCACCTTTTTTTCCAGTTACTGGTATATCAAAAGTTCCGTCTGTAGATTTATGTTTCTTTGTATAAACTGTAGATGTATCACCATCTTGTTTTCTAATTATTGTTATCTCAGTTTCATCTTTATCTGCAAAAGGAGTAACAGTTAAATTAATTAAAACTTCTTCAGTTCCTGGGGTTTCTTCTCCCCCTGGTTCAGTCGGATTGGTTGGTGTGGTGGTATCTGGTCCAGAACTTACTTTTAAATCAATTGCTGTACCAGGCTTTAAAGTAGAGCCAGGCTCTTGCGATTGCTCCATAACTATATTAGCTGCATACTTGTCACTTGATTCATATTTGATATCACCAACTGCTAAACCAAGATTTTTAATTTCCGAAATTGCTTTATTCACATTTTCTCCAACTAGTTGTATCATTATTACTTCCTCATTTTTGGGACCTTTACTTATGACTAAATCAACCCTAGTGTTCGGAGCTATCTCAGTATAAGGTTCTATGCTTTGTGAAATAACATGATCAATTGGAATAGAATCATGGTATTCGTACTCAATATTATTGCCAAGTTTAAGGCCAGCCTCTTTTAATAGTTTTTCTGCTTCCGTTATTGACTTATTGATTAGATTTGGAACTTCGACATTTTCAGAACCTAAACTTATTACTACTCCAATAGGATAACCAGGTTTTATTTTAACTCCTTCTTCTACATTTTGCGAAATAATAATCCCTTTATCAAAATCAGTACTCTGAACTCTGTCAATTACATCAAGCTCAAAACCCATATCTTCTGCTTTTTTTCTAGCTTCTTCCTCTGAAATACCAACTAAATTTGGAGTAACAATGTAGTCATTGTTACTAAAGTTATTTCTAAGTTGAAGATATCCTATAAATAATAATGAAGCTAAAACAAAAGCTGAAATAATGGCCATAACTGTTGTTTTTTTCTTTGTGGGGGTTTCTCCTTTACTACTTCTATTGATGTTATTCTGCTTGTTTTTATTCTCATTGTTTAGTGATTTTTCATCAACTGGAGGTATTAATTTTGTCATTTCAAGTGTTTCATCAGTAATTATAGCACCATTTGATTTATTTTTATTTACATATATATTCTTTAAGTCTGTCAACAGCTCATCCACATTTTGATATCTATCACTTTGCCTTTTTTGAACACATTTCAATATTATCTTATTGAAAGCTGAAGATATATTTGGATTTTGCTCAATAGGTGGTACAATTTCATCTTGTACATGTTTTAAAGCAACTCCAATAGGCGTTTCTCCATTAAAAGGAACTTTCCCTGTCAACATTTCATACATGACGATGCCTAGGGAATAAATGTCCGATTTTTCATCAGTGTATCCACCCCGTGCTTGTTCTGGCGAAAAGTAATGTACTGAGCCTAAAACGTTAGATGTAGTTGTTATAGTAGATGAAGTTACTGCTCTAGCGATTCCAAAATCAGTTACTTTAACAATATTATCTTCGGTTATCATTATGTTGTGAGGTTTTATATCTCTATGAATAATATGATTCTTATGTGCATGTTTTAGTGCTTCTGCTATTTGGATTGAATAATCTAATGCTTCTGATTCACTGAGTCTTCCTTTTTCTGTGATAACTTCTTTCAAAGTCTTACCATTTATATATTCCATAACAATATAATGAATATCTTTCCCGTCGATTTTATCATATCCAACATCGTATATATTTACGATGTTTGGGTGAGACAAACTAGCCGCAGCCTGTGACTCTTTGCGAAATTTTTTTATAAATTCTTCATCATTTGTCAAATCTTCTTTTAAAACCTTAATGGCTACATATCTATCTAGCAAATGGCATCTCGCTTTATAAACAACAGACATTCCACCTATGCCTATTTGTTCTAAAATTTCATATCTATTACCTAACATTTTACCTATCATCTTTTCACCTCACTAAAATCTTATACCTATAACGGTTATGTTATCGTATCCACCATTTGCCTTTGCTAATTTAACACATTCATCACAAGCAATTTGAATATCATTTGTATTCGTAAAAATCTCAAAAAGCTTATCTTTTCTTACCATATTTGTTAACCCATCACTGCAAATAAAAATTATATCACCTGCTGTAACTTTGATTTCTATTATGTCAACTTCTACATTGTCGTCAGTACCAACTGCTCTTGTGATTATATTTTTTTGAGGGTGATTTTCAGCTTCTGTTTCAGTGATTCTTCCTTCTAAAACTAATTTTCTTACTAAAGAATGGTCTTCAGTAAGCTGCTTGATTGAATTATTGCGAATTAGGTAAGCTCTGCTGTCTCCTACATGGCCTATTATAAAAATATTCTTAAACAAGAATCCTAATGTCAAAGTAGTACCCATTCCAAATAAATTCGAATCTAGCCTTGCTTGCTCACAAATATAATTATTCGCTTCTACAAAAGAATTCTTAATAGTTTCTTTTACATCCTCTGTTTTACTAAAAGTAGCATATTTTTCTTTAAATATCTCTTCAACTTTCCTAACTGCTAGTTTACTCGCAACTTCACCTGCATTATGGCCACCCATACCATCAGCTACTATAAACAATGGAAATGCATCATGAAAGTTTGAAACAAATAAACTATCTTGATTTATTAACCTTACATTTCCAGTATCTGTTGAAAATCCAACTTTCAAGCAAATCACTCCTCTTTTTTAGAGATTACACTTCTCTTTAATTGCCCACAAGAAGCACTTATATCAGAGCCCATCTCTCTGCGTATAGTGACTTTTAACCCCATTTTTATTAAGAGATTATAAAACTTTTCGATTTCTTGATTAGCATTATTACCATAGTTAAACTCTTTTATCGGATTTAATGTTATGAGGTTGATATGAACATCTAAACCTTTTACCAAGGATTTAAGCTCTTGAGCATCTTCTAATCTATTGTTAAACCCATCAATCAATGTATATTCAATAGTAATTCTTCTATTTGTTCTTCTATAGTAATATCCTATTGCTTCTATAATATCTTTTATCTTATATCTTTTCGCAATTGGCATTATTTGCTGTCTTCTATCGTCAAAAGGAGAATGTAAAGATAGCGATAAAGTAATCGGAAGACCCTCATTAGCTAATTCTATAATTTTATCTACTATCCCGCAAGTTGATAAAGTAATATGCCTTAAACTTGTATTATGCCCTTTTTTGTCACTTATTAGCTTTATAAACGCAAGTACATTAGAATAATTATCTAGGGGCTCTCCGCTTCCCATTAAAACTATGTTTTTTACTTGAATATCTAAATAGCTTTCAGCGCAATATACTTGATCTAATATTTCAGCTGTTGTTAAATTTCTTATGAATCCTTCTTTTGTTGAGGCACAAAACTCACATCCCATTTTGCAGCCAACTTGAGTTGATATGCACTGGGAATAGCCATATTTGTACTTCATAATCACGCTCTCTATAATATTGCCATCATTAAGCAAAAATAAAAATTTTATAGTTTCATCTTCGCTAGATTTAAACACATCATATACTCTTATTTTATTCAAGAGGTAATTTTCATTTAATGTTTCTCTCATTTTTATAGGTATGTTAGTTATTTCATAAAAACTATTAATTTTCTTATTGTGAATAAAATCAAATATCTGATTTGCTCTATACTTTTCAATTCCAAGAGAAATCATTTCATTTTCTAACTCATTGTAAGATATACCATTTAATTCTTTCTTCAATTTAATCCCTTTCCAGTAGTCAATTATAATTAATCTACTCTTTTTAATTTTGCTATAAAAAATCCATCTGTTCCATGAATATTTGGAAATAATTGAACATATCCATCTTTGGCTGTATTAAATAATTTGTGAAATCTATTATCAAACTCAACTAAAATATAATTTTGATGAGTTGCTAAGAAATTTCTTATCTGTTTAATGTTTTCGTCATTATTTATTGTACAGGTACTGTAAATCAATTCGCCATCAATTTTCACATATTTAGAAGCAACATCTAATATTTCTGATTGAAGTTTTATTAGTTCTTCTATGCTTTCTTTAGTTCTGTTCCATTTTATATCGGGTTTTCGCCTTATTAAACCTAGCCCAGAACAAGGTGCATCAACAAAGCAATAATCAATCTTATTTATCAATTTATCGTCTAATTTTGTGGCATCGAAAATTTCTGTTCTTATTGATTTTAATTTTAATCTGTCAATATTTTGATTTATCAACTGCACTTTTTTACTACTCTTATCCCTAGCTATAATGATAGCATCATCTCTTAAATACTCAGCAATATGTGTGGATTTTCCTCCAGGAGCCGCACACATATCTAAAATTAATGTTTTTACCTTGGGATCAGCAATCTCAGTTACAAGCATACTACTCTCATCTTGTACAGTAAAATAACCATTAGTGAATTCAAGTGTCTTAAATAAATTAGCAGGATTATTAACTACTAATCCGACAGATGAATATTTAGTTTCCTCTAAATCGTAACCCTTTTTAATCAATAAATCTTTTAAATTGTCTCGAGTTATTTTTAGCGTATTTGTCCTAATATTTAGTTTAGGTTTAGAATTTAGACTATATAGTAACTGTTGAGTAAACTCAAAACCATAATCACAAACCCACTTCTTTACTATATACTCTGGAAAAGAATATAGTAATGCAAGGTTACTTTCAATTAAATTTAGCTTAGAGTAATTCTCTTTTATTTTAATTTTATCTATATCTATTTTCCTCAGTATTGCATTTACAAAGTTTGCATTTCCTACATGAGTGTACTTTTTTACTAAATTCACACAGTCATTTATTATTGCATAACTTGGCACTCTGTCAAGATAAAACAATTGATAAATTCCTATTCTCAAACAATTCAAGACAACTTTATGCAATTTTCTAATTTTTATTTTCGAATATTTATCAATTATATCATCAATTAATGTTAAGTTTTTAACTATTCCGTATACTGTTTCTTTTATTAAACTAATGTCATTTTGATTTTCGATATTTGCTAAATAATTATCAATCGTGTTCTTTTGAAAATTTAAATCCTCAATAGATTCATTTAGTATATTTAATATAATTTCCCTAGTATTTTTCATATCTCAATCCTTAATAATTTTTTATCTACGCCTATCATCAGTAATTATTAACAATCTAAGCAACTCCGATATTGCTACTAGGGTAGCGGCTACATATGTTAATGCTGCTGCTCTTAGCATACTCTCAGCTTGATTTTTTTGATCTCTTGAAATAATTCCATTTTCCAGCTGTTCTAGCGCTCTTCTACTTGCATTAAATTCAACAGGTAAAGTTACTATTTGAAATAGCACAGCAGCTATAAACAAGGCTATTCCTAAGTCTATAAAAAAAGGGCTAAAAATAAATCCTAATATTATAAAAACCCATACTAGATTAGATCCAAACATAGCAATTGGAGCGATAGTATTTCTAAGAATAAGAGGAAAATAACCATCATTGTGCTGTATTGCATGTCCAACTTCATGAGATGCTATGCTTACTGATGCAATGCTTGATCCAGAGTAAACCTCTGGAGATAATCTCAAAACTTTACTGCGTGGATCGTAATGATCTGTGAGTACCCCTCTAACCTGTTCTATTCTGACTTCATTTAAACCATTTCTATCTAGAATATGTCTTGCTACTTGTGAACCAGTAAGCCCAGATTCACTTGGTATTTTAGAATATTTCTTATATGCAGAACTTACTTTCATTTGTGCATACGTAGCAAATAATATTGCAGGTAATACAAATATATACCATGAACTATAATATCCCGTGAAAGAAAACATATTTATCACCTTTCTTTATTTACACAATTTTCCCAATTTCTATGCGATTACCTCTAAGATATTCACTTGTTTGCATCATTTTTTTTCCTGGAAATTGAAACTCTTTAACAATAACAAACCCATTTTTTGCAGCTACCCATATACCATTATTGTCAATTTTATGAATAGTTCCCACAACAACATCATGACTCATTTCTACTGTATCAATATTATTCACTTTAACAATCTGATCATCATAATAAAAATATGATCCAGGCCAAGGTTTAAAAGCTCGTATATGATTTTTTATTTTAATTACATCCCAGCTCCAATCAATCTTTCCAATTTCTTTAGTCAACATTGGGGCATAAGAAGAAAGTGAATTATCTTGCTCAATATATACAGCTTTACCTGAAATTATCAAATTTATCGTTTCAATTAATATTTCTGCACCGACTTTAGAAAGCTTATCCGATAGTGATATAGAATCATCACTGTCTAAGATAGGCACTTCTCTTTGCAATAAAATCGGACCTGAATCAAGTCCTTTTGTTATCTTCATAGAAGTTACTCCAGTAACCGTTTCTCCATTTGCAATTGCCCAATTAATAGGAGCTGCTCCCCTGTATTTAGGCAATAAAGATGCATGTATGTTAATATTCTCATATTTTGCTATATTTAATAATTCCATCTTTAAAATTTGTCCATAAGCTATAACTACTAAAAAATCAGGTTTAATTTTGGTTATTGTTTCAATCGATTCACTGCTATTAATGTTTATTGGCTGATAAACATCTAATCCTAATTCATTAGCTGCGATTTTTACAGGCGAACACTGAAAAAACTTTCCTCTACCTTTACGTTTGTCTGGCTGAGTAATTACTAGCGCAATGTCATGTCCAGCTTCATTAAGCTTTCTTAATGGTTTAACTGCAAATTCTGATGTACCCATAAAAACAATCTTCAAATTTATACACCCACCTCGTCTTCTGTATCTTTATATATTCTCTCTGCTTTATCTATATATAAAATACCATCTAAATGGTCTATCTCATGCATAAAAGCTCTCGCCAAATACCCAGAAACTTCTCTTTTTACATTATTATTATTCTCGTCAGTGTATTCTACTATTATTTTTTCAGCTCTTTTCACATAACCCGAATAACCAGGTATAGATAAGCACCCTTCTATATCTATTATTTCACCTTCTGAATTAATGATCTTTGGATTTATAGCAATTATTGGGTTATCCTCACCTTCTAAAACAATAATCCTTTTTAATATTCCTACTTGTGGTGCAGCTAATCCAATACCATTTGCATTTCTCATCGTTTCTATCATATCTTGAGCTAACTGTATGATTCTTTCATCAATTAATTTAATTTCTTTAGATTTTTTACGAAGAATAGGATCTCCTTCTATTCTTATATTTCTAATAGCCATTTTCCAATTTTTCCTCCTATAAAATATTTACTGGATCTATGTCAATGCTTATTTTGTTATATTTGTATTTTTTTCTATTCCTGTTTGTTATAAATACCCACTCTACGTATTTTATTAACTCATCTTTTTCTGAGTGATCAAATTTAATAATCAGTTGATATCTGAAATTGTTGTTAATTTTTTCAATTGGTGCAATATGAGGTGTCCCTATCATTGATGTATCTTTTTGATGATTTCTTAAAATAGAAATAAAATCACTGTAATATTCCTCAATCTCAGATCTTGCTTCGCTCAAACTTGGACCATAAATAGTAATTAATATAATTCCTACAAATGGAGGATATTGAAATTCCTTACGGAGTTTAATTTCCAAATTATAAAAATTTTCATAGTCGTATTCCTTTGCATATTTAATGCTATAATGATCAGGATTATAAGTTTGCACTATTACATTTCCGCTAACTCCGCCTCTGCCAGCTCTGCCTGATACTTGTGTAATCAACTGAAAAGACCTTTCAGCTGACCTATAATCCGGTAAGTATATTGTGCTGTCAGCCGCAACGATACCTACGAGTGAAACATTAGGAAAATCAAATCCTTTTGATATCATTTGAGTACCTATCAGTATATCTATATGATTTGCTTTCATTGTTTCATAAATATTTTGATAGTCATCTCGTTGATTTACAGTATCACTGTCAGCTCTTTTTACTCTCGCAAAAGGAAAAACTTTTTTTGTTAGTTCTTCTAATTTTTCTGTTCCAATGCCAAACTGTTTGAATTTATCGCTACCACAGTTAGGACATATGTTTGGATGGTTTTTAGTTTTCCCACAGTAATGACAGATTAATTTGTTTTTTTGTTTATGGACAGTCATACTTACATCACAACTATCACATTTTATAACATAACCACAATTTCTGCAAGAAACAAAACTTGAATATCCTCTTTTATTTAGGAATAATATTACTTGTTCTTTTCTTTTCAAAGCTAATATGATCTCTTCGTATAATGATCTGCTAAATATTGACATGTTTCCTGAGTTTAATTCTTCTCTCATATCAACAACTTTTATTTCTGGCAATGATGCATATTCTATACGATTTTTTATTTCCAATAGTTCATATATTGAATTTTTAGCATTGTAATAACTTTCAATCGAAGGAGTAGCAGATCCAAGTACTAATTTGCTCCCCTCCAACTGGCATCTTTTTTTCGCTACATCAATAGTATTATATTTAGGATCTATTGAAGATTTATAGCTATTTTCATGTTCTTCATCGATTATAATCATCCCTAGATTATTCGTAGGTGCAAAAATTGCAGATCTTGCTCCTATAACTATGTCTAGCTCTCCACTTTTTATTTTATTCCATTGATCTAGCCTTTGAGATGCAGTAAGTTTGCTATGCAGCACTGCAACTCTATCCCCGAACCTGCCAATGAATCTCTCAATAGTCTGAGGTGTTAATGATATTTCGGGAACTAATATAATGGAACTCTTATTTAATTTTATCATTTGTTCTACTAAATGCAAATATACCTCAGTTTTCCCACTTCCTGTGATACCATGGAGCAGAAAAAAAATATTATCACTTTTAATTATTCTTTCATAAGCATCTTTTTGTTCCTCATTTAGCTCAAATTTCTTGTAAGATGCAAAATCAGATTTTATTGTTTTATTTTCTACTATCTTATTTTTTTCAATTAATAATTTCTTTTCAACAAGTCTATTTATGACACTATTTGAAGCATTAAAACTAGTTATTATCTCATTTAATGACATTTCTTCTTTTTCCCACTCGCTTGACCAAATATCTTTTTGTTTATTAGCATTTTTGGATAATAATTTTAATCCCTCATCAACTGTATAATATTTTGATTTAGAATAGAATTTAACAAATTTTTCATTTCTATTTTTATAAACTTTGAATTTTAATTCTAAAATTAAGTCATCAGTAAGTTTATCTAGCTGTTTTTGAACATTTTCACCAAATAATTTATATAATTTCTTAGCTTCAATCATATCACCGGATTTAAATACTCTAATAACTTCGATATCATCTTTTGAAGGAATATAATTTATTTTTTTATTAATTTTATAATATAATTTTATACTTTTTATATCAGATGGAGGTAAAAATAATGATAAAGCATCTATGTATGTAGAAAGATACTCATTTTTAATCCACATTGCTAAATCAATTTGATTTTTTGTTATTAAAGAAGTATCATCAATGATTAGATATATATTTTTTATATTATCTAATGTTTCTAATTCAGTATCTTCAATTTTTATATCAATAATTACTCCAATGGTTGGAGTGTTTGATTTTCCAAATGGGACTAATACTCTTGCTCCAATAGATATTTTTTTAGCCATTTCATCGTCTACTTTGTATGTAAAAGTTCTATCTAATAACTTACTTTTACTAAACAGGATAATATCTAACAGTACCAACTTATCACTTCCTTTATATTAGAATAAAGCTAGTAAACTAGCTTTATTCTAATATATTCTTTATTCTATCAATAATGATCTTTGCCAATTCACTTTTTTCCATAATTGGTAAATTCTCTATAGTACCATCTTTATATATTATTGAAACAATGTTAGTGTCAACTTCAAACCCAGCACCTTCCATTGTTACATCATTAGCAATTATAAAATCAAGATTTTTTGTTTGTATTTTTTTTGTTGCATTTTCAAGTAAATCGTCTGTTTCAGCAGCAAATCCTACTATTAATTGATTTTTCTTTTTCTTGGCTCCAAAATAAGCAGCTATATCTGGATTTTTCTCAAAATCTATTTCCATTATATCTTTTCCAATTTCCTTTTTGATCTTTTTATCCGAAAAATGTGTGGGCTTATAATCTGAAGGAGCAGCAGCTTTTATTAATACATCTGCATCATCAAAGTATAAGTTTATCTTTTCTAGCATCTCTTGAGTAGTAGTTATCCTTTCAAATTTTACCCCATCTGGAATATCTAAATCTGTTGGTCCTGCTATTAAAACAACATCTGCACCCCTTCTACTGGCTTCTTTTGCTATTGCATATCCCATTTTCCCACTAGACCTATTTGTAATATAGCGTACTGGATCAATGGCTTCTTGTGTTGGGCCAGCCGTAATAATGATTTTTTTACCGATCAAATCCTTCTCAGTAAAAAAGCTTTTAAGATATTCAATTATTTGAAGGGGTTCTGCCATTTTACCTGTACCTTCATCTCCACAAGCAAGTCTACCTTCCCCAGGATTTATAAATTCGTATCCTAATTCTCTTAATCTGCTAATATTATTTTGTAAAATAGGATTCTTATACATCTGTGTATTCATAGCTGGAGCAAAAACAACTTTTTTACTAGTAGCCATGATAACTGTAGTTAGCAAATTGTCAGCTATTCCATTGGCTATCTTACCTATTGTATTTGCAGTAGCAGGTGCTACTAAAATAACATCAGCTTTTTTTGCCAATGAAATATGCTCAACTTCCATCTCATTTACTAAGCCAAACATATCAAAATGAACCCTATTTTGTGACATTGTCTGGAATGTTAGCGGTGTAATAAACTCAGTAGCTGCTTTTGTCATTATAACTTCAACATTTGCATTCTCTTTCTTCAGTTTGCTAATCAAATCAAGAGTTTTATAGATTGCAATTCCACCTGTTACACCAATGATAATATTTTTGTTATCAAGCATAATTGTCACCTACTTACTTGTATATTGAGTGGGCATTTCATATTTAACTTTCCCAACTGCAATTTCTTCAAGTGCAATGCATACTGGTTTGTTAGTTTCAGAATTTACTCTAGGTTTTGATCCGTCGATTATTTGCCTTGCTCTTTTTGCTGCGACAGTAGCTAAAACATATTTATTCTCACAACTATTTAAAAAAACATCTAAATTTCTATTCATGCGTTATGCCCCCTAAATTCATGATTTTTTGTTTTATATCTTTTTGTCTTTTTACCCTTAATTTTTCAGCGTGAATTATCGCTTCAATGTCTTCAACTGCTTTTTCTATTTTATCATTTACAACAAAGAAATCATATTCACCAACAAAATCTAGTTCCTTAAAAGCATTTTCAAAACGTGTATTGATATCCTCTTCGCTTTCAGTTCCTCTCTTTACTATTCTATTTTTCAGTTCATCCATAGTAGGTGGCAATAAAAATATGAATACCGCATCTTTACAATTTCTTTTAATTTGTAATGCACCTTGTACATCTATCTCTAAAAGAACTATTTCACCATTTTCGATCTGATCATAAACAAAATCTTTTGGGGTTCCATAATAATTATTATGTACTAATGCATATTCTAAGAATTTATTATCATTGACCATTTCTTCAAATTCTTTCTCTGAAACAAAGTAATAATTCTTACCATTTTCTTCACCGATGCGTGGCTTTCTAGTCGTAACAGAAACAGAGAATATTATGTCATTTCTTTTCTCCATCAGTGCTTTACTAACTGTTCCTTTACCACTTCCAGAAGGGCCTGATAAAACTAATAAAAATCCTTTACTCATATTTCTCCCCCTCTTTTGTTTGTTCATGGTATTCCTTGTTTTGCAATCTATGTGCTAAAGTTTCTGGTTGTAAAGGAGATAACAATACATGACCGCTATCCATTATTAGGACTGCTCTAGTTCTTCTCCCATAAGTAGCATCAATAAGTGTATTAGATTCTTTCGCCTCTTGAATCATTCTTTTTATTGGAGCAGATTCTGGGCTTAAAACCACAATAATTCTACCTGTAGCTACCATATTTCCAAAACCAATATTAGTAAACATATTAAACATCTCCTTATTCAATATTCTGTACTTGCTCCCTGATTTTCTCTAATTCTGTTTTTAATTCAACAACTTTGTTTGTTATATATAAATTGGTGGATTTACTTCCTATTGTATTACATTCCCTATTTATCTCTTGAATCAGGAAATCTAATTTTCTTCCTACTGAATCTTCGAATTCAATAATATGTTTAAATTGAATCAAATGACTTTTTAATCTTATCAATTCTTCGTCTATACTAGATTTATCTGCAAATACTGCTATTTCCATGGCTAATCTGTCCATATCGATTGGAATATTTTCTAATATCGAACTGATCCTTTGTTCTAATTTCTCTTTATAATCTTTTACCACAGTTACCGAAATTTCTTCTATCGAACTTATTATGTCTTCAATATTTTTAATTTTTACTAAGAAATCATTTTTTAATTGATTACCTTCTTTAATCCTCATCGAATTGTAATCATTAAGAGCACCTTCCAGTGCAGTGCTTATAGAATTTAGAATAATAGCTTCGTCTAATTTCTGTTCTTGATGTTTAATAATATCTGAAAATGCTATAAAATCAGAAATGGAAAGTTCTCCTGAAATATTTAAGTTGTTCTTAATTTCATTAAACGCAGATAAATAAGACTTAGCAACATTAATTTCAGGCACAATCTCTATTACAGAAGAATCTAAAAAATCAAAAGAAAAATATATATCTACTTTTCCTCTGCTAATATGTTGCTTTGCTATCTTTCTTATGAAATCTTCATGTACTAATAAATATTTAGGCAATTTAACATTTATATCTAAGTATCTGTGATTGACAGACTTTATTTCACATTGGACCTTTAAATTAGAATCCTCAAAAATACTTTTTCCATATCCAGTCATGCTACGTATCAATATATCACCTCATTTTTTATATTATTATATTTCTATTTAATTAATTATCATATAGTTTGTTAAGATATTTTAATATTTTAATAAACTTTTACTTTCTTTTTCAATCTGGTATTATTGTATAAGAAAGAGATGGTGATTTATCAATGTCCTATGATGGAATTGTAACAAAAGCGGTTGTGAATGAATTAAATGAATTGCTAATAGATGGAAGAATAGATAAAATTTATCAGCCAGAAAAAGATGAAATAATAATCCAAATCTATAATAATAGTGTAAACTATAAATTGCTGATTTCTGCTAGCAGCACTTACCCTAGATTATATATAACCAATAATACTTATGAAAATCCTATCAATGCTCCAGCTTATTGTATGCTATTGAGAAAGAATTTGCAAGGTTTAAGGATATCATCTATTGAACAACATCTATTAGATAGAGTAATAATTATAACTGCAAGTGGAAAAGATGAATTGGGTTATCAAGAATATAAGCAAATTGTTGTTGAGATAATGGGAAAATACAGCAATATTATATTATTGGATAAGAGCACAAATAAAATCATCGACTCAATTAAGCGTGTTAATAAAGATATGTCAAGAGTTAGAGAAGTTTTGCCTGGCCTTTTTTATACTTTCCCACCAATTAATAATAAGGTCGATCCTAGAGATATAGATATTGAGGTATTCAGGAAATTGATTGATTTAAATAACAAAAATATGAGGATTGATAAATTCCTCTACCAAAATTTTCTAGGTTTAAGTCCTCTTATATCAAAAGAAATTTGTACAATTGCTAATATAATTATTGACAGAACCTTGTTGAGTTTAAGTGATTCAGAGATAAACGCAATTTATAGTGCTTTTGAAAGCATTATAAAAAAAGTAAATGACAATGAATTTACCCCTACTGCCAATATCGATAATAATGGAAAAATCAACTATTTTTATGCTTTTCCATTAAGACAATTTGATTCCACTAATAACAAATATTTTGATAATATGTCTAATCTACTCGATTTTATATATTACAAAATCGATAAAGATGATAGAATAAAGCAAAGATCATCATCTATTCGCAAAATTGTGGAAAATCGAATTGATAAATTACAACATAAATTATCAAAAATAAATGAAGAATTAATTGAAAGCGCAGACAGAGAAAAGTATAAAATATATGCGGATCTACTTCAATCAAATATTCACGCAATTCCAAAAGGTGTGGAAAGCATTGAATTGAGTAATTTCTATGATCCTGAGCAAAATACGATAGAAATTCCCTTAGATGTTACATTGTCACCTGCCGCAAATGCACAAAAATACTATAAGAAATATGCAAAACTTAAAGCAGCTTCATCAATCCTAAAAGAACAAATTGAGGAGACACAAAACGAAATATTCTATTTAGAGAGCATATTATTGAGTTTGAATTTAGTAAATGAGTTTTATGAATTAGATGAAATTAGAACCGAATTAATAGACCACGGTTATATAAAAAGACCTTCAGGAAAGAAAAAAATAAGCACTGCCCAAAAGAGTAAACCTCTTCATTACTTATCAAGTGATGGTTTTGATATCTACGTAGGGAAAAATAATCTGCAAAATGAGTATTTAACAACTAAGTTCGCTAAAAAAGATGATTTATGGCTCCATGCAAAAAATACTCCTGGTAGCCATGTTATCATAAAATCTAAGAATTCTGAAATCCCAGAATCAACCATTTATGAAGCAGCATATTTAGCCGCTTTGTTTAGTAAAAACAATTTTCAAACTAAAATTGATGTAGATTATACTAAGAGAGTATTTGTAAAAAAACCTAAAGATACCAAATATGGTTTTGTTAATTATGATAATTTTAAAACTGTAACAATAGACTTGAACACATTCGATTCAACTAAAATTAGAAAGATAGATTAAGAAATCTATCTTTCTAATTTTCTAATATTATTACTTCATCACAATCATCAATTTCTGCTAACTTAACTGAAACAATTTCATTTGATGCAGTAGGAACATTTTTGCCAATAAAATCCGGCCTAATTGGCAATTCCCTATGACCTCTATCTACTAAAACAGCAAGTTGGACTTTTCTTGGTCTGCCTATGTCCATTAGTGCATCTAATGCAGCTCTCACTGTTCTGCCTGTATAAATTACATCATCGACTAAAACAACTATTTTATTGTCAATATTATAATCTATCTCTTTAGACACATGTGGATTACTATCTAGCCTATCTAAATCATCTCTGTAAAATTTTATATCTAGGGTATTAACTTGTAGTTTTTCGCCTTCTATTTCCTCGATTTTCTGGCTTATCCTATTTGCTAATGGAACTCCTCTAGTTTTAATGCCAATTAAAATTATATCTTCAACACCCTTATTTCTTTCAATTATCTCATTTGAAATTCTAGTAATAGCTCTTCTTATAGCTAGCTCATCCATTATTTTAGCTTTAATTACCATTACATTCCCTCTTGACTATTTTTTTTATTATATTTTTAAATTCATCTGGTAAAGGTGCATAAAATGTCATCATCTTTTTACTTCGTGGATGATTAAATTTTATTTTAAACGCATGTAGCATCTGTTTATTTATGCCAAATTCATTTAAAGCTTTGGAATAAACAGGATCTCCTACTATTGGATGGTTTATATGACTTAAATGTACTCTAATTTGATGAGTACGACCAGTTTCTAGCTTAAGTTTTAGTAAACTATAATTATCAAAATTCTTTAAAACTGTAAAATGTGTAATTGCGTTTTTGCTATTTATTTCAGTTACAGTCATTTTTTTTCGGTTTCTAGGGTCTCTACCAATTGGAGCATTTATTGTCCCATTGTTTTGTGATAATCTTCCATGACATAATGCTATATATTCTCTACTAATTTCATGTTTTTTGAGATCATTAGATAATATTTTATGAGAAAAATCATTTTTAGCAATGATCAATAACCCCGAAGTATCTTTATCTATCCTGTGAATAATCCCAGGTCTAATAATCCCATTAATGGATGATAGATTGTCAATATGATATAATAGTGCATTAACTAATGTGCCACTATAATTACCAGGCGCAGGGTGGACTACTAAACCTTGAGGTTTGTTTATTACAACTATATCATTGTCTTCAAATACAATATCTAGAGGTATATTTTCTTTTTCTAATTTTAGTTCTTCTATTTCAGGAAGTAATAATTCAATAATATCCCCTTCATTAACTAGATAACTTTGTTTTTTATAACTCCCATTTACAGTGACAACTTTATCTTTTATTAATTTTTGCGCGTAGCTTCTAGAAAGTTCATTCATTTCAAGAGATAAATAATAATCCAATCTATATCCATCATCTTCTCCGACAATAAATTCTATCTTCTTATAACTCATATACTCTCTCCATTAGAAAAAAATTTCTGAGGGAATATCGTAATTATCATCAATAGTATTGTTCCGATGACAATGAATATATCAGCAATATTAAAGACCGGAAAGTTTATTGATTTTATTATATCAACTCGAATGAAATCCACCACATAGCCAAGCCTTATTCTATCAATAAAGTTACCTATTGCACCACCAATTAGCATAGAAAGGGCAATTTTATTTAGCAAATGAATTTCCGAACTATACCTAATCAAATATATCATAAACACACAAATTACTATGATTGTGATTATGATGAATATCCACTTTTTTTCCTGCAAAATGCCAAAAGCTGCTCCATAATTCTTCACATATTTCAATTCTAATAAACCATTAAAAAACTTGTAATTCCCATTACTAACTATATTTTTTACTGCTAAGTATTTAGAAATTTGATCTAATAAAACTATTGTTATCATTATTAAATATGTCAATATTTCTCCCCCATTTATTGACTATTACTTTCACTTTGTAATGCATTCAAATCGTACTCATCAAAACTTTTACTGTCTTCTATATTATGTTCATTATTATGTTCATTTGTTTCATTACCATTATTATTTTCATCATGTGATGCTTTATTGGCAATATCATTGTAAAATTCATTCAGAGATAATTTTTGTGATTCTAAGAAAGATTCAAGTCTTGTTTTAAATATGTAAATTTCTTTTTGTAGATATTCATATTCCTCTTTTATTGTCTTTACATCTTCATGAGCTTGTTGTATAATTGAATTCTTTTTAATTTCTGCTTCTTCTATGATAATATCAGATTTTCTCCTCGCATTTAGAGTTACTTCTTCGGCTGTTTTTTGTGCTATTAAAAGTGTTGACTTTAAAGTTTCCTCCATTGAATTAAATTGTCTTATCTGCTCGGATAGCATATTTATTTTATCTTTATACTCGATATTTTCTCTATAAATTTTCTCATAATCCTCTATTATCTCAGATAAAAACATGTTTACTGATTTCTTGTTATAACCAAATAATGACTTTTTAAAAGTTTTATTCTGTATATCTAGTGGTGTTAACATTTCATCACTCCATTACTTGTATTTTTGAACAATTATATGAAATCTTCCACTCTTCGTTATTCTATCGATATTTATAAAAACATATCTTCCATATCCTTTTATTGATATTAAATCATTTTCTTCTATTAAATGGTGTGGTTTAATGACAGTTTCCCAATTTATCTTTACTAATCCACGCTTACATAAAATTTGACTGTCTTCTCTTGTTATATTACAAACAGCACTAATAAAAGCATCTATTCTCAATGAATTAACTGTTTTATTTAAAACGTCATAACTTCTCTCAGGTAATTCTAAGCTGTTGAAATCACTTGTTTCTATATTCTTTATTTTTATATTCTTAATTTTAATTAAATTTAGCATTATATAATCAGCCAGTTCGCTTAAAACTATAACTCCAATTTTCTCAGGATGAACGATAATATCTCCAATTGTTTCCCTTTTGATTCCCAAAGCCATGATACTCCCCAGCACATCCCTATGAGTGATATCATCAAATAATCCATGAATTATAAGGGTTTTAAGATACTCTTCTTTATTATTATTTCCCCATTTAGGTGACATAACCAATATTTTTCTTTCGCTATTATCGTAACCTCCATAAAATTCACAAACAATTTCATTAGAGTATTCTTTTAAATATGAGTGCGCAGTCTTTTGCTCAAATGGATCTAAGAAATTAGAGCGAGTCACAATATGTTTTTTTTTGGTTATTTCTGCTTTATCTATCAAGTTCTTTATTTTTAATTGTAGTTCATTATCATTGATGATTGAAATAGATATTTCTTTATTTTTCATTTACAATAATACTCCAACCAAAAGTTGATAAAATAACCTCATGATGAGGATTGCTATCCATGGTGAAAAATCAAGCATTCCACGATTTAATCCTAAAAGATTAAGTAAATACCTAGCTGGATAAATAATTGGCTCTGTTAACTCATATATAACTCTCATTAATTTATTTTCATCATTGATATTAAAAATATTTAAAAATACTCTAATAAGAATCAAAATTTCAATTATGTTTAATAATTTAGCTAATGATTGTAAAAAAATATACATATATGTCTCCTGTTTTTACCAAGGGAAAATCCCTCTATTTTTTAGTTCATCTTTAATGCCATCTATTTCTACATTTATCGGAGCTAATATAAAAATATCCTTTGTTACCTTCTGAATTTTCCCTTCAATAGCATAAAGTCCACCATTAATAAAGTCAAATATTTGTCGTTTCAAATTTATATCTAGTTGCTCAAAATTGACAACAACTGCTTTTCTCATTTTTAAATCATCTATTATGCTTGGCGCTTCTTCATAGCTAAGAGGTTCATGTACCACAATTTTTAAATTTGTGTTTTGATTGATACTAACTAATTTTGTATTTCTCTTAGTTTTATTCACTGGTGTTACATCATATTTTTCTTCTTCTATTTCTTTTATTTCCTCTTCTTCATATTCATCGATGCCAATGAAGTATTTAAACTTATCCATAAAATTAGACATTGCTAACCCCCCATTTTTTCTCTTTCTCCAAAAATCCCAGTACCTATTCTTACCATATTTGAGCCTTCTTCAATAGCTATCGTATAATCATCTGTCATGCCCATTGATAAAATATTCATCTCAACTCTATCGTAGTGCTTAGATTTAATTTTCTCACTTAGATTATACATTTTTTTAAAATCAGATCTTATTTTTGTCTTATCTTCTGTGTTTGATCCTATTGTCATAAGTCCTTGTATCTGTAAATGTTCATGATTTTGCAAAGCTTCGATAAACTCAAAAACTTCATTTTCATCCATCCCGAATTTTGTAGATTCTCTTGAAATATTGATCTGTATGAGTAAATCTATTGTAATATTAGCTAATTTTGCTCTTTTTTCTAGCTCGTCTGCCAAATCTATTCTATCTAGTGATTGAATAAGATCTACTTTATCATAAATGTATTTTACTTTATTCGTCTGAAGATGACCAATGAAATGATAATTCGGTTTTGGACTAATATAACTTATCTTTTTCAATAGTTCCTGTACTTTACTTTCTCCAATGTCATTTATGCCATATTTAAGAGATTCAAGAATTTTATCAACAGAAACATATTTAGTAACAGCAACAATTTTTACATCGTTTTTTCTACCAATTTTTATACAAGTATTGTCAATATTCTCTTTAATTCTTAAAATGTTATCTCTAATACTAATAATTATCACCTCTTATCTAATAATACTATCATATTCTACACTTTTTGGATCTAGTATAATTTCTGAGTGCTCATCTATTGTTCTTTTTATTTTATCATTTATTACGATATTGCCATTATCATCACCTAAATTCACATAGATAGAGTCATCATCACTATCTATTATCTCTACAGGTCTAAAACCAACAACTCCATAATATTCTTTTATAAAAACGCCCACTACACCATCGTTTTGAGTAAGTGCAGTATTTGGTAGCTTGTATGCTCCTTCTTGAATTAAAATTAAGTTTACTTTCAATTTTCTTTGATCCAAAAACTCTTGTATGAAATTATTGGATTTTAAAATTAAGATATTGTGATTTTCTGTCTTTAATTTAGCTATTAACGATGTATCTAAATATCTATTAACTCCATTTTCAATTTGAATTTTTATGATATCGCCATCTTTATAATTGTCATAAGTATTGTCATCTACATCAACAATTAGATACCACTCATATGAATCGATAATTTTAATTCCTTTTATATTTTCATTTGGCTGCTCATCAAACAGATAGTCAAAGTCTTTTTCATTCATACTTTTTATCGAATCTATGCCAATATTCTCAAAACCATCAATTTGATATGATACAAAGCCAGAACAATTTGAATATATTTCATGGTTCTGCCCATCTGTCGTGACAACTCTAGAAATATATGAACCTTTTGGAACCATCTTGTTATCTGATACCATTTTTTCTATTTCTGATATGTCACTGTTATCGAATTGTACAACTTCATCTCTAATTATAACACTATTAAAACTATATTTCTTTTCATATATTATTTTTTCTGGTTTTATTGTATTTATATTAGAGCGAGATAAAGTAGGTATAATCACAATAATTGCAAAAGTTGTTATTAAAATTGTAAGAAATAGAATTATGTTTCTTCTATTTTTATCCATATTTTCACCTAGTTAAAAAACTTACCATATTTACCTAATATTTTGAATTCTCTTATAGTATCTATTCTTAATTTTATTATTTCATTAGTATAGGTAATGATCTTTATTGAATGCTCTTTTGCAATAGCACCAATAATAACGCCTTTATATTTCTCGTTAGTCTTTGTTTGAATGGTTACTTCGTCCCCAGCTTTTAGTTTAGTTCCGTCTAGTAAAAATTCATATAAATCTGTGTCTTCAATTTCATCATTTGAGATATATTTATTATCTATTAATATAATGTTCTTTTTAAGATAATACTTTTCTTTTAAAACAACCAACACATACCCAAATAAACTTGCTATTTCTGCAATGATAATTAAGCTAATAAAAAAATCAAACATCCTTCATCCCCCTTGTAAATTATAAAATTAGTATATCATATATTTTTTAAAGTTTAAACTCTTTACAAAATCAATTTTATTAGCTATAATACAGGTTACCGGGGTGTGGCGCAGCCTGGTAGCGCACAAGTCTGGGGGACTTGGGGCCGGAGGTTCAAATCCTCTCACTCCGACCAAATTTTCTAATAAATAAAGGCATGAGAACATATATATATTCTCATGCCTTTATTTATTAGTCTTTATAAAACTCTAATATGTCTATCTCATATTTCATATCTCTTCCCATTAGTCTAGCAGATGAGCTTTTTACATCTGCTCCAAGGTATAAAATACTATATATTTCATTTGTAATAGGCATTTCAATATTTAATTTATTAGATAAATGATATGCTGCTTTCGTGGTTTTTACTCCTTCTACAACCATGCCTACTTTATTCGTAGCATCTTCTAGAGAGTACCCTTGACCTATTAAAATTCCAGCTTTTCTGTTTCTACTATGCATACTTGTGCAAGTGACAATTAAATCTCCTACACCAGCTAATCCTGAAAAAGTATCGGGATTTGCCCCCATAGCAGCACCTAATTTTGCCATTTCATAAAGTCCTCTGGTCATTAACGCAGCTTTAGTATTATCGCCAAACCCTACTCCATCTGAAATTCCAGCACCTAGTGCAATTATGTTCTTTAATGCACCTCCCAATTCAACACCTATTAAATCTTGATTAGTGTAAATTCTGAAAGAAGAAGTCGTAAAAATATCTTGAACATATTCAGCTACTTTGTTATCTACTGATGCACAAACTACAGCTGTAGGAATATTTTTTACTACTTCTTCTGCATGAGAAGGCCCTGAAATGACGCAATATCTGTTATCCGGCAATATCTGATTGCAAATTTCTGAAATTCTTAAGTCTGTATTCTCTTCTATTCCTTTTGCTAAGTTTACTAATATTTGATTTTCTTTAACAATTGGTTTTAGATCTGTAAGTAGTTCTCGAATGTTATTTGTGGGTATTGCTAAAGTTATAATATCACAGTTTTTTACAGCTTCTTCTAAATCATCAGTCACTTTTAATGAATCAGGTATAGAAACTCCTGGTAAATATTTACTGTTAGTTCTTCTCTTTGCTATTTCTTCATATTGAGAATGAGATCTAACCCATAAAGTTACATCTTTGCCTTCTTTAGAAAGCATACTAGCTAATGCACATCCCCAACTTCCACCACCTAAAATTGAAATATTATCATTCACTAGTTTTACCTCCAAATTTATTCTCCTTGCCATTAATTAATCTTTTTATATTGCTCCTATGCCTATAAATACCCATTAAGCTTAAAAATAATATTGTTAATTTTGTGTATGTATCTACAGAGATTAACCCTGTAAATGTTAAAACTATCATTGACAAAAGAAACGTAATTGATAAAAGTGATACATACTTTGTAATAGCACCTACTATTAGACCAATTATTACGCTTATTAGCGTTAATTTAAATTGAAGTATAGCCATAGTTGTTATAGTTGTCACTATTCCCTTTCCTCCTTTAAATCCAAAAAAGAAAGGCCAATTATGACCTATTACTGTAAATATTGCTGCTACTAATCCACCATAATATCCATATATGTGTAACCCAATCATAACACTTACTATGCTTTTGAGAGCATCTAGTACAAAGGTTATAACACCAGCGGGTTTTCCTAAAACCCTCATGGCGTTTGTGGCACCAGCATTTCCGCTTCCATGTTCTCTGATATCTATATTTTTATATAGTTTACCAATCACATAGGCTGAAGAAAAACTACCTAATAAATAGGCTATTATAGCTATTACTAACAATTTCATTTTTCATTACCCTTCTCTCTAAATTCTAGTATTATAGGAGTTCCGGTGAAATCACAATATAGTCTGATTTGATTTTCTAAATATCTTGCATATGAAAAATGTATAAGTTCTTTGTCATTAACAAAAATAACAAATCTGGGTGGCTTTACTGATACTTGTGTAGCATAGTAAATCTTGCCTCTCTTGCCTTTATCACTTGGTGGTTGATTCATCAAAACCGCTTCATTTATGATATCATTTAATTTACCTGTGCTGATTCTTTTAGTATAATTTAAATAAACTAAATTAATTGTATCGAGTAATTTATCAACTCGTTTTCCGGTTTTTGCAGAAATAAATAATATTGGTGCATACTGAATAAAACCCAGCGTATCTCTAACCGATTTTTCAAATTCTTTGTAACTTTTATCGTCTTTTTGAACTATATCCCATTTGTTAATTGCTATAATCATAGCCTTTCCATTATCATGGGCATATCCCGCAATTTTTGAATCTTGTTCAGTAATTCCAACCGTGCCATCAATAACTAAAACGCATACATCTGATCTGTCAATTGTTGTCAGTGTCCTGATGACAGAATATCTTTCTACTTTTTCATCAATGTATTTTTTCTTCCTTAATCCTGCAGTATCCACTAATATGAATTTGTTATCTTTATATTCAAAATACGAGTCTATTGCATCACGTGTTGTTCCTGGAATATCTGTAACTATATTTCTTTCTTCGCCAAGTATATAATTTACCAGAGACGATTTTCCAGAATTTGGACGTCCAATAAATGCAACTCTTATCGCATCTTTATATGTTATCGGCTCGCTGTCTTTAGGAAAGTTCTTAACAATTTCATCTAGCAAATCTCCTATACCTAATGAAGCTTCTGCGGATACATAATTTATATTTTCAAACCCAAGTTCAAAAAAATCGTAGAAATGAATTAGTTCTTTCTTAGTATCAATTTTATTTACAACTAATAATATAGGTTTGCCAGATTTTCTAAGTAAATTTCCGATTTCTATATCAGTTTGCGTAATCCCTTCTAATCCATCTACTACAAATAGTATTACATCTGCAGTATCTATTGCTACTTGAACCTGCTTTTTTATATTACTCATAAAAATATCATCACTTCGAGGGTCTAAACCACCGGTATCAATAATAGTATAGTAATTATTCAGCCATTCTCCTTCAGCATATATCCTATCACGTGTTATACCTGGGGTGTCTTCAGTTATTGATATCCTTCGACCAGCCAATTTATTAAACAATGTAGATTTTCCAACATTGGGTCTGCCTACAATACATACTACAGGTCTACTCATTCGAACACTCCTTTCTAAAAAAATCTATCAATTTATTCCCACTAATTTCTATTGGTATTACATCAAACCCAAGAATATTTTTTACATCGGTAATTCTATAATCATCTAAAAAAAGATCATCGTTCTTTCTAAGCATGTTTTCTGGGATTAATAAATAATCAATATTTTTATATTCTTCTTTTGATAAATTCTTAATTAAATCTTTTCCTGTGATAAGCCCAGACACTGTAATATTTTCGCCAAAAAAATCATTTATGATTTTTACAACTTCTATTTCTAGTTTATCAATCTTTTTAGATATTAGCTCAGAAATTGATTTCATATATGGATATGCAGAAACTCCTGTAGCTAATGCCACACGTTTAGCTTTTATATAATTTATAGAATCTAGTTTACTGATGTTTTCAGTTACTTCGGTTAAGAAAGACCTAAGCATGCCAACACCATTCTCATATTGTGGGAAGTCCTCATATGATTCATAGCTTGGCAAATCAATGCCAGAAAGGCAGTAGAATTCATCTGAAGCATAAACCAATCTTGTTCCATACCTAGATTTGAATATACTTTGATACTTGTTTATTATGTCTAATACATCTCTTGCGCTTTGGTTGTCGAATGGACTTATCTTATCTAGATGATCTCTATACTTAGTCAATCCTACCGGAACACAAGCAATTGAATTCACACTTGGATAAAGTTTTCCTAAATCATTTAGAGTCCTCTCCAATTCTGCAGCATCATTGATTCCAGGTACTAAGACTATCTGACAGTTTAACTCTATTTTAGCATCTGATAATTTTTTTAGGACATCCATAATATTTCTAGCTCGTTTGTTCTTTAGCATTCTCACTCTTAGATCAGGATTAGTTGTATGAACAGATATATTTATAGGGCTTAAACGGTATTTTATAATTCTATCGATTTCATCCTCGTTCATATTGGTTAAGGTTATATAATTACCTTGTAAGAAAGATAATCTCGAATCATCATCTTTAAAATATAGCGTTTCTCTAAGGTTTAAGGGGAGTTGGTCTATAAAACAGAAAATACATTTGTTCTGACATGACTTAGCTTTATCAATCAGTGAATTGCTAAAAAATATCCCGAGATCTTCGCTAAAATCTTTTTCAACTTCGAATTCCCATATGTCTCCGTTTTGTTTTATGATTTCTAATGTTATATTCTCATCTGCTACTAAATATTTATAATCAATTATGTCCTTAACAGGTTGATTATTAATATTTTTCAATAAATCTCCAGGTTCTATACCTAGCTCATCTGCTAAACTACCTTTTTTAACTTCAATTATTACATTATTAAGATTATTATTAATTATTTCCATATACACCACTCATAATTTATTTAAATATGTAAGCCTACATTAAATGTAGGCAATTTTTATCTATACAATGGGAACCTATCGCAAAGTTCATAAACTCTTTTTTTGATTTTTTCAATATCAGATTTATTCTCAAGTGTGTCACTAATCAGTTCTGCAATTTCAAACATTTCTGGTTCTTTCATGCCTCTAGTTGTCATTGCAGCTGTGCCAATCCGAATGCCACTAGTAATAAATGGACTTTCAGGATCAAATGGTATTGTGTTTTTATTTGTTGCAATGCCAATATCATTTAGCATTTTTTCAGCTGTTTTGCCATTTAAATTTTTATTTCTAACATCAATTAAAATCAAATGGTTGTCAGTGCCACCAGAAACCAATCTATAATTCTTTTCAATGAGTGCTTCTGCTAATGCTTTGGCATTTTTTACTACTTGCATCTGATAGTCTTTAAAACTATCTTGAAGAGCTTCACCAAATGCAACAGCTTTAGCAGCTATGACATGCATTAGTGGTCCACCTTGTATGCCAGGGAAAATTGCTTTATCTATTAATTTTGCATATTCAGCTTTACACAAAATAGCCCCTGCTCTTGGCCCTCTTAATGTTTTATGTGTTGTTGTAGTAACAAAGTCAGCATATGGAACTGGACTTTGGTGTAAGCCTGCTGCAACTAATCCAGCTATATGAGCCATGTCAACCATTAAATATGCTCCTACTTCATCAGCAATTTCTTTAAATCTCTTAAAATCTATTTCTCTAGGATATGCACTAGCCCCAGCTACTATTAATTTGGGTTTCTCTTTTAGAGCTATTTCTCTAACTTCATCATAATTAATTCTTTCAGTATCTTTGTCTACTCCATATGCAGCAAAGTTAAAATAAACACCTGATATGTTCACAGGGCTTCCATGTGTTAAATGCCCACCTTGTGATAAATTCATACCCAATACTTTGTCACCAGGTTTTAATAGAGCAAAATATACACCTAAATTTGCATTAGAACCAGAATGTGGTTGAACATTAGCATGATCGGCATTAAATAGCTTTTTCATTCTTTCTATAGCCAATACTTCTACTTTATCGACAACCTCGCATCCTCCATAATATCTCTTACCTGGGTATCCTTCTGCATATTTATTTGTCAATTGGCTTCCCATCGCTTCTAATACTGCTTTAGACACAAAATTTTCAGAAGCAATCAACTCAATATGTTTGTTTTGCCTTTCAATTTCCTCCTCGATAATACTCATAACTTCTGGATCAGATTTTTTTAAACTCTCTAAATTCATTTTATTCTCCTTTCACAAAATTATATTTATTAGCCATATGGCTTAAAATCAATTTTGTTTTGTATATTTGAGCATAACATCGATTAATTTTTCAATTTCTTCAGGTGAGGTTGATTGCTCTTGGCTTATACAATTTTTTAAATAATTCTCCAGTATTATACCACTTACATTATTTAAAGCACTCCTTGCAGCTGATATTTGAATTAGTATATCTCCACAGTATTTACCCTCTTCGACCATTTTTTGAATTCCCTTAATTTGACCTTCTACTTTTCTTAAACGAAGAATTACTGAATCTTTATCAGACAAAAGACTACCCCCTATATTTTTTTACTTATTTTTAATATGTTATCATTATTCTTATAATACTTGTTATCTATAAGTCTTAATATCAAATAAGAAAAAGCTAAAAAAAGCATTCCTAAGATAAAGCTAAAGATATCAGCATCGTACAAATTATATGTTGACGATAAATAGTAGCCCAAAATCATGCCAATTATGAGAAAAGCAAAAGGTATTGCATATACAATCAATGTGTATTTTAATATATTTTTACTTTCGGTACTTAACAAAACGGTGTCTCCAGGTTGTGCGTTAATAGTGTCTTTTAAAATAATAATATGCTTATTTGATTCTGAAGAGTTTCCACACGCTTTGCAATCTCCACATGCAGAATTCCTCTTAATTTCTAATTCTATCATTCCGTTATCTAATTTTTTAGTTACTACAGCTATTTCTTCCATCTAATTTCCTCCTAAACAAGAATTAGCTATTTATTATATCCTTTACTACTTCTGATGTTATTATCATTCCTACTACCGGTGGTACATAAGATATACTACCGGGTATCGCTTTCCTTTTCTCATTATCCCCAAGATTTACTTTTAATGGCGTCTCATCAGAATATACAACTTTTAATTTATCTATATTTCTCTTTTTAAGTTCATGTCTAATTGTTTTTGCTAATGGGCATACTTTAGTATTGAAAATATCGTCTACTCTAAATCTGGTGGGGTCTAATTTATTACCAGCACCCATAGCGCTAATTATATTAATGCCAAGTATTTTAGCTTTTTCTATCAAACATATTTTAGATGATACCATATCTATAGCGTCTATGATGTAATTATATTTGCTTAATTCAAAAATGTCTATGTTATCAGCACTAACTTTTTCTTCATAGATACTTATATTTAAATTAGGATTTATTTCTAATAGTCTATCCTTCATGACTTTCACTTTTGGTAACCCAATGGTTTTAGTAGTAGCATGTACTTGTCTATTTATATTTGTTACATCTATTATATCATAATCAACAAGTGTTATACTCCCTAATCCTACTCTGACCAAAGATTCTGCAGCATAAGAGCCCACGCCTCCAATGCCAAATATAATAACATTGCTATCTTGAATTTTTTTAAAATTAAAATCCCCTATCAAGCTTATTGTTCTTTCAAATGGACTACTCATTTTTGACATCAACTTTTATGTGTACTTCTTCTAATTGTTTATTTGATACCGTTGAAGGAGCGTTAGTAAGAAGGCAAGTAGCTGACTGAGTTTTTGGAAATGCAATCACATCTCTTATATTCTCACTATTCGTCAGAAGCATAGTTAATCTATCAAATCCATATGCTATACCTCCATGAGGTGGTGTACCATATTTAAATGCATCCATTAAAAATCCAAATTTATCATATGCTTCTTCCTCTGTGAATCCTAATGCTTTAAACATTCGCTTTTGTAAATCAGAATTATTTATACGTATGCTCCCTCCACCTATTTCATCGCCATTTATTACTATATCATATGCTTTTGCACGAACCTTCTCCGGTTGAGTTTCAAGTAGATTTAAATCTTCATCCATAGGATGAGTAAATGGGTGGTGTTTTGCAACATATCTATTTTCTTCTTCACTGTATTCAAACAAAGGAAATTCTACTATCCATACTAAAGCATAGTCATTTTCATTTGTTATATTTAGTTTCTTAGCCACCTCATTTCTTAAGTTCCCAAGACTATCATATACTATTGATTCTTTATCAGCAACTATTAATATTAAATCTCCTGCTTTAGCATTAAAACTCTTTAATACCTCATCTAATTCTTCACTAGAAAGAAATTTTGAAATAGGCGAACTAACTCCTTCTTCAGTGACCTTTATCCATGCTAAACCTTTTGCATTAAATGTCTTACAATATTCTTCTAAATTTTGTATGTCTTTTCTAGTAAATTTATCTGAATAACCATTTACATTAATGCCTTTAACTTTCCCACCATTTTTTATAGCATCTGTAAATACTTTAAAGTTGCAATTTCTGACTTTTTCTGTAATGTCTACAATTTCAAAGCCAAATCTCAAATCTGGTTTATCCACTCCAAATCTTTCCATAGATTCCTTATATGTCAGTCGCTTAATGGGGAGTTCAATGTCTATATTTTTAAATTCCTTAAAAATTCGCTTTAATAATAATTCATTTATTGCTATAACATCTTCAATATCAACAAAGCTCATTTCCATGTCTATTTGAGTAAACTCAGGTTGTCTATTTGCTCTTAAATCTTCATCTCTGAAGCATTTAACAATTTGATAATATCTGTCAAAACCAGAAACCATTAACAGTTGTTTCATGAGCTGTGGAGATTGAGGAAGTGCATAAAATTTACCAGGATTTACTCTACTTGGAACTAAATAATCCCTCGCTCCCTCAGGTGTTGGCTTAGTTAGCATAGGAGTCTCAATCTCAATAAAATTGTTTTCATGCAAAAAATCACGCACTACTTTAGCTAATTTAGCTCTCAATATCAAATTATTTTGCATAAAAGGTTTTCTTAAATCAAGATACCTGTATTTTAATCTCATCGTTTCACTTACATTATCATCATCTTTAATATAGATTGGTGGAGTAGATGCTGTATCAAGAATTCTCAAATCTTTAGCTAATACTTCAATTTCACCTGTAGGAATATTTGGATTAATTGATTCCCTTTTTCTGACTGTGCCTTTTACAGCTATTACGAATTCGGGACGCAGCAAATCAGCTTTTTCCAATATTTCATTTGGAGCAAATTCATCAAATACAATCTGTACTATCCCTGTTATATCTCTTAAATCTACAAAGTGTATACCACCTAGATTTCTTTCTCTTTGAACCCAACCCATCAAAACCACTTCTTCATCAATATTTGATGAAGATAATTTACCACACATATTTGTCCTTCTCAAATTACCCATAGATTCCATTATTATCCTCCTTTACAAAATAAAAACTCTCATCTCTGAATATTCAGGGACGAGAGATTTTCTCGCGGTGCCACCCTAATTAGGTTACCTCACTCAAACTAATAACGCAATATGCGAGTAGTTCAACTACTTTCTCATAGGTGTCTTCATAAGATGTAGGTACCGATTTTCATCTAACATCGGCTCTCTGAAACCTTATTCAAATTACTATTCCTATTCTACGAATAATATTTAATTATGTTTATTATAATTTATCTTTGAAATGCTGTCAACTATAACTGTCCAAATTCAATTACATAATTTTAGGGCTTCTATTTTATTAGATATTGATTCATAAAATCTCTCGAAATAAAGATTAATATCTTTTGGGTTTGCGATTCTCTTAAAACTATCATTTCCTTTATTATAGATTTTAGATGTTGCACCCATGCCACAACCGATTATCGTTTCTTTCTCCTCCATCATAGATATATTGTATATACAAGGATTATCTCCTCTTGAAAACCCTATGTTCTCCAAATTTCCCACCATCATTTTTTGTCTGTACAAATAATATGGTGATAATGAATTAGAATATGCAAATTTTATACATTCATTTTGCATCTTTTCAACTATATTTGAAGTTGATAATTCATATTCATTATTATTAGTTAATGCTGAACCTTTTTTATAGGCTAAAGCATGAACTGTAAGGTTGTCAGGTCTTAATGGCTCCAATTTTTTTAAAGTGGTTTTTACATCTTCTATGCATTCTCCAGGTAATCCAATTATCAGATCCATATTTACAGTCTTTATACCTACTTCCTTCGCTATGGTATAGGTTTTAATTACATCCTCTGATGAATGTTTTCTTCCAATAACTTTTAATGTGCTGTCATTCATTGTTTGGGGGTTAATGCTAATTCTATCTACTCCATATTTGTACATAATTGATAATTTCTCGAAATCTATTGTATCTGGTCTTCCGGCTTCTACAGTTAATTCTATTGTGTTTGGATATAGCAATTTTATATTAAATAAAATTTTTTCGATTAATTCTATTGGTAAACTTGTTGGTGTTCCTCCCCCAATGTATATCGTATTTACTTCAAATCCACTCATGTAATTGCTCACTGCTTTAATCTCTTCTATTAATTTATCTGTGTATTCATACACAATATTTTTGTATTTACCAATTGGCAAAGAAGGGAAAGAGCAGTAACTACATCTTGAAGGGCAAAATGGAATATTGATATAAAGGCTATAATTGTTATTCTTTATATTATCAATAATTCTATGTTGTGAAACAGCTATATCCACTGCCATTTTGGCTTTTGATTTAGATAAATAGTATTGATTTACCAATATGTCTTCAATTGATTCTTTTCTTAAACCATATTTTAGTAAAAATGATGGGATTTTTACAGGTTTTATACCAGTCAATATTCCCCATGGCAAATCAATTTCAGTCAATTTATTTAACAATCTATATAATGCTTTTTTCACTGTTATTTTTTTAGTAGTTATTGCGTCTCTATATATGAGTGTACTTTTTAAGTCCATACATACTCTTTCTCTTAGTTGACCATTTATATACGCATTTGCAATACAGTTGGTGTCATTTGATCTGATTTCAATTAAATAGTCAGCATTATTTTTTTGATTTACACTATTAATACACTGAATGTCTTCAAATGGGTAAAATGACCTAACTAATTCATATAAATCTATATAATTAATCTCAATATCTTCACAAAAAATGCTTATCATTTTTTCTCCTGTTCATTATTTTATTAAATATTTTTTAATATATGGATTTCTTAATTTTTCTTCTTTTATAGTCGTAGATGGTCCATGACCTGGTAAAACAACCGTATCATCAGGCAAAATTGCTATTTTATTGATTAAACTATTTATTATATCATTAAAATTGCCTCCATATAAATCTGTTCTTCCAATTGAACCTTTAAATAGAGTATCTCCTGATATCAAATAATTATCAAAATATAAACATATTCCGCCTTTAGTGTGCCCAGGCGTATGAATAACTCTCAAAAGTTTACCGTCTAAAGTTAAATAATCATTATCTTTTAGTACTCCATCCGCTTTTATAGATATTGGACCATAAGACATAGATTTAGATAAATTCAAGTCTGGATCCATCAACATTTCGTAATCATCTTTGTGCACGAAAACAGGTATATTTAATTTTGCTTTTACCTCTCCTACAGCACCAATATGGTCACCATGTGCATGAGTCAAAACTATATATTTAGGCATTAATTTCATTGTGTTTATTTTGTTAATAATAATATCACTATCTGAACTTGGATCGACTATTAAGCATTCTTTGCTATTGTCATCATAGACTATATATGTGTTGACTCCATATATTCCAGTTTGCAATGCTATTAAATTCATTTAACCACCTCTTAAAATAATTTCTTGCTATCTATTAAAATTGTTACTGGGCCTTCATTCTTATATTCCACTACCATATCTGCTCCATAAATGCCAGTTTGTATATTGATACTTTTTTGCTTGAGTTTTCTAATGAACTCATCATACATTGTTTTTCCAAAATCAAAAGGCGCAGATTGAATAAAACTTGGTCTTTTACCTTTCCTCACATCTCCATACAAAGTAAATTGTGAGACAACTAAAATCTCTCCGAAAACATCTTCTACTGATAAATTCATTTTCCCATCTTGATCATCAAATATTCTCAATCCGGTTATTTTATCAATCATATAATCTATATCTTTATTAGAATCATCATGAGTTATGGCAATATAAGTTAATATTCCATAGTCTATTTCCCCTACTACTAAATTATCAACAATAACTTTTGCATCTTTAACTTTCTGTACTACTGCTCTCAAAATGAAACCTCCTATGCAGTTACTCTGTATACTTCTTGAACATTTTTAATTCTCTTAAGTTTTTTAATTAATTCATTTAATTCATCTTTATTTTTTATTTCAAGCACAATTCGTATAGCAACCGTCTTGTCTTTTGACTTTTTTGCATTTAAAGATAATAAACCTGCATCTAATTCATTCAGCTTCGCTGTTATATCTGCCAGCAATCCCTCTCTATCTTGAGCTTTCACTTTAATTTCTGCTTGATAAGATGTCGACTTTTCTGTATCCCAATATACCTTTATTAATCGTTCTTTTTCATTCATTATAGTTTTTAGATTTGGACAATCAGTGCGGTGAATAGATACCCCTCTTCCTTTAGTAACAAATCCTATAATATCATCACCCGGCAATGGATTACAGCATTTTGCAAATTTTATTTTTATATTATCTACACCTTCAAGTTTCACACCTTGATTAGATTTTTTTCTTGCTTTATTTTCTGATTTTTGTATTTTTTGTTCAATCAAATCCATTTCATTTGGTTTGAAAATATCACCATGTTGATCTTTCAATTTATTGATAACTTGATTTACAGAAATATTTCCATATCCAATAGATGCATAAAGATCTTCAACTGAAACTATACTCATCTTATTCGAGACAGCTTTTAGCCAATCTTCTTTTAATATATCCTGAGGTTTATATCCAAGTCTTTTTACCTCTTTTTCTAAAATCTCTTTACCTTTTTCAATATTGGTGTCTCTTTCCTTATACTTGAAATATTGTTTTATTTTGTTTTTAGCCTGCGTGCTTTTAACTATATTTAACCAGTCTCTACTTGGCCCAGTACTATTAGGGCTTGTAATTATTTCAACAATATTTCCATTTTGCAACTTATAGTTAAGTGGTACTATCCTATTATCAACTTTTGCGCCAACACACTTGTTCCCAACATCGGTATGAACTCTATAAGCAAAATCAATAGGAGTTGACCCTTCTGGTAAATTAATTACATCACCTTTAGGAGTGAATACGAATACTTCATCTGTAAAAAAGTCAATTTTTAAAGTATCCATGAAGTCCTTTGGATCGCTTAGATCTGTTTGCCATTCTAACAGTTGTCTTAACCACGTCAATTTTTCATCAAAATTTGTACTTTTACTATAGCCTTCTTTATATTTCCAATGAGCTGCAATACCGTATTCAGCAGTTTTATGCATTTCATAAGTTCTTATCTGAACTTCAAATATTTCTCCTTTATATCCTATTACAGTTGTATGAAGCGATTGATACATGTTTGGCTTTGGCATGGCTATATAATCCTTAAACCTGCCTGGTAATGGTTTCCAAAGAGTATGAACTACTCCGAGTGCACCATAACAATCTTTTACTGTATCAACTAATATTCTGATAGCCGTTAAGTCATATATTTCTTCAAAAGCTTTACCCTGATACATCATTTTTTTATAAATGCTGTAAAAATTTTTTGGTCTGCCACTTATTTCACATTTTATATTCACTTCTTCTAATTTTTCATATAAAACTTTAATTACTTCTTCAATATAAGCTTCTCTTTCTCTTCTTTTTTTGGATACTTTATCAACGAGATCATAATAATTATCTGGATCAAGATATCTCAATGAAAGATCTTCTAATTCCCACTTTAATTTAGACATACCTAATCTATGAGCTATAGGGGCATAAATTTCCAGTGTTTCTAGAGCTTTTTCTTTTTTCTTTTTTTCAGTCATATACTCTAATGTTCTCATGTTATGAAGTCTATCAGCTAATTTTATGATGATGACTCTAATATCTTTAGCCATGGCAATGACCATTTTTCTTAAATTTTCTGCTTGATTTTCCTGCTTTGTTTTATATTCAAGTTTCTTTAATTTTGTTACTCCTTCAACTAAATCCGCAACTTCTTCACCAAATTCTTTTTTTATGTCCTCATAAGTGTATTCTGTATCTTCTATAACATCATGTAAGAGTCCTGCAGCAATAGTTGCAGTGTCCATGTTCAAATCTGCAAGTATCATTGCTACCTGAAAAGGATGAATAAAATACTTTTCACCAGAGTTTCTTACTTGCCCTTGATGAGCTGATTCAGCGAAATTATACGCTCTTATAATAAGCTCTAAATCTGCTTGTGGATTGTATTGTTCAATTTTTAATAATAAATTTTCTAACATAATATCACCTTTTCATAGGTTTCAAATAAATCTATAATTTTTAATAATAAATTGTACCTGTGTTATTCCATTATATATATTTAATTCAGGGTAGTATATTATATCTATTCTACTACTATTTTCTTTTCCTAACAATAATTCTTCCAAAGTATCATCATTGTAAAATAATTTAAGTGAATTTGAAAATTCATTTAAGCTTTGAAACAAAATAATGTTATTATATATTTTTCCCTTGTATTCAGCGACAAATTTTAATACATTTTCATTCTTACCTAAAACATTTAATTTTAGAATATTAATGCCCTTTGCACCAAAGAGAGGTTTAGGATTACCTGCACCACATGGATTTAATATGTTTATCTCTTGAATCAATTTCTCATCAACATTGCTCAAAGATAATGGCATATCGATGTAAATTTTATTGGCAATATCTTCTTGAGTTAATCCAGATAAGTTGTTGAGCTTATGCCTTAGAGTATCTATATTGGATTTCTCTAGTGAAAGTCCTGCAGCCATCGGATGCCCACCAAAATTTAGAAGAATATCTTTACATTTGTATAATTCGTTGTACATATGATATTCCTCTATCGAGCGGGCAGACCCTTTTATGTTATTCTTTGATTTAGTGAGAACTATTGTAGGTTTATTATACTTCTCTTTAACTCTGCCCGCTATAATACCTGCAATACTTTCATGTATAGTTGGTTCATAAACTACTAGTACATTGTCATCACGAAAATTATCTTCAATTATCTTTATAACACTATTAACTCCAATTTCTGTCATATCTTTTCTCTCTTGATTTAATGCAATCAATTTATCAGATATTTCATCTATTCTGTCAATCTCATTAGTGATAAATAACTCAAGAGCCAATAATGCACTTTCAAGTCTTCCTGATGCATTTAGTATTGGACCAATAATAAAGCCAATGTGGTATGTGGTTATATTTTTATCCATGAGTCCAACTTTTCTCAATAACGTTTTTAATCCGATATTTTCTGTAGCCTTTATCCTGTTTAAACCCTCAACAACAAAAATCCTATTTTCATCTCTAAGATCAACAACGTCACAAACAGTTGCAAGTGCTACAAATTCTAAATAATTAGTGTTATAATTAGCTATACTATAATTTTTTTGTAAACTTCTTGCTATTTTATAAGCAATACCAGCGCCACAGATATTTTTATTTGGGTATTTACATGAGTATTTATGAGGATTAATTACTGCATCGGCTAACTTAAATATTGGGTTATCGATATTGTTATTATCAATTGCAATATCGTGATGATCAGTAATTATATAAGTCATTTCCATATTTTTAGCAATCTCTAACGGCTCAAGTTGAGAAATGCCATTATCACATGTAATTATTGTATCCACACCCTGGGCTTTAGCTTCAAGTACTATGGTCTTGTTTATCCCATACCCATCAGTTACTCTATGAGGAATGTAATAATCAACATCTGCACCAATTTTTCTTAAGCAATCATACAATATATAGACTGAAGTAATTCCATCTACATCATAGTCCCCAATGATTCTAATTTTTTTTCTTTGCGATATTTTTAATTTGATTAAATTTATAGCCGTTTTAAAGTCGTTCATCAATTCTTCATCATACTGCGACTCTATATTAGGGTTTAAAAACTTATAAATATTGTCAGCGTCAGTTATATCGCGATTTATTAATAGTTTAGCAAGTACTTTTGATATGTTAAATTCATTAGATATTTTTTCAATATTTCCTTTTTTATTCCTTATATACCACTTTTCCAATCTTTTCACTCCAAAAAAAGAATTTAGATAATATTATCTAAATTCTAACATTTTTTACGTATAAAAACCAATCATATTAACCAATATTAATTCTCATTTTTCGAATAAAGTAATTTTATCTGTTCTTCTTTTTCTTCAACTATTTTCTCAAGATTTATTATATTTGCATTTAACTCATCTATTTTTAAATTCAGTTGCTTAATCTGCTTTTTTAATTTCATTTCTCTAACCCAGCTGAAAATAGAAGTAATCGCTACGCCTATTAATACACAAACAAATATTACTATTGCTTCAGATATCTCAATCTGCGTAAAAATCAAATCAATAGTTACAATTGCGCTATTGTTTATGGCAAATATTATCACTATGATTGATAAAATTAGTGTGATTATTAAACTTTTTTGCATTTTATCACCCCTTATTAATTAGATCTGGCTTTCATTTCCATCTTATACCATATTGGGCTTGCTATAAATAAAGTTGAATATGTTCCTGCTATCATACCAAAAATCAACGGCAATGCCAATTCTTTAATGTCATCTACTCCAAAGATATAGAGGCTAAATACTGCAATTAAAGTTGTTAATGTTGTGTATAATGTCCTTCTAAGGGTCATTTTTATGCTATTATTTATGAGTAAATCTAATTTCATCTTTCTATTCATGTGAAGTTCTTCTCTTATTCTATCAAATATTACTATCGTATCATTAATTGAATACCCTAATATTGTTAAAATCGCAGCAATAAACGCACTATTTACTGGAATATATAAAATCAAATAGAGTGAAGTCATAATTAAACAATCATGTATTAACGCTATAATTGCTGCAACGCCAAAATTAAATTGAAACCTAATAGATATATAGATAAGCATACATACCAATGCTACAATAATTGAAATAATAGCTCTTTTGAATATTTCGCTACCCATGCTTGGGCCAAATTTTTCTGTTTGATAACTATTGTTACTCAATCCATATTGATTTCTAAAGTCATCTATCAAAGAATTGATGTCTTTATTGCTTAAATCTTTATTGCTCTTAATTATAATTGTGTCTTTATTCTCACCCTCGTGAATTATAGAAGCATTTTCATCATATTTATTGATGATTTCTTTTACTTCTTCAGTTGAAGTATATTCGCTTAAGTTGAGGGTGATTATAGTACCACCTGTAAAATCTATTCCTAGATTAAAGCCTCTTATGAAAAATAGAACAATACCGGCAAGAATTATTGCAATTGATATTGAATATGTTATTTTTTTATATTTTAATACATCCATGCTAATTATACCTCCTTCACGCCATATAACCAAGGATTTTTATTGCCGGTAATGCCTACAATAAGTTTCAAAACATATTTAGTAAATAAAACCGCAGTTAACATTGATGCAATAATGCCTATGATTAATGTAATGCCAAAACCCTTGATAGGTCCTATACCAAAAACATATAGAATAACCCCTGCGATTAATGTAGTTATATTTGAATCTAGAATTGATCTTAAAGCACGATCAAACCCTGAAATAACAGATACTCTTATTGTCTTTCCTGATTTAATTTCTTCTTTTATCCTCTCAAAAATAATAACATTTGCATCAACTGCCATTCCTATTGATAAAACAAGTCCAGCAATTCCTGGTAAAGTTAATTTAGCATGAATGAAAACCATGAAATACAATACAATAAGGGTATATAATACCAATCCTAAAGATGCAACAATCCCAGGTAATTTGTATATTATAGTCATAAATAAAAATATAATTAACATTGCTATCCCTGCTGCAAAAATACTTTTATCAAAAGCTTCAAGTCCAAGTGAAGGTCCTATTATAGAGGTTTGGAGTTCCTCCATTGGCACTGGGAGGGCACCAGCTCTAATTAAAGTTGCTAAATTGTTTGCTTCCTCAAATGTAAAATCACCATCGATTATTGGTCTCCCGTCTTCAATGGGTTCAACTACTGTGGGAGCTGATATGACTTTTCCATCGAGAACAATATAAACAGTCTTGTCAATTTGAGAAGATAAAGTGGATAGCTGCTTAGTTAATTCATAAAATATTTCTGCCCCTTCTTTGTCCATCTCTATAGATACAACAGGTTTGTTTCCTTCTAATTGATCTTTTTTATAAACTACTTTAGCATCAACTATATTTTTACCAGTCAGTACAACCTTTTTGTTTGGACTTAAAAATTCAAGTTGGGCTGTTTTGCCTATTAAATCTATTGCTTGTTGAGGATCTTTAATCCCTGCGAGTTCTACTCTAATGCGATTATTACCTTCAATGACAATATTAGGCTCAGACACACCAAGACCGTCTACCCTTTGCATTATGATTGACTTAGTTTGCTGCATGAGCTTATTGAGCTCTTCACCCTTTTTATCAGTTTTGGCTTCAAGCACCACATATATGCCGCCATTTAAATCTAGCCCTAAATCTAAAGAATCTTTTACATTATTTATAGAAATATTTCCTATTTCAACTCCAAATACTGCAATATACGAAAGCAAAATGATAAACAATACTATTAATATTAAGATGACAAGACTTTTCTTCATTTTCCCCTCCACATCTACTCGTTAGCTAAAATTGACAATGCACATTCTAGTCTTTTCTTTTCCATCTCACAACTTAAATCGTGAGGTTTTAATATATCATTATTTGAGTAGTAAGCATTTGCATGGCATCCGCCGCTACAATAGAATTTTGCCCAACATGTTTTACATTTATCCTTAGTATTTACATTTGCTTTTTTAAATTTTTCTCGTAAATCTGTATTAATAATACCAGATTCTAAAGTACCCATCTTAAATTCTTCTTCTCCAACGAATTGATGGCAGGGATAGATATCGCCTTCTGGAGTTACTGCAATATATTCACTGCCCGCACCGCAGCCTACTGATTTCTTGACAGCACATGGACCTTGATTTAAGTCTATCATAAAATGAAAAAATAAAAATTCGGGATCATTCTTTTTTAACTCCATGTATTTTTTAGAAAAATCTTCATATTCTTTTAAAATCCTCTCAATATGTTCTTCCCTAATTGCATAATCTTCATTTGGATTTGTTACAACTGGCTCAATTGAGATATTCTTAAATCCATGATTATAATATTCTAAACAGTCTTGTGAAAAATCAAGGTTTTTAGATGTAAATGTGCCTCTCACATAATAATCTTTATTTTTCCTTCGTTCTATCATTTCTTTAATTTTTGGTACAATTATATCATAGCTTCCACCATCATTTAATGTCATTCGCATATAATCATTAACAGCTTTTCTTCCATCCAAGCTAAGTACAACATTATCCATGTTTTCATTGATAAAATTCATATTCTCATCATTAAGTAATAATGCATTTGTTGTTATTGTAAATCTGAAATGTTTATTTGACTTTTCTTCTAATTTTCTTCCATATGATACTAAATCTTTTACTACTTCAAAGTTCATTAATGGCTCTCCGCCAAAAAAATCTACTTCTAAATTCCTTCTGTTACCAGAATTTTCAACTAAGAAATCTAATGCTTTCATACCTGTTTCCAAATCCATTAGTTTTCTTTGTCCTTTAAAATTACCTTGTGAAGCAAAGCAATATCTGCATTTTAGATTACAGTCGTGAGCCACATGTAAGCACATTGCCTTGATGACATTGTCCTTATTATATTCGATACTTGTATTGAAGTCTTTTGAAAAAATTAATTCTTCTTCTTCTAATAATTTTATTTCCTCGTAAGCATTTAATATCATCTCTGTTGAATATCTACTATTTAATTTGTCAATAATTTCATCAATGCCATAATTTAAATAATAATCTAATATATCATAAACAATCTGATCAACTACATGAACAGACCCACTGTTAACATCTACCACAATATATTTTTCATTTAAATAAAATTTATGAATATTACCTTTACTCATTCTATCACCTCATTCAGTAAATAAAAAGTAGTGGAAAACCACTACTTTTTATTTGCCTTCTTATTTTCGCATTTTTGATTTCCAACAGTACAAGATGTCTTGCATGCTGATTGACAAGAAGTTTGGCATTCTCCACAACCACCATATGTTAAACTATCCTTTAACTTTCTATTAGTTAATGTCTTTATGTATTCCATTTCAATTTCCTCCTTCTGTGTTTTTAGTAAAATGATTATATCATATTTGATTGCTCACTTAAAGATAAATCCTTGAAAAAGAAAACTCCCTGTGGAAGTTTTCTTTTTCATTATTTTTCTTCTTTAGTTTCATTGACTACTTCTTCTTTAATTTCAGCTTGTTTAGTAGAAGAATCATTTGTAACTCTCGATTTAACAACAGATCCTACTGCCCATTTTGCGAAATCCATTTTTGTTTTTGAAGGCCCTACTTCTAATGTTACATAGTCATCTTTTACTTTGACTACTTTCCCATACAAACCTCCGATAGTTATAATCTCATCACCTATTTTTAAGCTATCCCTCATCTCTTTTACTTCTTTTTCTTTTTTCTTTTGAGGTCTAATAGCTAAAAAATAAAAAATTGCCAAAAACGCTATTGGTAATATTAATGCTTGCAATGCTTCCACTTTATCACTCCTTTTAATATATATTATACAATAAAACTCCAAAAACCTCTACTATTCTTTAACATAACCATATTTTTTATAAAATGATTTCTTATATTCATAAAAATTATCCTCTTTTATGGATTGCCTTATATTTTCCATCAATTTTAAAAGAAAATATAAATTATGAATTGTTGTCAATCTTAAGCCCAATATCTCATTCACATTAAATAAATGTCTTATATAGGCTCTGGAATAATTTTTACATGTATAACAATCACATTCTGGATCTAGTGGATTGAAATCATCTGCATATTTAGCATTTTTAATTATCACTCTTCCATTGCTAGTCATAGCAGTGCCATTTCTCGCAATTCTAGTAGGCAATACACAATCTGCCATATCTATTCCTCTTTCTACAGCCTCGAAGAGAAAATCAGGACTTCCTACACCCATTAAATACCTTGGTTTATTTTTAGGTAACAATGGAGTTGTGTATTCAAGAATATCGCACATTAAATCTTTAGGTTCTCCGACACTCAATCCTCCAACAGCATATCCACTGAAGTCCATATCGACTAGATTTTTTGCACTTTCTTTCCTTAAATCTTTGAAAACGCCGCCTTGGACTATACCAAAAAGACCCTGTTTATCCCATTTGTGATGATGGTCTCTGCAACGCGCAGCCCATCTTGTTGTTCTTTCCATAGATTGCTTAGTGTATTCATATTCAGAAGGATATGCTACACATTCGTCAAAGCACATCATTATATCAGAACCTAATGAGTTTTGTATATCAATTGAAATCTCAGGGCTAATAAAATGTTTTGATCCATCTATGTGAGATCTAAACTCCACCCCTTCTTCATGAATTTTTCTCAAATCCGTTAAGCTAAACACCTGAAACCCACCACTATCGGTTAAAATTGGTCTATCCCAATTCATGAATTTATGCAAGCCACCTGCTTTTTCAATTAAATCATGACCTGGTTTTAAATACAAGTGATATGTGTTAGACAAAATTATCTGTGCACCTAGATATTTTAATTCATCTGGTGTCATCGCTTTTACAGTTGCTCTGGTTCCTACTGGCATAAATATTGGGGTTTCAATGGTTCCATGAGGTGTTTCTATTTTGCCAAGCCTAGCCATGCATTCTTTAGATTCTTTTAATAACTCAAACTTTATTGCCATTTTTTCCTCCTATTTAATAAGCATTGCATCCCCAAAACTAAAGAATCTGTATTTCTCTTCAATTGCTTTGTTATATGCTTTCATAATTAAATCTTTATTTGCAAATGCACAAATTAACATTAATAATGTAGATTCAGGTAAGTGAAAATTTGTAATCAATTCATCTACAATCTTAAATTTATAGCCAGGATATATAAATATGTCTGTCCATCCTGATTGTGCTTTTACAAATCCATTATCATCTGCAACTGTTTCTAATGTTCTTAAAGATGTTGTACCCACTGATACAATCTTCCCACCGTTTGATTTAGATTCATTTATTTTATTAGCACATTCTTCATTTATCTCATAATACTCAGAATGCATTTTGTGCTCTTCGACCTTTTCAACTTTGACAGGTCTAAACGTTCCAAGCCCTACATGAAGAGTTAAATATGCAATATTCACACCCTTGTTCTCAATCTCATTTAATATTGCATTATCAAAATGCAACCCCGCAGTTGGTGCTGCAGCTGACCCTATATTTTTTGAATATACTGTTTGATACCTTTCTTTTTCTTTTAGTTTTTGTGTTATATATGGAGGAAGTGGCATTTCGCCAAGCTCATCTAGAACTTCCTCAAAAACTCCTCTATAATAAAATTCAATTACTCGAATGCCTCCATCGGATATGCGCTGAACTTTTCCTTTTAATATATCTCCAAACTCTATTAAAGTATCTTCTCTCATTTTTTTACCTGGTTTTACCAAGCATTCCCATGTATTATTAGATATGCGTTTCAGTAATAACACTTCAATTTTTTCTTCCTTACCTGGCCTATGGCCAAATAATCGAGCAGGCATGACCTTAGTATCATTTAATACTAAGCAATCTCCAGGATCCAGTTCATTAACTATATCTGTAAATTTTCTATTAGTTATTTCCTCTGTTTTTCTATTGACTATCATCAATCTAGAACTAGTTCTATCTTCAAGAGGAACTTGAGCTATCAATTCTTTAGGTAAATTGTAATTAAAATCTGCTGTTTTCAATTCATTCAGTCTCCAATCTATTGCATAATTTTAATATCTTTATAATAATATTGCAATATTTGCTCGTAATTGTATCCTTCTTTTGCCATTTCAATTGCTCCATACTGGCTCATTCCTACCCCATGCCCATAACCTTTCCCAACAAAAGAAAAGGAGGCAACTTGAGTATCTATGTTTATATTAGATTTACCTATATTATCTAATACAAAAATTGAAGAATTGTCAAGATTTTTTATTCCATCTTTTGAAAGCACCATAAGAGTATTCGATGAAATGTCTATTTCTTCGATACCATTTTTTGATAATGTTGATTTCATGACCTCATCAGTATCATATTTTTTCTGAATAGAAAACAATGTGCTCTTGAAGTTAGAATTGCCCATAATTGATCTAAATTTATCTCCACTTAGTAATACTGTCTTATCTGAAGCTATCACTTTTATGGTTTTTACACGACCTGATTCTGTTCTATCTAAAACTTGTATATCAATTAAGTCTTGAATTTGTATATTATTGTTCTTTAAATTATTTACAATAACAGAATTAGTAAATGTTATGTTCCAATTGCTATTAGGCGCATTTAATGAAAATGGGTCTTTAACAGCTACTAAATATGGTATCTTGCTTCCCCATACATTTTCGCTACTTTCAGTATATCCACCCGATGAAGAATGAAATACAGCATCGACAACTTTATCATTATATTGCATAATTATTCCTTTAGTATCATCTACTGCTTGATTTGTACTCTCTTTCTCTGCACTATATCCACCATATACTTGACAATGAGTAGAATCGCATAAATTGTAGCCATCTTTTATATGTTTATTTAAATTGTTTAAAGAATAGCTCCTAGCAGCAATAGCTTGAGCCTTTAATGCTTCTAATGGCGCAGATGAAGGAATTTCTCTAGGAACAACTCCATAAAGATATTCTTCTAGAGATACATGGTTAATTATAAAATAATTGCTATTATTTTTAACCAGTTTTATACTGCCTCTATAATATTTTCCGTTTAAATTTATATGGTCATCATTTTCTGACATTGGTACAATCTCGTAATTATCAGCATAATTAATCTCTGCTATTTTATTATTATCTCCATCTAGTATTGTGTAGAGTTCCGGTGAACTTAATGATATATATATTGTAGTTGCATTTGATGCATAATTATTCGCCTGATTTCTAATTATGAAGCCACTAGATGAATTAATACTTATTTTACTGCCTAGATAAATGTTATTCCCTATTTTTACGTCAACGTATTGCATGTTTTCTGCTATGGTTTCTGCGTTTAGAAAAAAAATAGCAATAAAGATGCAAATTGCAATTAAACTTTTAAATTTTAATTTCATTTCAATCACCTTCATTCTTTATAATTTATATTAAAGTGTTCATAAGCTTTTCTACTTGCTACTCTTCCTCTAGGTGTTCTATTAATAAAACCAATTTGAATTAAATATGGCTCATAGACATCTTCAATTGTTATTTTTTCTTCTCCCGTTGCTGCAGATAAAGTATCAATTCCAACTGGTCCTCCATCAAAATTGTTAATTATAGAAAGTAGTATCTTGCGATCAACATTATCTAAGCCAAGCTCATCTATTTCTAATAAGTCTAAACCCTTCTTTGCAGTCTCAAGTGTTATAATTCCATTTTCTACTACCTGAGTATAATCTCTCACTCTTTTTAATAATCTATTGGCAATTCTTGGAGTGCCTCTAGAACGTCTAGCAATTTCTATTGCCCCTTCTTTTTCTATCTCTATATTTAATATTTTAGCTGATCTATTTATTATGTCTGTCAAACTGTCAATATCATATAATTCTAAATTAAGTAAAACTCCAAATCTGTCTCTTAACGGAGATGTCAGTAAACCTGACCTTGTCGTAGCTCCAATGAGAGTAAATCTAGATAAATCTAATCTTACGGATCTTGCTGATGGTCCTTTGCCAATGATAATATCAAGTGCATAATCCTCCATAGCAGGATATAAAATCTCTTCAACAGTTCTGTTTATTCTATGGATTTCATCGATGAATAATACATCATCATCTGATAAATTAGTAAGAATACTTGCTAAATCACCTGCCCTTTCTATCGCCGGTCCCGAAGTAACCCTTATGTTTACACCCATTTCATTTGCTATAATATTTGCCAATGTAGTTTTACCTAAACCAGGCGGGCCAACAAGTAGAACATGATCTAAGGCTTCATTTCTCCCTTTCGCTGCTTGTATGAATATGTCTAATTTATTCTTGACTTTGTCCTGCCCTATGTATTCATTTAGCCATTTTGGCCTTAATGTAATATCAGAATCAAAGTCCTCAAATAAGCTATTGCGTGCTATTATTCTATTAATATTTTCATCCATTTTATCACCTAATTAGCTAACTTTCTTAAAACAATTTTTATTATTTCCTCAATTTCTAAATTTTCTACCTCAATCTGCTCTAAAACATTTCTTATCTCATATTTATTATAGCCTAATGATATACAAGCTTCTGTCACTTCTTCTAAAATTGAATTTAAATTATTCAACTTGATATCTCCATAGTTAATAGAATTTTCATCGATTTTATCTTTAAGCTCTAAAATAATTCTTTCTGCAGTTTTTTTCCCCACTCCAGAACATTTGCACAGCAATGATATATCATTAGTTACAATTGCCATTTTAAGTCTTGAAGTATTAAGACATGATAGTATTGCACATGCCAATTTAGGCCCAACTTTGGAAACTGTTATCAATAATTTAAAAGTGTCAATTTCTTCAGCTGAGTCAAATCCGTATAAAAAAATTCCATCTTCTCGTATAACTATGTGTGTATATAACAATATATCTGTAGTCTCAGGATTTATATTTGATATAGTATTCATTGATGTCATTATTCTATATCCAATACCATTATTCTCGATTATAACATATTCATCTCCTATATGTATTATTTTCCCTTTTATGTATTCAAGCAAATGCCTTCACCTCTTCATTTCATTAAAAATAAATCTTTAAACTTTAAACTGCTTCCATGGCATATTGCAACTGCTAATGCATCTGCAACATCATCTGGCTTAGGAATATCCTCTAAATTGAGTAGTGTTTTAACCATGTATTGAACTTGTTTTTTGTCAGCCCTACCATATCCAACTACCGCTTGTTTTATTTGTAATGGTGTATATTCGTATATGTCTAGACCATTTCGCACCGCGCTTAATATTTCTACTCCTCTGGCATGTCCAACGGTAATTGCAGTTTTTACATTTTTATTAAAAAACAATTCTTCTACAGCCATATCATGAGGCTTGAAATACTTTATTATATCATTTAATTCTTCAAATATCATATCTAATCTATTAGGCATTGATAAATTTGATGGTGTTAATATTGGACCATAATCAATAGCTCTACATTTATTCGAAATACATTCTATTACACCATAGCCAACAGTAGCAATCCCAGGATCTATACCAATTATTATCATACAATGCTCCTTATAATTATAATCTATCATCTATTTTATCATAATTTGATGTAAATTACGAATAAAAAACCCCTCATAATCTGAGGGGCTCATTATTCGCCAAATTCTCCAATCTTAAATCCTTCTCTTTCTAATTTTGAAACTAATTCTTCAATATTATCTGTGTCAACTCTCAATACAACTTTTATAATTCCCATGACTTTAGTGTCTAATAATGTTAAATTCATTATATTTATATTCTCTTTTTTCAAAATATCCGTTAACCTAGCAAGCTGACCAGGAATATCAAACATATGAATTACTAGTCTTTGCCCCATTTCTAGCCCAAATATCTCTGAGAAAGCTTTAAAAATTGCAGAATGAGTTAAAATACCGACAAAATCACCTTTGTCATCTATAACCGATAAAAATGGAGTTCTTCTACTGTTTAGCAAATATGAAGCTTTCTCTATAGGCTCATTTTCATTAATTATTTTTAAATCTTTATTATATATGTCCTTAATCTTGCAATTATTCAAAAAGTCTTCCTTATCAGTAAAATCTTCTTCAAAATATTTCCTGTAAATAGCTTCTTTCATAAGTATACCTAAAATTTTATTCTCGCTCACTACTGGTAATGATAAGAAATCTTTGCTATTAATTTTTTCAAGAGCTTCTTTCACATTCTCTTCTGGATTTAAGCAAACTAAATCCTTTAATTTAATCATATGATTTCGAACGTACATACAACTCCTCCTCTATTTTTCATTTATAGCGCTTCAAGACCCTGTCGTTTAAACCATTCCAATAAGCATCTTTAAATAGTCGATTAGAATTCTTTATAATTATGGATACGACTTCTTGGTAAATTGATTTCAAATCATCATCAGATAAAATTACAGGATTGTCATTAATCACCAAAGATTTAGTATTGCATTTTATTGTAAGTTGATTATCAAGATGATCATTTAAATTCATAACTTTAGGTTCAATTATCTTGTTACAATAATACATAATTAAATCATCTAAATACTTATAATAATCATCCGTCTCTTTCAAAGACTTGAATAATTTTTCTCTAAAATCATTAATTACATGATTACTAAAATCAAATTGAAATAAGTATTTCCTATGATATAGAGTGTTTATATCATAGATTTCAACTGCCTGTTTTTCAAGCAAATTGGCATTTTTTATGTCGGCAAAACCTTTCTTGTAACCGTCTAAATATAAAAGCAATTCTAGCCTATTTATATCCTCATGTATAAGCTCACCCAAGTTAGAGGCAATTAAAGAATTTCCTTCTCTTCCTTTTAAAAATTTAGAAATATTGTTCTTAATATATTGAATAGTAACATATTTAGGATATATATTCCTAATGTTATCTTCAATATCATATAAGTTAATTAAAATGTGAATGCTGTTTAGATCATTTTCATATAGAAAATTCCTTTTTAATCCTTCATAAATATTCACATAAGCTTTTTCATTTAATGTCATTATAAAGCACTCACCCTTCATATGATTTTAGAGTAAGTTTATTATACTACAAAAATGACAAATAAGGTGATACTTTTTAACAATATTTATTACATTCTTTTAACATTTATAATAAAAATATATTTTCATCTTTGCATTTTTTCAGCTCATTTTCTGGCCAAACAGAAGCCTGTACTTGACCAATATGCTTGGTTTGCAAAAAGAACATGCAAATTCTCGATTGACCTATTCCTCCCCCAATAGTGAATGGTAGTTCATCTTTTAATATCAGTTGATGATACTCATACTTTTCCCTATAGGTACAATCCATAATGTTCAACTGTCTTTTCAAACTACTGCTATCAACTCTTATACCCATACTTGACAATTCTATTGCTTCATTTATTGCTGGGCTATAAAATATAATATCTCCGTTCAAATTCCAATCATCATAATCTGGAGATCTAAGATCATGTGGTTTCCCAGACTTCAATTTATCACCAATCTTATATATAAAGACAGCTTTCTTTTCTTTTGCTATCATATTTTCTCTATCTTTTGGCGAATAGTTAGGATAAAGATCTTCTAATGTTTGACTATCAATAAAAAATATTTCTTCAGGTAAAATTATTTTTGTATTGTTTGGAAATATTTCATTAATATAAATCTCAGTATCTTTAAAGACCTTATATATCAATCTCACTGTCTCAAATAAGTAATCCAAGTTGCGGTCTTCATATTTAATAATTTTTTCCCAATCCCATTGGTCTACATAAATAGAATGAGTCTTATCAACATATTCATCTGGCCTTATTGCATTCATATCAGTGTATAAACCTTCATAAGTCTTGAATCCATACCATTTTAATGCCATGCGTTTCCATTTAGCTAAAGATTGTACTATCTCTAATTTCTCATTGTATTTTCTCATTGAAAACTCAACAGCTTTTTCATTACCTGATAAATTATCATTAAGACCTGTGTCTGTTTTTACAAATAAAGGCGCAGATACTCTTGTTAAATTTAATGCATCAGATAAGTCTTTTTCAAAATAATCTTTAATTAACTTAATTGCAACTTGAAGTTCCCTTGCTGTAAATCCATTCACTAACATTAAAATCACTCCTTAAAAAAGTATAAAAAAAACGTCCTTTAAAATTAAAGGACGAATAAACTCGCGGTACCACCTTATTTAGCATAAGCTCACCTCAAAACATACAGAAAAACTCGATATGTCTAGCTTTTAACGGGCTAAACCGTCTTAACCTAGTGTAATAAAAATTAGTTCGGAAAAGAATCTCTGGGGCGTTCTTCGCACTGATTTTAGTATTAGGCTCTCACCATTCCTAACTCTCTTAAACTAAGATTTCAGTACTACTCTTCCCATCATTGAATATTTAAACTATTTAAATTTGAAAAGCCAATGTCTCTTGACCTTCAAGCACTGTTTCTCTTAATGCGTCAATTATAAAAAATGTTATTTTTTTATTTATAAAAATAGCAAAATCTAAATCATTGCTAAAACTTACTGTTTTGTTATATTCATCTACAACTTGATCAATATATTTCTTTATAGTTTTCTTTATATTATATAAATTTAAAGAATCTAGATCTATATCAGGTACATAAATCATATTTTGTGACTGATCAAATTTATATGATTTTGCAAAATCATTAAGTTTGTTTTCATATTTTATATGTTTTATCATAGAATCCGAAAACGTCCACCTTTGAGCGTGTGGATAACAAACAAAGTCTGTTAAATAATGAGAAATTATACCTATTTTTTTGCTTAAAGATGCCACTCCAATACTTTGTGGAACAATGGTTATATCAACATATTTAGTAAAGAGTATTATCTTTAGTATCTCGTTAACAACGTAATTTATGCTTTCATCTTTGTAATGCCTTATAAATTTATATTTTGGAAGATAGTCCGGAGCTATGCTCCCCCATAATAATTTATTATTATCTAATTGTATACCATATTCATCAAAAACTTCATTATAAATTTTATTTGCAATTAATTTATGTGTTTCAGCTAAAATATTAACACCTTCTTTTTATTCAATGTGTTAATAATAATATAAATAATATGATATGTCAACCATAAAACTATAAATTTTTATTCAAAATAGAATTAAAATAAGAATTATATAAATTATATTTTTCTTCATCGAATAAGACAAATCTTATCTCTCGAATATTATTATTTTTCGCTGAAAAATCTTCTATTGCTTTGTGTATTATTGGTAAAGTTTCTTCAACTGGATATCCATATACTCCTGTAGAAATAGCACAAAACGATATGGTCTTTAAAGAATAACTATCTGCTAGTTTTAAAGAATTTATATAGCAATTATACAATAATAAAGACTCTAATCCACCGTGTCTACCATATATTGGACCAACAGTATGAATAATATATTTACATGGTAAATTTCCAGCTGTTGTAATTTTAGCATCACCAGTAGCACAACCCCCATGTTTTTTGCATTGCTCTAACACGGATAATCCAGCTTTTTTGTGTATAGCACCATCGACTCCGCCACCGCCTAAGAGCGAATTGTTAGCTGCATTAACAATTACATCAACATTTTCATCTGTTATATCCCCATGTTTTATGATTATTTCAATATTCTGTATTTTCATATTACAACAACCCCTCGTTATTGGTCGTTATTGGTGTACCCTGAGGGATTCGAACCCCCGACCCCTTGATTCGTAGTCAAGTACTCTATCCAACTGAGCTAAGGGTACATTTAAAAAAAAAGAAGAACTAAGATTCTTCTAGAAAATGGAGCGGAAGACGAGATTCGAACTCGCGACCCTCGCCTTGGCAAGGCGATGCTCTACCACTGAGCCACTCCCGCATATTATTTGATTCACTTTTATTGGTGGAGGAGACTGGATTCGAACCAGTGAAAGCTGAGCTAACGGATTTACAGTCCGTCCCCTTTGGCCAACTCGGGAACTCCTCCTGATTTCTTTGGAG
>Ga0228536_1000440_pt1 | contig 79699 bp, 70 predicted proteins | sample SJ1Smetagenome_FD_168611 | JGI IMG/M metagenome (GOLD analysis project Ga0228536, IMG submission 168611) | Enriched culture of PCE-dechlorinating microbial communities from Ithaca, New York, USA - SJ1.S | ecosystem: Engineered > Modeled > Simulated communities (microbial... > Unclassified...
GCTGTTATAAATAATGGAACTGATTGCGGCTGTTATATAGAGTCTTATATCCGAAATAGAGGGAGCCGAAAACTGAGAGGCATACTACGGCGCAGATCGCTATCATTATCGATATCTGGTAGAGGATCGCCGTGGTTGGGAGCGTGCCGGACAGTATCTGGCCGGTCATCATTCCGGGCAGTGAGACTATGCCCATTCCGAGCATTGAATTCAAGGTGGGAAGCATTGCAGTCTCGAGCGCCTGGTTTACCATGGGGAGCAGGATCTTCTGCGGAGTTACTCCCAGATTCAGAAGGCTTTCCATCTGCTGGCGCTTCTCGCTGAGTGATTCGCAGAACGTCTTTGTGGCAAGATTAACTCCTGTCATTGCATTGCCGATTATCATACCGCTCAGAGGAATCACATACTGCGGATTAAATATGCTTTGTCCCACGACAGCTGTCACGAAGAAGATCACTATGCCCAGACCTGAACATGCAAGAGAAAGAGATACCGCTATCTTAAATCCCCTGTTCATGCATTTGTTTTTCGAAAGCACCCTGTGGATGGCAAAAAGTATCATGCTTGTCAGGTACATAAAGATGAATATCGGATGCGGATTCTCAAAAATATATGTGAGGATAAATCCGGCCAGTGTAAGTTGGAGAGTCAGCCTCACGCTTGCAACGAAAAGGAGCTTGGTTTGGTTTATCTTTGCTTTTTTCATTACAGCGAGCACAACAAGAAGCAAAATATAGACGATGCTGAACTGGATAATGCTTATAGAAGCGATCTCACGCATTATTGTTCGCTCCTCTCAAGTACTATGATATCGTCGCCGTATTTTTCGGCAAGAGTAAGATAATGGCTTACCACGATGGTCGTCATCTCATTATCTTTGGAAAAATTTTTAATGTTGCTCATCATGATGTCCGAAGAAGTGTTGTCCAGAGCTGATGTAGGTTCGTCAAGCATGAGTACATCCGGCATGAAGGAAAGGAATATCGATATGTAGACCCTCTGCCGTTCTCCGCCTGACATAGTCTCACAGCGAGTTTCAAGAGAAAATTCCGCGCTGCATATCTTCAGGAATTTTTCCATTGTTTCTTTTGTGGGAAGGTCCCGGTCTCTGTATTCGTAATATTTTTTGAAATTTTCTTCGATCGTGCCGGTGAAGAGGAAGACAGACTGAGCGACCAGAAGGATCTCTCTTCTCAGGTCGATCGTGTCTATATTTTCTATATTATTTCCCTTGTAGAATATTTTCCCGCTGTCAGGGGATGTCGTTCCGTTGATCAGTTTAAGAAGTGTGCTTTTGCCGCAGCCGCTCGGCCCGTGTATAAATGTAGTTTTTCCCTTTGCAATTTTTATATCCGGGTATCTGATCATTGACTGAAATACAGCCTGATTGACAGAGATGATATCCATACGTTCACTCCTCAATAAAAATAAGGAAGTTAAGGGTCTTTTCGTTGTATTTTTTCTGAAACGATCTTCTCAAAAGTTCTGAGAAAACGGGCATCGTCCTCGGCGGCTCTTTTCTTCGGACCTTTGGTCCTTCCGCCGTTTCTGCGGAATTTGGCCTTGATCTCCCTCTCCTCAAGCATAAAGGTCATTCTGCCTGCCTCGTATTCTATACCCGCAGGGCTAAGTGCTGAAGCCTTTTTTGAGAGCACCATTGCCGCAAGCCCCCAGTCCTGTGTGATTATAAGGTCACCGGGCTCAGTTATGTTTATTATTTTCAGATCTGCTTCCTGGGAGCTGTTGCCGACGGTCATATGAAGATCAGAGATTATGTTGTGCTCAAAGCTCGCGACAGTGACGACCGGTACGCCATGCTCAGCGCCGGCTGTGACAGTCTCCTGAAGCACAAATCTCGGACATGCGTCAGCATCCACTACTATCTTCAAAACATCTTCCTCCGATCCGGCAGGCCATAGATTTCACAGTTCTCCGAAATCACGCAATATTATATCTATTATATCTGCACTTCAGGCTCCGATAGGGTTATAATAGCCGCAAATAAAATCTTTTTCCTTTCGCAAATGATTTTTAGTTGTAATGTTATGTCTCTGTTTTTATAAATCCATTAGGAGGCCGGTCATGCCGCAACACTGCTGCAGAGGGGTAAACTTTTTTTTCTCTAAATTCCTTATGATGGTCGCTCTTTCTTTTCAGCTGATCATCATTTCCTCGGTCGGCTGTGCATTTGCCGAGCCTCTGCCGCCTCTCCGGGTAGCCGAATCAATGGTCGAGGATGGTCCCGAGGTTCTTGCAGCCATCGCGGTCATGGGTCGTGACGAGCAGCTTGCACTGCTTGAGCGTCAGCGTATGGGGGCAAAATATTTCTTTAACACAACTTTCGGATACAGTGACGAGCCCCTTTTTGAGACCAGCGAAGAATCTGCCTCCTACAGCAAGATAGGAGTTAGTGCAGGTCTCTCTTTCCCTATTTTTGGAACATGGAGCAGACAGAAGATAAGTGCCCTGGAATCGGAGATCAGGTCGATCGAATCCCGGTACAGGCCTCGGATTCTTAAGCTGCACAACATTACCGCACTCAGGAAGGCATATGTGACCCTGTGGTCTGAATGCGAGAAGGCTGCCGCTGCAAAAAGGTTCCTTGAGACAGAAGAAGAGACTTCAAAAATACTCACCGAGAGAGAGAAGAACGGACTCATCCTTCCCGCTGACAAGCTTGAATTCATGTCAGCATATGATTTCGCAAGGAGGGACATAGCCCTCTCGGAGATGCGAAAGACACAGGCACTCCAGATAATAAGGCTCGCCACAGGCAGGCTGTGGGAGATGCCCCCCCAGTCGATCGAAATACCTGATATGCCTGCCTTTGACAGCCTGAAGGCGAATATAGCGGGACATCCCGAGATAGCGATGAGAAAGGAGACTCTCCGCAAATATGAGAGTCTTATGCATGAAAAAAGAAATACAGAGAGGGAAGGCTCCTTTACAATAGGCGCGACGGCAGCTAAGGATTTCCCGGGAGAGATAGGCAGCGGCGTCTATGCCTCGGTTACGGTGAGCGGACCGCTCGGTACGGCCTCATCCGGCGACGGTAAGATCAAAAAAGCTGCCGAACAGGACCTGAAAAGGGCTGAGCGGGAAGAACTTTTCATGAGGATCAAAGTACAGGGAGAAGCTGAAGAGTCAGCATCCCTCGCATCTTATGCAGTTGCTGATATAAAAGCACAGGAATCCAGGCTCGCTGCACTTACAGAAGCTGTGAGGGAGAGGCTCATGAGACATGCTTCTCTTGCCGGCGATACATTTGAGCAGCTTCAGAAGAGCAGGTACCAGTATTACCGCGGAGTAATGGATATTCTTGAATCAGAGATGATATTCATGCAGACAGGAGCAGATCTTCTTGCTTATGCATATCCGGAAGGTCCCTCTTCCGAGCCGGCAGAACGAATAAGGCCGATCGCAGACAACCCTCTCAGGTCAAGGATGCTTGACCCGGACTGGCTGACCTCGCATTCGCCTGTTCCCGGAGGCAGCGGACCAATATCTGCACCGCAACATCAGCAGAGAAATGACGTTTCAGCAAAGACAGCACCCGCCCATAAAAAGTGTCCGCTCGCGGTCTATGTGTGGGATGCATCTCCTTTCCTTGCTCCCGAAACAAGGATGTCCTCTCTAAGCGACCTGCGAAGCAAAGGATTTGACCACTTCCTGATATCCTTCACTGCCGAACAGATCGATAAATTTGACAGTTATTACGGGATGATGGAGTTGAAGGATCTTCTCTCTGCAACTGAAAGGATGGGGATCAGAGCGGACCTCCTGCTTGGTGAACCGACATGGCTTTATCCTGAAGAACGGAAAGATCTGATCAGGATAGTTGAAAAGATGAAAAAGTTCAGGTTCAAGGGGATCCATCTTGACATTGAACCCGATTCCCTCCCCAATTCGGAGAATAGGAGACAGGAGCTCCTCGAATATCTGAAGGAGACTGTCAAAGAGGTCAAGCTGGCTTCCGATATGAAGCTGTCTCTGTCGGTCCATCCCAGATACCTTGAGGGCGGCCCTGATGCGCTTTCATCAGAAAGTTTGGCAGGGCTGGACCTGGAGTACATATCAGTGATGATATACACAACTGATCTGGAGAAGGCAGTAAGACGCATGAGGGCTATCATGATGACAAATCCCTCTCAGCACTTCTGTCTTGCACAGAGCGTAGAGAGGGTGCTTTCTCCCGCTGAGAGCTACTTCTTATCGGGAGAGGAACTTTACAGGGAAAAAATGGACATTATGGGCCGCGAACTCTCAGCCAACAGAGGGTTTAGGGGTCTGATAATACAGGCTTGGGAAGATCTTGGGGGGATGAAAAAATGAAAGTATCGTTTTCGCAGACACACAAAAATGATCCCGGGTCGAGATCGGGTGTGAAGATACCTTATTCCCCCGGGAAAAGGAATATGTCGAAACTGCTCTGGTGGTCGATACTCGCACTTGTATTTACACCGCTCCTTATCCTTTTGTGGAATTTGATCTTTGGATGGTTCTTCATCTCGTCCCCGGGGGTCATCTCACTGGACACCTATCCCATTACTGCTGCAGAAAACGGAGTGATCACTGAGATCGGTGTTAAAAAAAGGTCGGATGTACAGGCAGGATCCGTTGCGATGAGGCTGCAAAGGGAACCTGCCCCTGAGCTTCTGAATCAGATTGCACTTATGAAAGCAGAAAGGGATGCGCTGGAAATATCACTGAAACAGGCAAAACCACTGCCGGCCATTTCTACAAAAGCAGCGGACCAAAATGTCGTATTTTTTAAAAAGGAACTGGAGACGATGAAGCGGCTTATGGATCAGGGAGCAGCTACAAGAGCCGAGGTGAACCTTGCGGAACAAAACCTCAGGTCAGCGGTCGCCCAGCGTGGATCACTGCTGTCGGCAAGAGCAGAACCTTCGGCTGCCAATGATATAAGGTCAAGGATAGATTATCTGGAAAGAAGCATAAGCTATCTTGAAGGACTTAACGGGTCATCCTATGCCGTTACCCTCAAAAATGCCGGCAGGGTGCAGTCGGTAGAGGTCGTTTCAGGCCAATCGGTCAGGGCGGGGCAGGAACTTATGTGGATAGCTGACCCGGCGACGGCAAAGGTAACAGCATATGTGGCACCTGAAAATTTTGCAAAGATCAAGCTTGATACGGAGGCAAATGTAGTACTCCCCGGAAGGTCAAAAAAGATAAGGGCGACCTTACAGGAGATGCCGACCCTTTCACAGAGTACGCCGGGCGGCCTTGGCAGCAGGATGATACTTTCCTCAAAAAGTGTAACAGTATATCTGAGGCTGAAGGACCCCCTTCCGGAGGACCGCATCGTTGACGGACTTCCCGTAAAAGTTGAGTGGGGACTGAGGTCCTTTTTTAGGAGGGTGGAGCAATGACAGAATATAAAATATACCGGATCCTTCTAGGCCAGGAACCTGCGCACTCTTCCGATGAAAAAATCACCGACTTCCCATCAGCTGCGGAACTGCTGGAAAAGAGGCCCAAGCCGGGGATAGTACTGATCGACGGACTCAAAGGCAAAAAGACCTCCGATATGCTGAAAGTATTCTGGGAGTTGGTGGAACTGAGGGAATCCGCAGAGTTCTGCTTCGCGCCCATCTACATCTCAAGGACGATGAAACAGCTCGACATAATGGTCGACGGGATCACGGCCAACATAGAGGAGAGGCTGCCCGAAGCGCTCTCCATCCTTGAAAGGGGTGCCAGGGTAAGCCCGGATGCACTCCAGGACAACCATAACCTGAGAATGCTCACTTACATGTATGTAAGGGGTGAGGATCATTTGCTCCTGCCCGTATGTGCGCCCTTCTCGCAGTGGATATATTCATATCCCCAGATGGCGCTGCTTCTCGACAGTTCATCGAAGGGGGCTAAGATACTCAGGCCCGAGGACCTGAGCGGCCTGGAGAGGCTGAGATCCTTCAGGTTCGATACCGAGATGATAATGGCACTGAGGGCCGTTGCATTCCTTGAGGACAATGGGTACATCGAACGGTATGCTTTGGTCGACAGGGTTAGGAAGTGTCCGAAATGCAAGACGGGGCATCTCAACTACGTTGATATATGCCCAAACTGCGGCAGCATAGATTTTGAGAAAAAGCTGATGATGCACTGCTTCACCTGCGGGCATGTCGCACCTGACAGCGACTTCAGAAAAAACATGTCTTTCGTATGCCCCAAATGCAACACTGTCCTGAGGCATCTTGGAAGCGACTATGACCACCCGCTTGAGTCCCACGAGTGCAATAACTGCGGAGCAAAATTCATCGCCCCCGATGTCAAGGCAGACTGTCTTTTTTGCAGGGCCAGGACAGATCCATCCGATCTGACGGCCGTAAATGTCTACAGCTATAAACTGTCGGGAAAGGGATCAGCCGCTGTCCGGACAGGGAACATGCAGATGGAGGTCCAGCTCTTTGACGGCCAAAATAACCTGAAATTCGGATATTTCTGCAATATCCTCGAATGGATGAGGGAGTACAGAAAGCGCTACTCTGACGAGGTATTTACCATTATCGGCCTGAAGTTCTCCAACCTCTATGAGGTCGAGACCTCATTGGGTGAGGACCTTTACAAGAAGATCATGGACGAGCTCATTTTCAGGATAAGGTCCATGGTAAGGAACACGGATATAACGACATCCTCGGCTCCCGATACCTTCTGGATCCTGCTGCCAAGGACCATCTTTGACAATTCGAGGATACTGGCCGAACGCATAGAGCAGCTCAATGACATGCTTGAGATAAAGGCTGAAAAAAAGATAGAGATACGGGCAAGATCTTTCCAGATACCGGCTGAGGACGATCAGGCCGCAGCAGAAAAATATCTTGCCATGTTTGCCGAAGAGCTGTAACCCATAAAGAGAAGACGGGCATGGACGCGTTCGGTGGACTGGTGACTGCGGAATACCTGCCGCTCCTCTTTGCAGAAGGTGCAGGCAGTCTGCTGCTCAAGTTCATGCCATTTGTCCTCTTCTTCGAGCTCCCGCTGTCGCTCCTTGTAGTGGTCGGAGTCATAAAATACACCCTCGAAAGAAGATATGAGGGCGAGCGGGATCCTTTCTTTCCTCCGGTCTCCTGCATAATCACATGTTACAGCGAAGGGCGGGATGTGCAGAAAACGATAATGTCCCTAACCGAACAGATATATCCCGGCAAGATCGAGATGCTTGCAATGATCGACGGCGCTTCAAAAAATAAGCTTACCTACGATTCAGCGATGGAGATGTCTGAATATGTATCAGGCTTCCGGAACAGGAAGCTTGTCGTGGTACCGAAATGGCAGAGAGGAGGCCGTGTCTCCAGCCTTAACACCGGGCTGAATTTCGCGAGCGGGGAGATCGTGATGGCACTTGACGGCGACACCTCTTTCGACAACAACATGGTCGAGAGGGTCACCAGGCATTTTGAAGATCCGGCCATAAGCGCTGTCTCAGGCTGCCTAAGAGTAAGGAATGCCGATGAATCGCTGACAGCATCTCTTCAGGCTATAGAATATTTTGTCTCGATCCAGGCATCCAAGACCGGGTTGAGCGCATTCAATATGGTAAACAACATATCCGGGGCATTCGGAGTCTTCAGGAAAAACGTCCTGGACCTTGTGGAGGGATGGGACGCCGGAACTGCGGAAGATCTGGATATAACGCTCAGGATCAAGAATTATTTCGGAAGGTACAAAAAGAAGTTTCGTATAGTGTTTGATCCCGAAGCCATAGGACACACGGACGCGCCCTCCACCTTCAAGGGTTTTCTCAAACAAAGGATAAGGTGGGACGGAGATCTCTCCTACCTATATTTCAGAAAGCACAGGTTGTCATTCAAACCAAAACTTCTTGGCTGGCCCAATTTCCTGATGATAATATTCACCGGGCTCTTTTCACAGATAGTCATGCCATTTGTGATATTCGCGTACACAGTCTGGCTCTTCATCGTTTACCCAATCGAGTATTCGGCGGGACTGCTGCTGTTCGTTTACCTCTTCTACCTGCTGCTGCTTCTTGTAATGTACCTAATCTTCGTTGCATGCCTCTCCGAAAGGCCAAAAGAGGACCTGTCGAGGTTATGCTTCCTGCCTTTGATGCCGTTATTCGCATTTGCGGCAAGAATGAACAGCCTCGTCGCGACGGTATGGGAACTGACGGCAAGCGGACACAGGGATACTTCAATGGCCCCGTGGTGGGTCACAAAAAAGAGTAAATTCTGATATCAGATACTGAAAAGGTCGAAGGTTATCTTGGCAAGCAGGAAGATCAGAACGACTATCATCATGGGGCGGATGAACTTTCCGCCCTCTCTTAATGCGTAAGCCGAGCCTATGTAATTGCCAATGATATTGCATATCCCGGCAGGTATTGCGATCTGGTAATAGAGAGTACCGGCCAGAGCGAACGTCAGCAGGGACGCATAGTTTGAGGCAAGGTTGACGATCTTCGCATTGCCTGAAGCGGTCTTAAGGTCATACTTCATTATCGACGAAAAGGCAAAAATGGCAAATGTGCCGGCTCCAGGCCCGAACATCCCGTCATACCCGCCTACCAGGAATCCGATCAGCAGCGATAATAAGAGAGTCGCCCTTCGGGACAAGGAGTGGGAAAGGTCGTCCTCCCCCATGTCTTTTTTGAGGAAGATGACGACTGCCGCAACAGGAAGGATCAGAAGGAGCATCGTCTTGAGGACATTGTCGGGTATTTTCAGCACTATCGATGCTGCTATGCCCGAGCCGATAAAGGAGCTGAACGCTGCGAGCAGCGAGGATCTTATGTTCACTGCTCCCGCTTTCCAGAATTTGAATACTGAGAGGGTCGTCCCGCAGGCGCTTGAGAATTTATTGCAGCCGAACGCGAAGTGAGCGGGCATCCCGGTGAAGACGTAGGCAGGGAGAGCTATGATCCCCCCGCCACCCGCAGATGCGTCGACAAAGCCGGCCAGCCCTACAAGAAGGCAGACAAAAGCCAGCATGGGAAAAGTCAGAGCAAATTCAGTCGCCAAGTCAGTTAAGGGCTAGCAGTCCCTGGGCTGAGGAAATTGCGGCCTTTTCTATTTAAGGCAGCCGCAGATCTCGGTGTTAACGTTGTCCCCCGGCTCCACTTCCAGTGACCTGATCTTAAGCTTTCCCTGTCTGTGGAGGGCCAGGGCCAGGGAGATGATCGTGGAAGCGCTTACCCCAATGCGCTTTGAGATTTTTTCGGGATCGAGTTTCCCCTTTTCTTCCGCAGCGGCGGCGACCTCTTCCCCGAGGCATGAGACCCACTGTTCAAAAAGGGTGTTCATCTCGGGAGTATTCGAAGATGCGAGCTGATTAAGTGTTATTACTGATTCGAATATCCGGGCTGAAACGAGCTCAAGCGAATGTACCAGCATCTTCATGTCCTGCTGTTCCAGTGTTTTGGAATCTATATTCATAAAAACCACTCCTGTTTCTGTGTTTTTCCGAGCCTACTGATTATATAATAGCTTGGAATAATATCAACCGGGATTTTCCCGCACAAAGGATGTGTTGACATGTCTGCCCGAAGGATAGACAGTAAAGTGCTGGGTGTTCTGTCTGACACTCACGGAAGCTACCCCGCGTGGGTATCTGCCGTCTCTCTGTTTAAAAATGCCGACGCGGTACTGCACGCAGGGGATGTGCTTTACCACGGCCCGAGAAATCCCATACCGGGAGGCTATACTCCTGCGGATCTCGCGGACGCCATAAACAGATACAACGGAACTATATTCATAGCAAGGGGCAACTGTGACGCAGACGTTGACCAGATGGTGCTTGCGCCGCTGCTCGCCCCCTACGTCTCAATTTGGTGGAACGGAAAGAAAATACTTATGATGCACGGCGACAACTTCCCCCTCTTCAGGCAGATGGCCCTCGATTCGGCCGTACACCTGGCCATATCGGGACATACACATGTAGCTTCCGTTGTAAGGGAGAGGGGCACTATTTTTATGAATCCCGGATCCACAACGATTCCAAAGGGCAAAGATCCCGCGGGAGCGGCGATCGTGGATGAAGAGGAGATAAGGATATTGACTCTGGAAGGGGAGATCCTGCACAGTGAAAAGTGGTGATCCCAATTTCGGCAGGGTCTTCAGAAGACGGAAGTTCTGGCCCCAGATATTCTGGGTATTGCTTCTCTCTGCCGGGTGCGCACTCAGCTGCGTCTTCGACTCGACCCCGCTCTTTATGGCATCCATGCTTTCGGCCTTTCTGGGACTGACGGAAAGCGGAAGATGGTCCCATAAGACCAACCTTCTGATATGTGCCTCAGCAGCTGTCATAGGATCTGTATGCGGAGTCTTTTCCTGGTTCGAGACTGCTTCAATATTTTTCCTTCTCGTTGCTGTGGGAGGCTTCATGCTCTACTATCGTGACAGCGGCAAAAAAATCATCGGTGCCGCTGACAGGTTCTCATCGGAGATCTCCCGGGAAAAGGGGCTCGATGGCTTAGTGTCTTCCGCTGCGGAAAAGATAAGGGAAATGACACCGGGAGATGAAGTCTTCATTACGGTAGCAGACAAGGCCGGCGGGATGTATATGCCGGGCAGGACCGGAAGGCAAGGCAATACCGTCCCGAGAAACGGAGGCGCCGCATGGAAAGTCTTCGCATCTGGGAGGTCTTATTTTACGCCCAGGGTGGAAAGCGGGAAGGACCTTCCCTTCTACAGGGACGCAAGGTCCCTTATGTCCGTCCCCCTTTGTGCAGAAGGTGAAAAGATCGGTGTCCTCCAGATAGAATCTGCGGCTCCGGACGCTTTTTCTGAAGAAGACCTGCAAAAACTTGAACTTATGGCCTTTGTGCTTTCGCACCCTTTGTATGTAAAATTATCCGCGGAAACAACGGACAAAGAGGAGGCCCGCAGCAAATAGATGATACTGATCGATATGCATGTCCACAGCAACTATTCGGACGGGACTCTGAGCGTGGAATCTATCGCAAAAGCTGCTAAGAAAAGGCATCTCGCCTTTGTAAGCCTTACAGACCACGATACGACCGAGGGTCTTGCCCCTTTCATGGCTGCATGCAGGGAAAATGGTTTGGAGGGGCTTTCGGGGATAGAGCTTTCTGCTGACTCCGATTTTACCCTGCACATACTTGGCTTCCGCATAGACAGGACAAACGAAGCGCTTCAGAAGAGGCTTCGTGATATAAGGAACAACAGGGACGACAGAAATCACAGTATATGCAGAAAATTGCAGGAACTCGGCTTTGACATACAGATCGAAGATGTTGCCCTTCTCTCCAAGGGAGAGGTCGTGGCCAGACCGCATATTGCCAGGCTCATGATGCAGAAGGGGTATGTATCGAGCATAGGGGAAGCTTTCACCAAGTACATCGGATATGGAGGAAAGGCTCATGTGTCAAGGGCAAGGCTTTCTGCCGAAGAGTGCATTTCGCTGATCACGGAGGCCGGAGGAGTCGCGGTACTTGCTCATCCCGCACAGGCATATCTCAGAGATGAGGAGATGCACAGCCTTCTCGGGACACTGAAGGATCACGGGCTTTGGGGCATCGAGGCGCTCTATTCGGGTCACAGCCCCGAACAGATCTACAATTACCTTAAAATGGCCGATATGTTTGACCTTTACCCGACCGCAGGGTCGGATTTCCACGGCTCAAACAGCCACGGCGTAGAGCTTGGGATCGCAGTGAGCGAGGATTTTCTCCCATGGGCAAGGTTGGGAGTTAAAATATAAAAACAGCGTATAATGATCCCTGCATATAGAATACTGCAGCAAAGCATGCTTCATAATAAAAAATAATTGACCTATGGGGGTATCAAGATCATGAAAATAATGGATTTTCGCAGCGACACGGTTACCAAGCCTTCCGAAGAGATGCGCAGGATAATGGCTTGCGCTGAAGTGGGAGACGACATATACGGCGACGATCCTTCTTCAAACGCACTGTCAGAATATGCAGCCGAACTTACGGGCAAAGAGGCGGCCATATATACATGTTCAGGCACAATGGGCAATCTGCTTGCCTTTCTCTCGGCGGGGCGCCACGGGGAGAGCCTCCTTGCAGGGAAGCGGTCCCACGTATGGAATGCCGAAGTCGGAGGCTTTTCCGCGATCGCGGGACTATGCCCCTACCCTCTCAATGACGACGAGGGAATTCCCGCAGCAGCTGACCTGGCCCCCGCAAACAGGGCTGACAACAACATCCACCACCCTGACACGACTATACTCTGTCTCGAAAATACCCACAACTACACGGGGGGGATAGCGGTATCGCCGGAACGCTTTGCCGAAGTTGCGAGAGAGGGACACAGGCTGGGTTTTCATGTGCACCTCGACGGAGCGAGGATATTCAACGCATCCGTTTTCCACGGAGTGGATGTGAAGGCATTTACCGATGAGATCGATTCTGTCCAGTTCTGCCTTTCCAAGGGTCTCGGGGCGCCTATGGGGTCGATGCTCTGCGGATCTCACGAATTCATTGAAAGGGCTAAAAAGGCCAGGAAGCGCATCGGCGGAGCCCAGCGTCAGGTAGGGATAGCCGCGGCTGCGGGGCTGTACGCGCTTAAAAACAACATACCGAGGCTTTCCGAAGACCATGACAATGCAAAACTTCTGTCTGAACTCCTGATAAAGGGAGGGGTCCATGTAGAAGAAGTTCCTAATATGACGAACATGATATTCTTTCCGATGCTTGACGGCTACCCTTCGGACGAGCGTTTTGTCAGCGCCTGCAGGGAACGAGGACTGCTTCTCAACGCACTGTCGCCCAGAAGAGTACGTCTTGTTACCCATCTCGACGTAGACAGGGAAGATGTCGAAAGGGCCGCGTCGATAATACTTGAGGTGATCTCTCAGTGACCGAATTCCTTTCCCGTGAAGAAGTCGAATCCATGTCAGGATGGATACTGGATGAGGCTCTGCGCGGAGGGGCATCGGCGGCTGACGTACTTTATTCCGAAGGCGCCGGTTCGGGACTTTCCCTCAAGGACGGGGAGATCGAAGAGTGCGTGACCGGCTTTACTGCGGGCATTGGAGTAAGGACTATCATGTCAGACGGCAGGCAGGGGATATCCTACGGAAACAGGCTGGACAGGCTCTCGCTTAAGGAGTTGGCGGAATGGAGCCTTGTCAACTGCAGGAATTCCGAACCGGAGGAAGGCATAATGCTTTACGATGGGGAAATGGTCTCAGACCCCGCGCTTGACCTTGAAGATCCTCAGATAGTTGCCGTTACTCCTCAGAAACGAATGGAATACTGCCGTGAAATGACGGGATATGCCAGATCAGCTGATAAAAAAGTTATCTCGGTAAGGAGCGCATCCTGGAATGACGGATGGGGGTCGTCCTTCTACTGCACCAGTACCGGACTTGCCGGCTGGGAGCGCGGAAGCAGCGCGAGCTGCGTCGTAACAGTCATAGCCGATGACGGCACCAACACTGAGATAGGAGGTTACGGTCTCGAATCAAGGCGGCTGGATGAGCTGGACATAAAACAGACCGCGCTCAGGGCAGTTGAGAAGACGGTCTCGGCGCTTGGCGGAAAGCCGATAAGGACGGGCCCTTATACTATCGTCATCGACCCGGAAACCGCGTCATCACTTGTGGAGGTCATCGGGGACCTCTTCTGCGCGCCTGAGATACACAAGGGAAGGTCAATGATGAAGGGCCGTTTGGGGGAGAAAATTGCGTCCTCCTGTGTTACCCTTATAGATGACGGAAGGATACCATGGAAAGCCGGAACGGGTTCGTGGGATTCAGAGGGAGTGCCCACAGGCAGGACTGTCCTGATCGAAGGCGGTATCGCCCGGTCCTACCTGTATAATCTTCAGTATGCATGGAAAGACGGAGTTGCCTCAACAGGCAATGCATGCAGGGGAATGTCCTCTCTGCCTGAGGTGGGAAATACCAATGTTCTGTTGGAAGCAGGAAGCGAAGGCCCCGAAAAACTCATATCCGGCGTAGGGTCAGGACTTTTCCTAACAGATATGATGGGGCTCCATACGATAGATCCCATCAGCGGGGACTTCTCGGTCGGGGCAAAGGGACATCTGATCGAAAAGGGGAAGATAACAAGGCCTGTCAGCGGGATAACTATCGCGTCAAACCTGAAAAGCCTTCTGAATAATATAGCCGCTGTCGGCTCCGACCTTGAATTCTTCGGATCCACAGCGGCTCCGACATTGGTGGTGGAAAATATTGTTGTTGCGGGTGAATAAGAAAATATCAACGATGCTGGCCATAGCTCTCTTCATTGCAGCAATGGCTGCCGGAGCAGCCTGTGCGGAAAACCTTTCCCTCTGGTACGGCGACATTAAGAAGGGGGACATATCCGCGAGGACAAACGCACTGAAGGGGAAGGACGTAGCCATAGAAGAGGTCATTTCTGCACTCGGACTTGCAAGGTCTGGCAATCTTCAGGGCATAGTAGTGGTGATAGACGGCAAGAAGATGGAGTTCTGGAACAATTCCAGCGTAGTGAGGGTAAACGGTTCGATAATCAGCCTGCCTTATCCGATAGAGGTCAAAGACGGACACTGGTGGGCCGACTCGAAAACCATGGTGACAGTCCTGGATCAGTTTTACTCAAATATTGGCAGAAAACCCGGGATGAGATGGTCCGAGCCTGATGTGACACCTCCTCAGGCAGAGGAGGCAAAGAAGGAACCGGCCAAAGAGGAACCTCTGAAGGAGGCACCGGCCGAGCTCGAAAAACCTGCAAAGCCTGAAATGACAGAACCTGAAAAAGCTGCCGGAGAAGAGAAAAAACCTGCGGCTGTGCTGACTCCCGTAAAGATCGCTCCCGGAAGCAAAAGGCCTGTGGTGGTGCTCGATGCGGGGCACGGAGGACACGACCCCGGTGCCATGGCCAACGGCATAAGGGAGAAGGACATAAACCTGAAGGCTGCCCTTGAGCTCGGAAAGATACTTGAGGAATATGGCATAGATGTGCGATACACCAGAAAGACCGACGTCTATCTAAAGCTGGGAGAGCGGACAGCCTTTGCCAACGACAGCAAGGCGAACGTATTCGTAAGCATACACTGCAACGCGATGCCCAAAGGCAAATACGCCGCCGGGCTTGAGTTTTATATTATGGCCCCCCCGTCGGACAAAGACGCAATGCAGCTGGCCATATACGAAAACAAGGAAATAAGCGGGGGAGCGGAAACCGCGCAGGACGTACAGCGGGCTGACCAGAAGACAAGGCTGCTCCTCAAAATACTTGGGGACATGCAGCAGAACGACAAGATAAACGAAAGCACTACCCTGACTGAAGTCCTGCACAGTTCGGCACAGTCATCGGGACTCCCGATGCGGAAGGTCAGACAGGCGCCTTTTTATGTACTGAGAGGCGCGGGCATGCCTTCCGTCCTGATCGAAATGGGCTACCTTACGGACAGGGCGGAGGCGGCGAAGCTGAATACGGCGAGCTACAGGGAAGCTCTCTGCAGAAGCTTTGCAAAGGGTATCGCGACCTACATCAACGAACATCCGGTGACAGTGCAGTGATCGTATACGGGAGGAATAAAGAATGAGGGATCCTGAGGAAAGAACCCGCCATTTTATAGTCAGAAAGAAAAAAGAAGAAGAAATATTCGACGAACCCTCGGAAAAGCGCGTCTCTGCGCAACAGAAGGAAAGGGTCTCTTCGGAGAGAAAGAGGGCCGGGGAGGAAGATAACGAGAACCTCAAAGCGGGATTTTTCGCAAGATACACCGGAAAGGGCCGCGGCGATGATGACGTACAGGCAGAGAGATCACGCGCAAGATTTGAAGAAAGCTTTGATGACGACGAGTTCGAGGAGGAAGAGGAGGACGAGAGCAAAAAAGCCCCCCTGCTGGTAAGGATCTTCGCCTGGGTCGCCCTTCTTGCGATCTTTTTCGTCTGCGGATACCTCGGAGCCAACTATTTTTTCAACTGGGCGGATAAAAAAGGCGGTCCAAGAGTGGGAAATGTTGTAGGGAGCGGAACGGAGGCATCAAGAGTGGTTTCCGGCGCCAATGTTTCCAACGGATCTGGAAATGTCAAATATGACCTCTTCATACCGGAGGGCAAGACATTCACCGAAAGGGAGATAGAGATCAAAAAGGGAATGGTCGAGGAGGATATCGAAAAGGTGGTCTCTGTCTACATAGACGGGCTTAAAGAGACTCAGATGCTGGACAACAGCTCGCGGGTGCTCAACGTTTTCCGGAGCGGGGACTGGCTCTACCTTGACATGACGGGAGCGTTCGGCACCTCGCTGAAGACACTGGGCAAAGACAAGGCGTCAATGGTGATCACCGGACTTGTCCGTACTATGAGAGATAACTTCCCGCCGATCAAAAAAGTAAAATTCTATATCGACGGCAAAGAGTCGGGTGAAAAGGCTCCCGTGGATCTCACAAAGCCATGGGAGATCAGTTAACGGAGCATCGGACGATGAGGATAGACGGAAGAGAACCATTTGAACTGAGACCGATAATGTTCAAGAGGAATTTCAGCAGGTACGCCGAAGGGTCGGCGCTGGTCGAATGGGGCAATACAAAGGTGCTGTGCACTGCCTCTGTGGAGGACAAGGTGCCTCCCTTCATGAGAGGCACCGGCAGCGGGTGGATCAGCGCAGAGTACTCCATGCTCCCGAGATCCACGCACCAGAGGACGCAGAGGGACATCAGCAAAGGCAAACCCAACGGAAGGGGAACAGAGATCCAGCGGCTGATCGGCAGATCACTCAGGGCCGCGGTGGACATGTCGAAGCTTGGCGAGAGGACGATCTGGATAGACTGTGATGTCCTTCAGGCAGACGGCGGAACGAGGACAGCCTCGATATCCGCCGGCTTTGTCGCTCTTTTTGACGCTCTGAGATGGATGGCCGCCAACTCAATGATCAATGAGATCCCTCTGAAGACCCAGATAGGTGCTGTCAGCGCAGGCAAGGTAAACGGAGTGCCGATGCTTGACCTCTGCTATGAAGAGGATTCTGCCGCGGAAGTCGATGCAAATATAGTGATGACGTCAAAGAGAGAATTCGTGGAACTCCAGGGCACAGGCGAGGGAGGCGTATTCTCCGGCGCAGAACTGGACGAGATCCTCTCTCTGGGATGGAGGGGCATCTGTGAGATACACCGGATCCAGGCGGAAGCGCTTGAACTGACCGAAGAGGAAAAAGCGGTCCTTCTGAGATGAAGATAGTTCTGGCAAGCAGCAACAGGAACAAGTACCGTGAAATGAAAGAGGCCTTCAGACCGATAGGAGTAGAGCTCATTTACGGCGGAGATTCTGATGCTCCGATAGAGGTAGATGAGACAGGCGAAAGTTACGAAGAAAATGCGCTGCTCAAAGCAAGGGCCTGGTCTGAAGCGCTTGGTATGGCTTCGCTTGCCGATGACAGCGGCCTGGAAGTCTTTGCCCTCGGAGGATCCCCCGGGGTGCATTCAGCCCGCGCGGTCCCGGGCAGCGACGCTGACAGGACAATATGGCTTCTTTCCAAAATGGAGGGCGTAGAGGACAGGAGAGCCCGCTTTGTCTCCTGCATAGCGGTCGTATTCCCCGACAGGGAGGACCCGCTCGTATACAAGGGCATCTGCAGCGGTACAATATCATCAAAGCCTTGCGGCAGCGGCGGTTTCGGTTATGATCCCATATTCATACCTGACGGATATGATGCCACATTTTCCGAACTTGGAGATCAGATAAAGACAAAAATTTCCCATAGGGCTATGGCAATAAAAGGTATAGCAGAAATGCTCATACCTGTGTTAAAATACTATGCTGTACGTACTATGGAAAAATCCCGGTCTGTGCAGGGACAGTGATCCGGCCGCCGGAATAGAGAAAACCCCTGGAGGTGTGGTTTGTGAAAATCCTTCTTGGAATACTTCACATCCTTGTTTGTGTAGCTCTGATCGGAGTTATAATGATGCAGCACAGGAAAAGCGGCGGATTCACCGGAGCCTTCGGCGGAGGCGGCACTCAGGCAGATACGGGAGGAACATGGCAGCGCATGTCATCCCTGACCAAGATAACTGCGGGACTGATGCTTGCCTTTATGGTGCTTTCGATCCTGCAGGTCGTCGTAAGATAGGCCGTCGCCATGCCGCTCAAAAGGCTTGACAGCCAAAAGGACATCGTCTCCTTCCATGAGACGGAAGGCCGTCTTTTTTCGGCAACGCACGAAGAGCTGCTTACAGGCTGGACAACAGACATCTATTTTTTGAAGACAAGAGACGTCCTGCGCTCGGCAGGACTCCTTGAAACGCCCGTGACAGCAGAGGTTTTCACAAGAAAGAGCGGCATCTTTGCCGGGATCGAAGAAGTCCTCCGGCTTTTCAGGACATTCCCTGAACCGCCTGTTGTCGAGGCAGTCCCGGAGGGTTCCGCTTTCGAAGCAAAAGAGGTGCTGATGAGGATCACAGGCACCTATGAGTCTTTTGGGCTTTATGAAACAGTGCTGCTTGGGATGCTCGCCTCTTCTACAGGCTGGGCCACCGCGGCAAGAGAGTGTGTGGATGCGGCGGAGGGGCGCAATGTTCTCTGTTTCGGCGCGAGGCATGTGCACCCTGCAGTAGCCCCCGTAATGGAGAGGGCCGCGAAAATTGCCGGCTGCAGCGCGATGAGCTGCATACTTGCGGCGAAGCTGTGCGGTGAAGAGCCGAAGGGGACCATCCCCCATGCGGCCATTTTGATAGTAGGTGACACAGTCAGGCTCGCAAAGCTTTACGACAGCCAGATACCTGCAGAGGAACCGCGCATAGTGCTTGTGGATACCTTCAAGGATGAAGCGGAAGAGACTATCCGGGTCGCGGAATGCCTGGGCGACAAACTTTCAGGCATAAGGCTCGATACACCCGGAGAGCGCGGTGGCGTCACGCCGGACCTGGTCCGCGAGATCAGATGGCGTCTTGACAAGGCAGGATACAGCAAAGTCCAGGTCATAGCGACGGGGGGGCTGACCCCTGACCGCATCAGACTGATGAACGATGCAGGCGCTTCTGTTTACGGAGTAGGGAGCTACATTACACACGGTACCCAGAGGGATATGACCATGGACCTTAAAATGGTCGACGGAAGACCGATCGCGAAGCGCGGACGTCTTCCCGGAATAATTGAAAATCAGAGGCTTGAACGCGTACTCTAGCCCCACGGTCTGTTTTCCCCCACGTTAACGGACAGTGTCTCCGAAGCCCGGTGCCGCAAGGCACGAATGCCACGGTTTCAGGGAGCCGGAAGGGTAGCTTTGAGAAATATAAAAAATAAAAATTAGTGTTCCACTTTTTTGAGGAGGAAGATCCATGATAGGCACACGTTCTTTCATGGCTAAGGGTGCGGAAGTCGAGCGCAAATGGTACGTCATCGACGCGACAGACAAACACCTTGGCCGTCTGGCAGTTCAGGTAGCCCGTATCCTTTCGGGAAAACACAAGCCGACGTACACGCCTCACGTTGACACCGGCGATTTCGTTGTAGTGGTCAATGCTGAGAAGGTCGGACTTACAGGCAAAAAACTCCTGCAGTCCACGATCACTACACACAGTCTTTACCCCGGCGGACTGAAGACTCTCACTTACCAGGAGGTCCTTGAGCGCCGTCCGGAGCGTCTGATCGAAAGGGTCGTATGGGGCATGCTTCCCAAGACCAAACTAGGACGCGATATGTACCGCAAACTTAAAGTATATGCCGGTCCGAGCCATCCCCATCAGGCTCAGAAGCCCGAGCAGATAGACTAGGAGATAGGGGTGTAAACTATGGCAGTTAAAAAGACAGAGACAGCAGCCCCTGTATCCTTCATTTGGGGTACAGGCAGAAGAAAGAACGCTATCGCCCGCGTACGTATCTGCGAAGGTGACGGTAAATTTCTCATCAACAACAGGGAGGTAAAGGATTACCTTCCCAGATACTATTGGGCCACTCTCGCTCTCCAGCCTATCAAGGTCGCCGGAGTTGAGGGCAAGATCGACGTATTCGTCAACGCCCACGGCGGCGGACTCACCGGCCAGGCCGGCGCGGTGCGCCTCGGCGTGGCAAGGGCGATCCTCAAGATGTACCCTGCAGCGCGTCCCTCCCTCAAGAAGGCAGGACTTCTTACCCGCGACTCACGCATGGTCGAGCGCAAGAAGGTCGGACTCAAGGGCGCAAGGGCAAACAAGCAGTTCTCAAAGCGTTAGTTTTTACGATCTGCTCAGTCTTCCCGATATCCCGGGCGCTGCTTGCGGCCCGGGATGTTTTTTTGCCATTTTCCCCGGTAAGGCAGCCCGATCCTGATGCAGACGGAACCGAGCCCCCCGGAATATGATCTCAAAGCAAAAACCCTGTTTTGTCTTTTTTATTATTCTGTCATAAGGGGATAATGATAAATTTCAGCTTGACCTAAGGGGGGCCAAGCACTAAACTTTATGCGAGAAAGCAATATGTCGGGAAATACCCGAAGGAAGGAGCAGTCCATGGATAGTCCCAGTCCCAGTCCCAGTCCTGAACCTCAAGGACGCTTAGTGGATATTTTCTAGCCCGGGCTGCGCTTTTTTACAAGCACCCGGCGCTGCCGGGTGTGGAGTTTCTGCAGATTTTCCTTCGTTTCATCCCTTCACTCCCGTTGAACTTTAAAATTTTTAACTGACGAACACAACACGACGGCATCTTTTTGATGACACGACCCGGCATGTGCATTACTGCACAGCCCGGAACTCGCAGAAATTCAAAAAAGAGCGGGGAGGAGACGCCAATGCTTAGAATAACCAAAACTTTTGAAGACAGGCTCCACGATATCGATCCGGACAACATTGAATCGGGCGCCTGGATAAGCCTGGTAAAACCTACAGCAGAGGAACTGCTGATCACTGAAAGGATAACCGGAGCCCCCCAGGACTTCATAAGATCCGCGCTTGACCCTGAAGAATCCTCCCGCATAGAGATAGAAGACAATCACATCCTTGTACTTATAAACGTCCCGGTCAACCACGAAGACAGGCCCGGCGAGTACGACACCATACCCCTTGGAATGGTCGTCACCCCGGATTTTTTTGTCACGATCTGCCAGGAGTACAACGAAGTCCTTCACAGCTTCAAAGAGACGAGGTACAGGTACTTCAGCACATTCAAAAGGACCAGGTTCCTCTTCCAGCTTCTCTATCACTCAGCGCTGCTCTTCCTTAAGGATCTGCGTCAGATGGCGAGGAAATCTGACAAAATAGAACAGGATCTCAGGCTCTCGATGAAGAACGAGGAACTTTTCCAGCTCCTGGACCTTCAGAAGGGACTTACCTACTACTCCATGTCGCTCCGGTCGAACAGGGTCGTCGTTGAGCGTCTGCTGCGGCTGTGCTCGAACCCTCAGGTCAACCATCTTATCAAAATCAGGGAAGAGGACGAAGATCTCCTCGATGACGTCAGGGTCGAATATGACCAGGCGATAGAGATGGCCCAGATACAGACCGATGTCCTTGCCGGAATGATGGACGCGTTCGCCTCCGTCATTTCGAACAACCTCAACATGGTCATGAAGTTTCTTGCCTCTGTTACGATCGTTATGGCGATACCCACAATGATAGCAAGCTTCTTCGGAATGAACGTCCCCATTCCATGGACATCCCATCCGCTCGGATTCTACATTGTCGGAATGGTATCCGTTGTGCTTACAGTGGCAGCCACCGTCATCCTGTGGAAAAAGAGGTTCTTCTGATAACCGGGGCCGTCGGGGAAAATACAGGAGGACCTCCCATGTTTATTCATAAGATAATAGCCGGATAATATCCCCGGACTGTGGTAGAATGAAAGAACTCAGATGCGGAGTTTATTTTCAGGGAAGTTTTTTAGATAAAAAGACATTGCGCCTTTTTTCCCTAAGTCAGACTCGCAAATTGTTTTGTTTTGTCGTTTCGTTAGTTCAATTCCGGTTGGCGTAAGCTTTTACCCTCTTTACTCAAATCAGGAAGAGGAATATAATTGACAGTGTGTGTAAGAATTGTCCCATTACAGGGACAGATATCTTAAAGTAAATGCCCGTTTGGGCGAAAAATCCAAGGAGGTTTTTTGTATGGCCGTACAGAAACGTACTTCCAAGAATGTTCTTCTCGACACAGCACTGAAGAACTTCTACGCAGCAGCAGAAGAGATGAACCTTGACGAGGGTCTTGTTGAAGTCCTCAGCCGTTCTGAAAGAGCTGTATGCGTCTCCGTCCCTGTAGTAATGGACGACGGTTCAGTAAGAGTATTTGATGGTTTCCGCGTACAGCATTCAACGGTCTGCGGACCGGCAAAAGGTGGTCTCCGTTTCCACCCCGACGTCAACCTCGAAGAATGCGAAGCCCTCGCAAGCCTTATGACCTGGAAGTGTTCGCTCGCCGGCATTCCTTACGGCGGAGGCAAGGGCGGGATCGCAGTAGATCCTTTCGAACTTTCACCCCGTGAGCGCGAGATGATGACCCGTACATTCGCAGCCCGTGTTGCGCCCTTCATCGGCGACTGGACAGACGTTCCCGCTCCCGACGTTAACACCGGCGGTCCCGAAATGGTCTGGATCATGGACACCATTTCAAAGCTTCGCGGCAAACTCGAGCCCGGCGTGGTCACAGGAAAGCCCATCGCCTACTGGGGATCGAAGGGCCGTACAGCTGCGACCGGACTCGGCGTAGCCACATGTGTCATTGAACTCCTCAAAACACAGAAGGTAGATCCCAAAACAGCGACAGTGATAGTACAGGGCTTCGGCAACGTCGGAACTTACAACGCGCTCTTCCTCCAGGAAGCAGGGGCGAAAGTAGTCGGCATCAGCGACATCACCGGCGGATACTACTGCAAGGACGGGATCGACGTCAAGGCAGCGAAGGCATTCGTAGAAGCACACCCGAAGCGTATCCTCGACGGCTACACTCAGCCCGGACTCGTCAGGATGAGCGGCGAAGAGATCCTTGAGCAGGAATGCCTTGTCCTTTCACCCTGCGCACTCGAAGGCGTCATCAGCGAGAAGAACGCTGACAAACTCAAGTGCAAATATATCGTCGAAGGCGCGAACGGACCCACAAGACCCGACGGAGACGTCATCCTGGACAAGCGCGGCATCATCGTTGTACCTGACTTCCTTGCCAACAGCGGCGGAGTCATCGGTTCATACTTTGAATGGGTACAGGACCTGGCCGGATTCTTCTGGACCGAGGAAGAGTACAACAACCGTCTCGTCCCGATCATGAAGGACAACTTCAAGAGGGTCTGGGATTATTCACAGGAGCATAACGTAAAGATGCGCCGCGCGGCGTTCCTCGTCGCCATCAAACGCGTTGCGGACGGACTCAAGCTGAAGGGTTTCTTCCTCTAAGCTTAAGCTCTTCAAACCGGATCAAATGATAAAGGCCGCTCCCTCACTGGGGGGCGGCCTTCGATTAGGGCGTTTTTCAGCAGCAGATGCCGAAGGTCTCTTCCATTGCCGTGATGAATTTCACGAGGGCTTCGTTTACGGGCACATCGATATCGTGTTTCTTCGCAAGTCTGCAGACTGTCCCTCCGAATGCCTCCACCTCTGTCTTCCTGCGGGCAAGGACATCCTGAAGCATCGATGTCCTGCCTGTGGGAGTAAGCGAACTCAGCGTGTCGATGCAGTGCCTGATGTCACTTTCGTCAAGGAACACATTCTCGGCGGCCGCTACTGCTACCGCCTCCCGCATTGCCGATGCCGCGAGGCTCCTTACCGCAGGTGAATCCTTTATGGCTCCGTAGCCGCACCTCAGAAGCGCCGTGACCTGATTGGCGCCCACATTGAGCATGAACTTCAGCCACAGGTCCCTTATCATATCTTCAGGAATGCTGTACCTGATCCCCGTCCTGCCGAAGAATTCCTCTACCGCGAGAACCTTATCCGAGTAGCTCCCCGGAGTGTTTTTTGCTTCGCCGAAAGGCACGAATCCTAGGTTGACGTAGTCTGTGGAATCACCGGTCCTGGTAGCGTCGGTCCTCATAACATAGGAATAGAGGACCTTTTCAGCCCCGTAAGCCTTGCCGATCTCATCTTCACTGGTTATTCCGTTAAGGAATGAAAGGACTGTCGTATCCTTGCCGACATGGCCGCGGGCCTCTTCTATCGCTTTGGAAAGGTGGTGGTTCTTTACTGCAAATATGAGAAGATCGGCGGGAGCGGCCTTTTCTGCCGGCCCGAAGACCGGGAACATGTAGGTCTTTCCATTTACGCATACTCCATGCTCCCTGTATCTTTGCTCCCTCTCCCCCGAAGCTATCACCTTTATGTTTTCCATGGGGACAGTTTCAGAGATCTTCGCGAGGTTTGCACTCCCGATCGCACCAAGTCCTATCAGCGATACCGTTTCGATTTTTTTCATAAAAGAAATCTCCGTTTTCATAATTTTTTGTGCCGCACCATAGTATGAGAAGCTATTGTATCCTATTTTTCTTCTTTTTTGAATAAGAAATGCCGGCACCCGAAAAAGGCACCGGCATTTCTTAAATTAACGGCGGGATCCTTATTAGAATATTTCTTTGGCCGTCACTGCCTTGTCAAACCAGTCTCTGCCCTCCACCATTCTGGTAACCAGCATCGCTGAGCATGTGTCGCCGGTCGCGTTGACCATCGTGGCAGCAGGGTCTACCAGGAAGCCTATCGTTGCGATTATCGGGAATGCTTCGGGCGGGAATCCGTACAGGCTCACGATCAGCATTTCTCCCACCAGTCCGCCTCCGGGGATGCCCGAGAGAACGACTCCGGAAAGCACTGCCACCGCGACTGCGGTTGTCATTGTTCCCACTCCGGTGAACGGAATGTTGAAGATGCCGAAGAGGAACGCTATCTTGAGGATACCGCTGAGGCAGGAACCTTCCATGTGGGCAGTGGCTCCGATGGGAAGCACGATCTCCGCTATGTCCTTGGGAATGCCGATATTATGCGCCGCTACAAGGTTGACCGGCAGCGTGGCGTTGCTGCTCTGGGTACCAAGGGCAGTTATGGAGGGAGTTATGATGTGCTTCCAGAAGGTGGCCACTCCCTTGCCCTCTGTTGCGAGCCAGGAATAGACCGTGAATGCCACAAAGAAATATCCGAAGGTGGCAATGTGGTAAATTATCATTGAGCGCAGGTAGGCGCCCAGCAGGTTGGGGCCGTAGTCTCCAACCAGCGTTGCAAAGTAGGCGCCGAGTCCGATCGGTGCATAGTACATGAGATATTTGACCATCTGCAGCATCGCATCGGCAAATACCGCTATCCCGCGTCCCACGGCCCTGCCTCTCTCACCAAGCGTCTGCAGGCAGAAGCCGAAGAAGATCGTGAAGAGGATCAGCGGAAGCATGGCGCGCCTTGACAGAAGCAGCGAGAAGTCTTCCACGGTAAAGGCCTTCACTATCTGGTCTGCCGTCCTGAGAGCCTGGAAGTCTTCCGGTGCCTGGAGCTGGATGTTCGTTCCTGCAGCAGGAGGGAAGAATGTGACTGTAACAAGCATGAGGAGCGCAGCTATGGCTCCTGTAACGAGGAAGACGATAACCAGAGATTTCATGACTTTGCCGAGTCTTTCCATTGAGGACATGTTGGCGACGGCGCTGCAGATCGTTGAGAAGACCAGCGGTACTACTACCATGAACATTGCATTGATAAAGACATCTCCAAGAGGCTTGAATACCAGCGCGTCTTTCCCCATCACCGCTCCGACAATACAGCCTATGACGATCGCTGTGAGAAGTATGATAGGGAACCGGTAGGCTTTCCAAAGACTGTTTGATCCTGATGCCATGTTTACCTCTCCTTCCTTTTCTGCTTTGTCTGTAACTGTTGAAAGTATAAAACATATATTCCGATGTTAAAAGAGGCGGCCTGATATTAAATCATTTTTGTCACAAATTGACCATACCATTATAAACAATAAGGAGGAAAAATGAAAAAAGCTGTCCGGGAAAAATCAGGTAAACAAGGATAAAAGATGCCCTGTGTTCTCTGCAATCAGTTGCGCAATATTATACACTCTTTCTCCCGGATCGTTGCGCTGACTTAAGGTCAGAAAAGGGTCTCTTTTCCCATAAGCAACTTTATCTTTCTTAGTATCAGAGTCCTCTCCTTCTCTTCTATGGTGCCGTGGACCTGGTATACTACTGAACTGTTTGCGTCGATCAGGGCGAAATTAGCATCGCTCCTCACAAAAGAGAAGTCGTTGCGCATTTTGCCGTCCCAGTCACCGTAGACTGTATGGCCGGCCTTTTCCGATTCCATGACAAGCGAGTCCTTCCACTTTCCCAGAAAGAGTCGTGATGCGCCTGAACAGTCCACGACGGGGAGGACGAAGAGCAGCGCCTTCTCGTTATCGGGCAGCTGATTTCTGAATTTTTCCAGATCATCCTTAAGAGCCCTGTTCCTGTCCTTTGTCTCGCGGGTCTCGTAAAAGCAGAGCACGATCTTACCGGAGATATCTTCAAGGGTCAGCGCGCTTCCGTCTCCCGAGGCTATCCGAAAAGGGGCGGCCCTCTGTGCTCCCTCCGAGGCCGTTGTTAAGGAGGATGCCAGGGCCATCAGAAATATGAGGCATATGATAAAGGATCTTCTGTACATTTAAGACGACCTCCTATTATGCTGCTTCAGGGCGCCAAAGGCCCCCTGCCTTCTATATTGTATTTTAAAAAAAGAAATATGGGGATATGCAGAAAAGGATATTTGTATCAGGCCGACAGATCAGAGGCAGGGTAAAGAAAAAAGCGTCCCGGAAAATCCTGGGACGCTTATGCTATCGATGGTGCCGGAGACGAGAATTGAACTCGTACGGGTTTCCCCACACGCCCCTCAAACGTGCGTGTCTACCATTTCCACCACCCCGGCACTCGGGACTTAGAAATTATACGTAGCATCTCCTCTTTCGTCAAGTCTCTATTTGAAAAAAGAAAGGCCTGCTGTTCATGAAAATTTCGGTCTCTGCCGATAAAAAAAGATCGGAGGCACCCTGAGGCGTCTCCGACATGTTTTAAGGGGCTTAATTGCCGTATTCCCGGCGTTCCTTGATACGGGCTGCTTTTCCGCTGAGTTTGCGCAGATAGTAAAGCTTTGCCCTGCGGACCTTACCCTTGCGTACGATCTCTACCTTATCAACGCTGGGGCAGTGTACGGGGAATATTCTTTCGACTCCTATCCCGCCGGACATCTTCCTTACGATGAAGTTCTCGCGAAGTCCGCCGTGTTGGCGTCCTATCACTACGCCTTCGAAGATCTGTATACGTTCACGGTTGCCTTCCTTGACTTTGACGTGGACTTTTACCGTGTCGCCGGGGCGGAACTCTGAAAGGCTCTCGTCCGCCTTTGAGAATTTCTTCTCAATGAGTGCTATTCTTGGATCGATCATGAGGTTTTTCCCTCCCTGTCATGTTTTGGATTTTGTCGTTTTAATAATTTCAGGGCCTTCCGGCCTCTCTGCGGAGAATGATCCTGCTTCATCTCCAGCCAAAAAATCTGTCAAGCGTTATGCTTACCGCGCTTCGTACCGATAGGTGGTTCCAGCTGTCCGTTCCTCCCGCGATGGGTGTCATCACCGAGTCTGCCTCTTTAAGGACATCCTCGTGAAGTCCCCATCCCGTTCCGAATATGAAAACCGGCGGGAGATCCTCCTCCAGTATCCTGCGCTTCAGCGAGAGCCAGTGTACAGCTCCCTCGGTCGGTTTTGCGGTGGTCGCGATCGTGAAGGGTTTTGCCTTTTCCCTTTCACTTACCCACTTGAGCGCTCTGTTCACGGAGGCGAAGATCTTAAGCGTGGAGAAAGCCTCGCTCCTGTCAGGGTTGTAGGTCGAGCCCCATCCTTCAGTCCAGTGGGCCGCGATCTTCTTGGCCATATCCCTCTGCTGTGCAAGCGGGGTGACCAGAAGGTACTTCTTTATGCCGTAGGTGCGGCACGCCCTCGCGATGTCGTGCAGATCCATTCCGGTAATGGCAGTAGAAGATCTGTCTCCTCTTTTGTCGAGGACAGGGTAGTGGACTTCCATCACATAAGCCCCTCTTGACATCCAGGGCATTATCCCTGCGCGCCCGACTATGTCGGGCCTTCTTCTGAGGGTCCTCTCCACTGCCTGCCTTCTGCGCCACTTCTTTATGGCCTTTTCGTCTCCGCTGAGCAGTATCTCCGGCACCTTTTGCCCTTCCCACTCGGAAGGCCTGGTGTAGTGGGGCGTGTCAAGCATGCCGCCGAAGAAGGAATCCTCCCTGACAGCTTCCGACTTGCCGACCACTCCGGGGATCAGCCTCGAAACGGCATCCACTATCGCCATTGCGGGCATCTCTCCGCCGGTGAGCACAAAATCACCTATTGATATTTCAAGGTCCACGTTCTTTTCTACGAATCTTTCGTCAACGCCTTCATAATGACCGCAGAATATCACCATGTGCTCTTTTCTCGACAGGTCTTCGACAAGCTCCTGATGGAGCCTGGTTCCCTGGGGGGATGGATACACCACGAAGGGCGCTCCCTCTCCCTTAAGGCTTTTCAGGGCCTTTTGGAGCGGCTCGGCCATCAGGACCATACCGCCGCTTCCGTACGAGTAATCGTCGATCTGCCTGTAGGAGCCCTCTGCGAAATCCCTGATGTCCAGGACTTCGACTTCAAGCTTTCCCTTTGCTATCCCGCGTCCGAGGACGCTCGCGCCGAGATAGGCGCGCATAAGGTCAGGGAATGCCGTTATTATGGTTATTCTCATCTCAGTCCCAGAGGCCCTCCGGTACGGTCACCAGCATTATGCCCGCTTCGGTGTCCACACTTCTTATTGCTTCTGCAAGAGCGGGGATGGGTTTCAGCTGTCCCTCCGCCGTCCTTACAAGATAGACATCGTTGCTTCCGGTCCGGATCACTTCTTCAAGGATCCCGAGTTCCTTTTCTGAGGCGGTGTCAAGCACCCTGATGCCTATGATATCGTCGATCCAGTATTCATCTTCGGAAAGCTCTGTGCGTTCATCTTTCGATACCGTAATGACGCTTCCCTTGAAAGCTTCAGCCGCGGTCCTGTCAGTGACATCTGAGATCTGAAGGAATAAAGTATCCTTGCCCTCATATGGAACTATTTTTTTGACACTGACAGTCCGGTTCGGTACGCCCGGTTTTTCCAGGGTGAGTTTTTTCATTTTGAAAAAACGTTCGGGATGATCGGTCAGGGGGAGTATCAGCATAGTTCCGCCGACTCCGTGTACCCCGACTATCTTGCCGATGGCCACCCTTTCTTCCGGCCGTGCCTCACTCTTCTTCGACATCTACATCGACCTTTTCACCGGATTTGACCGACGCGGCCTTGGCTACGTGGCGGATGGCGTTGATGGTGGATCCCTTCTTGCCAATTACCCTGCCTATGTCGTCCTCGGCCACCCGTATGGTCAGCAGGATGGCTCCGGAGTCGCTCCGATCTTCTCTGATCTTGACCTCGTCAGGTTTTGTTACAAGCCTGCGAACTATCAGGTCTACCAGTTCAATGTAATCAGGCATAACTATCGACCGCCCTATTCTGCTGCCGGAGCATCAAAGACCCCGGCCTTTTTGAGCAGTATCTTGGCTGTGTCGGAAGGGGAAGCCCCGTTCTTCAGCCAAAAAGCCGCACGCTCTACGTCCACTTTTACCTCTGCAGGATCTGTCAGAGGATTGTAGGTCCCGAGTATCTCTATGAAGCGGCCGTCTCTTGGAGAATGAGAATCGGCTACCACCAGGCGATAGAAAGGAGCCTTCTTTTTCCCGTGACGGGAAAGACGGATACGAACTGCCATTTGCGCAAACACCTCCTGTTTGTAGGGTTCCTCGGTGATTTGATTTTCACTTCCTGTACGTTATATGGGTGAAAATCAAATGACTGAGAAACCCAAAGTTATCTTTTTGAAATCGGAAACCCGATAAAAAGCTCGTTTGTAGATTGTGCAAAGACGGCTGAGCTATTGCTTAGCCATGTCCTAAAAACTACTGCTTGCCCGCCCTTACAGGCGGCTCTTACTTAAAAAATCCCCTCCGGCCTCTGCCGAAGCCGCCCATTCCGCCCATGCCGGGGGGCATCTTAAAGCTTTTGCCGCCGGCGGCCATCTTGCCTATGCCCTTCATCATGCTCTTCATCTGTTCGAACTGCGCCAGGACCTGGTTGACCATCTGGACTGTAGTGCCTGAACCCTCGGCTATCCTTCTGCGGCGGCTTCCCTTTATGATCTCCGGGTTCCGTCGCTCCCTGATCGTCATCGAGAGGATGATCGCCTCAGTCTGCTTCATCCTTTTCGGGTCTATGTTCGCATCCTTGAGAGCCTTGCTTCCTCCCGGGATCGGGAGCATTTCCAGCACCTTTTCGAGTGGTCCCATCTTCTGTATCTGCTGAAGCTGGAGAAGCATGTCCTCCATGGTGAACCTGTTTTTTTTCAGGCTCTCCGTCATCCTGTTTATGTCAGCCTCTGAGGTCGCGGACTGTACCTTTTCAAGGAGTCCCTCGATGTCGCCCATCCCAATGATGCGCTGTGCAATGCGTTTGGCGTCGAAGACCTCCAGGTCCTCGGTCTTCTCGCCGCAGCCCGCGAGTTTTATCGGTACGCCGGTGCTGGCACGGACTGCCAGAGCAGGACCTCCCCTTGCGTCGCCGTCAAGCTTGGTAAGTACGACACCGGTCAGGCCGAGGCGCCTGTGGAATGTCTCAGCTACGTTTACGGCCTCCTGGCCTGTCATGGAATCGACCACGAGCAGTATCTCGGTGGGGGGCACCGCAGCTTTCATCGTTTCGAGCTCGGTCATCAGCTCGTCGTCCATCTGGAGGCGTCCTGCGGTGTCCAGGATGATCATGTCGCAGAGATGGTCCTCCGCGTATTTGCGGGATCTGGACGCAACCCTTACTGGATCTGTCTCTCCGGGCTCAGGTCCCCAAAAGTGGATATTTGATTTTTCGGCGAGCACTCTCAGCTGGTCCACGGCCGCCGGTCGACGGAGGTCGCACGCAACTACGAGAGGCTTATGGCTCTTCGCCATCCTCTTGGCGATCTTTACCGCTGTCGTCGTCTTTCCGGATCCCTGAAGACCGACCATCATGTAGATCGTCGGGGGCTTGGGCGATATTGCGAGCGGGACCGGAGCTTCGCCCATTATCCTGACCAGTTCCTCGTATACTATCGTGAATATCAGCTGCGCCGGGGTAACGGAATCCAACACCGTCCTTCCAGTCGCCCTGACCTTTATGGCTTCGACAACGTCCTTTACGACCTTGTAGTTTACGTCCGCTTCGAGCAGTGCCCGTCGGACCTCTCTCAGAGCCTCGTTTATGTCTTCCGGAGTGAGCTTGCCTTTCCCTCTCAGCCCGGCGAAGATGTTTTCAAACCGTTCCTTTAATGAATCAAACATTATTTTCCCCTTACGCTTCCAGCAATTTTTTCATATTCCTGTAGAAGTCTTCCGGCAGCCGGTCCCTGGCTTCATCAAGCATACGCCGGACCTCTTCGAGTTTGCTCTCTTTATCAAGCAGGCCGAGAGCATTTTCCGCGTTTTCCATGTGCTCTCTTGCCCTTGTTATGAGATCGTGGACTCCCTGTCTGGAGACTTTCAGCGATTCGGCCGCCTCAGCCAGCGAGAGGTCCCCGAGAAGGACCATTTCGCAGGCGAGCCTCTGTTTCTCTGTTATCAGAGATCCGTAGAGATCAAGCAGATGTCCGTCCCTTATGCGCTGAAAAAGCGGATCCGTATCCTGCAAAATATCCCTCCTGCTTCCTTGAACCAGAGAATTATACTCAGCAGCCTCATGCCTGTCAAGTAAAATTACTTGACAGGCATGAGGTTCTCTCTGCGAATAAAAAAAGGAGCCCCGAAGGGCTCCTTCCGTATTGCGGCTAAATTACTTCGTCATCTTTATCTGTCCGTATTTCTCAGGGACCTCGACAGATGCGGCGTTCATGAATCCCTTGCCGAAGATGTAGGTATCCTGATAGACAAGCAGATGGTTTTTGCTTGTCACGCCCGTACCGAGGTCTGTATAGTAGTTCCCGTTCCACTTGGCTCCCGGCGTGTACTCGCCGTAGCAGGCCATCAGGTCGTCCTTGCTGTCAAGCTTCGCTGTTCCTTCAACTATCCTCTTGCCGAACTCTGCAAGTGCAACGCTGTTGGTGTAGCCGTACGAGAAGGCCCATGTCCCCATGCGGCCCGCCGCGCCTGCATCAGAAACTGCCTTTTCGACCTTTTCAAGGATGACCGGCCAGTTTCCTGCTTCAGCTGCAAGGTCGATGCCGAATGCTCCCGGATAACCCATAAGGGGTGAGGGAAGGTCGGCTTCGATGAAAAATCCGCCGTTTGCGGCAAGCTGCTTGAGAAGCGGTTCTGTGTGGGCGTCGTTCGTGCAGAAAAACGCGGTGTTCTTTCCGTACTTGCTTACCCATGCCGGTGTCTTTTCAAGGATGAACTGCTGCGCGCCCGCCACGCCTACATCGCTGGTCGGGTCGGGAGCTGTCTCAAATACAAACTTCATGCCGAGGTCTTTGCAGGCCTGCTCCATGATGAGGCGGCGCCTTCCGAGTGTTTCGTAGCTCATGTGACGGGGGAAGGATATGTGGACGAATGTGTCGCATCCGAGTTCCTTGGCTGTGTGGATGATCAGATAGCCGCGGGAGACGAAATCTGCGTTGATCGTAAGGTCTGCGACAGATGAGATAACGTTCGGGTCTTCGTGGGCTTCGCCCGCGAAGCAGAGTATGTCAGGGCGTTTTTCCTTGATGCGGCGGAAACCTTCAGCAGTTCCGGGAATCGCCTGGTTGACTACCACGACCTTCATATCGGGGTCGTCTGCAAGTCCCGCGATCTGGGCGATCGTCGTCTCCATCTCTGACATGAAGTTGTCGGGATAGGTAAGATGCTTGATCATTCCGCCGGTGGATACATCGCCGTACTTCTGGATGGCGAGCTCAGCTCCGCGAAGGTCATCTTCGCTCTGGGAGACCGTACCTGTGACTATGCCAATGTGGAACGCTGCCTTTGCCGCTTCCTGCTTTGCCGGTTCCTGTGCCTGTTCTGCAGGTTTCTGCGCCGACTGGATCATGAAGAAGCCCAGCGCGAGCACAACAACTACACCGATGATCATCAAAGTTTTCTTTGACATGAACTCATCCTCCTTGAAATGATTGAACAAAGTACTTTTGCAGCCCTATGGAAACCGTTTTGTCCTGCCGCAGCAGGACCCGCTGAATTCTATAAACTGAATTCTATAATCAGTTCACTGTGATGTCAATTGATCACAGCTTTACACTGTCATTCTTCCTCCGGATCATAGAGGCAGTATAATGACTGGGTACCCGCTTCTCCAAGCCCCCCTTCCGAAATCTCCTCGTACAGTTCCCTTGTCAGGGTGAGGGCGGGCAGGTCCAGTCCTATTTCATCGGCTGCCTCCTCGGCAAGTTTCATGTCCTTTATGTAATGTTTTACGAAAAATCCAGGGTCAAAGTCGCAGTCCAGTATCCTGGAGCCGTAGTTCGTGAGGCTCCAGCTGCCCGCGGCCCCTCCTGATATCGCTTCAAGGACCTCTCTCCGGTCCAGGCCGCAGCCCTTTGCGAAGGCCAGCCCTTCGCACATTCCCGTCATAGTTCCCGCAAGGGTGATCTGGTTCACCAGCTTAGTGTACTGTCCGCACCCGGCCTTACCCATGTGTTTTATGTTTGTCCCCATCAGTCTGAAGTAGGGGAGGGCGCGTTCGAAGTCTTCCTTTTCTCCGCCTGCAAGGATGGTGAGCTTTGCCTCTCTTGCCCCCCTGTCGCCTCCCGTTACGGGGGCGTCCAGTACGGATATGCCCCTCTTCCTGCCGGCTTCCCATATCCCGGCCGCCAGTTTCGGGCTGGAGGTCGTCATGTCCACCAAAAGCGAACCTTCCGCAGCGGACTCGATCAGCCCCTTTTTGCCGAGGTATATTTCCTCGACGTCCTTCGGATATCCGACTATCGTGAAAATGACATTGCATTTCGCTGCCACTGCTGCGGGGGAGTCCTCCCAGACTGCTCCCGCTTCGACAAGTTTATCGGACTTGGTCTTCGTCCTGTTGTAGACATGGACCTCGTTGCCGGCCGCAAGCAGGTGGCCCGCCATGCTCGATCCCATTACCCCGGTCCCGATGAATCCTAAAATCGTTTTGTCCCTCATTATGATCCGCTCCGATTTCTTCAAAAAAGTGGTTGATCCGGCGGGATCTGCAGCTTAGACCCTTTATTATGATACTACCTTACATGTTTATATTCCACACATAGTATAAAAATTGACGGTCGCTGCCGGTTAGGCGTACAATTCAAGTAACCAATATCCCGTATAAGTTTATATTTGTGACCTGTAAGTACTATAATGACCTGAGTACTCTTTTCTGTCCCATATCAGAGATGCACTCTTGGATAATGTTGTTAGAAAAAGGCTTTTCTGTTATATATAGAAGCAAATGTTTATTTAGTGTTAAGAAAATGAGGTGAAGCGGATGCCCGAAGGAGTACCACTCCTGAAGATGGAGAACATCGGCAAAGAATTCTTCGGAAACAGAGTCCTCTCAGATGTCAGTTTTTCACTGATGCCGGGAGAAATAATGGGCCTGGTCGGTGAAAACGGAGCAGGCAAATCGACCCTGATGAACATCCTCTTCGGCATGTCGGTGATCCAGGAGACCGGCGGATACGAAGGGAAGATATTGATCGACGGGGAAGAGAAATCGTTCAGGGACCCCTTTGACGCGCTTGAAGCGGGGATAGGGATGGTCCACCAGGAATTTTCACTTATACCGGGATTCACTGCTACAGAGAACATCCTCCTTAACAGGGAATCAATGAAATACAACCCGCTTGTGGAGGTCTTCGGAGACAGGTTCAAGACACTTGACAGGCAGGACATGCAGAAAAGGGCTGAAAGGGCCATAGATACCCTCGGAGTGGCACTTGCCCACGACACCCTCATCAGCGAAATGCCCGTCGGACACAAACAGTTCACAGAGATAGCGCGGGAGATAGACAGGCAGAAGACAAGGCTCCTCGTCCTCGACGAGCCGACGGCAGTCCTTGCCGAATCGGAGGCTACGGTGCTGATAGATGCCCTAAAGAAGCTTGCTGCCCAGGGCATTTCCATAATATTCATCTCCCACAGGCTCCAGGAGATCATCGACCTATGCGACAAGCTTGTCGTTCTGAGGGACGGAAGAGTCATCCAGGAGGCCAAGACGGAGGAGACGAGTGTAAGGCAGATCGCGAGCTGGATGGTCGGCAGACAGATCTCAGGTGAACCATGTGCAGACGAAGAAAAAGAGAGAAAGTGCGGAGATGTCATCCTCAGAACAGAGCACCTATGGGTGGACATGCCCGGTGAGACAGTGAGAGATGTTTCCATAGAAGTCCGCCGGGGCGAGATATTCGGCCTCGGAGGACTTGCAGGCCAGGGCAAGGTTGGCATTTCAAACGGGATAATGGGCCTCTATATTTCCGGAGGCAAGGTCTTTGTAAGGGACAAGGAGATAAGGCTCAACGATCCCAGCGCCTCCCTCAACGAGGGAATGGCTTTCGTATCCGAGGACCGGAGGGGAGTGGGGCTGCTCCTTGAGGAGGGCATAGACTGGAACATTACCTTCACGGCGATGCAGGTCCAGGAGAAGTTCATCACAAAACTCCTCGGCGGGCTGGTCAAGTGGCGCGATGACAAGGCAGTTACAAAATGCACGGAAGATTTCATTAAGGCGCTGGAGATCCGTTGCACGGGACCTAAACAGAGGGCGGTCGAACTCTCCGGAGGAAACCAGCAGAAGGTATGTCTTGCAAAGGCCTTCGCAGTTGCGCCTGAGATACTCTTTGTCTCGGAACCTACGCGCGGAATAGATGTCGGAGCTAAAAAACTCGTTCTTGACACGCTTAGGAGAGTCAACGAAGAAACAGGGACGACAATAATAATGACTTCTTCGGAACTCGAAGAACTCAGGTGTACATGCGACAGGATAGCGATCATCAACGAGGGAAGGGTCTCGGGCATACTGCCGGCAAATTCTCCGGCAGAAGAGTTTGGGCTCCTTATGCTCGGACACGTCGGGGAAGGGCTCATCGAACCTGTCTCCGCAGGGAACGGCAGGTGCTGATCATGAAAGAAAAACTGCAGTTGTTCATTGAAAACGCGGGATGGCCCAGGATAATAATAGGGCTCTTCCTGCTCTCGCTCTTCATAGCGGCTCCCTTCGTGGGGGTCCGCCTGGACGCATCGCTCTCCGACACCCTGGTGCGGGTCGGGATGAACGGGGTGCTAGTCCTTGCGATGGTCCCGATGGTCCAGTCGGGATGCGGACTCAACTTCGGACTTCCGCTCGGGATAATCGCGGGACTTCTAGGAGCCGTGACCTCCATCCAGATAGGCGTTAAGGGAAGCATTGGCTTCCTCATCGCGATGGTGATAGCGGTCCCGCTTGCTGTGGTTTTCGGCTGGATGTACGGACAGCTGCTGAACAGGGTCAAGGGAGACGAGATGATGATAGCCACCTACGTTGGTTTCTCATCCGTTGCTCTCATGTGCATGGCGTGGCTCCTCCTTCCTTACACCAGCCCGACGATGATATGGGGCTACGGAGGCTCCGGGCTCAGGACCACGATAAGCGTCGAGGGCTTCTGGCTCAATGCGCTCAGCAAGCATCTCCACATACAGATAGGACAGTTCTTCTACGTCCCGATAGGGATGTACCTCTTCTTCGGGTTTATGGTCTTCCTGGTCTGGGGATTCTTCCGGACAAAAACAGGCACTGCCATAACGGCAGTTGGCTCCAACCCTGAATTTGCAAGGGCATCCGGGATCGACGTAGACAAAATGCGCACGATCTCGGTGATCCTCTCAACAGCACTGGGCGCCATAGGGATACTCGTATACGAGCAGAGCTTCGGTTTCGTCCAGCTCTATATGGGCCCATTCTACATGGCCTTCCCGGCGGTCGCCGCGATACTCCTCGGCGGAGCTTCGGTCAACAAGGCCTCGATGATGAACGTCCTCGTCGGTACGTTCCTCTTCCAGGGTATACTCACGATGACGCCCTCGGTGATCAACAGCGTCATGCAGACAGACATGTCTGAGGTCATAAGGATCATAGTCAGCAACGGAATGATCCTGTACGCCCTCACCAGGAAAGTGATGGTGAAGAGATAATGGCGGACAAAAACAAAGGCTCGATGAGCCTCAAAAATATACTTGCCAACAACGCCGTCCCCATAATCTTCATCGGGCTCTCAGTGATAGCGATACCCATCTCCGGCTTCTCGGCGAGCTACCTGATACAGGAGATGCTGACAAGGCTTGCAAGGAACTCCTTCCTCGTCCTCTCCCTCCTTATACCTATACTGGCGGGAATGGGGCTGAACTTCGGAATGGTGCTCGGCGCCATGGCCGGGCAGATCGGCCTGATATTCGTGACGGACTGGGCAGTGACCGGCGTCTACGGGATGGCGCTCGCAGCACTGATCGGGACCCCGATAGCGGTCGTCCTCGGGTACATATGCGGAGCCGTGCTCAACAAGGCCAAGGGCAGGGAGATGGTCACATCGTACATCCTGGGATTCTTCGTCAACGGAGTCTACCAGCTGATAGTCCTCTATACGATGGGCAGGGTCATCCCGATAACCAACCCGCAGCTTGTCCTTTCGAGGGGGTACGGCATCAGGAACGCCATTAACCTTACCGGGGTCAGACACGTACTTGACAACCTGATCCCCTTCAGGATCTCCGGCATCGACATACCGCTTGCGACGTTCATTTTCATAGGTATGTTCTGCCTCTTCATAGTCTGGTTCAGGAAGACGAAGATCGGACAGGACATGAGGGCGCTCGGACAGGACATGAAGGTCGCCGAGGAAGCGGGCATACCCGTCGAAAGGACGAGGATAATCGCGATACTCATCTCGACGATCCTTGCCTGCTACGGACAGATAATATTCCTTCAGAACATCGGCACCATGAACACATACAACAGCCACGAGCAGGCAGGCATGTTCGCCATCGCCGCCATCCTCATCGGCGGAGCCTCGGTCAGCAGGGCCACGATCACGAACGTCTTTGTCGGGGTCATCCTCTTCCACCTGATGTTCGTAGTATCTCCGATGGCGGGCAAGGAGCTCATCGGACAGGCCCAGCTTGGCGAGTACTTCAGGGTATTCGTCTCCTACGGGATAATCGCGCTTGCGCTCGTCCTCCACGCATGGAGAAGGATGAGGGCAAAAGCGGAGGCCCGCAGGAGCCTGCGGGGGGAGGAGTAGGCCATGAACAACGGATCCGTCAATAAGAAGAGACTGGTGATAAGGCTTGTCCTTCTGGCCCTGCTCGTCGTTTTATGTTTCCTCCTCTATTATTACGGAAAGCAACACGAGATCCTTCTCGACAACAAAACGGCCGAGATCGGCGGACAAACTTATGAGGCCGCGGAGCTTGTCAGGATAACCATCAACGGCGATGCGTCGAAACCGACGGTACTCAATGCCAAAGAGAGGACCCTGGTCAAGGTCACCGGTCCCAGGCATACGATAAAAGTGGAGATAGTTGATAAAGTTGCGGACAGGGTCATCAAAACTGAGGAAAGAGTCTTCAACTTCGGAAAGACCTCCTCTTTGATGATATCGATCCCGGCAGTTGCGGAAAAAGCACAGGATGTATATCTTCCCCTGCCCGGGACCATGGTCCAGGCTCCGGCTCCTGCACCCGAAACATCACCGGCTACGGAGACGACGGAGACAGAAGGAGCCCCCGGGGCGGAAATGGAGGCCCCTTCGCTCTCAGACTGAACCGTTTCAACAGCAAAGAGACATAAAAAAGGCCGCCCTTCGAAGGCGGCCTTTTTCCATCTGAGGGATCACTGTTTGACGTGGACGTTGAGATTGGGATATGTAAAAGCTATGCCGTTCTTCCTGAACAGATCATCCAGTCCGTTGAAAAGGTCCCAGTAGACGTCCCAGAATATGCTGTTGTCCGCCCAGGCCCTCACAACGTATTCGATGGAGCTCTCCTTGTAGTCGCTCACGGCGACAAAAGGAGCGGGATCCCTGTCGACCTGCGGATGGGCAGATATATAGTCCAGCAGGACCTTTCGCACCTTTTCCGGCGGGCATTCGTATGAGACGTTGATCTTAAGGTTGAACCTGCGCTTGTCTTCAGTGCTGTAGTTGGTGATCTTGCTGCTTGAAACGTCACTGTTCGGGATATAAATCATTATGTTTTCAATGGTCAGCATTTTTGTGTGTACGAAGCCTATCTCTTTTACAGTTCCGCCTGTGCCTCCGACTTCAACGTAATCGCCTACCTTGAAGGGCTTTATCGAAAGCAGCATCAGCCCCGAAAGGACATTCGAGAGCAGGTTCTGTATCGACAGCGAAATTGCAAGTCCAGCAACGCTCAGTATTGCCACAAGTGATGTGACCTGGATCCCGAGCGCTCCGGCCACCACCATGAAGATGATGAAATGCAGCACCAGCCTTACCGCAGTATGGAAGAAGCTTTTCAGGGTCACATCGACGTTGGACCGGTTCAGTGCCCTATCGAGGAACGAGAGGATAAGCTTCGATATTATCAGTCCGCCGATAAGGTATATAAGGGCGGGCAGGAGCGTAGAGAGAGTTAGTTTCCCAAAGAACTGCGTCACGGCAGTAAAATCAAGGTCCATTCAGAAGGCCATCCTTTCAGGCTGCAATGTTTTGTTCATTTTAACATAAGGAAGGGCCGCGGAAACGAGCCGCCGGGGAATTTGCGGCTTCAGAAGTCGCGATGAACTTCGCGAATTCTCCACAGCCCAGAGGCTGCAATTTCCCCGCCTGCCCCTCTTTGTGTATCAATAATGCAAACATGATTTGACATTTGCAGAAAACTGATGATACTTTAAAATCTGAAAACATCTTAATATCCTTATTGATTTTTGAATTTTATTGATTTTCAGACACCTGTGACTGCGAATTTGGGTCAGGTCAGAGTTAAGACAGTTCTGTGAAAGAATGGGTTTGAAGTCTCTTCTATCGGAAACAGCAAAGGGGGTTACGACGATGAAAATTGATGCTGAGGAAGTCGCCGCGCCGGCGAAGGCAAAAGGGGACCGGGACGAAACAGAGATGCCCAAATGGTACAGGGGATTCATATTCAAGGACGAAAGCCTCGTGTTCGAGCTGATCAGAGTGATGGCCAAGACTGTTGAACATGGTGCTGACATCGGCGAATCGCTTGCAGCGGCAGTCCGGATCAGGCAAAAGGAAGGCGACCGGCAACAGCTTCTGGACGCATGGTATCATGAATGGAAGGCGTTGGCGGAGCGCATTGAGAAGACGGCAGAAGAATGCCTGTCCAAAGGACACAAAGTGAGTGCCGGAGATGCATATCTTCGGGCCGCTGAATACTATCGATCCGCCGATTTCTATCTTCATGACCGCCCTGAAGATCCGGCTGTCATTTATCTGTGGGACAAAATGGAGCACTGCTTTGAAGAGGCACGAAAGCTCACCTTCCCTTTCCTGGAACCCGTCCGGATCCCTTATGAAGGCACGGCTCTGCCCGGTTATTTTTGTCCGGCCGTTTCAAAGATAGGGCGCTCTCCCACCATCATAATGCACCAGGGCTTCGACGGTACGATACAGGAGCTCTATCTTGGCTATTGTAAGGATGCCGCCCGCAGAGGGTATAACTGCCTTTTGTTCGAGGGGCCGGGCCAGGGCAGCGTGATAAGGAAACAAGGGCTTCCCTTCAGGCATGATTGGGAAAAAGCTGTTACGCCCGTCGTCGATTATCTGCTTAAAAGAGAGGATGTCGATCCTAAGCGGATAGCTCTTTATGGCATGAGCATGGGCGGCCATCTCGCTCCGAGAGCTGCAGCCTATGAACATAGAATCGCGGCCCTGATCGCCAATTCAGGGATCTTTGACAACTGGGCCAATACTTATGAGAGACTGGGTATGAAGCGGGATGAACTGATCAGATACGTTCAGGATAAACCCGAAGAGGTCAACGCAAGATCCTGGCAAGTCGCTGAAACTGACATTACGACCTTCTGGGGGCTGACAAACGGATTATGGACCTTCGGGGCAAAAACGCCTGCCGAACTCCACCTAAAACAGTCCAAATATACTCTGGATGAATGTGCCCATCTGATCTCCTGCCATACCCTCATCGTTGATTCCGATGCAGAACAATTCTTCGGCGGACAGCCGAGAAAACTCTATGACGCACTTACCTGTCCGAAAAGTTGCCTGGTCTTCAAAAGCGGGGAAGGCAGCGAACTCCACTGTCAGGCCGGAGGGAACTTAATGGGGAATCAGCGGATCTATGATTGGCTTGATGAGGTCTTTGAGGATATCTGACAATAGGAAGCAGGCACGACGCGGTACAGCCCGAAAACCGGCCCTTATGAAAGGAATGAAATAAATGAACATTGAGAATATACTTCGGAAATATGATGAAATGCTTGCGCAGGGGCAGATGCAGGCGGCTGTTGGGTATCTTGAGGAGGAAGCAGCCAAGTGCGTTGAGGAGGGAGAAAACACCTCCGCGATAACGATCTTTAATGAACTCGAGGGCTTCTGGCGAGTTGCCGGAGAGAAGGAAAAGAGCTATACAGCCGCAGAGGCGGCGCTCGCCCTCATCGCTACCTGTAAAATGGAGGGAAGCATCGGGCACGCTACCACGCTTCTCAACTATGCCACAGCCAAGACCGCCTTCGGAGAGGCTAAAGAGGCACTCGAGCTTTATGACCGGGTGGAGAAGATATACGACTGGCAGCTCCCCGAGGACGACTACCGGTATGCCGGGCTTTACAACAACATGGCCCAGTCACTGCTCCGGGTAAACGACGTTAAGAGCGCGGGTGAATATTTTGCGAAATCACTCGAGATGCTTAAGAAGATGCAGGACGTGGAGTCAGAGACTGCGACCTGTCACGCCAACCTGGCAATATGCCTCATGGCACAGAAAAAATTAGACGAGGCCGGGGAGAATCTCAAAAAATCCGAGAAACTCTTTGCCGAACTTCCCGGTGATCCGCATGCGGACAGCATGCTGGCAACTCGGGGACAACTTGAATATATGCTTGGCCGGTATGCAGAGGCTGCCGAATATTACAAACGGGCAGCTTCCAACATAGAAAAACGCTTCGGAAGAAATCCATACTACGCCCGTGCATGCAGGAACTGCGCGAAGGCGCTTGAAGCCGCAGGAAACAAGGAAGAAGCCAAACGCTGGCATGAGCTTTCCGACAGTGCGGGAGAGCGGAGATAAAGCTTTGCAGGGGCTTGAGCTCAGCCGCGAATTTTACAGACAGTGCGCTGCTCCTGCAATATCGGAGCGTTTCGGCGAAAGTGCGTGCCGTGTGGCAGCAGGTCTTGCCGGACAGGGGTCGGAATGTCTCGGGTACGATGATGAGATCTCGCGCGACCACGACTTCGGTCCCGGCTGCTCTCTCTGGCTGACGGACGGGGATTTCGCCGCGTTCGGCCCGGAACTGCAGAGACTATACGACTCCCTCCCCAATGAATTCATGGGCTTTTCCCGCAATACGACACCTCAGGGTTCGGGACGAGTGGGAGTCATCCCTATAAGCCGATTTTACTCACAGTTCACGGGATGTCCCGACGTTCCGCAAAACGAAGCCTCATGGTTCCGCATACCGGAACACTTTCTAGGCGCGGCCACAAGCGGGGAGGTATTTTGCGATGACCTCGGAGAATTCACAAGGATCCGCAAAGCACTTCTTCCATGCTACCCGAGGGATGTGCTCCTCAAAAAGCTCGCCGCCCGCGTATTTGTGATGGGGCAGGCCGGGCAGTACAACTACGGAAGGATCATAAGGCGCGGAGACGGCCCTGCCGCCATGCTCGCGCTTGACGAATTCGTCAGAGCAGCGCTTTCGGCCATACATCTCCTAAACAAACGCTACATGCCCTACTACAAATGGGCCTTCAGAAGCGCCCGTGCCCTGCCCAGGCTTACAGAGGCAGTTCGGGAGCTCGATCTGCTCTTTTATGCGGCTGAAGCTGACCGGCAGAACATTATTGAATCCATCTGCATCGGTGTCCGCGATGCACTGATCGAGGACGGGCTCTCATCGATCAGCGAATCCTTCCTTGTGCCCCAGGCTGAGGAGATAATGAAGCGGATCGGGAGCGACTATCTCAAAAAACTTGGAGTATCGGCGGGATAAAAAATGGAAAACATCATCGAAAGCATCATCCGGATGGAATGGGAATTCTTCGACAAGGTCGAAAATGAAGGCGGACGAGCCTCCTGTCAGGACGACTGGGAGACTTTCAGTAAAATGCGCCGCAGCCAGTATATGGCATGGTCCTTGCCGCTGCTTGAAAGCTGGAAGGCCGACCTCGTCGGGGCCCGGGAAGAGGGGCGAAATCCCCTCACCGAAAAGTACGGCTACATGATGTGCATCAGCGATCCTGAAGGCAACATAGAGACAGCCCACCGTCTCCCGCAGGTCTCTCCGGAGAAAAGAGAGACTGCCCGCAGGATATTCGACCGGCTGATACCGCAGAACGAAGTCTTTCGCGTAAAATATCCAAGAATTTCCGGCCGCGGCCGCCCCTTAAGGACGTCCGAGGAACCGGCCGCCGGCTGGACCTCAATAGAGACCTACGAACTGGGCGAGCTCTGGACCTACTCGCAAAAGACCCTGGAGCTTTTCGAAGCGAACCTGGATGCCTTCGAAAAAGAAGGCAAAAGCTACCCCGAGACGGTAGTGGAGAACGGCCTGAAGCTGCGGGGTTTTAAGAGCCTGGAAGATGCTGAGGAGTTCCTCGCGAAGAGGGGATAGGGCGGGCAGGGGCGTGTCCGCCCGGCAAGCGATAGGCAAGGAATAGGCAAGCAGTCGTAAAGGCTGATAGGGATTACATCCGCCGGTGAATTTGCAGCTGAGAAACGTTGCTGGGAATTTGCTTGCTTCGCATCGCGGAGAATTGCGGCCAAAGGCCGCGGAGGTTCAAAAACATCGTCTTTCCGTTTTTTTATCGTCTCCCTCGAGTGCTCCAATCGGGGGCCCAGTGTCTCTGAATTAACTCTATTACAGGACTTAAGGACCCTAAAACCCAAGCCGCTGGATCCCCGATTGAGGCATTCGGGGAAGACGGTGGTTTTAAATTCTTATTTAAAGTCTCAATTCACCGCCGGATGGGGCTTCCGGCAAATTCCCCGCGGCTTCAGACGCCGCGATCCTTCTCCGGAAACAGGGAACTTAAATCTCCCCGGGCCCATTCTTCCTTTAGCTGCTCATAGGAGACCGAATCGACAATTTCTATACCCATTTTGGCAAGTATCTCAGGCACGTGTTTCTGCCGTTCGATAAACACTTGCAGCTGCTCTTCGCTCCAAGGCCTGCTTGAAAGCACCCGGCGCCCGGGAAGCTTTATCTTGTCTTCCGAAGAAAGTTTTATATCATTGAAATCTATCTCATTGATCAGGTCTTTATCCATAATTCTACCTCAACTCAAAAGCCTTTTCGAGGAAATCTTCGATATCTTCCTCGGCAGCTCTTTTTCGGAGATATTCCATATCAAGCTTTATTATATTGTTGCTTGAGATCATTACCCGGACCCATTCAAGATCCTTTGGAACATTCCACCATTTTGCGGCATTCAGCCTGTCAATGATTATCTCTTCGAGAGACGTAACGAGGACAAACTGTTCGCCGTATTTAAGCCTGTTGATCTTGCCGGGGGCAGGCCCGCTGACGAATTCCACAAGAAGGTCATATTCTTTTGAGTAGTACTGTTTCCCTATCTTTGAAAAACCATTTGCTTCCAGTATGCCAATGACTGTTGAAATGTCATCAAGGACAATGTCCATATCCACAGAGGCATAATTGCCTCCCGTATACAGTTGGACCGCGCTCCCTCCGACAAGTATCGGAAAGACAACACTTTCCGTCACCTTTATCTGCTCATTGAGCCATGCAAGAAAAAAGATCTTCTTTTCAATGTCGCTAAAATTCCGGGCCGAAATATCCTTAAGATCCATTGGCATACACCTCTCATGCCTTACATTATACAGCAGGGTAAGGCCTGGGCGAAAAATGGCGGTTTCAGCCCTGGAGTCGATCGCGAATCTATTGCAAATCTATTGCAAATCAATGGGGTGGACCTAAGGATCTATGTCTCTCCGTCGTCCCGGTATGCAGTTGAACAGGGATCCAGCGTCTTTGAATCCTGTCTATTGCTAGCTTTTCGAACTAAACCAACTGATTGCCGGCCGCTTGCCCGGCCGGACGCCCCTCCCGGCCCACCTGGGAAAATAAAAGTATATAATAGACAAACAAAACACCGGGACACTCATAAGCACGGACGGACTTTTTAGGAGGGAATTTGATGAAAAGCACAAAAAGCCTGAGCACAGGGACCCCCGGCAAAACGCCTTTCAGCTTCAAGGCAAGGGGACAGGTCTCAGTTCAAATGCCCGCACCCTACATGACAGGCCTGATGCTCCTTTCGGCCACGGCCTTGTTTCTTTACCTCTATAAGAAGAAAACCTCGAAATAGCTGCGGTTTTTCAAACCGCGGTGAATTTGCAGCTGAGAAACGCTGCGGAGAATTCGCCAGAGGCGTGGCTGGAGAATTTGCAGCTTTGTTCATGCCGCGGTGAATTTGCAGCGCATTGCGATGCTCGCGCTGCGGTGAATTTGCCGGAAGACACATCCGGCGGTGAATTGGCTCATAAATCTTTAAAAATCAGTTCCCGCCTGACTAAGTCAGGCAATTCTCCGCGATGGCTCCTCGTCGTCCCCGAACCTGCCCCTGACCTTGGCCCCTACGACGGCTTAGCGACTGCTCAGCCATGCTCAGCCGCTTTTTACGACCGCTTCACTATTGCTTCACCACTGTTTCACGCGACCGCATTCGTCGCAGCTTCACAATTGTCAAGCCGCGAATTCACCACGAGTGTATTCCTCGTAAATTCCCCGGCGTATGCAGTCTTCGCCCGCATTTACGACCGCTCGGCATTTCTAAGCCGTATTTTTTATACGTACTCATTATTTATGTTTGACATGCACCTGAAAGGAGTATAAAATATACTTATCCCGACAGAGCGGAGGGGGACATTATTAATAAAAAGGAAATCGTCAAAATATTAAAGAAGGCCAGTTGGATAGAAACCGATCTGGGAAACGGAAGCCACATAGTTTTTATCCATCCGGAAACCGGAGGAAGAACAGTAGTCCCCAACAACAAGGGCAAAGACATTCCTAAAGGAACATTGGCAGCGATAAGACGCCAGACAGGAATAGACGATATCCGCTAAGAAAGGAGTTTTTTACATGAACAAAAAAGACCTTGCTATTTACCCGGCAATTTTTGAATATGCGGAAGACGGTATAACGATCACCTTTCCGGACCTTCCTGGATGTATCTCATGCGCAGGATCTCAGGAAGAAGCCCTTTATATGGCGAAAGACGTCCTCGGTGTTTTCATCACCGCGTGCGAATCTCTCGGAGACACAATTCCTGCTCCGTCAAAAGGCTCAGATATCAAAACGGAGCCCGGTCAGGCAGTTTTTATGGTAGACGTTTGGCTTCCCATTTACAGGGAAGAAAAGCGGTCGGGCAGTGTTAAGAAAAATGTAACAATACCGGTATGGCTGAACTCACTCGCAGAAAAACAAAAACTGAATTTCTCACAGATCCTTCAGGCAGGCATCAAAGCTTCGCTGGGCATCCAGGACAGATAAAGCAGATTTTGACAACAGAGCAAGGAGAAAGGCAGGCGGAGATTCTTCTCGCCCGCCTTTGTTGTCGATCAATATCTACGGCACCCAGTGGCCCAACCGGTAATATTTATTACCGGATAAAGCTAAAATCGGAAATAATATTTACCGGAGAATTGACCAATAAGTCTTGAAGACTGAATTCCTAGGTGGATGCACTTTCCGCCAGCATTTACGATCGCTTCACTATTGCTTCACCACAGCTTCACGCGACATGTTTGGTCGCAGCTTCAAAATTGTAAAGTCGCGAATTCTCCACGAGTGCATTTCTCGCAAATTCTCCGGCGTACATAAGCGACAATTCCCCGCGGACGTAGTCTCCGCCAGCCTTTACCAATTGCTTGCCGACTGCTTGCCCACGCTTGCCTATCGCTTGCCAGGCCGGATGACCCTCCCGGCCATCTGGAAGCAAAGAAACTCGCAATGTTGTTCGCAAAATTGACGAAAAAAGAGATGACCAATTTGCAGAAGATAGTCCCCGGGATGAGCGACTACGAAGCCTGGACCGAAACCATGCAGGAATACTGCATCACCCCCTATCCGCCCGAGATCCCGAAAGCGGAGAAGAAGTTGGAAAAGAAGAAAATGACTAAGGAGAAGAAGGGGTAGATCTGCATCCTCCAATAGTGTCAAATGTGTAGGTCTGACCCCGATTGCAGTTCTACAAGTTCCGCCATTGTCTTTTCACCGTTGATCTCAAAGCGCCGCCAAATCTTTGGCTTGTGATCCCTGAGTTCTGCATAAAAGCTGTAAACATAGTGCTGTGACATGACATCAAACCTCCGATCAGAGTTCAGTTGCCCGAATATATATCCGATAGGGCAATTATTGTTGTAATTGACAAAACGGTCAAACGGTTCGAGCTCAATTGAGAAGTGCGGTTTGAAGATACCGCGAGAAATGGCGATCATATCGCCGAGAAGAGCCGCTACAGCCGGCGGGAAGCAGAACCTGAGGATTTCGCCTCTCTCCGTCATTCCCGTGTGCAGTTGGTGTAACTACCAGCCGATTTGCGCAACGCGTCACTCGTTGCTTCTCTGTCCGTGAGCCGGGATCCATAGGTTTGGATTTTTTGCATTAGAACGGCTATGATCTCAATTTTAACATTATACCTATTTTTTATACGTACTTATTATTTATATTTGACATGCTCCAAAAAGGAGTATAAAATATACTTATCCCAACAGAGCGAGGGGGCACATTATTAATAAAAAGGAAATCGTCAAAATATTAAAGAAGGCCGGTTGGATAGAAACTGATCTGGGGAACGGAAGCCACATAGTTTTTATCCATCCTGTAACTAAAGGAAGAACGGTAGTCCCCAGCAACAAAGGCAAAGACATTCCTAAAGGAACATTGGCGGCAATAAGACGCCAGACCGGAATAGACGAAATCCGCTAAGAAAGGAGTGTTTTTACATGAATAAAAAAGATATTGCTATTTACCCTGCAATTTTTGAATATGCTGAAGATGGTATAACGATCACTTTTCCGGACCTTCTGGGATGTATCTCATGCGCAGAATCTCAGGAGGAAGCCATTTATATGGCGAAAGACGTTCTCGGTGTTTTCATCACGGCCTGCAAATCTCTCGGAGACACCATCCCTGTTGCGTCAAAAGGGACCGATATCAAAACGGAGCCCGGTCAGTCAGTTTTTATGATCGACGTCTGGCTTCCCATTTACAGGGAAGAAAAACGGTCAGGCAGCGTCAAGAAAAATGTAACAATACCGGTATGGCTGAATTCACTGGCTGAAAAACAAAAACTCAATTTTTCACAGATCCTTCAGGCAGGCATAAAAGCTTCGCTGGGCATACAGGACAGATAAAGCAGATTTAAACGACAGAGCAAAGACAAAGGCAGGCGGATATGCTCCTCGCCTGCCTTTGTTGTCGATCAATATCTCAGATACCTAATGGCAAAACCGGCAATAATATTTACCGGATAAAGGTGAAACCGGAAATAATTATGACCGGGGAATTTGCCCATAAGTCTTGAAGACTGAATTCCCCGGCGGATGCCCTCTCCGCGTGCCTTTACAACTGCACTATCGCTTCACCACAGCTTCACGCGACATGTTTTGTCGCAGTTTCACAATTGTCAATGCCGCTCGCCCATGCTTGACATTCCCATTAATATTTATAGGTTGATGTCAATTCGTGTAATAACCAAATAATATTATTGAGTTATTGTTGACTCAACATAATTATGGGCTATACTAGTATTAAATAAGCCCTGTGGTTTTCCACAGCCCCCCGGTCGGTCACGGCTCTGAAAAGAGTGCGGACGCGGGGTTTTTTTTTAGGAGTGATCATTTTGAGAAAGTCTGCATTCTTTATTGATGGCTTCAATCTTTATCATTCTCTGGATAACACGAGACCTTATCATAAGTACAAATGGCTTAACCTCTGGAAACTGTCAGAATTACTGCTCCTGCCCAACGAAAAACTACAGGATGTTTATTACTTCAGCGCCTACACTGATTGGAACGATAGCAGGAAACTGCGCCATCAGAATTATGTTTCGCTGAATAAAAATAGTGGTTGTAAAGTAATACTTGGAAAGTTCATGAAAAAAGATCGAACGAGTATGGTTGAATGTAATACCCCCTGTAAAACAGAAGTCCAGCGATATTGCCGTAAAAAATACATTGCACATGAGGAAAAAATGACAGATGTTAATATTGCAGTAAACATTGTAAAAGCTGCAGCGCTTAAAACTTATGAAGTCATTTATCTCCTTTCCGGCGACAACGATCTTATTCCATCTTTGAAAACAGCTCTTGAAATATCCCCTGATATTAAGATCAGAGTAGTGTTGCCGATAAATGCAAAGGCAAAAAGTTTAATGTCTTTTTGTTCCAATTACTCATTGAGATATATACGAATTAAAGAAAGCCTTCTTTCTTTATCTCAGTTCCCCGATCCGGTCTTCATAAAGGAGTTAAAATACGATAAGCCCGAACACTGGAACTAGCCGTAGTTTTTATAGCTGTATCAGAAGTAGAATTATATTGAAGTATTACCTGATACCATGTCAAATGCTAAAAATATCGTTTAGTCTCTTTAAGACAAAATTAAAAAGAGGATAATATGTCGACCCCAAAATTTAAGAAACCTACATATGATGATCTGCTTCGGGAAAATGCTGTACTAAGGTCCGAAATTGATAAACTAAAACAAAAATTAGGCATGACTTCTAATACAACTTCCGCCAATCTTTCAGTATCTTCAGCAGCAAATACGGATAGCATTTTAATGGATATTCAGTGTCATCCTCATATACACAAGCACAGCAGCCCCGATGAAAAAATTGAACTGTTTATGCAGTTATTTTCAGGGCGCACTGATGTTTATGCTAAGCGATATGAAAACAAGCGTACCGGAAAATCCGGCTATGTTCCTGCTTGTGGCAACGAGTGGGTTAGAGGTGTTTGTGAAAAGCCCAAAATCAAATGTTCTAAATGTCCCAAACGGGACTTGCTTCCTTTAACAAAAATGGTCATTGACTGCCACTTGAGAGGAAAAGACCCACATGGCGAAGATGTTGTAGGTGTATATCCGATGCTTTCAGATGAGACGTGCCGATTCCTTGTCGCTGATTTTGATAATGATAACTGGCAGGACGATGTGACTGTTTTTAGGAATGTTTGCAGCCAGCACGGCCTAAACGTTTATGTCGAGCGATCCCGCTCCGGTAATGGTGCTCACATTTGGTTTTTCTTTGATAAACCAATATCCTGTGCCTTGGCACGTCAGTTGGGCAGCGGGTTGCTGACAGTTGCGATGGAGCAGCGGCATAACCTCAGCTTTGAGTCTTATGATCGTTTTCTGCCAAACCAGGACACGATGCCTACAGGTGGGTTTGGTAATCTTATTGCATTACCGTTGCAGGGGTTGGTTCGCAAAAAAGGATATAGCGAATTTGTTAATGAACAGTTTGATGCCTACCCTGATCAATGGGCGTATCTTGCCGGGGTACAAAAAATTCCTGCTGAAATAGCTGAAGAAATGGCTTTAAAACTTAGCAGAAACAGCGAATTGGGTGTACTGGCAGAGACAGAAACAGAGAAAAAGCCCTGGGAAAAGGAGCCTCCATTTCCGCCTCTGAATGCTGCTGATTTTTCTCCTCTAGTTGAATTAGTGCGCGCTAGTGGGATATATCTTCCAAAGCGAGGTTGTTCTGAGCGGGCGATGGGGCGGGTGAAACGTTTGTCAGCGTTTAAAAACCCTGATTTCTACAAATCGCAGTCTATGCATTTACCCACATATAATAAACCACGTGTTATTTGTACGGCCGGGGAAACAGAAGAATATATCTGCATTCCTCGTGGTTTAGAAACTAATCTTTTGAATCTGATCGAAGGAGCCGGTTCTACAGTTACAATCCAAACGCTGTCTGGATCAGGGCGTTCAATAAAAATCGATTTTGTCGGTGAACTTCATGCCGAACAGAAAATGGCTGCAGAGGCACTTCTTTCCCATCATAACGGTGTCCTGTCCGCCACAACCGCTTTTGGAAAAACAGTTACGGCCGCTTTTGTTATTGCTGCCCACAAAGTGAATACCCTGGTTTTGGTCCATACCCAGGCCCTTATGAACCAATGGAAAAATTCACTGGAGCGGTTTTTGCAGATCGATGAATCTCTGCCTGAACAGCAAAAATGTCGCGGAAGAAAAAAACAATTATCTAAGGTCGGTCTCTTAGGCGGCGGTAAAAATAACATAAGCGGAATTATCGATGTTGCCATCATAGGTTCTTTAATAGATAAAGGTGATGCTAAACCTCTTGTAAGAGACTACGGGATGGTCATTGTGGATGAATGCCATCATGTGCCTGCAGCTCGATTTGAAACTGTTTTACGTGCGGTTACAGCCAAATACGTTTATGGTTTGAGCGCAACACCTATTCGTCAGGATGGGCACCATCCGATTATTTTTCAGCAATGCGGACCTATCCGTTACCGTGTCGATGCTAAAGAACAATCATTTGTTCGTGGATTGTCCCATACTTTGATACCACGTCTGACAAGGTTTAGAAAACCGGTTACAGAACCTGAGCCATGGCAAATAACGGACGTGTACTCCACACTAACTGAAAGTAAGACACGAAATGACATGATTCTTCTAGATGTTGGCCATGTGATAAAGGAAAAAGGTACACCTCTGATCTTAACTGAGCGCGTGGAACATGCCAAAATGTTAACAGTAGAACTGAAAAAGGTTTTTCCTGATGTTCATGTCTTCTTTTTGACTGGAAAGGGGAGTGCGAAAGAAAAGCGATCTGTTTTGAACGATTTGCGTAATTTGCCTGCGAACGAACCGTTGGCAATTGTCGCCACGGGGAAATATGTTGGAGAAGGATTCGATATGCCTAGGCTTGATACACTTTTCGTTACAATGCCGATCGCATGGAAAGGTACCGTGTCCCAGTATGCCGGACGTCTGAATCGGATTTACGAAGATAAGCAAGAAGTTGTGGTTTATGATTATGTTGACATTCACGTACCGGTTTTGGAACGGATGTATTATAAGCGCCTTGCAGCGTATTCGTCGCTGGGCTATTCTGTTCAGGCATTTCCGTCAGAGCCTGATCCAAAAATCGGAACCATCTTCAATCAACAGAGTTTTCTGCCTGTATTGTCTCATGATATGGAGCAGGCAACGAAAGAAATCCTCATTTTTAGCCCTTATCTCAGCAAGGGCCGTGTAAACCAAATGAAGCGGTTATTTCTGACCGCCCTTCAACAGGGAGAGGATGTCGTAGTGTTTACGCGTCCGCCAGAATCATTTTCAAATGCGTCCAGGCAAAAAGTCGTTGATATTATTGCTGACCTGAAAAACAGTAATGTGAAGGTGATTGTTAAAGAACAAATTCACCAAAAGTTTGCCATTATCGATCGTCGAATTGTTTGGTATGGCAGCATTAACCTACTTTCGTATGGCAGAAGCGAGGAAAGTATGATGCGGTTTGAAAACCGCGAAATCGCCGAGGAATTGCTAATGGAAGTAGAAAAAGATATTCTTTAGACTCGGTGGTTTTGTCACTGTTTATGTAATATGACATCCTTGTGGGGTAAGTTCGTCATTATACTTCTTTGAGTTCGCTCTCACGTCCCTTTTGAACGAGAAAGAGAACGCAAAGAAAAAACATGAGATGCGATCATAGATCCTAAACAGCTGTAGGATAACTATCCAGTGTAAAGTATAAAACTCAATACCTAATATCCTAACCGATCTATTCTCAACGAATTCAGTTTTAATCTGCATTTACGACTGCTTCTCTATCGCTTCACCACTGTTTCACGCGACATGTTTGGGTCTGTTGCTTAGATCATATCCTTCAGCTGCCATATATCTCCGAATTATCTCTGTGATATCCATCCGCTCTGATATCATCTCATCCCTGCTGTTGTTCTTTGCGTAATCAAGGTCTATGTCCACGGAGAGACGGGGCAGATCAAATATCGTCAGATTGATTGCCGTTCCCCCTTTGAGAGCTAAGCTCTCTTTGAGCAAAGGGTCGCTTTGCATGAAACTTAAAACTGAAGAGAGTCGGCAGACTTTCTCATATGTATTGCGGATAAACCCAAGTTTTTGGGCCTCTTGGGAGAGCCTGCTTTTTTCATACGTCCGCATTTACGTCTGCCCCCTTCGATACGAGTTTCATCAGGTCCGGAGGCACGACCAGGCTCCATCGTTTGTTGAAGGTGTTAGGCTCATGTTCTATGCCGGTATAAAGATAGCGGACACTGCTTTTGAGCTTGCTTTTACAAACCTCGAAAAAGTTGTCAGAAATGCGCAGCTGCTTTTTCAGGTGCTCAAGGATATATCCCGTTTTTTGATATAGGACCTGCTTGTGGTAAGCTTCAAGGTAAAGCAGAAGTTTTTCTTCGTCTGCATAGTTCATAAGCTCCAAACATCGCAGCAGTTCTTCCAAACCGCCTATTTTATCAAAGTCATTGATACTGTCCAGGATAGTACGCTCCATATCCGTTACACGGACACCATCTTCCTTCAGGCTGACACCAGCTTCTATCCGAGGAGCCACATAACGGTACGTTATGTGGTCGTATTCGAAGTCAACAAAACGTCCTTCGCCGGATACATAGACTTCGTAGAAAACCTGGTTTGCATAACCGTAATATTCAAAGGCCGAATGGTGTGAAATGTAGTTATCGCGCAATATATTTGTTGCTATAAGGTAGCGGTTAGCGACCGGCCCTTTTGTTTCCATACTTATGGCCACAAAAAGATCGCGTCGCACGGATTCAATATACCCCTTGCGTTTGTACTCTTTTATAAGAGAGTCTGCCGTGTATTTATTCTTTGTGAGTCTTTCAACATCAGAGCGCGAAAAGCATTTTAGATCGACCAAACGCTCATAGTATTTCATCAACATCACCTCATGCTTTGATTTTAACATATAATAGCTGTAATACCAACTATTATATGCAATATATAAAGTGATGTTTTATTTTAAACACGCTATCGCTTCAATATAAACGTTTTTGTGTTAAAAATAAAGTGGCTGAGTAAGTCATCGAGGTCAGACCTAAATAATTCACAAATTCAAAAATTCGGGGATATCTTCGACTTTTTTCCCCAGTTGAACTTCGACTTCTGTATCATCTTTAGATCTTATACTTGCCTGGATAACACCTATAGGTCTGACCCCTTGAGTTTTCGAAGAGGTGTTTACGCCCGGCTCTTCTTCAAATCAATTTATAGGTGGTTCCGGGCCCTTGCTTTTGCTTAATTATTATTTTCTTCTCAATTAAATTGTTAAGTATCCGAATGGTCTTAGCTTTATCAAAACCAAGAGCGTCGTCCAACTCTTTTCTGGACAGTTCTTTTTCTTTCTTTAGTAAATTGTAGATTTTGATTTCATCTTTCGCCAAGTCTAAGATATCAGTTCTTATAGCAGGCAAAAGGATAAATATGCTGTTCTCTTCAATATGAAAATCAGGTTTAGATAAGCTGTTGATATACGCCCTGTTTATCCTTGCGATCCCAGTTCCGAACTTTTCTATTATCCCTAGGCGATAGAATACGCCGGATATGATTGGATTTCGCAATACTGATATGTTATTGTACAGATACTCTTTCTTTGAAAGGCCGTTAGGCAGGCCTCCCGGTGATTTAATTTCGATCAAATCATCATACATTGATATTTGAATATAAGAGTTTATGTCCCACACTCTGTGAATTATGGCATTAGCCAAAGCCTCCCGAAAGGCTTCTCTGGGGATAATCTCTTTTTTTACTCTTTCATATCCTTCTATTTCTTCATATTGGTAGTACTGTTCAAAAATTGCTAATGCCCTGTAATATTGTGACAACAACGATTTATTGCTGATTGTCTCTCTGTATAGGATCTGATCAACATCCGCTCCAAAACGGATGATATCGATTCCTGAAAAATTAATTTGGTTTTTGTCTGCCAGTAATTCTCCGGCAATATTGAAATACCCGTTAACATCGTACAAATTCAAAGTTCTCAAAATATCTAAATCTGTTCTTTTTATACCTGCCCGTTCATTTAACACTTGTTTCAATACATTGAAACTTAAGTTTTGCGAAGATGCCTTTCGTTTTTCATGATCCATGTTGATCCCATTCAAAGCCAGCCTTGTTAACTCAGATCTGTCAACTTCAATGGTTGAAGTATCAGATCGCTTATATGTTTTTCCTGCCGAATAATACGGTGTGTCTCCGCCCTTTTTAACACGAAGCACAATAATGTTTTTCCCCTCTTTGTTTTCACCGGTTATTGTAAATTCAGGGACAGGATCCAAAGAATCATTTATCATGTTTTCTATTTTGATGCACTCATTATCTATATTATCCAGACCCACAACATTTCCGGCATCATCAATACCAAATATAATTTCTCCGTCATTGTAGTTAGCGTAAGCGCTGACAGTCTTCAAAAATTTCTTGTTTATCTTCTCCTTAAACTCAAGGTTGAATTTTTCTTTGATGTCCATCCTGCCCCTCCTCTCATATTTCAAAAGATATCCTAGCATGAATAATTTATAAATGCAACGATAAGTCTATCGTTGCATTTATCGTTGCAATTTAAATCTATTTTTTCTCTATCGTTGTACAACGATTACAACGATAAAGGCAGCGACGGCAGTCGCTGGACAATTCGGTTGGGACCCCGTCGGTGAATTCAGTTTTTTTAAGACTTATGGGCCAATTCTCCACGAGTGCATTTCTCGCAAATTCTCCCGCGGATGTACTCTCTGCCAGCCTTTACCAATTGCTTGCCGACTGCTTGCCCACGCTTGCCTATCGCTTGCCAGGCCGGATGACCCTCCCGGCCATCTGGAGGCAAAGAAACTCGCAATGTTGTTGGCAAAATTGACAAAAAAAGCCATGACCAATTTGCAGAAGATAGTCCCCGGGATGAGCGACTACGAAGCCTGGACCGAAACCATGCAGGAATACTGCATCACCCCCTATCCGCCCGAGATCCCGAAAGCGGGGAAGGATCAGGAGAATGTGAAATGACGAATGAAAAGAAGGGATAGATCTGCATCCGCCCCTAGTGTCAAATGTGTAGGTCTGACCACATAAGGTTTCCTAAGAGTACAAATTCGGATAATAGTAGTGATTTATAGCCATTGTAATATCTTAGGAACTTAACTGTTCCAAAAAACAGACAACTAGAATTTTATAACCTACAATAAACACTTCAAAACTTTTGTGTCATAATTATCTAGTTTTTGATCTTAACGCTTATAATTTATTTAAATAAAATTTTTGAATGCTGCATTTTCTATAGAAGGGTGGTAATTGTAATGGAGACAAGAGACAACAGTCGATTCTTGGAATATCCAATACTTGAAATCATGGAAAGGTCCGGAGAGCCCCTCGGGGCCTGTACTTTGTTAGAATATTTAAAATCTCAAGATATTAAGATAAGCGAAGCCGGAATTGGACGAGCTATGCGTAGTTTTAGGCTAAAAGGTTTGCTTGAAAGGAAGGGTTATCAGGGGCACGTTATTACTAAGGAAGGAAGCTCTAGGCTGCAAGAATTGCGTGAGACTCTAAAAATGGGGGAAATGCTGAACACTCTTATTCCTAGTTCAAGCGGTGAGTCTAATGTCATAAATATTTTAATAGCGCGCAGAGCACTTGAGCGAGAAGCTGCTTATCAAGCTGCATTGAAGGCAACCCCAGAAGAAATTAAAAGACTAGAGAATATTGTTAAGGCTCAATATGCTGGAATGGAAAATAATGAGAGTTATTCAGATCTATCAACCGGATTCCATCGTGAGATTATGTCTATAGCGCGAGTTCCATTGCTCAAAAGTCTTTATGAGTTTATTGGCCTTTCTGTACAATGGCAGGATTTCTTCATAGGTACTTTCAAACTTTATAACCACCCTTTAAATACTTCACATGAAATGATCGTTCATGCTATAAAGGCTCGGGATCCCGAAAAAGCTGCACATCTGATGGGAATGCACCTTTCTGATGTTATCAATTACGCGGAGCATCTTTTAAGTTCAAAGCTCAGACCATAACCTTACAATATAAAACACTATAATTTTAAAACACTATAATTTGGAGTCGCCCTTCGGCGACTCCTTTTTTCTATTTTTCTATGATAATTTGTGTCCAATAATTATTTTTAGAAAAGACGTGTTGAATTTTAATGTTTTCTGACATATAATACAATTGTTGCTCATCAAATAAGAGCAGCGTTTGAATATTAATAATGTTTTTATGGGGGTTTCCATATGTCAAGAAATGCAGAAGTTGTAATTATAGGTGGCGGAATAATTGGAGCTTCTATAGCATATTTTCTTACAAAAGCTGGCAAAGAAGTAATTGTTGTCGAACGAGACATTGCTGCCAAAGGTAGTTCAGGAGCATGTGATGGAACGCTATTTATACAATCTAAGCCTTCAGGCCCCAAAATGGAAATGGCAATACGTAGCGTAGATCTATACGCAGATATTGCAAAACAAATCAAATACGAATTTGGTTTTGTACAACAAGGTGGCATGATATTAATTGAGACAGAGGATGAGTATAAAATCATTTCACGTATTCTGGAAGAACAACGTGCATTAGGTGCACCTATTACCATGATTAGTGGGGACGAAGCAAGAAAAAGACAACCGGGACTTTCTCATTGCGTTTTGGCAGCAACTCATTGTCCTAAAGATGCTCATATAAATCCAATGAAGGCAACACTTGCGTTCTTAAACGAAGCAATGGATATGGGATGTTCTTTTCTTAAACATACAAGTGTTACCGGAATAGACCTTAAAAACAATGCTGTCTCAAAGGTACACACAACAGCGGGGTCAATCTCTACTGCTTGCGTAATTAATGCAGCAGGAGCGTGGGCTTCAGAGATATCAAGAATGGTCGGTCTTGATACGCCTGTGATTCCTCGTAAGGGAGAAATATTAATTAGCGAACAAATTGAACCATATCTAAAAGGAATTTTCCTTGAAGCTCGTTATATAGCGATCAAGCATGATCCTTCAATAGCAGAAAAATCAAATGATTTTGCTTTTCAAAAAGGCATCGGTATGGTGATGGAGCAGACAAGTGAAGGAAACATTCTTCTTGGCAGTAGCAGAGAATTCGTTGGTTTCGATAGAAGCACCAACGAGTTGATTGTAGAAGCCATAGCTAAGCGAGCACTACATTTTTTCCCTGCATTAAAAAATGTTTCGATGATCCGTTCTTTTGCAGGATTACGACCATATACGCCAGACGGTTTGCCTTATCTCGGACCAGTCAATGGTGTTGAAGGATTCATTATGGCTGCAGGACATGAGGGAGACGGTATCGCACTTGCTCCGGAGACGGGGCGTCAATTGGCAGAATTAATTGTGAATGGTGAAGGAGAATCTCTTCAGGCATACTCCCCTAACCGCCTCTTTTCAAAAAAGTAATTATTGGAGGGTTAGTAATAATTGGGGAATTTTCGTGTAGAGCTATGCTAGAACACGATTTTTTCAAATATAAAACGGCATTAAGCCGAACAAAAGGAGGGTACACCATGAAAAAAAGTCTTTTGATCAAATGTGTTTTTGTTTTTGTTCTTCTTTCTCTTTCCATTACCCCTGCATTTGCAGCTCAAATCGCAGTGCGCGCAGGGGCTGGCGGTGCAGGAGGCGGTTGGTACAACACACTTGCAGGGGTGGCTGAAGTAGTTGCCCATCACGATGCAGAAATCAACATGCAAGTTGTACCGGGCAGCGGTCTTGCAAACCTACCTCGACTCGGCGAAAAACAACTTGAATTTTCGCTCTCATTCATCCCGTTTACTTTGGCTGCTTATAAGGGAGAAGATCCCTTCCCAAGTAAATATGACAACATCAGGTCGGTCGCAACCGGTTTTGGCGATAACTATATTCAAATAGTTGTTGATGAAACCGTAAAGGCTAAAACGTTTAAGGAATTGATGGAACAAAAACCACCGATCAAACTTGCAGTTGAACGTGTCGGTACTTCAGATGAATGGATATTCCGTAAAATTCTTGGTTATTATAAAGCCGACTACAACACGATCAAGTCATGGGGCGGAAAAGTAACACATGCCGGCTACGGTGATCAGTCTGTACTTATGAAAGATCGCCAGATTGAGTTTATGTTGGGCATGATAGCTGTTCCATGGACAGCAGTTATGGAAGCGTCTATAGGTCGCAATCTGCATATGATTAACATGACCAAAGATCTACAGGATTATCTTTGGAAAAATTACGCACTAAAACCGACGAAGATCCCCGCAGGCGGTTATAAATTCATGACTGAAGATGTACAGAGCATTTCATGTGCTGTGCAAATAGTTTGCCACAAAGATGTTCCTGATGATGTTGTTTATCGTGTTACGAAGGCAATTTGTGAAAACCCTGATCGCATACGAGCAATCAATGAAACAACTAAGCACTTTGATTCCACAAAAGCTTGGGAGGGTGGACAGGCTCCTCTTCACCCAGGTGCTGAAAAGTATTATCGTGAAAAAGGTTATATTAAATAAGAGGATACTTTTGTGAGAACAATTTCTAGCGGCAAAGTACAAGGCGGGAAGAATATATATGGGTTTCCCATAGGGATACTGATGTTGCATACCCAATTCCCACGTATTCCAGGTGAAATGGGAAACGCTTGGACTTGGGATTTTCCCGTGCTTTACAAAATTGTAAAGGGTGCATCGGTCAAACGAGTTGTGGAAGAAAGTGACCCTAGTTTACTTGAACCGTTCATCGTTGCTGCAAATGAACTTGTAGCTGAAGGTGTTTCTTCAATCACAACTAATTGCGGATTTCTTGCGATGTTCCAGAAACAACTCGCGGAAGCGATCGATGTACCCATTTTTACCTCTACATTGCTAATGGTACCGATGATTCACAAAATGCTAAAGCCATCACAAAAAGTCGGTATCATAAGTGTCAATGCATCTTCTCTCACCGAGAAACAGATGCAAGGTGCTGGAATAGAAAATGTTCCCTATGTAATAACGGGTCTGGAAACAACTGAACAAAAGCATTTTTCTCGCACATTGATAGAGAACGCTTTGGAATTAGATATTGACAAAGCAAGAGAGGAACATCGTGAAGTTGCGGCTCGTTTAGTACGAGAGAATCCTGAAATCGGTGCTATTGTACTCGAATGTACAAATATGCCGCCTTATGCACAGGATATTAGGGACGTTACTGGGTTGCCAGTATTTGATATTGTGACACTTGTAAACTTTGTCTATCAGTCACTAGTTAAACCTGAAATAAGGGGCATTATGTAGGGCTGTAGAAAATCCACAGGGCGAACGAATAAATTTGCTTCGTTCGCCCATCCATAGGGTTCATGCCATTAGTTAAAGGAGAAGGTGTGCCGATATGAGGAATTTAAAAGTAAATTGGCAAAATAAACTCATTATTGTAATGTGTATTACGATATCCCTCTTTCAGCTTTATACAGCTGCTTTGGGCATGTTGGAAGGTCGCCTTCAAAGAGGTATACATTTAGCATTTTTACTTCCAATGGTTTTCCTTTTATATCCAATGACACAGAAGTCAGACAAAGATAAATTTAATGTAATGGATGCAATACTGGCAGTTTTGTCAATAATACCTTCAATTTATCTGGTGTTGAACAACACACGTATTACACAAAGATGGGAACAGGTTACGCCCCTTCTTTCGTCTGAGATTATTTTGGGTGCGCTGATTATTCTCATAATTATTGAGGCTTTGCGAAGGGCGGTAGCTCCAGCTCTGGCATGGGTCGTAATAATTTCACTGATCTACGCAAAGGCAGGTCCTTGGCTTCCTGGAATGTTTCACCATCAGGGTGTTTCATGGACAACATTAATAGAACGGCTGTACCTCTTATCTGATGACGGAATTTATGGTTACTTACTAGGTATTTCAGCTACATACATATATATATTTGTGCTATTCGGGGCATTTGTTCTTTATTCTGGCGCAGGAGATTTTTTTACTAATTTTGCCACCTCTATTTGTGGTAAATATCGTGGTGGCCCTGGTATTGTTGCGGTCACAAGTTGTTGTTTTTTTGGAATGCTTTCAGGCAGTTCGGTAGCAAACGTTTTTGCAACGGGAAGCTTCACGGTTCCTCTCATGAAAAAAGCTGGTTATGATGCTGATTTTTCAGGTGCTGTAGTTGCTGCAGCCTCCACAGGGGGTATGTATATGCCTCCTGTTATGGGTGCTGCCGCTTTCATTATGGCCGAAATACTTGGAATTTCTTACGTAAAAGTTGCATTAAGTGCAAGTATAAGTGCAATTCTATATTATATTGCCCTAGGTCTGATGGTTTATTTCCGTGCTCGGAGAGAAAATATAATGGGAATGGATAAAAAAGACATTCCGCTATTCAAAAATGTAGTCAAACAATTTTATCTTCTTATTCCAATTATTGCGTTATTTTACTTACTTGTTAAAGGCTATTCTCCGGTCTTCGCTGGAATAGTTTCCATTGCTGTAACTGTCGTAATAACATGGGTAAAACCCGCACAAGGCATGCGGCCAAGGCAAATTATGCAAGCACTTATTGATGGTGGTAAAAACTGTATTCTGGTTGCAGTTGCATGTGCAGGAACTGGAATTGTTGTAAGCGTTGTTACTCAAACAGGGCTAGGACTTTCTTTTTCAAATGTATTGGTACGAATTGCTGGTGGCAATGTAATAATAGCGATGCTTCTAATTTGTGCTGCTGCTCTAGTTATCGGGCACGGCGCACCTACCTCAGCAACTTATATTCTTGTAGCAACAGTTGGTGCAGGAGCACTCATTCGTATGGGCGTTAATCCGATTGCAGCACACCTATTCTGCCTTTACTTTGCAGTCATTGCAGATATTACGCCCCCTGTAGCGGTTGCTGCTTACGCTGGAGCTTCCGTTGCCGGAGGAAATCCAATCGCAACAGGATTTAAAGCATTCGCGCTTGCATTTGCGGGGTTTATTGTGCCAATGGTTTTCGTTTTGAATCCAGCTCTTGTTCTGCAAGGATCAGTTGTAGATTGTATTTGGGGAACAATAACCTGCTTAATTGGAATAATTGGCATGAGTGGTGCTTTGCAGGGATGGTTCTTAAATAATATAAGTATGCCCAAAAGGTATATTTTGGCTCTATCTGGCCTAGCGTTGCTTTTCCCGGGGCTTTTGAGTGATTTCGCAGGGTTTGTAATTTTATCAGGGATGGCATTTTACGAGTTAAGCACTCGTAAAAAGGTTGCCATGGATGCATAGGAGGTAAGATTGTGAATAATAATCCTCTTGACTTTTTTAACGAAATGATAGAAGTCTATCGTCTTTCATTGCGAGGCGTTATGGGGCATAGACCAGGAGATTTTAAAAAACCATTGGTTGGTATTATCCATGGATATCATGACATGTCACCAGGAAACATGCATCTTGACAAACTTGTTGACGCAGCAAAACTTGCTCTAGCCGGTCAAGGAGCTCTTCCAGTAGCTATTCCTATTCCAGGAATATGTGGATCTATGAGCGGTGGTGCAGAGTCTTTTCGTTATAACTTCGTATATCGAGATGCGGCTGCTGATTTAGCTGAGATTATGATTGGAATCAATCGTTTGGATGCATGCATTTTTATTGTTACATGCGATAACGTTGTTCCAGCATATTTGTTGGCTGCAGCTCGCACGAATATCCCATCAATTTTTGTAACAGGCGGCTACATGCAGCCAGGTTGTTGGTCGGGTAAACCTTTCACTGCTTTTGATGTGCCAAAGGTTTATGCTGCGATGGTTACGCAAGGAGAATACTCTGAAGAAATAATCGATAAAATTGTTGACAGCGCTTGTCCAACATCCGGAGGGTGTCCTGAAGTTGGTACTGCAAACAGTATGGCCGCTGTAACCGAGGCTTTGGGCATGAGTCTTCCTGGGAACACTTCCGTTGCGGCAACAGACTCTAAGCTAATAAGGCTTACAAAGACCGCGGCGGAATTATTAATGGAGGCTTACCATAAAAATCTTAGGCCTCTTGATATTATAAACCGCGATTCATTAGACGACGCAGCACGTGTATTAATTGCGATGGGAGGATCTCCAAATGCTTTACTGCATATTCTTGCGCTTTCGGAAGAAATTGACGCAGGAATGAGTTTAGTTGACTGGGATAAATTAAGCAAGGGAACACCTTTACTAACAAAGATAAAGCCTAATTCTCCTTCTCATACCATGGTTGACTTTGCTGCAGGAGGCGGTGTCTATAGGCTTATGTACACACTTGATAAGATGATAAATAAAAATCGAATGACCGCAATGGGCATTACGATTGGAGAGGCACTTTTACGTTTCTGTCCGGATAAATGGCCTGAAAACGAAGCTTTTGCAACGCTCGAAAATCCGTTCTCAGTAGATGGCGGAATTGCTGTTCTTTCTGGAAATCTTGCTCCTGAAGGTGCAATAGTAAAAACTAGCGCTGTCCCAACGGAGATGATGTATTTTGAAGGCAGAGCTCATGTTTTTGATTCAGAACGTGAGGCTGCAGAAGCACTCTTTGCGGGCAAAGTTAAGGAACAAGAAGTGTTGGTCGTCCGTTACGAAGGTTCACGAGGGGCACCTGGTGCTAGAGAAGTAATGATGCTTACACATGCAGTTGTTGGAATGGGACTTCAGCAAAAAGTAGCAGTATTGACAGATGGCCGCTTCTCAGGAACGAATCTTGGACTTGCCGTTGGACACGTTGCACCTGAAGCAATGGCTGATGGTCCGATTGCCTTGCTTAATAACGGAGACATGATAGTGATCGACATTCCTTCTCGCACGCTTAAGGTCAATGTCTCAGAAACAGAAATGGCACATCGTAGAAAGGAATGGAAAAAACCTGAACCTCGAGTAAAAAAAGGAATACTTGGTGAATGGGCTTTACGCGGTGGATCTCTTGCCCGTGGAGGTGCTCTTGGAAAATAAGATAAAAGAAAATAATAATATAGAGGTTTTGGAAGGGAAGTGTCTTTAAAAATGAAAATTACTGGTGCACAAATATTACTTGAAATGCTAAAACTATACGATGTAAAACATGTATTCGGTTTACCAGGAGAAACAACCCTGGCACTTTACAAATATTGGGCCAAATTTCCAGAGGTTAAGCATATTCTTACACATGATGAACGTTCAGCTGCATATATGGCTGAAGCTTATGCTAAAGTAACAGGCAGGGTCGGTGTAAGCGAGGCACCAAGCCCTGGGGCATCACACCCGGCACCTGGTGTCCTAGAGTCGTTTACCGGTTCTGTCCCTACTGTTCTTTTAACTTCAGATGTTCCTTATAATTGTGATAAAAAAAACATGCTCTCTGGTTTTGATCAGAACAAATTGTACAGTTCAATAACCAAAGAAAGTCTGCTTGTAACTAGGGCTAAAGACATACCCTACATAATACGAAGAGCACTTCGTGTTGCGCTCTCAGATAGGCCAGGGGCGGTCCACGTAAAAATCCCGATGGATGTTTATATGGAAGAAACAGAGGTATGTGATCTCTACGCTGACCCTAGGGGTATCACATGGCCGGCGTATAGACCAGTCGCAGATTTTGATCAAATTGTTAAAGCCTCTGAGTTATTGGCAACAGCAAAGTCTCCGGTTATTGTCTGCGGACAGGGCGCTCTTGTTTCCGGAGCTGGTGAAGCCGTACTTAGGGTGGCAGAAGCGCTCCAAATTCCGGTAGGATGTACAATGACAGCTAAAGGCACTATTTCCGAGACACATCCTCTTTCAATTCGATTGATTGGTGCTCGAGGAGGAACAAGTTATTCTAACCAATTCCTTAAGGAAGCAGATCTTGTGTTTTTTGTTGGTTCCAATACAGACTCCGCTGGAACAGACGCATGGCAACTTCCATGCTGCAAAAATGTTCCCAAAGTTATCCAGCTTGATATTAGTGGGATTGAAGCTGGAAACAATTATCCTCTTGAAGTCTGTTTGGTTGGTGATGCAAAAGCTACGATGGAATGCATTGCCGATTACATTGACAATAATAATGTTAACGGTTGCGCAGAGAATGCAAAAAAAATTGAACCTGCCATGAAATCATTGGATGATTCCCTTGTTGATTATATTAAATCCAATCAGCATCCCATTCATCCGGTTCGTCTAGTTAAAACTGTGGAAAAGTTTCTTCCAAATAATTCTTACGTCGTTGTTGAAGCTGGCGTCGGAAGTATTTTTTCTGCAGCCTATATTACACAGAAAATTCCAGGCAGGAAATTTGTTTCAAATTATTCACAAGGTGCGTTAGGATATACGATTCCCGCCTGTGCTGCGATCGCCGTTGCACACCCGGATGCCCTTGTTGTTGGTATGGCTGGTGATGGTAGTTTTCATTTCAGTTGTGGCGAGCTTGAAACTTATTGTCGCCTTGGTCTCAATGTTAAATTATTCCTTTTCAACAACAATGTATTTGGGTGGATTAAAGGTGAAACAGCACATGTATATCAAGCAGATTTTTTTGCAACTGATTTCGGTGTAGTTGATTATGCCGGTGTCGCAAAAGCTTTTGGAATTAAGTCCTACAAACTTAACGATCCTGATAAAATCGAAGAAACTATTACAGAAGCTTTTGAATACAAAGGGCCTGTCCTTATTGAGGTCCGAGTACCTGACGAGAGTGAACTTGTTCCGCCAGTCCCGCGTTGGATAAACAACGCAAAGAAAAAAGGCTTGCCATACTGTTACTAGACATGAAAAACCAAATAGGATAGTAATTAATATCTTGAGTAAAGGACGATCCTAGATTTTGTGAAAAATTCAAAAGATGCAAAACGAGATGCTTGAAATAAGGGTCTGGTGCTGGCTTCAGTGCTAGGCCTTTTTAATTGTAATTAATAACAGATAGTTACCTACCTGACCTATTAGGAAGTGAAAAAATCAGTTTTCTTCCTTGTCCCTCGCCTAGCCTTAAACTAGCGTGTAAGTTAACAGGGTCGGTTAAATCTAAGCTTAGGCTTCTCTTACAAATTAACTGTAAAATTTTTTTTAACATCATTTTATCAAGTTACTGTACCAACTAAACCACATTCAACCCCGTATCTTTTCCTAATATACCCCAACATTTATTCAAAATACCTGTTTAATTAGATGCCATCTTGTGGATACTTATTGATATTGGTGATAATATCTAAAAGCACATTTGGATCGTTATGTGTGAAGCTTCGATATGTCTTACTTTCAAGTTAGAATATAAATATTCATTAAAGAAAATATTGTCCCGGTCTCCTGATAAATTTATTGGCACCAAACTTTAATGTTGCTTGTTTCAAGATCGTTAAAGAGGAGGAACCAATGAAAAAACTGACAGAGGAAGACATTAAAAACAGATATATAACCCCTGCTATCGAAAGGGCAGGATGGACCAAAGAACAGGTTTTTATGGAGCATTTCTTTACAAACGGTCAGGTCATAGTCAGGGGAAGCAAAGTAACCAGGGGAAAACAAAAGAAAGCTGACTATCTTCTCACCCGTAAAGAGGGACACCGGCCCCTCGCTATAGTCGAAGCAAAAGATATGGATCACTCTGTCGGAGACGGAATACAGCAAGCAATGGAATATGCCGGGATCTTAAATATTCCCTTTGCCTATTCTTCCAATGGCTACGGTTTTATCGAACATGACTACTTTACCGGAGCAGAAACGGAACTCTCTCTCGATCAATTCCCTTCTGAAAATGAATTATGGGAACGCTATCTGGCAGGCAGGGATATTGATCAAAGACAGGAAAGAATAATAGAGGAACCGGATCACTTCGATTTCTTCACTCAGAAAAAACCCCGTTACTATCAGCGCATAGCAATAGACAAAACCATTGAAGCCGTCGCAAAAGGCCAACGAAGGGTCCTTCTTGTCATGGCGACGGGAACAGGAAAAACTTTCACTGCCTTTCAAATCATCTGGAAACTGCTGAAAACCAAGACCGTAAAGCGGGTATTGTACCTTGCGGATCGCAACATACTTATCGACCAGACTATGCAGCAGGATTTCAGGCCTTTCGAAAAAATAATGACAAAAATTCAGGACAGGAAACTCGACAGCTCGTATGAGGTATATATGAGCCTGTACCACCAATTGTCCGGAGACAACGGCAGCGAACCATTCAGGGAATTCCAGCCTGAATTTTTCGATCTCATAATTGTTGACGAGTGCCATAGAGGCAGCGCGAAGGAAGAATCACAATGGCGGAGGATCCTGGACTATTTCAGCTCAGCCATTCACATAGGAATGACTGCCACTCCCAAAGAAACGAAAGAAATCAGCAACATCACATATTTTGGAGATCCTGTTTACACATACAGCTTAAAACAGGGTATCAATGACGGATTTCTGGCACCTTACAAAGTGATAAGGATAGGTCTGGACAAAGACCTGGAAGGCTGGAGGCCATACAAGGGACAGCTTGATGTTAACGGCAATGAAATAGAAGACCGTGAATATAACGTTAAAGATTATGACCGAAGCCTCATTATTGATGAACGAACCAAAGCAGTAGCGAACCGCATCACCAAATGGCTTGCAGCCAACGGGCGCTTCAGCAAAACCATAGTCTTCTGTGTGGATATAGAACATGCCGAAAGAATGAGGCAGGCACTTATAAATGAAAACAAAGACCTTGTCGTCGAAAATCCGAAGTATATCATGCGCATAACCGGAGACAGCCCTGAAGGCAAGGCACAGCTGGATTACTTTATAGATGTAAACGAAAAATACCCGGCCTTGGTCACGACTTCAAAACTGATGACAACGGGAGTCGATGTAAAGACATGCAAGCTTATCGTTCTTGACAGCAATATAAATTCAATGACCGAATTTAAACAGACAATTGGACGAGGGACAAGGCTCTATCCGGAATACGGAAAAGAATACTTCACAATAATGGACTTTAGAAACGTCTGCCGGTTGTTCGCCGATCCTGATTTCGACGGAGATCCTGTGGCCATAATTGAAGCGGGTGACGGGGGAGACAACTGGGACCCCAAAGAAGATGAGACATCTCCACTTCTGTTTGATGACCGGGAAACAGAGGACGGCGAAGAAACATTGGAGGATCTTTCAAGGGTAGGGACATCCCTCGGAGATAAGCCTGATAATAAAATTCGGGTGAACGGCGTAATAGTAACGATCATCAATGAACGGGTCCAGTACTGTGATATTAATGGAAAACTTATCACAGAAAGCATAAAGGACTACAGCAAGAGAAACATTCTGGATGAATACTCCACGCTTGACGAATTTTTAAATGCCTGGACAAACACTGAACAGAAGAAGGTTATTATTGAGGAATTAGAGGGCCGGGGCGTTTTGCTCGATGCCCTTAAAGAGGAGTCCGGAAAAGACCTTGATGATTTTGACCTTATCCTACACATAGCTTATGACAAAAAGCCGCTCACAAAAAAAGAACGTGTTGAACACGTTAAAAAGAAAGGCTACCTGTACAAATATTCCGGTCTTTGTCAGGAAGTGCTCTCTGCCCTGTTGGAAAAATACATGGATGAGGGCATCAGTGAGCTTGAAGATACGAGAATTTTGGATAATGCACCCTTTGACCGCATAGGAAGCCCCAAGAAAATAGCAAATTTGTTCGGAGGCAAAGAGGCATATCTTAAAGCTGTCAGAGAACTTGAAAGAGCGATATACGAAGCTGCATAAAGAGTAAGGAGATAAGAGCATGACCATAGGGAACTTTGTCAAAACCATCCAGAACATAATGAGGGGCGACAGCGGTATCAACGGCGACGCCCAGAGGATCGAACAGATGACGTGGATCCTCTTCCTGAAAGTTTATGACGCAAAAGAAGAAGACTGGGAATTCCATGACGACAACTACGAATCGATCATCCCCGAGGAACTCCGATGGAGAAACTGGGCCGTAGACAATAAAGACGGGGAAGCGCTCACAGGCCAGGGACTGCTGGCCTTTGTAAATATTAAGCTTTTCCCCGCCCTTAAAGAACTCAAGATAACTGAAAAAACGCCCATGAAGAAATCAATAGTCAAGGCGGTCTTCGAGGACAGCAACCAATACATGAAAGACGGCGTACTGCTCAGAAAGGTCATCAATGTCATCGACGGCATAGAATTTGATGAATACAACGAACGCCATGCCTTTGGTGATATCTACGAGACGATACTGAAGAGCCTGCAAAGTGCAGGGAATGCTGGTGAGTTCTATACCCCCAGGGCAGTCACTGATTTCATGGTAAGTATGATCGATCCCAAACTGGGCGAGCACGTGGCCGATTTTGCCTGCGGAACCGGAGGATTTTTGACCTCTACATTGAAACTCCTCGAGCCACAGATAAATACAATTGAAGACAGGGAGCTTTACAACAACAGTATCTACGGTATAGAAAAGAAGCCTCTCCCATACCTTCTCTCTATCACAAACATGCTGCTCCACGATATCGACAGCCCCAGGATCTATCACGGCAACTCACTGGAGAGAAACGTCAGGGAATACAAAGAAAGCGACAAATTTGACATAGTTCTCATGAATCCTCCATATGGGGGAACCGAAAGCGAAGGAGTAAAGATCAATTTCCCCGCGGACCTCAGAAGCAGTGAAACAGCAGACCTTTTCATGTCGGTCATAATGTACAGGCTCAAAGAAAGAGGAAGAGCAGCTGTGATAATCCCCGATGGATTCCTCTTTGGAACAGACAACGCTAAGTCTGCCATAAAGAAAAAACTGCTTGAAGAATTCAACCTGCACACCATAGTCCGTATGCCTTCAAGTGTTTTCTCCCCATATACCTCAATAACAACGAACATTCTCTTTTTCGACAGGTCCCAAAAAACGAAAGAGGTCTGGTTTTACCGCGTGGACATGCCCGAAGGCTACAAGCATTTTTCAAAAACCAAACCGATGAAGGTCGAGCACTTCGATGACTGCGCTGCATGGTGGAGCGACAGGAAAGAAATAAAAGACACTGAGACAGACACCTTCAAAGCAAAAGCATATTCAGTTCAGGAAATTGCGAACCGCGCATATGACATGGACCTCTGCGGGTATCCGACTGCAGAAGAAGAAGTGCTTTCTCCCGAAGATACCATCCGACTGTTCCATGAAAAGAGAGATTCACTCAATGCAAAGATAGACAAGAGACTTGCCCAGATCGAAGAACTGCTGGGGATAATCAAATGATCGCCGAACAACTGAAAAAGTCCATTCTGCAGGCAGCCATCCAGGGCAAACTCACACAGCAGCTTCCCGAAGACGGCGATGCAAGGGATCTTCTGAAAGAGATCCAGAAAGAAAAAGCCCGACTCATCAAAGAGGGAAAAATCAAAAAAGATAAACCCATGCCCGAAATTACAGAGGACGAGATCCCCTTTGAGATCCCGGGAAATTGGTGTTGGTGCAAAATTAATGATATCGCATTTGTAACAAAACTAGCTGGATTTGAGTACACAAAATCAATAGCACCCAATCTATGTGATAATGGTATTCCCTTGTTTAAAGGCAAAAACATTCAAAATGGAAGATTGGTCTTTGATTTTGAAAGTTATATACCGGATGAAGTATCTAAGGAATTACCTAGGAGTCAGTTAAACAAAAAGTGCTTGTTAACGCCTTACGTTGGTACTATAGGAAATATTGCAATATTTGAAGGGAACTTTAAAGCACACCTTGGTTCTAACGTTGGAAAAATAGAAATATATAATAATTATAAAATTAATGTACTTGAAGAGTATTTATTGTTGTTTCTGCTCAGTAGTGCAGGGTTACAACAACTCTCAAAATATAAAAAATCAACAGCCCAAGAAAGTATATCTATAGAGGCAATTAGAGATTCTATTGTCAGCCTTCCTCCAATTAATGAGCAAAAAAGAATCATTGAATGCATAGAAGAACTTCTAGCCAGAATCGAAAGTCTAAAAAACGATGAAACAAAGCTTGAAGAACTGCAAAAGTCTTTCCCCAAAAAGATGAAAGATGCCATCCTCCAATACGCCATCCAGGGCAAGCTCACCCACCAACTTCCCGAAGACGGCGATGCAAGGGACCTGCTGAAAGAGATCCAGAAAGAAAAAGCCCGACTCATCAAAGAGGGAAAAATCAAAAAAGAAAAGCCCCTGCCCAAAATCACCGAAGACGAGATACCCTTTGAGATCCCGGAGAATTGGTGCTGGGTCAGGTTGGGGGAGATAACTGATTATGGCGTCGGAAAGCAAGTAAGCGCAGAGAAAATCCAACCGAATTCTTGGATACTCGAATTAGAAGATATTGAAAAAGAAACATTTAAACTGACCTGTAAGAGGTTTGATCGAGAACCTGGAAGCTCAAAGAACGCATTTTCTAAAGGCTGTGTATTATATGGAAAACTTCGACCATATTTGAAGAAAGTAATCATAGCAGATGAATCAGGGTATTGTTCTACAGAAATAATACCGTTTAATGGGTACGGGAATATTAATTCTTCGTATCTCAAATATTGCATGGTCGCACCATCGATAGATAGCAATATTAATCAAATAACACACGGTATGGATATGCCACGATTAGGGACAGACAAAGCGAAACTCTTATGTATCCCCCTGCCTCCCCTTGCTGAGCAAAAAAGGATTGTAGATTGTTTAGAAGGAATTTTGCCATTTTGTGAGGGATTACAATAAAGAAACAAAAAATATAAAAATATTAATCGTTTATCGGATGTTTAAGGAGAAACAAGATGAGACTTGAAAAAGAGATAAAAGAATTTGGTTACTTTACCTTAGGCGAACCATGTGATCATATTGATAAAATTCCCGGTTTTTTGTCAGTGGACAGACAAGGAAACGTTTCAATTGAATTATATGACCTGCCATGCTTAATCGGTGACGACAATATCTTCTTAGTAAACAAGGTATATGGAACACTTTTGTTAACTGGAGATGAAATTATTGCTGTTGACTGTTTTTGTACGAATGTAAGAGGGTTAGGAATCGGATCATGCAAGTTTCAGGTGAATTTACTCTTGCTAGGGGAAAAATTATTAAGCAGCGCATCAACGTATGCAAAAGCAATAATATCTCTTGATGGTTTGCTTGAGTGGTATGGAAACAATAAAGAAATTCAAACATTATGCAATAGTGAAAAAAGAATAAAAATTGAACCACTCGATTTATATGACGGAGAAGATTTATCACTGCAATTTCTAATTGAATCGAAAGAAACACACACTCAATTTACATCGGTGATTAAGGAAATATATGCAAAATTGAGGTTAAACTTCAAAAATAAATTGGATTTAAGAGATGTTATGTTTAATATAACAAAAATCAACTCATACTTTTTGTTCTCGATAGACACAGAAATTAATATGGACTTACCAGTTTTATTACTACCTAATAAAAAATCTAATTCAAATGAAATTATTAAATTATATTATAGAGATAAAAGCTTCCCCAATTCTGATACTCCCAAATACATAAATGCTAACTTTTTGCATTACAAAGATATTCCGGAAGGATGCATTGAAGCATGGCTCCATGCTTATAGTGAAATGCCGGTGTCTATTTGGCATTATCTTAGCTATTGGATTCAAATGAACTTTAAAAAAACTCTTGATATTGAACCTCTTATTCAAGCTATAGAGGCTTTACATCGAACCTATATTAACAATGTTGTTTCTTTTGAACCAAGGGAATTGAAAAGTATAGTCAAAGAACTAAAGGAACATATTTATTCTTTATACGAAACTCCTAAAGCCGATCTTATCTGTAGAAAAATGGAGATAAAAAATACTCCATCTTTATATGAAAGAATCTTAGAGTTGTTGGATAGAGACTGTCCAACTAGCGTTGAATCGAGTCAAAAAAAGAGAATTGCAAAATATATCAAGGATTTAAGAAATATTATTTCACATGCGTCTGGATCAGAAGAAAAAATAGAACCAGATTTACTTGAAGCTCGCATTCAGATTAATATTGCATATCTACTTGAGGTTATCTATAAAATGGAGATGTTACGTATTTTTGGAATAGAAGAAGAAAAAGTACATGAAATAATCGCAAGAAAAGAAACCAACGCGGAAGCTTTAAATGCGAAAGATTTTTTCAAAACGTAAGACTTCAAATTATAGGAGCTTAAAGCAGCAATAAACTAGGGGAATTAGGTAAGTAACTTCCCCAGCAATTGATAAATTATCAATTGCCGCATTTTTTCAAAGGTTGCTTTAGATCGTGTTGTTGTCCGTGAATGAATAAGTGAGTTTTTAGCAATGTCAGAGATCTCAGACCCCTAGAATTGACAGAAGGATACTTATTCAAGTCATCGATATATCGGGACTAATCTAAAGGAGATGGGTAACCTGTTACTTCTGTCGGATTCTGATGTTAGCTAGGTAAGCAGAAGATTTGAAGTAGCTATGGAAGTCGAAGTTCAATTTTGGAAAAAGGCTGAAGAGATTCCATGACTTCAAGATTTTGAATTATGTGGGTCTATTCCCATTGCTGTTATTAAAGCACTATTAATTATAATTGGAATAATTCATATTGGAAGGATATGACTATATGGATGAAATGAATAGCTCTAGTATTAAACCTATACCAACATTGCCTTTTCAGCTTAAGGAGGCAGCAGAACATGGTGACTTGGTTATTTTTGTTGGGGCAGGTTGTTCTTGTCTCTTGGGGTATCCTAACTGGAATCAATATGCAGATAAAATGTTGCAGAAGGTATTTAATTCAGCAGTATGCGATCAATTATGTCGGCTTGATGCTAAAACAAAAATATCAATTGCCGTTTCCGCAGGTATAAATTTACCCTATGAAGACATTCTCAGACCTTCAAATGAAACAAAATTTGAAAGAAATCGAAAACGCTTAAATGATGCACTTTTAAAATTGAGTAAGTTATATATTACAACTAATTATGATGACGAACTTGATAATATGTTTTTGAATCGTGAAGTAGTTTTTAATGATGTTAAAATTAACAATAATATAAAAAAACGAAAAGTATGCCCCGAGTCCAAAATAGTTTATAAGCCAAATGAATGTTCATATGCTGATTTATCCTGCAAAAACGGAGTAGTATTACATATTCATGGATCTTTTAAGAAACCTGATTATATGGTGCAAACAGTTGAGGATTATTTGAATTTATATCATAAACCAATCAATAATATTCAATCCGATACAAATATAAGTAACGTTATATATTTGCTGGAAAATTTATTCAAATTTAACCACAAAGTATTATTTATTGGATATGGATGCGAAGAAATGGAAATACTTGAATATATGTTGCAAAAGGGAGTATTAAGTGAAAATAAACATAAATTTTTTATGTTGAGAGGATTTTTTTCACACCAAGAAAATATTATACAAAAACTTAAAGATTTTTATGAAAAACAATTAAAAATAGAACTTATTCCGTACTTAATGGATGAAAAGCACCATGAACAATTGCTTGATGTGCTAGAAGTTTTTGCAAATGAAATTGTGCCTTGCAGAGATGAATTAGTAGATTTACCAAACATATTAAGTGTATTCCAAAACGTTAATGATGGAATGAAAGCTGAAACAATTGCTCAAATGCTTGCAGAAAATAAAGATCACGCTATCCAAAATGAAGTATATAAAAAAATACTTCAAGAACAGAACCCTGAGATTTTTTTTGATGAATTTAACAATAAAGGTTTATTTGGCAAAGATTTTATACCTGAAGTAGTCATTACTGAAAAGGATGGGCATCGTTACTATTCGTCGAGGCATTGGCCTGCGTCCGAGTATCTTATTCACATGGCTTCTGATTTGACGAGATCAAAGAAAATTAAAAAAGTAATTCACAGTGTTTCAAATAACTATAATTATGATAAAGAAAAATATAGCTATATACATATTTTCTGGGCATTTGCTGAGATGTTTGCCCGTATGCCTGTTGATTCATTGACTTATAAAGATATCACGCTGATTGATATATGGCTTAAAACAGACGGAAATCAAAATTCATTAGCAATGGGTACTATTTTTCAACAAATAATTCCAAAATTCTTGAAAAGTAAGAATTACCGGAATCTTGATAAGGCATGTAAAATTCTTGACATATGTACACAGCTAAGAAACATGAAAGAAGACAAAATTTATAGTGTCAGGAACGTATTGTATCCATATCAAGAGCTATTTGGGTTCAATAAACACATACTCAATGTCGCAAGGTTATTTGGAGAAAGAACAGGGGAAAAAGCAGCATTAATATTCTTAAAACGTTTGCTTGAAGCGTGTGGTGATGATAAAGAGGGCATATTGGGTATATCATGGCGTCCGGCGGTAGAAGACCATCAACAGAATGAAAATAGAGATAATGTGTTCAGTATATTGGTAGCAGGTTTAAGGGATTGTATCAATGGTTATGTATCTACAGATCCAGTTGCGGCAAGTATTTTTTTAAAAGATATGCTACTACACGAATATGCCATAATAAGACGTGTTGCTATATCTGTCATAGATGAAAACTGGAATGTGTTGTCTTGTTTATGCAAAGACGTTATAGATTCAGACCTGTTTGCTTATTATTTACGGCATGAAACGTATATTTTTCTTAAACATCACTTTGTCTCTTTTTCAGAGGAAAACCAATCAAAATTATTAGAAAAATTGGATCATCTTAAAAAAGACGGAGATGAGAAATATCTTAAATATGACCAATTCATCTATCTCAGTTGTATGGTTGAAAAAGGGAATAAAAGGGCGGACGGTTGGTATGAAAAATTAGCAGCAGCTGGACTAAAACTTAAAGACCATCCAGATTTTCTTACGTATCTGAGTTGTGACTGGCTGAAAGGCACAGAAAGATCTCCATATGATTCCAACGACATCCTAAGTTTTGTCATAAGTGGAACGTTAATAACTATACTGAATGACTTCGTGCCAATAGATGATGGTACATGGAATAACCCAAATGTAGAAGATTTTGCAAAAATGCTTGAGGAAACTATAGTAAGTTATCCAATTATCTTTGCTCCAATTATTATGGATTTTGAGAATACAAAAATTCCATATCAACACGCCCTAGTAAAAGCGTATAAAGATTTATGGTCAAAAAATTCATCGGGAGATCTTAATTGGGATGAAATATGGGAACAACTTTTTAGCCTTATGGGGTATATTGTAAATGATGAAAAAATTTGGGATATGGATAAAGGTAAAGATGGGAGTGAATCTTATCGCTATCCCAATAAAGAAAGTATGCTAAATGTTATTGTGGATTTGCTTAAAGCTGGGGTAAATGATGAACACTCACATTCAGAAGCTATGGTGCCACATGGATTTGATTTACTTAAAAAATATATTGTAAATATGGATCGTTTAGTGCCAAAAAGTTATGATGATATTCATGATATTGTAAATGTTGCAATAAATAGGTTAGAAGGCAGAGTAATTGAAACACTGATAGAATACTTATTACATGAATGCAGATTATCAGATAAAATAAACGGAAATCATGACAATATATTCGATAAGTATCAGGGTCTATTTGAATCGGAGTTCTCATTATATTACAGCTCAAATTATATATTCTTCTGTCTATTTATTTTGTACATCAGACAAATGTTATATGTAAATTATGAATGGACAGAAAAAAAAGTTGAAAATATATTTTCTGCTTCGGACGATATGCATTTTCTCTGTGCTCTTGGTGGTTTGAACTATATTCCATTTAGCAAAGTGCTGTATGAAATGCTTGAAAAAGTTAACACTTGGGACAGATTTCTAAGTATAAAAATTATAAATAACGATTTACAAAAAAGAATGTATGCTTGGCTAGCTATGGGTTATCTCACTGGGCTTGAAGAACTTGATGGAAAGCATTTTAATATATTATATGAACAATTTAAGATAGAAGCTCTGTCTGTTGCGGCAGAAGAGTACTATCGTCTTCGTAACGATATAGGTACTAATGAATTTAAGGACAAAATAGTGTATTTCTGGAGCAAAACAGGAAAATGGATAATGGATAACAGAGATAATATGCCCAAAGATGTCGGCAAACTATGTATGAAACTAAGCTTCCTTATATGTTATCTTGATCGAATTGAAGGTAAAGATAATGAAGAATTATTTAAATTTTTGGTGACATGGCAATATGATGACTACTTCGATCTAATCTTAATCTTTGGAAAAATAAGTGAGCTTTATAACATTCCTGAAAACAGAGAAGCGATAATAAACGCACTATTGATTTTGTCAGAACGTAATCCTACGATATATGACTACGACAACAAAATACATGGGCTTATTGAAAAAATTGGAAAGACGGATGATCAGAAAAGAACAATTGCGCGTACTATAGCAAGTAATCTTAAATATCCGGATTTATATAATAGTTTCTCGTAAATTGTATATTCCGTTAAAAATAAACATGTGGGGGTGCGGACATTTTCTTGGACCTAAGCTACTAAACCAAGACTACGTCTATATTCCAATGGACTCATTCCCCCGAGCGACGTTTTGATTCGTTCTTCATTATACCAATTTATATAGGCATCTAGATCACGTATAAACACTTCAATCGTCACGCCCCGCCACGGTCTGCAATAGAAGAATTCATTCTTTAACCGGCCAAAGAACCCTTCACAAGCGGCGTTGTCTGGCGAGCAGCCTTTCTTGGACATAGAGCGTGTTAAACATGCTTTTTTCATTCGTTCTAGCCATCCCGGCCATCGGTAATGGCCTCCTCTATCCGAGTGAACAATCGGCTGCTCATCCTTCTTCAGCGTCCGGATTGCCCCGTCCAGCATTGTGTTAGTAAGATTAGCATCAGGCGAGGTGCCTATTGTCCAAGCTACGGCTAACCCATCGAAACAATCAATCAAAGAGGATAAATACACTTTGCCTGTTGGAAGATGGAATTCAGTGAGGTCGGTCAGCCACTTTGTATTTGGCTTCGCAGCATGAAAATCTCTATTAACGATATTTTCAACTTCCGGACTGATTGTTTTTTGCAAGCCTAAAATCCCCACTTGGGGGTGCGGACAAAACCTTGGACTGGTTTAAGCTACCAAACCCAACTTTTGCCTATATTCCAGCGGGCTCATTGCGCCCAATGACATTTTAATTCTCTTTTCATTGTACCAATACAGATATTTATCCAATATATTTATAAAACCATCAATACTGACTCCTGACCAGTTCATATGATAAAACATCTCATTTTTGAGTCGACCAAATAAACCTTCACAGGATGCATTATCTGGCGAGCAGCCTTTTTTTGACATAGAGCGTGAAAGACCGGCTTTTTCCATTCGTTCTATCCAGCCAAGAGAACGATAATGACTTCCTCTATCCGAGTGTACTACTGGATGCTCATCTGCTCTGAGCGTCGTTGTGGCAATGTCAAGCATAGTGTTTACCAATTCTGTATCAGGGTGTGTACTTATGGTCCAGCTCACCAACATCCCGTCAAAGCAATCCATGATCGGAGAGAGATATACCTTGCCGGCAGGGATATGAAATTCTGTTATGTCGGTTAGCCATTTAGTGTTTGGCTTATCAGAATGGAAATTACGTTTTATTATATTTTCTGCCGACGGTGCGTTTTCGCCTCGATATGAGCTGTATTTTCGTTTTCTTCTGCCAAATACGACAAGAGCACATTCTGCCATGAGGCGTCTTACAACTTTTTCAGAGACCTGTTTGCCTTCACGTGCAAGCAGAGCATGTATTCTGCGGTAGCCATAACACCTTCCGTTTGCTTCAAACAGATTTATAATTTGGCGTTTTAACGTACTGTATTTATCTTTTCTTAGGCCTTTGCAGCAGTGATAGAAGAAGCTGCTGCGCTTCATGTGAACACAATCAAGCAGGTTTTTCAGAGGATGTTCCTTTCTTAAGGCGTCGATCAGAATGGCTTTTTCCCTGTTCGTCAGATTCTTCGGATCGGCGCCTGGATCTTTTTTTATTATTTCTACTGTGCCCTCCCAAACATCCAGTTCTAGTTTCAGCTTCTTTATTTGTTTTTTCATTGAGGATATCTCAGATAAAAGATTTTCTTTGTTTTCTGAAGATAGATTACTTTCTGCGTCCGGCATAACAAGCTTGACCTCCTTGCCAAGCAGCATATTTTTCCATTTATATAAAGCCGCTCTGGTAACTCCTCGTGTATTGGCGACTTCTTTTACGCTGCCTTCCCTTGAACAAAGTGCTTCTACTGCATCTCTTCGCTGTTCATGGGTATATTTTATGCTGCCTTTGTGTTTTCTGTATGTTCCAGGGGCTAATTCTTTACACCATATGCGAAAAGTTTCTCTGCTCGGATACCCCATTACCCTTACAGTTCTGGAAATACTTTGTCCATGATCAAGGAAATAATCAACGGCGGCTTGCTTTTCCTCAAGTGAGTATTTTGAAACTTTTTGATCCCTATCATTTAATATCCCTGTTTTTTGCTCTTCAAGATAAATCCTATACCATTTGGGCAATGTTTTGCGATCTGGATAACCAAGTTCTCGGATTACATCGGCGGTACTTTTGCCGTATTTGATATAGAGTTCAATTGCCTTCATCCTTTTTTCTCTTGAATACATGGACAACCCCCGTCTCTTTTAGAGTCCAAGTTTTTGTCCGCACCCCCGAATTGCAAAATGAAAATCCCCAGTT
>Ga0228536_1000441_pt1 | contig 79580 bp, 79 predicted proteins | sample SJ1Smetagenome_FD_168611 | JGI IMG/M metagenome (GOLD analysis project Ga0228536, IMG submission 168611) | Enriched culture of PCE-dechlorinating microbial communities from Ithaca, New York, USA - SJ1.S | ecosystem: Engineered > Modeled > Simulated communities (microbial... > Unclassified...
ATCCTCCAAGAATGGGATTTTACTGAAGGTGCCATGTTAACATGATTTGTGTACGTATGTAAAATATTTTCTTTTAATACATACGCAAATGTCCAAACTCCAGACCCCCTCTTAATCTAAGAGGGGGAACGTGCTTCGTCATTCCGTCTAGAGTACACCAAGAGATTTTCTCCTCCCCTTAGCTTAAGGGGAGGCAGGGAGGGGTTACACGTCCCTGATTCAAGACATTCCAAGAGATGTTACATCCGTCAGCCAGACGCACCCGCCAGAACGTGAACCAGTTTCTCCAACACTCCATAAATATTCGTAACCACCTCGCTATTCCAAAAGCGTAAGACATGAATCCCGTGTGACTGAAGAAATTGTGACCGAGCGGCATCGTACTCTCTGTTACCGTCAAGGGCATGATGACCTCCGTCGATTTCAATTGCCACTTTTCGCTCAGGGCAATAAAAATCAAGAATATAAACACCAAGGCTGTATTGCCTGAAGAATTTCAGGCCATGCAACTGCCTGTTGCGAATATGTCTCCAGACTAGCTTTTCTGCTTCAGTCTGGTTACGCCGCAACTCGCGCCTACGTTCGAGAAGTGCCCGGTCATTCCGTGCGAATTTCATTATGACGACTCCCTGTATTGCTCTTGGGTAACTCCCCCTGCCCCCCTCTTAATCCAAGAGGGGGACCGTGCTTCGACATTCCGTCTAGAGTACACCGGGAGATTTTCTCCTCCCTTTAGCTTAAGGCCGGGAGGGGTTACTCATTCAAGCGCTCTCAGGGCCGGACGACGCTTCACCCTCTTCCTGCGGCAGAAACGACACCAGCTTGATACCATCCATTTCCACTGGTATCCGCCGGTTAGCGCCCAGCGTAAGAAAATCAAATCCTGATTCCGTGTTCGTACTCCAGGCCATGACGGCATTGCCTTCATCGATGCCCCGTTCAATGGTATCCCAGATCATCTCCCGCACTCGACGGGAAACTTTTCCCACATAGACACCGGCACGCACTTCCAGCAACCAGATGGCAAGCCGGCCACGCAGTCTCAGCGGCACATTCTCAACCACGATGACCAGCATCGCCGATCCCCTCCTTGTTCGGTATTGCCGGAGCCACCGACTCTTCCGGCGGTTTGGGGCGCTCCATCTCACCAGCGGCAAGAGCTTCTTCAATAGTGGGAATAATCCGCTGCAGCAGCTTTGTCTGGCGGAAGGCATCCCGACATGCCAGACGGACTTCACGCTCCGGGTTGCGGGGCTGCTTTGCCGCAATGCGGAACGCTACGGGCACGACAGTCTCAAACTTGAAGATATCGGCAATATCGTAGACAAACGATTGGGGCTTGCCGGTATGGATGAACCCAATCGCCGGGGCGTACCCCGCCGCCAGAATCGCTGCCTCGCAGATGCCGTAGAGACAAGCGGTCGCGGAAGAAAGACAGCGGTTGGGGATGTCTCCGCTCTCCCATTCGGTGTGGTCGTAGTTGCGGTTCTTCCATGGCACATTAAACTGCCGCGCGAGCAGTTCGTACATCTTCCGCACACGAACCCCTTCGATGCCCCGCAGTTGGTCAACGCTTCGTCGCTCCGGAGGGTCTTCCTTGAAGCGCAGGGCGTACATCTTCCGCACCACCTTGAGCCGGGCGGAGTCGTCCAGGGCCAGCTTTGCCTGGTAAAGCAGCCGGTCTGCCCGCGCCCCTCCTGGCTGACCCGAGGCGTAGAGCCTAACGCCTGCCTCGCCGATCCAGACCAGGAGGCAGCCGACCCGCGAGGCATAGGTGACCGCCGCGTGGGATACTCTGGTCCCCGGCTCCAGCATCAGGCACGCCACCCCGCCGATGGGGATATGGGTGCGCACCCCGGTCTTGTCCACCACGACGAAAGCACCATCCAGGACGTCCAGGTTCCCCTTTTCCAGGAACACTACCGAGATGCGGTCCTTGATGGGGATCGGTTTCAGGGGCGGAAGGACTGGTTCCATAACATACCTCGCAGTATCTCTTTACATTTCTATATCAGTGCGTACAATACACACCACGAACAGCAGCGAGTTGATCCGAAAACTCGAAGCTGCCGGATGGGAACTCAGGAATATTATGGGCTCCCATCACGTGTACGTCAGTCCGAACACCGGCGCTCACATTTGTATTCCTCATCACAAAAAGGATCTCGGCACCGGTCTGGTTCACAAAATAATCAAGCAGGCCGGTTTAAAATAAGGAGAACAGCATGTATTACCCGATTGCAATTGAACCCGGTGACGCCAACCACGCCTTCGGCGTCGTCGTCCCCGATCTTCCCGGCTGTTTCTCAGCCGGAGATACACTCGATGAGGCAATGGAAAACGCGAAGGAAGCGGTGGCTCTCTGGATTGAAACGGCCATCGACAATGATCAGCCCATTCCCAAACCCTCTACGGTTGCCGCGTTGCGGAAAGATCCGGAGTATGCCGGTTGGGTCTGGGCCTTAGTCGAAGTTGATCCCGCCCTCATCGACGACAAGGCGGAGCGGGTCAACATCACCGTTCCGCGTAGAATCCTGTCGCGCATCGACCGTTACGCTTCCAGTCACGGTGAGACACGTTCGGGGCTTCTGGTCCGTGCCGCACTGGAGAAGATAGCGTCGAATGAGTAATCACGCCCTTGCCGGCGACAACAACCCGCAGCCGAAGGCTTTTGCAGGGCCGGTGCAGGTTCACCTCACGCAATAGGCACCACCGACAGAAGCCCAAGACCCATAACCTTGCCATGACCAATGCCGGTTTGAAGCACCTCTCTGAAAAATTTCGGTTCATTGACAGTAAGCAGTCCATCATATAGCACCGAAAACACCCTGATGGAATTGTTGGAATGCTGTTTGTCGCGCAGCATTTGTTCCTGTGAGATACGCACATCTATCCGATCTTCAGAATCATCGGATAGATCGAAGGAAACCAGATTAGGCAGAGTAAATCCATGCTGTTGCCCTTTCCTTTCGAGCCATTTTTCTTGTGCAACGGTTTGTAAGAGACCCTGACGTTTGCCGTTCCGCGTTACACAAGGATTTGCGCGTAGCCTGTAACGGAAGCGCTGTCCCGGTTCCAGCTCATCCAGCTTCAGCCTTTGCCGCAAATCTATCGCCGCTTCTGCTTGGGCCAGCCAGTTCTTCACGGTTATCTCATTCCACTTCGGTACATTCCTGCTTTGCACCAGAATACGAGCATTCCCATAAGAATCGGTCTCCGGCTCAATACGCCACATGAATTCACCCTCCGGGCATTTCGTATCCGACGGGATGAAGGCCCGACACAAGGTAGAGTGAAGCTGATAGGGATTGGAAAGATCTCGACGTGCTTCCTTGCAGCGTAAATCAAGATGAATTCTACTGAGGTACATTCGTCACCTCCAGAGGGTGCGGAATCCACTCCGATCGAACGAACCGCGCCCCGAAGCGCCGTTCGACAAACGATGACAGCGGTTGGTCCATCTTTAGAACACCGGAACCGTCCGTGGAGTCCAGAGAAACAATAAGCTGCTCCGGTTCCCCCTCTTCCCAGCGGCGGCGTGTTCCCAACCATGGATATTCCTTCAGAGCATCCAGCAGCGGCGCATCCTTTACCCCATCTTTCAGCCATATTGGTTCCGCCGGAAGGTACGACTTTCGCCCCAGAGCAAGCGGCCAGGCCGGATTCTTCAAGCCTTCGTTGGCTTCCTCCAGAAGCGGACGATTATCACATTCAAGCCCAACCAGAAATACAGCATCGGCAAGGAAGAACCGCTCCGAAACAACGCCGTCATCAGACATTGTTCCATTTGCCCTGATGACTTTGTCGGTAGCGGCACAACCGGCAGTCTGAAAATCCCTTTTCAGAACACCGGGACGGTCGTGACGTACCCCCATAGAGAGCTGCGTCAGAGGTTTCAGTCGAGTCCAGTCTTCTCGGTCAATGCCCATAGCAGCGGCAAGAAGCCCGATAACGCCCGACTTGCTCGGTTCCTTGCCCGTATCACGTTGGTCAAATCGGCTGGTGGTTCCCCACGACTGCATTGGGCCAGCCAAACGTAGCAACAAAGTAGGCATGTTATCCCTCCTGCCCGGAAACTTCTTTCAACGCCCATTCTATTAGCTTGGGAACACTCTCAAGTTGCTCGCCCAATCCATCGGCCGTGTATGATTTACCAAAGACATCCTCAGCAACGGCAAATCGTGCATTAGCTCTGGTTTCGTAGAGCTTATCCAGAGCGGCAGCTTTGGTTGCCAGTTTATCTGCTGACTCTTTTGTCAGAGATTTACCTTTGGCAAAAATGGGGGTTTCAAAGGCATTGGCCAAATTGCGCGGCGCCATGTTCCGACGGACGGAAACGGAAATGAACTCCGGTGGGTTATGGGCTGCAAAACTGTTCTGTTTTCCAGTCGGTTCGGCAATGACAAAGCCATTAAGAAATGCCCCAAGGCCATCCTGCGCCAGCTTCGCGTTTCCGTGCAGGTTTCCAAGTAGCTTTTCCCAGTCCAGCACCGCATACCGATAGAGACAGGCCGAATTGTATTCGATGGTTCCCATCATATCAGCCCCAGTCGTATCTTCGGGTTTGCGATCATCAACAGCGGTATAAAAATCGAATTCCCGCTCCACGGCATGGGTCGAAATAGCATGGGCCACCTGACAGGCGGCATATTGATTCTTGTCGGGCATTACCGCCAACATACGCCCGAACAAGGCCACATCCACACTCAAACGTGATTTGCTTTCACCATCAATGGCATCGTTCAGATTTTTTACCACCTGCTCGGGGAGCTTTGCTTTAAGCAGGTCGGCAAACGAATCCCTGATAACCTCCGCAAGCGAATCGATCTCTTTAGGACTTAGAAACAGCAAAACATCAGTCTTATTTTCCTTATCGACCTTGACTGTTTTCTTGCCGTTGCCCAAGTTGCTCACGGCCAATGTTATTGCCTTCAGCAGGTTGTCGTCCGAAAAATCCTTATGACCTGTCAACTCATTGGAAAGCCGCCCCTTAAGTGCATCTACAACCCGTTTTGTTCTATCGGCCACCCAATCCCTGTTCTGCTCCTTGAAATATTCGCGGATTGCCCTTTTAAAACATTGGCTTGACACACGGGCTCGGCGCACCCCACCGAAAAATGCATCTTTGGGAGCACCGGTATCGTCACGGTTCAGGTTCGACGGAGCAAAGTTCTGGATGGCATGAATTTCGACAAAAGTTTTCATTCTTGAGTCTCCTTGTTTGAATGTTTTCGGTTACCCAACGCGGCTCAGATATTCCGGTAGAAATGACGAGCCCAGGCGTTCTGAGTCGGTTTGCCTTCATAGTTCCATCTCTGCAAGTCCTTCAAGAGAGCACCAAAATCGATGGCATATTCCTTGAGTAGTGCCACCATCTGGCGTAGCCGATGCGGCAACTGGTCGGCATCGGCATCAAGCAGAGAGACGAAACGACCTTCCGTACTGGTCAATTTTCTCTGTTCATCAGGGCTTGACTTGCCTCGTTTATCCTTGTCTAATACGGCGCAGGCTTCTCCGAGCGTCATTGCCGTGCCTGTTCTGCCTGGCCGCCAATGCATGGCCCAAAGCCCGGCCACAAGATAATGCATCTCCCGCCGCCAGTCATTGTCATCGTCCTTGATGAAGGGCTCCACATAAGGAAATGCTGGAACAGATTCTCCCGGTTCAAAGGAAAGACTTCGCCGCAGCACGGCGCGAACCTTTGTGTCCTTCTCATTCAATGTTTCCAGCCACTCAATGAAATTGCTCATGATCCCTCCTTTTCGGGCGCAAGTTTCTTGATTTCCTCAGTTATTTGTCTCAGCTTATCTCGGACAGGTTTCTCAGCCTTTATGAGCGAACGGATAGCCCAAACGTCGCCCGTCGATACGGCAGAGCTATGCAACCGCCAAGCTGTCAATAATGCAGAGCGAACATAGCTTAGCCATTCAGAGCGAATGACTTCAGATTCATAACCTAACGTATAGCTTGTTAATATTTTGTGAAAATTGGTCTCAAGATTTGACCAATAGTGCGGCAGTACTGGCATCTGTTGGACGAATTTCAATACATCCTCTTTTTCAACTATTCTTTCTCCGTGACCTATAATGGCTTTTGCGTAGCTATTACATGCGTGCTCTAACGAATCCCCTGCTTTTTCCGCATCATCAAGTATTTGACGAATTTCGAATCGCAGGTTGCAATTCCCTGAAATAGCCTCAGGAAGGACAAAGTGTTCTGCTCTCCAAAAAGCTATATTGGGTCGTGGAGGGAAGTACTTTTGACCAAGAATTATTACGCCTATTGGCGCTCTTTCGCGGGCAATTTTGCTTAAGGTTGCTGCATGATCCATAACCTTTGGAGCTAGGTCTGTTCCATCTGGCAACAATGAGTCAAAATCACGCCAGACGCCTTTTTCTTCAAACTGAATGGCTAGCTTCTTTTTCACCTTCTCTTTTGTCTCTTTATCCCTGATCTCTTTAATAGAGTGACCAATCATCGGATCTGACGCCATTGTCTCCAAATAACCAACACCAGAAGCAAAACCAATTTCTGAGACGTTTTCATTTGGCGACTCCCTGATAATTACCGAACGTGTTCGCCATGTGTACATATCCACAATACCTGAAGGTGGCCTTTCAATTGTGCGGTCTTTCTCTTCCCCCTTCTTAGCAATGACTTTTATTTTTGTTTTTAAATATTCAAGAGAATCAGGTTCCTTTTCCCAAATTGGCAAATCAGATTCCGTAACAGTTCTGTTCTGCGGAACGAGACAAAAGAGCAAGGAATCGTGCAATGTTTGGCCGATCGGGATAGCCAATACCGAACCAGCTGAAGGAGCAGTCCCTGTATGGGAGATTTCACTTTTTCCAGTGGATACCGCAAATGTCTGAGTAGCGAGTAGCCACCTTGCTGTAGATGCAAGTGAGATACTTCCGGGCTCTGCCTCATTTTCATGATCAAATAGAACTTTTGCGGTATCAGCATTGAACTCGACAGCAAGAGCAGTCCAACTTCTCCACTTCTTTGGTGCAAAACTTGGAACCTGCCAGAAAGGATATTTTTCATCAATCAACCAGAAGCGATCTCTCCAATGATGCAGGTACGCCGCGATCCTGTCTTCCGGAAGCCCTTCCCTGAATATCCTCTTCGCCTGCTCAATGTCCGTAGGCCCTTCCAGAGCACGATACAGCACCGCCAGCAGAAATCGATGCAGCGCCGCGACGATTAGAGGCGATTGGTCTTCAATAACGGCAATTTCGCCGGAACGCAGCAACGTATCGCTGATGCCCAGCTCATCGCGACTACCATCGAGAAACCGTACTGGAATCCACTTCTCGTCAATCAGATTGAATTTCCTCATTCATCCTCCTTTGGCTCGTAAACCAGCCCCAGTTCATCATCCAGCCGCACTCGTGAATTCTCGCTCCAACTAAAGTTTTCATCCAATACCAACGGATAACAGTTCCGCAGCAGGGAAGATTTCTTCCACCCTTCCGGAACCCCAATCCCTCGGAGCTTTCCAACCACACCCTTTCGCGACAGGCTCACGCTACGGAGAAACCACTGCTTTGCCGTTGCAAAATCTGGTATCGTCTCGCAGGTAAAATTGTCGTCAAGAAAAATAGGGATAGCGATCACCGAATCATTTCCTTGCCGGGTTTGCGTCATAAGCGTTCTGTGCACTCCCGGCTCATCTTCGTCGTACAGAATAAACCGCCCCGGATCGTTCCAAGATGCGTCATCCGGCAGACCGATGATTGCCTGATTTGCCTGCCCTCGCAGGGGTATTGTCTTGCCTTCACCGGCTATCAGAGCTTGGTCCATGCGGCCGTTGAGAGCGTCCGGTACAGTCACACGCTCCTCGTAAACCGCTTCAACCAAGGTGTCGATTTCATCCGGAAGGGTGATGGTTTGTCTCCCTTCATCCCGCAGCAATATCCAGGTGCTTAACAACATGTCTTCACGATACACTTCACCCCACCATAGCGGTTTGCCGAAAAGTGGAGGTTCGTCGCCGTCAAGTCCCGCAATAACCAAGGTGGGCTCGGACATCGCCCTGTAATCCTGTTTATGTCGCCACAAGCGGCCAGCCCGTTGCAGTATGAGATCGATAGGCGCAAGGTCGGTTACTATCAGGTCAAAATCAAGATCAAGGCTCTGTTCAACGACTTGCGTGGACACGAGTATTTTTCGACCATTTCGGTCACCACCCTCTCCGAAAAGCGCCAGCGACTGATCCTCACGCACCTGTCTCCGGTCCGCCGGGAAACGGGCATGAAAGAGATAGATTTCCGTTCCGTCGTCAAGGCGTTTGCCTACAAATTGCTCTTTCAACTTGAGAGGCTCTCCATTGGAGAATTGACCGTACAAATCCTGGGCGCGTTGAACGGTATTGACCAGCGCCAGCCCCATACCGCCATTCTTCAAATGTTCTTCCAGTGCCGATTTAATGTTCTGCAGATCAGGTGGTATCCCTTTTAATTTCAATTCAAGACGACGGGATGGATCGGCGGCAAAGTGTGACTGACTTACCGAGCCGGGCAGAAATACCGACAAACGTGGATAAGCCGGTTCCTGGAGCGGGAATTGAGCTTTGACAACTTTTGCCATCTCCCGCCTGAATCGCGGCGGCAAAGTCGCGGAAAGGAGAACGACTGAAGAGCCCAATTCCAGTAGCCAGTGTATGAGGTGAATTAGCAACGTTCCTGTATAGGCGTCATAGGCATGAATTTCATCGAACACCACCACCCGGTTTGCCAGCCCCCAGAGTCGCACGAAGTTATGACGTACCGGTAAAATAGGCACTATTGCCTGGTCAACCGTGCCGACACCGTATTCGGAGAGCAGTGCCCGTTTCTTGTTGGTAAACCATTCACCGGCGCGGATTTCTCCACCAGCTTCCGGGTCATGAATGCCGGTTAGGCGCAGATTTTGAAAAGAGTCGTTGAGTTGCGTCGCCCCATGGACAAGCTGCATGTCCAATTTACGATCCTTTCCATGGGCGCAGATAAACTTGAGTGTCCGCTTGAACATTGCGTTCCCGGTGGCTTTTGTCGGCAGGGCCATATATAGGCCACGATGTCCGTTGCGCCGCTGCATTTCCAGATGTGCAAAAAAAGCAGCCTCGGTCTTGCCCTCCCCCATGGGGCCTTCTACAAGTAGAATTGCCGGGCGCTCCAACTGCTTCAGGGCATCCTGAACAGCCTTTTGCAAGGGACGCGGCTTGAAAGGAAAGACTTCATCAAACATTTTAGCTTCGGCCAAAAGAGGTGCTCTCTGCACCCAACCGATTACGTTCAGCGCGTATTCAGCGCAAGCTCTTCGCTTAACAAACCATCCCGGTAAATCTTCACAGTCTTCCGGTGTACCAAATGGAAACCACTCGTCATTGGAGCCTATCCAGTCGGCAAAACTGGTGAGTCCTGACAACAGCATGAAATCCGGGCCGGAGAGAGTTTCTTTATCAGGAATCTTGGAAGAATTGAAAATTTCCAGTAATGAATCAAATAACTCATGGCGAGCCTCTGACCATTCACTTCCTCCAAGAGCATTCCTGTTACCGCCCAGCAAGTCGAGCTTGCGGGGAGAAATCCGCTCTCCGTGATGACATCCCACCGTATCTGCAACCAACTCCGCCAAATCGACAGGCCAGTCCAAATGTTGCAAGAGCTCTGACAATGCTATTTGACTTACGAAGGCATGATTAATCCCAGTATCAGGAACACGCGGCAACCTAAGACCTGTCGTGTCCCTCCACTTGCATTGGAAACCAGGACACGCTTTCCCCAAATCATGGCAGGCAATAATCAGCAGCAACCATGTGCATGCATCCTCCCAGCTCATCCCGAAGATTGCAGCCATTCTGTTGCGCGTTGATTCAGGTTCGCGCATCAAGATAGCTTCCGCACTTGCTGCGACATCCAACATGTGCAAAATTAGAGGGTGCCACGCGTCCTCGACGCTGCTACTTGTTTTCGCCCAAATTTTTGATATGGCACTGTCCATAGTTAACAGGTCTTCCCTTGAACAATTAATCCCACCGCCGCCACATCCAGGCAATGATAGGGCAACAGGTGGTACCTGTTCCCGTCTTTTTCGGTCTTCCCCCAATACCTTAAATATCCGGGAACAGAATCATCCATCTCCCCTTCCCTCCTCACACGAATGAAACAAAACAAAGCCTACGATACACATACGTCAAAATATGTCGCAAACCAAAAACCGAAGTTCATTATTTTTCGCTCCCTAAAATCAGGCTATCGAGGGCGGGATGACCCAGAAAAGCGGGCGGGATGACCCCTGGAAAAGCGGGCGGGATGACCCCGCCCCTACGGCGCAATGTGAATGGGAATGTGGGCTGTGGATATGCACCATGGATTATTTGCCAAGGACATTCGCCGGATTTTCCTTGTCCATTGCCCACTTCATCGGGTTCTCCAGGATGTATCTGCGCGCCGCAACCAGCTCCTTTTCGCCGCGAATGATTCGTTCGTAATAACCGCGCTGCCAGATGGGGCCAGGAAGGTTCCCAAGAAGGTCGTTGACCTCTTTCGTAGACCTGTACTTGAAATACCCCAAAATCCGTCCCAAGGTTGGGATCCGTAGGGGCGGGGTCATCCCGCCCTCGTCGTTCGGGGTCATCCCGCCCTCGTCGTTCGGGGTCATCCCGCCCTCGTCTTGCATTTCTTGGGCACTTGTTATGCCGTGAATACCTTTGATGTTGTCCAAACATAGGCTGGACGACCCGTTGGGAATCGGAGGGCGGGATAACCCCGCCCCTACGAGGTCGGTTATCAATACAATTCCGTGAAAATGGTTTGGCATGACCACGTGACTATCTTCTTGAACGCCCGGGTAATGCGTCTGCAATTCATTCCAGGTTGTCTGCACCATTCTGCCTGCATCGTTCAGACACATTTCCCCGTCCGCCACCTCCCCGAACAGGCATTCATGGCCAGCAGCGCAGATAGTCACGAAATAGGCGCCCTCCCCGGAATAATCATATCCCTTGAGCCGGATCGAGCGCCGATGATGAATATCGGGATTGTATTTCATTCAATACTCCGCTAAGGCCGACCAAATCCTTGCCGTGAGCCTGGCGTCGTCCAGCGCCCGGTGCCGACCGATCCCTCCCGGCAATACGCCGAACAGGTGCCGGCAGACGGTCTCCAGGCGGTGATCCGGCAAACCGGGCAACCGCATTCTCGCAAGCCGCAGGGTACAGACGTACCGGATGGGAAGAGACATTCCGAGCCTTCCCATCTCATGCGCAAGAAAGGCAATATCAAATGATGCGTTATGAGCCACGAGGGTAGCGCCGCCGATGAAGTCGCGGAATGCGGGGTACACCTCTTCCGGTCCGGGATACCCCTCAAGCATCCGGTCGGTTATCTCGTTTACCTGGGAAGCCCGGCGGGGAATCGCCCTCGGCACACCGACAAGAGAGTGGAACTCACCCGCAGTGTCGCCAACCCTATAATGACCGCGCCAATCTCGATTATCCTGTCACCTCTGTGGGGTGAAAAACCCGTTGTTTCCACGTCAAGGACAATAACCCCGGCATCAGCCATCGCACCCTCTCGTTTTCAGGACCGTTTCGCGCACTCTTTGGCTCATGTTCTTCTGATGCCGCACACACGGCGCCAGATATTTTCAATATTTCTCATTAAGAGAAAACACACCAAGCATTTCACCATTACACCCTGCTCACGTCATCTGTCAACAAGCCGGTTTACCATTGGCTGTATTCTGGTACTATTACTGAAAACTTCCGGAGGTGACGTCCCATGAAAATCCTCGTCGTGTATTACAGCATGTACGGCCACGTTCTGCAGCTCGCGGAAGCGGTGGCTGAGGGAGCGGAGTCGGTTGAGGGCGCGGAGGTTATTCTCCGCAGGGTCGAGGAGTTTGAAGCGGTGGACAGGATAATAGACGGGAATGAATATGCCGCCCAGATTCGGGAAAAGCAGAGAGCGATCCCTTTCTGTACCCTGGACGACTTGAAAGAGGCCGACGCCGTACTGTTCGGTTCTCCGACGCGGTTCGGCAACATGGCTGCCCAGATGAAGCAGCTTATCGACTCCATGGCCTCACTCTGGCTGAAAGGGGAAATGGAAGGCAAGCCCGCCGGCGTGTTCACTTCGACTGCCTCGTCGCACGGCGGACAGGAAACGACGCTTCTTACCATGATGGCGCCGCTCCTGCACCTGGGAATGGTTGTCGTGGGCGTTCCCTATTCAATTCCCGGCATGATCCATACGGAAGGACGCGGCGGGACTCCCTACGGGGCTTCGACCATAGCCGGAGCGCGGGGTGAGCTTATGCCCACGACTGAAGATCTGGAGATTGCCCGTGCGCAGGGACGAAGGGTGGCGGAGATAACCGGGAAACTGAGGGGATGATGATGGGCGGGACTATCCCGCCCGGAATGCATAATGCGTTGATTGTGTTCGAATCGGTTCTCGACCGTTTTCCGGCAAAACTTGCCTTCCGGGTGATATCGGTCGACAGACCCACATGATACGGATTTTTTCCGTAAACAAGCATCTCTTTACAGGATCGCGTTCGCACCAGGGACGGAAGCGGTATCCGGCCGGCGACGGTGTAAGATTCCATGACCAAATAGGCACAGCCGGAATGGATACCGTCAGATCCAGCAGTCTCCACCCTCGTAGCGGAATTCATCCGACTTCGTCTTGGAGCTTAGCTTGAACTTTGCCTCCCGTGCGCACTCCTTCAGTTTTCCAAGCGCGCCATCCTTTACCTCGCCGATATTCTCCCGAACCCGACGTCCTGTCCACGGATTCAGGATCAGGGTGACTCCGGCCGCCAATGCAGCGCCGGCGACAAAAGCCGCAACAACGGTTGTTTCTGAATATTTTGATTTTTTCATGTTTTCCACCCTTCCCGGAAAATAGTCGCGACAGGGAAATTCCGTTCGCGGAAAAATGGTCCGCCCCGTCGCCGAGACTCAGGCAATAATCGATTTTCTTATACATATCACAGAAGTGGCGGTAAGAAAACCCATTGATGGAAAAAACCTCCCGCATTACCCCATGAATGCGGGAGGTTTCGCAATACCGTCTTCTTCACTTCAGACCGTCAGTACGACTGCACGTCCTCCATCACGTCACGCTCCGTCACAGGAGCGCGGAATACCCGGTATACCCAAATCTTGTAGGCAATGACGATGGGAACGAAGATGAACGCGACCACCGTCATTATTCTCAGTGTGTAGGCGCTGGATGATGAATTGAAGATTGTCAGGCTGTGGGCCGGATCGATGCTTGACGGAATCAGGTTCGGAAAGAGGCCGACGACACCGGTCGCAATCACGAGGATGACGGTCGCGCATGAGGCAGCGAAGGCGGAAAGCGCCCGCCCTTGTGCCGAGAAGACTCGCGTTGCGATAAGAGACAGCACGGCAAGCAGGGGAACAGCGAGCAGAAGGGGTGCGGCGAGATAGTTTTCATAGAGACGGGTTGCCGGATAGGCGGCAACCAGAAACAACGCCGCAACCGCCAGCAGCCATGGCCAGAATCGATTGGCGGTACCCTGCGCACGGCGGCTCAGCTCCCCTGTTGTCTTCACGCTGAGGTACAGAGCACCGTGCACCAGGAACAGGAGGACGAAAAGGACACCGGTCAGGAGCCCGAAGGGGTTGAGAAGCGACAGGAAGGTACCGTGGTATCCGGCTCCGTCCATGGGGAGACCGCGGAATATGTTGCCGAAGGCGACACCGAACAGGAGCGCCGGAAGAAAGCTCGACACCATGATTGCTGTATCCCAGGCGTTCTTCCAGCGATCACTCTCAAGTTTTCCCCTGAACTCGAAGCAGACGCCCCGCACGATGAGCGCGAACAGCAGAAGGAGAAGCGCGGTATACAGGTAACTGAACATGAGTGCGTAGGTGGTGGGAAACGCCGCGAACGTAGCCCCGCCCGCTGTTATCAGCCACACCTCGTTTCCGTCCCAGACCGGGCCGAAGGTGTTGATGATCACCCTCCGCTCTCCATCGGTGGTTCCGAGATAGCGGTGCAGCATTCCCGCTCCGAGAACGAAACCGTCCAGCATGAAGTACACTGCCCACAGCACTCCCCACAGAACAAACCAGATTATCTGAAATTCCATCTCATGCCTCCTTCGACGCGGGTTTGATGAAGGATGTCAGGTCCCCATCCGGGCCTTTGCGGGCATACTTTGCCAGGAGAAAGATATCAATGAAGCCGAGGAGCCCGTACAGGAGCGTGAACCCAATCAGTGAACCCACAACCTGACCGGCGCTTATGGACCTGGAAACCCCGTCGGAAGTCTTCATTATGCCGTAGACAATCCACGGCTGCCTTCCCACCTCGGCCACTATCCATCCGAGCTGGTTTGCGAGGTATGGAACGGGAATGGAATAGAGAAGGACCCGGAGCAGCAGTGTGTGCTTCTCAACCGTTCCGCGGAAGGAAACGATGACGCAAAGGAGAGCCAGCAGAGTCATGAAGAATCCCATGGCAACCATGGCGCGGAAGCTGAGAAACACCGGCGTCACGGGAGGGCGCTCGTCCTTGCGGAAATCCTTCAGCCCCTTGACCTCACCATCAGCCCTGTGGAAGGCCAGGTAGCTGAGCATGCTCGGAATGGTCAGCGCCTCGACGGAATTCCGTTCATTGGCCGGGTCCGGGATGGTGATCAGGCTCATACCCGCCCCGCGCCTGGTTTCCCAGACCGACTCCATGGCTGCGAACTTGGTGGGCTGGGTCTTGGCGACATCCACCGCATGGAAGTCTCCGGTAACGAGGACGAGAAAGAGGGAGGCCAGACCGAACACGGCGCCGGTCCGGAAGGAGGAGAGGAAGAAATCCGGCCTGTTTTTGCGCAACAGATGCCAGGCGGATATGCCGAGCACAAAGAACGCGGCCACCACGTATCCTGAGACGACGGTATGAAAGAACTTCAGCAGACCGTAAGGGTTGGTCACCATTGCGAGGAAATCAACCATCTCCGCCCTGCCGTTCCTGATCACGTAACCGACCGGATGCTGCATCCACCCGTTGGCAAGGAGTATCCAGAGGGCCGAGAGATTGGTGGCGATGGCGACAATCCAGATGGAGACCGCGTGAAAGGTCTTCGAGACCTTGTTCCAGCCGAAGATCCAGACCCCGATGAACACCGATTCCAGGAAGAATGCCACCGTTGCCTCGATGGCAAGGGGAGCGCCGAAGATGTCGCCCACGTAGCGTGAATATTCGGCCCAGTTCATGCCGAACTGGAATTCGAGGGTGATGCCGGTGACGACCCCCAGGGCGAAATTGATGAGAAAAAGCTTGCCCCAGAACTTCGCCATTCCCAGCCAGACCTCGTTGCCGGTGCGGACATAGCGCGTCTCCATGAATGCCACCAAAATGGAGAGCCCCAGTGTCAGCGGCACAAAGATGAAGTGAAACATACTGGTTATCGCAAACTGCAACCTGCTCAATATCACCACATCCATACGTAATCCCCCTGTATCCGAAATATCGGCCGAATCACGGCTATTTCAGTATATCCCCATCATCCTCACGGACAAGTTCCGCTAAGGTCACTCCGTCCAGAACGGAAACAATCTGGTCCCGCACCTTTTTCCAGACCGGGTGGACCCGGCACGTCACGTCCCGCTCACACGTCCCCGTGCCGAGAAGACAGCGATTCGGAATGATGGGCCCCTCAACCGCCTCCACCACCTCGCGCAAAGTGATACAATCAGCGGGCCGGGCAAGGGAAAAGCCCCCTCCGGTTCCACGGGAGGAGGTCGCCAACCCAACCTTGACGAATTCCCGCAGTATTTTTGCCAGAAATGTTTTCGGGACCTCCGAGGCCTGCGCGATATCCCCCACGAGGGATACCGTTCCCCGGGGTTGTCGGGCGAGATAGAGTATGCCCCGGATTGCGTACTCACCCTTTCGGGTCAATTCCATCATATTCATACCTTTAGGACCTTTTTTGTCTTCTTATATCGTACGTGACACCATCTGTCAAATGGGTTTTTGTTGTCTTGATGCGCTCAAACCAATGTACGCCCGAGGCGACTGGAGCGGTTATGGTTGACTCTTTAAAAAATATTGATATGGTGGACAAAATTCCATCATCGTAATCAAGAGGTAAATAAAAAAGGAGGAGAAGGGGATGAAAGCAAGAACGTACGGTTTCCGGACAGGGCTCCTGGCATGCGCGCTGTTGCTCGGCGGTTGCGGAGGGAGCATTCAGGCAAGAAACGTGGACATAAAAAAAGCCTTCCTGGTAAATCCCACGATGTACACGAAGGGAAACGGCGACCAGGCAATCTACCGCTATGTGAAGCCGGGCGTGAACCTTAAAAAATATACCAAAGTCCTTGTCGACCCCGTCATTATCGTCAAGGAAGCGGAACTGGACGCCGATCAGCTTGAAAATTACCAGAAACTCGCCAACAATGCTTATGCCTTCCTCACCTCCGACATCAGCAAGGATTACAAAATCGTGAACTCGACCGGACCCGATGTCATGCGTTTTCAGTTCGCCATTGTCGACGCCGACAGCTCGAAACCGGTTCGAAATCTGCTGTCATCGGTCAGCCCAGTCGGCATCGGCATGACCATCGTCAAATATGGCGCCACGGGAAAGCCATCAGGCGTCGGGGAGGTTACGGCGGAAATGAAGGCAACCGACTCTTTGACCGGAGAGTTGCTGGGAGCCGCGCTCGATCACCGCGTGGGAGACAAGACCCCCCAGAGCATCATCGATACGTGGTATAACGCCGATGAAGCGTTGAAATACTGGTCAAAAAGGGTGCGGTTCGTCATGTGCAAGGCACGGGGCGATGCCGATTGCGTGAAACCGTAGACCAGGATCCGTGCGCGGGGCGGACCGTTCAGCGTGCGTCCCGCCGATTCATCTTGAACCAAAAAGCCGCCGGTCGGTATCCTCCGACGTGGCGGCTTTTTCTATTCATCACGCATGGCGCCCTATCCTCGGACCGTCCTCAGGTCGGGCCGCACTCCCCCAAAAACTCCCGTACGGAACGGGTTATTCCCTCGGCGTCAAGTCCGCACATGGCCCGCAGCTCAGACTGCTCTCCCTGTTCGATGTAGCGATCCGGGTAGCCGAGTCGCCTGACCCGCATCCCGCCCAACCCCTCTTCTTCCAGAAGCTCCAGCACGGCAGTGCCGAAGCCCCCTTCCAGTGCGTTTTCCTCGACGGTGATGATGATTCCGGTCCGTCGGGCAAGGTCAAGAATCAGATCACGGTCCAGGGGTTTGATATAGCGCGCGTTCACCACGGTGAGCCGTATTCCCTCATCGGCCAGAGATTCAGCCGCCGCAAGCGCCGGCCGGACCATGGTTCCGACCGCCAGCAACGCGCCGCCGTCTCCCTGACGGAGAATCTCCCCCTTTCCAACGGGAAGCTCTACCAGTGTCTCGTCGAGAGGAACGCCCCAGCCGCTACCCCTCGGATAGCGCACCGCAACCGGACCGTTCATCTTTACAGCCGTGGAGAGCATGTGCCGGAGCTCGTTTTCGTCTCCCGGCGCCATGATTGTCATATTGGGGAAGGTGCGGAGATACGAGAGATCGAAGACCCCGTGATGGGTCGGGCCGTCGTTGCCGACAACACCGGCCCGGTCGATTGCGAATACCACCGGCAGGTTCTGCAGGCATACGTCGAAAACCTGGTCGAGTGCCCGCTGGAGAAAGGTCGAATAGACCGCGAAGACCGGACGCAGACCCTCGGCAGCCAGGCCGGCGGCAAAGGTTACGCCGTGCTGTTCGCAGATCCCCACGTCGAAAAACCTGTCCGGGAATTCCTCCGCGAACGTGGTGAGCCCGGTCCCGTCAGGCATTGCGGCAGTGATGGCGACCACCCGCGCATCTGCCGAGGCAATCGCGCACATGGTTTTTCCGAAAACAGCCGTATAGGAAGACGGCGACCCCTTTGACGAGCGGACAATGCCGCTCTCCAGGTCAAAGGGTCCGACACCATGAAAAAGGGAAGGATTCTCCTCAGCGGGTCGATAGCCTTTTCCCTTCTTTGTCAGGACATGGACAAGAACCGCATTTTCGAATTTCTTGACCCCTTCCAGCGTGCGGAGAAGGCGTTCCTGGTTATGTCCGTCTATGGGGCCGATATACTCGAATCCGAAGGCCTGGAAGAGCATGCCGGGAGTAAACAGGCCTTTCAGGGATTTCTCGGCCTTCAGGGCAACGTGAAGCACGCCCCGTCCGACGTCGCTGTCGAGCCCGCGAAGAAATCCCTCCACCTCCTTCTTGATCCGGTGAACAAACTCACTGGTCATGGTCCGGTTCAGGAACGAAGAGACTGCTCCGACGTTTTCGGCGATAGACATCTCGTTGTCGTTGAGAATGACAATCAGGTCTTTGTTGAGGTGGCCGGCGTTGTTCAGACCCTCGTACGCGAGTCCGCCGGTCATGGATCCGTCGCCGATGACGGCGATGACCTTGTTGTGCTCCCCTTTCAGGTCTCGGGCCGCGGCGAATCCCAGAGCGGCGGAGACGGAGGTTGACGAGTGCCCGACATCGAATGCGTCATGGGGAGATTCGCACCGTTTCGGGAAACCGCTCACCCCGCCCAGCCTGCGAAGGGTCGAAAACCTGTCGCGCCGCCCCGTGAGAAGTTTGTGGGCGTATGCCTGATGACCAACATCCCAGAGAATCCTGTCGCGAGGCGAGTCAAAGACCCGGTGCAGGGCGATGGTCAATTCAACGACTCCGAGGGAAGGAGCCACATGGCCGCCGTTTGCGGAGCACACCCGGAGAATAACATCGCGCACCTCGCCTGCCAGGTTCTCAAGATCAGCCGGGGAAAGACCTTTCAAGTCGTCAGGAGAATGTATGGTGGCGAGCAGATCGGTCATCAGGATTTCCGTTGCACGATATAGGAAGCTATTGCCCGAAGCGGTTCCGCCTTTTCCCCGAAACGGGAAAGCGCCTCTATTGCGGTCTCCACGAGTTCCGACGCCCTCCGCTTCGACTCCGCCAAACCCATGACAGCCGGATATGTCGCCTTGCCCCGCGCCTGGTCGCTGCCGGCGTCTTTCCCGATCTGCTCCGTGGTCCCTTCGATATCGAGAATATCGTCGGCTATCTGGAACGCCAGGCCAACGGCCTCTCCGTAGCGGATCATGGCGTTCAGGTCGGCCTCTCCCGCCCCGCCCAGCAGCGCGCCGGTCTTCACCGACGCCCGGATCAGCGCGCCGGTCTTATGGGTATGGATATACTGCACGGTGGCAAGGTCTATCTCCTTTTTCCCCTCGCTCTCCATATCCACCACCTGGCCGCCGATCATCCCGCGCGAACCGGAGCAGAGCGCTATCTCATGGATCACCCTGGCGAGTGTCGAAGGGTCGAGCCCTTCGGCCCATTCCGGGTTGCTGAGAAGAATGAACGCCTCGGTAAGGAGCGCATCGCCGGCGAGGATCGCGGTGGCCTCGCCGAACACCTTATGATTGGTGGGATTGCCGCGCCGGAAGTCATCATTGTCCATGGCCGGGAGATCGTCATGGATCAGGGAATACGTGTGTATCATCTCCATGGCGCAGGCAGCGGGTATCGCCGTGCGCATGTCGCCGCCCACCGCTTCACAGGCAGAGAGCAGGAGAACGGGACGGACCCTTTTGCCCCCGGCAAAGACCGAATACCGCATGGAGGCATGGATGGATGAAGGAAGCTCGTCAGCGAGCGGAAGATACTTTTCCAGGTTTTCATCGACCATTTGCTGCATTTTCTTCAAGTACTGCTTCAAGTCCATAGCAATCTCTCGTTTCGCGTTATTTTCTACACTTCCTCGTCAAGGGAGAACTCCCTCTTCACAAAAGCGCCGTCTTTCTGTTTCAGCAGAACCTCGACCTTTCGCTCCGCCTCGTCGAGCTTCTTGACGCAGAAATTGGCCGAACGGACCCCCTCTTCAAATACCTTCAGCGATTCCTCAAGGGAAAGTTCACCACTCTCCAGCTTGCGTACCGCTTCTTCCAGTTTTTTGAGAACCGCCTCGAACTTTTCCGTCGCCATACTCTATGCCCCGTCTCCTGATTTCGGTTGAGCCATTATACGGAATCCGCCATTCCAGTCAAGGATGAGGAAACGGATTCCTCCTCGCTTGACTCCACGACACAACAGGCGGAACCGTGCCTGAAAGTCAGCCCGATTCGATCCCCCCGGCAAAGCCGTCGACTGTCCCGGATGATTTCGCCTGCGGGCAGATGCCTGGCAATGCTGTACCCTCGTTCGAGCGTAGCAAGAGGCGAAAGCGCGGAAAGGCGCGCCGCGTTGACGGCCGCCGTCTCCCTGGATGCGTCGATGATACGGAGCATGGCCTTTTCCATGGCGGCGGACAGTGCCAGAATCCGCTCCCGGCAGCGTTCCGACTCTACGGCCGGGTTCTTTATCCCCAGACGGTGCGAACAGGCCATCAGCCGCTCCCGCCGAAGAGAAAGGTTTCTCATCGCCGCTCCGACGAGGCGCTCCGAAAGGTCGTCGACGCGCTGTTGAAGATGGCCGACAAAGAGCGACGGATCCTTCAGTGCCCGAACAAGGGCATCGATGCCGCCCCGCGCGCCCGAAAGGCGACGCTCCACGGCAAGGCCGAGGCGCCGTGTCAGGTGCGCAAGCTGCACGTCCAGTTCCTCCCTGCTCTTTGCGACCATCTCCGCGGCGGCGGAGGGGGTCGGCGCACGCAGGTCCGCGACGAAATCGGCGATGGTGAAATCGATCTCGTGACCGACCGCGGAGATTACCGGAATCCGGGAATTGTAGATGGCGCGGGCGACGACTTCTTCGTTGAAGGCCCAGAGATCTTCCGTTGAGCCGCCGCCGCGCCCCACGATAAGGACATCCACCTCCCGATAGCGGTTGAAGTCTCCAATGGCCTCCGCTATCTCCTCCGCCGCCCCCTCCCCCTGTACCTTTACCGGACGTATCAGCACCTCAATCCCGGCATGACGTCGCTTGAGGACAGTGAGAATATCGTGGATTGCCGCGCCGCTGGTGGATGTGACGACGCCGATCCTGCGGGGCAGACTGGGGATGGGCCTTTTGCGGGATTCGTCGAACAGCCCTTCCTTCGAAAGCTTCTCCTTGAGTTGGGCAAAGGCGAGCTGAAGAGCGCCGATTCCCTTCGGCTCAAGGTATTCGGCAATGAACTGGTACTCACCCCGTTGATCATAGACGGACACCCTGCCCCGCAGCACAAGCCCCATCCCGTTCCCCAGCCTGAACTTCAAGGCTCGGGACGAGGCGCGAAACACGACACAGCGTATCTGCGCCCCGGCATCCTTCAGGGTAAAGTACAGGTGCCCCGACGCCGGCGTTGCCAGGTTGGAAACCTCGCCCTCCACCCAGACATGTTCGAAGTTTTCCTCCAGAACGCCCCGGATAAGGGTGGTCAGCCCGGAGACCGTGAGAATTCTTCTTTCAGTGAAAAGGTCCACGCCAAACCCTCTATGGATGCTTAGAACTCAATGGAAAAGCAAGACAAATCATACTGTTACGTTCGCCATCGGGCCGACGTCCGGTAGGCCGGCAAGTATCAATTGACCGCGGCGGAGGCTTTATAGTACCATCTCGAACCATGGAACGGTATCCCTATGTCATAACCATCTCATCGGAAAAGGGCGGGGTCGGCAAGACCACCCTGGCCACGAATCTGGCAATCTACCTGAAGGCCCTCGCCGAAGACCTCCCGGTCTCCATCTTTTCACTGGACAATCACTTTACCATCGACAAGATGTTCGCCATCAAGGGGCAGAAAACCAACGGCGACGTGGCCGACCTTCTCCTGGAGACGCCGGGGTGCGACCTGCTTGCAACCGGCCAGTACGGCGTCGATTATATCCCCTCGTCCATGGCCCTCGACGACCTGAGGGACTCGATTCGCGGGACCATGGTACTCCCCCGGCTCCTGGCGCTGTCGGGTATTTCCGGCATCCTCATCATAGACACCCGGCCGGAACTGAACATCTTCACCCAGAACGCCCTCTACGCGGCGGACCGGGTACTTATTCCGGTAAAGGACATGCCGAGCCTGGAAAACTGCCGGAACATCTTCGATCTCTTCGACAAGCGCGGCCTGGACAAGAAGAGCCTCTCGCTCATGCCCTGTCTCATCGATGCCCGCATCAAGTACCAGGGACCCTTCAAGGACCACAAGTCCCTGCTCAGGGCCTTTGCCATCAACCGGGGCTATCACTGCCTGAACGGCCATATCTCCAAGAGTCCCAAGGTTGAAAGCCTGAACACCAACCCCGACGGCAAAATCTACCCGATCCTCACCCACGCGCGAGGGACGGACGTCTACAGCCAGTACGCCCACCTGGCCAAGGAGATACTGGAAGAGTACCGGGGCGCGACCGAGCCGCGCTCGCTCCTTTTTCACCAGTGGCTCCTCTCCGAAGAGGAGCGAAAACGGGAAGCCTTCGAGACGCGCCTGTCACGGCTGAAAAGCACCTGCGTCCTCTGCGACGGACCGGTGTTCCCCGAAGCGGCAACCGGCGCACCTTCCTTCTACTACGAGGCGTCGGACGGCGGAGCCTGCGGTTTCCTGGAAGAGCGCTGCTGCGAGAACCTTCTTCTCTCCTGTCTCTATGCCGCGAGGGGCACCCTCTCCGCGGATGACCCTCTTCTCCTCATGTTCCGCGAAGCCGCCCGTGAATCGGTCTTCGTCTTCCGCCCCTTCATCAACGGAAACGGCCCGTGCGTTGAAATTCTTCGTCTCACCAGGGACGGGGCGCAGGTCATGAACAAGGTGCTTCCGCTCAGGGAATACGACGAGACGGGATTTACCAAGACAAAGAACACCCTCTACGCATTCCTCTTCGAAAGCCTTGGTGAACCGCCGGGCATACTGCGCGACGCCTTTCTCGTCATCCACCCCACGAACCCGGTCAAACCCGAATCAATCCTTGTGGAAGAAAGCTACAAGCGGCTGGTAAAGCTGATGCGCCAACTCGAAGAACGGACGCCGGCACAGGCTCTCACCTGACCAGTCTCGAAACGTAGACGAAGCGGATCCCGCGGCTCTTCAAAACCGGCAGCTCCTCCTGCAGCGCCCGTATGGTGGCTTTATGGGGATGACAGATACCGATGGCGCTCCCCCTTTTCACGGCCAGCTTCGCAAGAGTTTCCAGCTGCGTCTTGATGGCTGCCACATCCTGACTGTTGTCGAGAAAGGGCGCGGAACGCGCGGCGGCATGGACGCCCATCTCCCGTGATACCGTCAGGCCCACCGACTTCGGCGTAGTCATGCTGTCCACGAAAAACATGCCGTTCTCCTTGAGGATGCCCAGTACCCGACGCATCCGATCCCGGTCCTCCGTATACCGCGAGCCCATGTGGTTATTGGCGCCCACCGCGTTGGGCACTACCTGCAGGTACCCCGCCATCCTTTTTTCTATCTCGTCATCATCATGGGAAAGCAGAAGGCCATTCCCCTCCAGTCGTCGTCGGGGGTAGTCCTGGGGCTCCATGGGGATATGGAGCATGACTTCGTACCCCTTGCGATTCGCCGTTGCCGCTACCTCCCTCGCCTCTTTTAATCCGGGAATGACGGAGAAAGTAAGCGGTACGCCTATTGCCATCAGTTCCTGCGCCTCCCTGACGCTGGTTCCCATATCGTCGATGAGAATAGCGACCGTTCCCGTTCCGAGAACCTTGGGCGGTGTAACCGGCGGCACCGCGACAGCCGGTGCGGAGTACCGCTTGTGTACCGGGGGCGGCGGTTTTTTTTCAGGAACCATTTCCTCGGCTTTTTCAGGTTTGGAAGGTATCCCGGGAGGCGCCGTCTTCTCGGGAGCACCGGCTTGTTTCGGCTTTTCTCCCGGAGGAGGCGCCGGTTTCTTCGCGGCAACCGGAGGTTTCTCGCCTGGTTTCTCCGGTGCGGGCTTTTTTATCCGTTCCAGGAGAAAAAGAACGAGTCCGATGAGTACAATCGTGATCAGGAGGTACATAAAAGGACGGAAGCCGCCCTTTGTCTTTCTGGTGTTTCTCGGGACCCTTTTCCGGTTTTTCACGAGTGGTTGTTTCCTTTTGACATGTACGCGGACGGTGAGAAGCGGCGCTCGATTCCTGAGAAAAGCGCCAGGTCATAGTACCATAGGGATATCGGTTATGAAAGCGCTTTGGCGGGAGCGCCGCGCACAAAAAAAACCGCCGCGCCGGCAGGGGGCCGGTACGGCGGTCACGCGCATCTGTCGACAACGGAAAATTACGAAACCTGGGAAAAAGCCTTGCTCCCGGCCCCGCATACCGCGCATTTCTCGGGCGCCGCCTTCTCCACCGTGTGGCCGCAGATGGAGCAGACAAAGTAATCGAAAGTTTCGCCTTCCTTGCCGAGATTTTCAAGGGCCTTTTGATAGAGACCCGCATGGACCTTCTCCACCTCATTGGCGAAGCTGAAGGTGCGGAGCGCGGGCGCGTCTCCCGCCTTCTCCGCCTCGGCTATCATTGCGGGATACATGCTCTTGAATTCGTGGGTCTCGCCGTCGATGGCTTCCTGGAGGTTTTCCTTCGTGCTCTTGATGCCTCCCATGACCTTCAGGTGGGCATGGGCATGGACCGTCTCGGCCGCGGCGGCCGCGCGGAACAGCTTCGCCGCCTGGGCAAATCCCTCGCTGTCGGCCTGCTTAGCGAATGCGAGATACTTGCGGTTCGCCTGGGATTCACCGGCGAAAGCTTCCTGAAGATTTTCCATTGTTTTCGTTTTCTGTGTCATGCTTTCTTCCTCCTTTGATAGAGATTCCAAGGCTCTCTACAGCCTTGTCAGATCCCGGTGCTGTTCGTCATGGGGGTTTATATGGATCATGACGTCACCCACATTGGGATACTTTCTGAAGATACCTTTCTTTACGATGGTGGAAATATCATGGGACCTCTTAACGGTCATCTCCGGATCCATGTCGAGCTTCAGGTCGACAATCACGTACTGGCCGGACCGGCGCGCCCGGATATCATGCACGTGCTCGACGCCTATCACACTTTCCGCCAATGCGCGGATGCCCGAGATCAACTCCTCAGGGGGCCTTCCATCCATCAGATCGTGTGCCGCGCTACGAAAGGTCAGATACCCGATTCGGAAGATGAAAATCGACGTCAGGCCGGCGGCGAGGGGATCCAGAATCCCGATGCCGAAAAAAGCCCCGGCAACCCCGACAAGAGTGGCGACGGAGGTGAGCGCATCTTTGCGGTGGTCTCCGGCAATGGCAAGAATCGCCGGGCTCTCCAGCCGTGACCCTACCCGAACCGAAAAGCGGTAAAGATATTCTTTTACCCCGATGGTTACCGCCGCGGCCGCCACCGCCACCAACTCCGGCCTGGGGTAGTCTCCTTTCGAGACGGTGGCAACAGCCCGCACAAGGATCAGGCCGCCCGTACCGATGATTATCAGGGCAACCACGATAGCCGCGATACTTTCGGCCCTGCCGTGTCCGTAGGGATGCGTTCCATCGAGCGGTTGGCGTCCTATGCGAAGGGCTATCATGGTGAAAAGGAGCGCCATGAAGTCGCAGGCGCTCTCCACGCCGTCGGCGAATACGGCCTCCGAACCGCCAAAGTGGCCGCAGGAAAGCTTCATCACCATAAGAAGCGCGTTGATCCAGAAACCGACTCGTATCACCTTTTCTGCGCCGGCAAACCTGTCTGCTCGCACCACGCGTTCCTCCGGAAACGGATCAGGAGTAGGGTACAGTCTACCAGGAAACGGCGAAACCGCCCGTATCCCGATCCTCTTTTCGACAACAAATACTTCTCACACCGCGATCTCCGGCTTTCCGGCGTCCTTCAGCCGCAGGCGTACGCACTTCCTGCCGTTCCAGGCATTCACTTCCAGGGAAAAGACAACATCCAGAAACTCTCCGTCAGGAATTCTTCCTGCCATGGAAAACCCCATGGCTTCAAGGTACGTCACTCCGACGGCAAGGCGCAGTCGAACGTGACGGCCTTTCAGCACGCTCTTATCCACTACCTTGGCGCACCTCAGGAGAAACACCGGTCTGGGATTTCCGCTGCCGAACGGCTCCAGCGAGGCAACCTGTTCCGCCACGGCAAGGGAAATGTCATCAGGCGCCAACTCCGCATCGATCCGGATCTCGGGCAGGAGGTCCTCCTCCGAAAGAAGCCCGGCGGCAACCTCGTCAAACCTCTCCGCAAACTCCTCCAGGGTTCCTTCGTCAATGGTCAGCCCGGCCGCGTACTTGTGGCCGCCGAAGCGGATAAGGTGATCTGAACAGGCACGCAGGGCGTCGTGCAGGTGGAAACCGGGGATGCTCCGTCCGGATCCCTTGCCGTTTCCGTCCTGGAGTGCTATCAGAATCGTCGGCCGGTGGTAGAGTTCCACGATACGGGATGCAACAATGCCGATAACGCCGGAATGCCACGATTCCGATGCCAGCACGATACTTTTCCTGCCGTGAAGACTCGTATCGGTTTTCACCATTTCCAGTGCATCGTTGAGTATTTCCTGTTCCAGGGCCTGACGCTCCTCATTACCGGCATTCAGTTGCGCAGCCAGCACGTCTGCCCGTTCCCGGTCATCGGTGAGCAGGAGTTCCACGGCAACGGAGGCGTCATCCAGCCGTCCCGCCGCGTTCAGGCGCGGCGCAAGGCGGAATCCCACCGCAACGCTGTCAACATTATCGGCTATTCCGGCGACTTTCTTCAACGCCCGAATCCCGACCCGATCAGCGGTTGACAACCGACATAGACCTGATGAGACGAGTATGCGGTTCTCATCCACCAGGGGAACGATATCCGCGATGGTTCCCAGGGCCACAAGGTCCAGATAGTCCCGCAGGTCCGGCTCCCGCCGATTCGCGAAGAAACCGGCGTTCCGGAGCCTGCCGCGCAGCGCGATGAGAAGATTGAAAGCCACCCCGACGCCTGCGAGCGAGGTGCAGGGAAACGGGCAGTCCCCGCGCATGGGGTTGACTACGGCGCAGGCGGACGGCAATCCTTCCGCCGGGGTATGGTGGTCGGTAATGATCAGGTCGATTCCGAGGGCACGGCAGAGTTCCGCCTCCGCAAATGCCGTGATCCCGCAGTCGGCGGTAACGATAACCCGCGCGCCCTTTTCCGCCGCGGACGATACTCCGCTCCTGCTCAGACCGTACCCCTCTTCGAGGCGATTGGGAACATGGTAGAAACAATCGGCCCCTATCTCGCGCAGGAATCCCGTAACTACGGCTATGGACGTGACACCGTCGGCATCGTAATCGCCATACACGCAGATTGTCTCGTTTGCCAGAACCGCATCTCGCAGGCGGTCCGCGGCCTTTCCCATGTCGTGCATCAGAAAAGGATCATGCAGATCCGCCAGGACAGGGGAAAGGAAGCGCCGGGCATGATCAGCGGTATCGATTCCCCTGTTTGCCAGCAGCACGGCAACCAGGGGAGAGACCGGGCATTCCCGGGCCAATTCCGCCACCCGCTCCGCATCATGGAGCACGATGTTCCAGCGACGTTCCCGAATCGGTTCCACCCCAACCTCCCTCCGTACCCATTGCATCACATGGTTCAGGTGATAAGCTTCACGCGTTAAAAAAAAGCCCCCTTCACGGGGGCTTCATCACATTCTCACACTGTGCCGCGGATTACGCGGTGCGCCGTTTTGCCCTGTTTTCCCAGACAACGACCAGCGGGCTGGCCACGAAAACGGACGAATAGGTACCCACGAGAATACCCACCACCAAGGCGAAGGCGAAGTCGTGAATAACCTCCCCCCCGAAAAGAAACAGTGACAGCGCGGCAAGAAACGTTGTGAGCGCGGTAATAATGGTCCGTGACAGGACCTCGTTGATGCTGAAATTGAAGATGGTGGGGAGAGAATCCTTCATATTCTTGTGGAGATTTTCCCGAATCCTGTCGAAGACAACCACCGTGTCGGTCAGCGAGTAGCCGGCAATGGTGAGGACCGCGGTGATGAGAAGCAGGTTGACCTCCTTGTTCAGCACGAAAAAGACGGCCAATATGGCCAGCACGTCATGGAAGGTCGCGATTGCCGCCGCAACGCCGAACTTGAAATCGAAGCGCCAGGCAATGTACAGGATGATGCCTACCATGGAGATGAGGACGGCTATCAGCGTGTCCTTACGGAGCTTGTCGCCGATGGAAGGTCCAATCTCGGAAGAACTCTCGACGGTAAAGGAATTGGAGGGAAACTCCTTGCGGAATACCTCCTCCACGGCGCCTGCCACCTTGCCCAGTGCAAGGTTGGTTTTGCCGACCTTGATGAGCAGTTGATTGCCGCCGCTTATCTGTTGAAGATCCGCGGTTATTCCATTCTTTGACAGAGCCTGTCGTGCGGCCTGCATCTCTATCTGTTTGGCGAATTTCAGCTGCAGAACGGTACCGCCGGTAAAATCGGTCCCCAGGTTAGCCGTTCCGAGGACTATCTGAGCAATGGCGATAAAGCCGACAACGGAGATGACGGCAGATATGATGAAGGAGATTTTTCTCTTGCCGATAAAGTCGATTTTGGTTTTGCCGATGAATTCCATGAATCCCCCCAGCCTAAATACTGATTTTGGTCGCCCGGCCGCGGCCGAGGAAGTAGTCGAACACAACCTTGGTGCCGACCAGGGATGTGAACAGATTGATGATAACACCGAGACTCAGGGAAACCGCGAACCCCTTCACCGGTCCGGTGCCGAACTGGAACAGCACAGCGGCGGTGATGAGTGTGGTGACATGGGAGTCCATGATGGTAAGGAATGCCTTGTCATACCCCGCGTCGAGGGCCGCCCTGGGCGTCTTGCCGAGGTGCAGCTCCTCACGTATCCGCTCGAAGATCAGGACGTTTGCATCAACCGACATGCCGATGAGGAGCACGATGGCCGCGATTCCCGGAAGGGTGAGCGTGGCGCCGAGCGCGGAGAGCGCTCCCATCAGGAATATGACGTTCAACACCATACCAACGTTCGCCACCATCCCGGACAGCTTGTAGTAGATGGCCATGAAGATCACGACCAGCAGTACGCCCACGAGTCCGGCTATCAGGCCCTTGTGGATGGAATCCTGGCCCAGGGAGGGTCCGACGGTAAGGTTCTGGATAATCTTCACCGGGGCGGGAAGGGCGCCGGCACGGAGAACAATCGCCAGGTCGCTGGCCTCCTTTTCGGTAAACGAGCCGGTAATCTGGGCGCTTCCTCCCGAAATTCTCTCCCGTATCACGGGCGCGGAATAGACATTGTTGTCAAGTACGATGGCAAACCGCTTGCCCACATTGGCCGCCGTAACCTGGTCAAACAGCTTGGCGCCCACGGAGTTGAATTCGATGGCAACGTAGGGCTGATTGTACTGGGAATCGATGCGCATCTGCGCGTCGGTGAGGAGATCGCCGGTAATCAGGGTCTTTTTCTTGAGAACGTACGGTGTCTCGCTGACGACCCCGGTGTCGGGATCCGTTCTTTTTTCCATCTGGAGCTCATCGCCCTCGGGGAGAGAGCCGGCAGTTGCCGTCGCGGGATTAACATCTTCGTCAACGAGTTTGAACTCCAGTCGAGCGGTCTTTCCGATGAGCTCGATGGCCCGTTTCGGGTCTTTGATACCGGGAAGCTGAACTACGATATTCCGGATCCCCTCCCGCTGAATCACCGGCTCGGAAACGCCGAACTGGTCAATCCTGTTCCTGATGGTTTCCAGGGCCTGCTGTACTGATTTGTCCTTGACGTTCTGTATTTCCGACTCAGCCATCCGCAGCTGAAGGTTCTGGTACCCCCCCTCATCGAACGGGGCCTCAAGCTTGAGGCGCGGATACTTGTCCTTCATGAGCTTCTGTGCCGCTTCGACCGAACCCTTATCGTACAGCACAACGGAGATTCGGTCGCTGCCCAACCGCGAAACATTCTTGTACCGGATACTCTTACTGTTGAGTGTATCTTCCAGGTCGGTGGCGATGATGTCGAGTTGGCCCTCCACCGCCTTCTGCGTCTCGACCTCCAGAACCAGATGGATCCCCCCTTGCAGGTCAAGACCCAGATGAATCTTGTCTTTGGGCAGGAATGTCGTATCCCACCAGGAAGGGAGTTTTGATGCCAGTGTCGGCGTCAGATAGATCGCGGAAATGAGAAGAAATGCAAGAATAAGGCATATGCGCCAGGTAAGTCCCTTGGACATAGACGCTCCTTTCAATAATAAATCACCTAAGCAAACCCATGCTCCTCCCACTGGGAAAAGCATGAATCAGGTCATTCCTCTGCCGCGTCAGTCCTTCTTTTTCACGACAGTAGAGATGAACCCCTTGTTGATACGGATATTCACGCCGGTTGCGACCTCGATGACGACAACTCCGTCATCGATGGCCGTGACCTTGCCGTGAATTCCGCCCGCGGTAATAATCTGGTCGCCCTTTTGCAAGGCCTCGACCAGCGCCTTGTGCTCTTTTGCCTTTTTCTGCTGGGGCCGGATGAGCAGAAAATAGAAGATGGCGAACATGAAAATAAGAGGGATGAAACTCGTGAATGCTCCGGCGCCGGATGCTCCGCCACCGGGGGGGGTGCCCATTGCATAGGCTACATCGAACATGAAAACCTCCTGAAGAAAACGTATTTTCAGAGCCCGAAGGCGTGAAATTAATGAAGCGGGTGACTCGCGCCGCCTGAAACTCCTTACCCGGAAGCATTTCGCTTTGCGTAGAACTCCCGGCGGAACTTGTCGAAGCTGCCGTTTGCAATCGCGTCGCGCGCCCCTTCCATCAGAGTCAGATAATAGAAGAGATTATGGTATGTATTGAACCGGGAGGAAAGAATCTCTCCCGCTCGATACAGATGCCGAAGATACGCCCTGCTGTACTTGCTGCACACATAGCACCCGCATTCGGGATCAATCGGCCCCCTGTCCTCGGCGTAGCGGGCGTTTTTGATGTTCAGGGCGCCGGTTGAGGTGAACAGCATGCCGTTTCGGGCATTTCTCGTAGGCATGACGCAATCAAACATATCGTACCCGCGATAGATCCCCTCGATAAGATCCTCGGGCGTACCGATACCCATGACGTAGCGGGGTCGGTCTTCGGGGAGAAGCGGTTCGCATGCCTCCATGACCCCGTGCATAACCTCCTTCTCCTCCCCAACGGAAAGTCCGCCGAGAGCGTATCCGTCGAACCCGATATCGCGCAGGTCCCGCGCGCTCTGGGCGCGAAGGTCGAGAAATCTCCCTCCCTGAACGATGCCGAACAGGGCCTGGTCATCCCGCCGCTTGGCCTGCTTGCAGCGGACGGCCCAACGGGACGTCATCTCCATGGATTTCCGCACATAGTCATAATCGGAGGTCGAGGGAGGGCACTCATCGAAACACATGATGATATCCGCCCCGAGGGCCTCCTGGATACCGATGGAGACTTCCGGAGATATGAAGTGCGAGGAGCCGTCGAGATGGGACTGGAAGGTTACCCCTTCTTCCCGGATCCTGCAGAGTTCGCCAAGGCTGAATACCTGGAATCCACCGCTGTCTGTCAGAATCGGCCCCGACCACCCCATGAAGTCGTGCAATCCCCCCATTCTTCCTATCAGTTCGTGACCGGGCCGTATGTAGAGGTGGTAGGTGTTGGCAAGGATAATCCGGCTTTTCACCTCGAGCAGTTCCTCGGGTGTCATTGCCTTGACCGTGGCCTGGGTGCCCACCGGCATGAATATGGGAGTGGGTATCAGGCCGTGCGGGGTTTTCAGGGAACCGAGACGCGCCGCGCACGAAGCGTCTTTATGTTCCAGGCGAAAATCAAACAGTGACACCGACACCCTCAAAAACCGATGATACCCGTCCTCTGATACGATTCGGCAATGCCGTATACCCTCCTTGTTTTGTCACTTCCCGGTTCTATCCGATGAACATTGCATCGCCGTAACTGAAAAAACGGAATCTCCTGCGAACCGCCTCTTCATAGGCATGCATCAGAAATTCCTTGCCGGCAAAGGCAGCCACCAGCAGCAGCAGCGTCGAGCAGGGCAGATGGAAATTTGTTATCAGTGCATCCACAACCTTGAACCGATACCCCGGATGAATGAAAATGTCCGCTTCGCCTTCACCCGCCTGAACGACGCCATGGGAGTCGGCGGCGTGTTCCAGAGCCCTGGCTGTCGTGGTGCCGAGGGCGATCACCCTGCCCTGTCCCTTCTTTCTTTCAGTAACCGCGGCGGCTGTCTCCTCCGGGATGCAATACTGTTCGCGGTGCATCCGGTGTTCATGAACCTCCTCGACACGCACGGGGAGAAAGGTGCCGAGACCGACGTGCAGGGTAAGGGGCGCAATCTCCACTCCCCGTGCCGCAAGTACGGCGAGCAGATCGCCGGTAAAATGAAGCCCGGCCGTGGGTGCGGCGACCGCTCCGGCAACGCGGGCAAATACCGTTTGGTAGCGCGCACGGTCCGACGGATCAACCGCTCTCCGGATATAGGGTGGAAGGGGAATATTTCCCTGTTCCTCCAACCACCTGTCGAACCCCTCACAGGGAGAGAAGGAGAGAGTCCAGGTGTCCTCGCCGTTTTTCTCCACCACCCGTGCCGTCATGCCTTTGGGCAGTCGTATGTGGGAACCGGGCGCGGGCTTTTTCGACACCTTGAGGAGACAGCTCCAGACCTGTCCGGGAGTCGCCAGCTTCCTCACCAGGAAGACCTCGATCCGCCCCCCGCTCTCCTTGTTCCCCTGAAGCCGGGCCGGTATGACCCGCGTATTGTTCAGGACAAGCAGATCACCGGAGCGGAACAGGTCGGGTATCCGGGAAAACACCGATTCTTCGATGGACCGTTCCCGCCTTTCCAGGATCATAAGGCGAGATGCGTCCCTTTGATCGGCAGGTGTCTGGGCTATCAGTTCCGGCGGAAGAAAATAGTTGAAATCGCTGAAGCGCATCGGTCAGTCTGCGTAATACTTCTCTAGACGGGTACCGGGGTAATAGTATGAAAGGATCTCCCGATAACTGGACCCATCTTCAGCCCGCTGTTTCGCGCCCCATTGGCAGAGGCCGACCCCGTGGCCGAAACCGACGCCGATAAAGACAAAATCGTCATCAACCGCCGTGACCTCGAAGTCGGTGCTCCGAATCACCCCGTATCCCGCAATCTTGCGAAATTTTGTCGCTGGAATGCTGAAAACCCCGGCCCCTGAAACGATTTCCAGGGATGCGATTCTGCCGCTCGTGTTGCGTGAAACGGGGCGTATGCTCTGCAGATTGAACACAGGCACTCCACCGCTCCGAAGAAGCGATTCAAGCTTTTTCCTCGAAATTGTCTGCTCCCAGAGTACCGACGGAGAGGAAGCGCAATAGGTGCACTCAACCCCTCTCAAGTAAGGATATTTCATCGACCAGACGTTTTCCGAATTCTCGGTATGGCCTCCGCAACTGGAATGAAAAAATGCCTGTATAATCCTGCCGTCGTAGGTAAGCACCTCACCCCGCGTCTCTTCAACGGCGCGGGCTGCGCGGTTGTCCTCGATATCACACCCTTCATACACCTGATCGGAAACGGTAGATTCAAGGTGGTAGAGTGAGTTTTTTCTGACTTCCTTCTGATACAGGGCAAAGGTCCTAGCAACAACGGCCTGGGCCTTAACAGCTTCAATAGGCCACTGCGAAGAGATTTCACAATTGATAAGCCCGACGAGATACTCTTCAAGGAGAATTTCGTCGATAACCAGCAGTCCCCTGGTGGTAGGCGCCACCTCGATTGTGCCTCGGTATCCCTTACCGTTGATCTGGAGAACACCGGGAGAGTGGAGCCTGAGACTCCGTGCCGGCGCACCACCAACTGTAATACCGCTCTTCTCCCGCTTTACTACAGCCGGAAATGAAACAGCAATGCGAGAGCCCCTGCCATCGGTAGCAACGACGCCGTATCCGCCAACCCGAATTTTCTCTACCCCCCTGGCGACCGCTACACGGATTGTTTCCGTCCTGCCCGATGCGGCTTCGGATCCAGGGGTGAAGAAAGCGGCGACGATACTCACCGCCAGAAAAAATATCGCCGTAGGCATCCAAGTTTCCAAAACTTTTCGATAAAAACAAAATTTGAATTCTAAGTCAATGATTTTGTCGGACACTTTTTCCGCTTGGTTGCGTTGACCTTTTGGCGTCCTACTAAGTAGTGTCCATCCGGGAGCTCCGGATGTGACACTATTGGTTTCCAATTCGGAAACGAGGAATTTTTCGTCCTGGCAAGGAAATCGAGAGGTTGCGCAGAGGCGTACATCGGTACGCCGCACAAGCAACCCTGAAGATTGACGCCGCCAGGTCGAAAAAGGACCGTTTCCGGATGGAAACTAAGTAAAGCGGGTATCATAGGGAGAGGCGTCGGTCTTGTCAAGCACTTCGCCCATACTGTCACGTCAACCAAGCCCCGTGCCGCAGGCAAAAAATTTGCCGCAACAGGGAAATCGTGCTATAGACTACCTCGCCCGCTGTATATTTCAGATGATTCTTTCAGGAGTCCCTTGTGACGACGTTGCTTCGGATAACCGGCCTGACAACGCAATTTCCCTCACCCGAAGGCACGGTGCGGGCCGTCGACTCCCTGGACCTTTGCCTTGAAGAAAAGGAGACTCTCTCTCTTGTCGGAGAATCCGGCTGCGGCAAAAGCATTACGGCATTTTCGATCCTTCGACTGGTTCCACCGCCGGGAGTAATCACAACCGGCGAAATCCTCTTCGAGGGAAGAAACCTGCTCCTCCTGTCCAACGATGAAATGCGCCGTATTCGGGGCGACCGAATATCCATGGTATTCCAGGAACCGATGACCTCGCTGAATCCGGTCTTCCGGATCGGCGACCAGATTGCGGAAGGTCTCCGCTTCCACAGAGGCCTGAACGCACGCGATGCACGGCTGGAAACCATCGAGATCCTTCATCGCGTCGGCATACCGTCTCCCTCGTCCCGGTACAATGACTATCCACATCAATTGAGCGGCGGGATGCGCCAGCGGATCATGATCGCCATGGCCCTTTCCTGCAGACCGAAACTTCTCATCGCTGACGAGCCGACGACCGCATTGGACGTTACCATCCAGGCGCAAATCCTCGAACTGATTGATGGAATTCAGCGGGAATTCGGCATGGGGCTTCTCCTGATAACCCATGATATGGGAATTGTCGCGGAGCGCTCCCACCGGACCGCTATCATGTATGCCGGGAAAATCGTGGAGAGCGGGCCGACAGAAACGATACTGAGAAATCCCTGTCATCCATACACACAAGGACTTCTTGCCTCTCTCCCCCAGAACACGCAACCGGGCCGACCGTTACCCGTCATACCCGGTCATGTCCCGAATCTCGCAATGGAGCTTCCGGGATGCGGCTTCTGTGATCGCTGCCCCCGGAAGGAGTGGAGGTGTCCGAAGGAACAGCCTCCGTTCCGCGAGATCGAGCCCGGCCATTCCGTACGATGCTGGAAATACGCATGAATACCTCACTGATTGAAACACGAAATGTAAAGAAATTTTTCCCGGTAAAAACCGGCCCCTTTTCCGCACCGCGCAGCCTGAAGGCGGTCAACGGGGTGTCCTTTCACCTCGAAGAAGGGGAAACACTTGGTCTTGCGGGAGAATCGGGAAGCGGCAAATCGACACTTGCAAAACTCCTGCTCGGCCTTCTGCGTCCCGACGAAGGCGAGATACTGTTCCACGGCAAGTCGTTGCACGATTTGACGGCGGATGAGTTTCGGATATTTCGCAAATCGACACAGATGATCTTTCAGGATCCCTATTCATCCCTGAATCCCCGGATGCGGGTTGGCGATATCATAGGAGAACCGATTAGGATCCACGGGCTTTCTTCACTACCCCGCTATCGCGAGCAGGTTGTCAGCCTGTTGGAACGGGTCGGACTTTCCGCGGACCAATTCTCACGCTACCCCCATGAATTCTCCGGGGGTCAGCGGCAACGGATAGGGATTGCGCGTGCACTGGCCGTTTCACCCCGTGTGATTATCGCCGATGAGCCCGTGTCAGCCCTGGACCTGTCAATCCAGGCCCAGATAATCAATCTTCTCCAGGAATTGAAGCGTGAATTTTCCCTTTCCTTCCTCGTAATAGCCCACGACCTTTCGGTACTCCACCACATGTGTGACCGTATCGCCATCATGTATCTGGGATCCATTGTCGAGACGGGAAGGACCAGCGATGTTTTCGACGGATTTCTTCACCCCTACACAGAAGCGCTTCTCGCCGCCGCTCCCCATGTGGATACAAAATCCGGAAAACAACGGATTATCCTTTCTGGAGACATTCCGAGCCCCCTTGCACCCCCGGCGGGATGTCCCTTCCATACGCGCTGTCCGTATGCGAAACCGGCCATCTGCGCGCAGTCGACACCGTTCCTTGAGGAAAAGAAACCCGGGCATTACGCAGCATGTCACCTAAGCGCCGAGTTGTTCCACTGACCTCTCAACCAGCCCCTGATACAAGCCATTCACTATTGACAGAATGATTTCAAAAATATATAAATATACGAATTATTGCAGTCGAGAGGGCTACTCACTATGAAGTTTGATCAAAACCGAGATTATTGCTCTGAAGCTGAGATCTGCAAAGTTCTGGGGCACCCCGTTCGCCTGAAAATCGTGGCCGGGCTGTGTTCGAGAGAGTGTAACGTCAAGTATATATGGGAGTGTCTCGGACTGCCGCAGGCAACGGTTTCCCAGCATCTTGCCCTTTTGAAGAATAAAGGAATCATTGAGGGAAAACGTGAGGGGGTAAAGGTTCACTATAGTGTTGTCAACCCATTGGCAATCAGGATTGTCGAAATCATGTCATCTGCGGCCGACTCGGATTCCGCCGGGAATCCAAACGTCTCGTAAACATCTTCCGCGAAACCGGACTTCTCAGCCGGCACACCTGATTCGCAGTGACAAAAACAAGGACAAAAACACCTACTCACCCCAGTGCCTAAGGAGAGACCTTGCGAAGCACCGGTATCTTGTTTAAAACCTTCACCCTCTGAGTCTCGTTGACACCCAAGTCCACAGTGTCCATCATGAAGCCCACGATTTCCACGAAATCCATCCCATCTCGAAGGATTTTCGCGAACGTGCCCGAATCCTCCGGTTGAACCTCCGGGGAATACACCAGGATACCCTTGGTATCCACAAGATACAAAGCAATATAAACATAATACCGGCTGCCGCTGGTGATGCCACAGAGATACGCGTCACATGTCAGCGTGGTATGGTCTTCCATTGCGACACGTGTTCGGTTGAGAGATTGATAGATCTCTACGATGTCGTTCGGCGATTGATATTCGACAGCCGAAAGGGATTTGTTGATGGCAAACTGAACCGGAGGCCCTGACGGTCCGGTCTCTGAAAGAGGCATGGTGGAAAAGGCGCCCATGTGTGTCTCTCCGCCGTGTAAAAAGGAAAAAGGATCCGATGAATTCGTTTGAGAGGACACATTCTCCCCTTCCAATACGGTTTCGATCCCCTCATCATCCGCAATCTCTTCATCCAGGTCGCCAGTAAACCCAATCCCTTCCCCGGTGATTTCACCGACCGCTACTTCTTCATCTGTTTTCACATTCTCCCGGCCGCCATCGTGATTCGACAGTTGCGCCTCATGCGCAGGCTTCGCCGTCTCGCTCTCCGGCATCTCGTCAGGCTGTCCCGCATCCGCAACCAGGGTCTGATCTTCAACCTCTCCGCGCAACTCCTCTCCGACCTTCATATCGACAGAATCATGCGTGTCCGTTTCCCAGAGATCCACCGTTTCCAACTCAACGATCTCATCATTCTCCGTGGTTTCTTCATCGGATACTCTTACAGGTTCACGCTGCACGGATATTATCTCTTCCTTCGATATTCCTGAATTTCCCTCGATAAAAGTTTTTTCGGGCAATCTTTCCCACCGTCCCAGGACTTCGGCATGCGTTGAAGCGATTACTTCCATGATGGCATTCCCGCTATGAAGCAGCTCCGACGCCAGCCGCTCGATTTCCTCGCGTGCAGCTGTTACAGCTGCCTCGGCTCTCTGCTCCGCTGCTTCTCTTTCCTGCATGAGGCGCTCGGCATCCGAACAGAGCGCCGCAACTTTTTCAGCGCTCCCTTTTTGCAGTTCATCCACTTCCGAGGCAAGTCGCGAGACCACCTCCCGCGCAGCTTCCAATTCACTGGCGGATGAAGCTTCCACCTCGGCCTTGACTTGGGACAGCCGTGTTGCTTCTTCCCGCAAGGCGGTCAACTCATCGGAAGCCTTGACCTTTTCAGCTTCTATACCCTCTGCGAGGTGCGCAATCTCAACCTTGATTGCCTCAACTTCGCTCACGGCATTTTCCCTGGCCTCGGCACTTTCCTTCTGAAGCCTTGCAACCTCTGCGTTGAGTAACGACATTTCCGCGGAAGCGGCTTCACGTTCAACTCTCTTTTGGTCCGACAATCGTTCGACTTCCCGGCGAAGGTCGTCAAGCTGCTTCTTCGACGCGTCGCCATGTGCAGCAATGTCCTCTTCCAGCATTCGAACAGAATCGTGAAGAGCCGATCGCTCTTCAGCCGAGGCTCTCTCCATCGACTCCTTTTGCAAGGACAGGCGTTCCATGTCACCACGCAATTCTGAGAGCACTCCGGAGAAAGACTGCTGAGCGTTGTTCATCTCCTCTTCCAACAGATCTCTTTCGCTCTTCAGTTGATTAATCTCGGAAGACAATTCCTGCTCAATCCGCGCCTTATTTTCAACAAGACGCTCTTTTTCAGATCGCAGAGCGGAAATTTCGGCGGAAGCAACGTCTCCGGCGGTTTCGTTCTCTCCCCTCAAGAATTCAAGTTCCTCACGGAGTGTTGTCAGTTCATTGACAATCGCCTTCTCTTTGGTAGATTTCTGCTTTTTCAACGCCTCAAGTTGGGACCGAAGGGAGGCCAGATCCCTTTCACCGCCTTCCTCTATCTGTTTTTTCTCGTCTTCGAGGCGCGCAATCTGCTCGTTCAGGGTTGACAACTCAGCGACCAATGCTTTTTGAGCATCATTTCTTTCTGAAACGAGACGCTCGAACTCAGCCTTCAAAGCAATTAGATCTTCATCAGTACTTTCTTGCGAAGAAAGCAGTTCAACATCCCGTCTCAGAACGGTTAATTCCTTCTCCCTGTCTTTTTGCGCAGCTTCCTTCTCCTCCAGAAGACGCTTCACTTCCGATTTCTGTGCGGTAAGTTCCGCCAAGCTCCGGTTTTCCAGTTCCACCTTCTCGGCAGAGAGCTTTTCAATTTCATGCCTTGCTTCGCGTAACTGCCGTGAGTAGGTATCTTCGTCAGCCTTGACTTCCTGTTTCAAAGCCTCAATCTTCTTGTCAAGGGACGCCAATTCATCGCCTGACGCTTTCTGTTCAGCGGCCTTGACCATGGAGAGACGCTCTATTTCCGCTTTCGCTGATTCGGCTTTCGACTTCCTTTCAGCAGAAAGAGATTGTATTTCCCGGGTAATTGACGCTATCTCCATTTGAAATGCAGCCAATTCCTTTTCCGCCTCTTTTTCAATTCTCTTTTTTTCGTCCTTGAGCCTCTCCTTTTCAACCCGTATCGCCGCAAGCCCGGAATCCTCATCGGAATCAGAGTCTGCGTCCACCTTGTCCCTGCCCGCCTTCGGCATTGCCGGACGGTCTTCCTTGTCCGCATCCTGCGCAACAGCCATTTTTTTCATTGATTCCACAGTGCCGGTCTCTTTGTCCGCCGCGGTACCGGAAACAACGGCCTTTTCACCGGAAGCAGCCGCTGTTTCACCTCCTTTTTCAGTCACAACAGCCGTACCTTTTGCAGTCTTTTCCGCCGGACCTTTTTTTTGCGATACCCTCTTCCCTCCACCACCTGAACGCACAACTCTCAAATCGTTGAGGACGACCTCCCTGAGCGCTTTGCTGTAATTCAAGTTAACGCTCTGCATCTCAAAACCAAACTCTTTGGCAAAATCGAGTGCATCTTGAACAACGGCGTCAGACGCATCCTTGTCCACAGGCTTGTTTTGCGGCACGTAAATCACAAAGCTTTTGGTTTTTTGCATTGATAGAGCCACATACGCCGTCGAAACAGCCCCCTCCTGAACGACACAGACAAAGGCTTCACAAGGCTGCTTTTCCCTCCTTCCATGCGCAATCATCACAGTCGACGTAGATCTGAACATCGCCAGAACATCTTGAGCATCAGCCTCGATGTATTGAAGGGAACCATCCTCTATGAACATTTACTCTCCCCCTGCAATTCCGGAAATAAAAAACCGGGGCAAAAATATCCGCTGATATTTCGGCAACCCGGCTGTCTGCTTGAGACCCTGGAGGCTTTCCGTCCCACCCTCGCGAATGGTTTAGTAGTATCGTCTATCATTAATTGATTCATTTGTTTATCAAAGATTAGACCATTATCCGAATTGGAAAAGCAAAGTCAACAGGTTTTTCATTTCCCTGCATAAGGTCTGAAGCCTGAAAAGAGTAAGCTTTAGGTTCAATTTTCTTTGAGTTTGTGCTATCATTCCGCAATATGAAAGTACTACCGTAAAAAGAGGATCAGAAAAATGCAGAACGTCATCAAATCGCAGAAAACCGTATCGGAAGAAGAACTCAAACAAATCAAGGAACTGGACTGGAATTCATATTACAAGGAATCATCTCCCCCCGACATGCAGGGTATGACAAACTGTCCAAAGTGCAACGCAATCATACTCTCTCGAGACGATCAGCCGGAGATTAACTGTTACAGCTGCGGAGAAAAAATCAAGTAGCGGCATGCAAAAAGAATCATCGCGCATTCGACACTGCATTCGTTCATAAAGGTGAAAAGGCTCCATCCCCCTCCTCTCTCCGATTGAAGAAGGGAGTGTTTTCGTGAGAAGTATCTTGCATTTTTTTTTTCTGATGTTATTATTTCCACCGATTCTGTTTCGTTTTTCTCAACCTGCCGAGAGTCTTGCAGCAAGGTTTTCATTTTATCCTTAGGAGGACGCCATGAAAAAAGCAGTCGTATCCGTTGTAGCAGTTCTCGCCGTATTTGCATTCGCATGCACCGTTCTGGCCGAAGAAAAGTATCCCACCCAAGGAGCTACCGTCAAAACGATCGTAACCACTCCTGATGGAAAGGTTGTGAAGGAAGACGTCGTAACCGACACAACAAAAGGCGCCGACACTGCTGTACAGTACAAGGAACTGCAGAAGGGGCAGACAGATCAGGAGATGAAGACCGAGGCAAAAAAAGAGGATCAGAAAGCAGCTACCCCCAAAAAGAAGAAAGCAGCAAAGAAAAAAGTAAAGAAAGCGAAAGCGAAAGAGGCTGTTGCTCCGGCAGCCCCCGCCACTCCGGAAGCTCCTGCTGCAAAGTAACCAGATCCCTTAACAAAAAGATAAACAAAGAGGCCGTATCTCTTGATACGGCCTCTTTCTCGTCTTTGGCTATCTGAACGCGTAGCAAACGGCAGACGACAAGGATTTTTCTGAAAAAACCGGCTTTTGTTCGTCAGTCTTCCTGTACGCGAAGTCCCGTAAATTCAATCCCATGGCTTTACCCCACAATTGAGATCGCAGCATGCCTATCATCTGTGCTGTGGTCACCCTTCGGTCAGGGGCGCCTTTTCTCCACTTCGGTTGTGGCAACGTAGTTCCTCCTGAACTACCATCTGAGCCGGCAAGCAGCAGAAACACCTAATTTGCGACCAGCAAGGCAGGCACTGCCGCGACAGCTTCTTCAGAGCGCACCTGAGCCTCACCAACTCCCAGCATGGTCTTCTCGTCCCCGGTTTTACGGGTGACGGCGCATGGTCAAGGTCAATGGGAATTGCCCTTGCCTGGCCTGTTGCGGACGAATCCAGTTCTGCCGTCGATATCTGGAGGAAGCGCTGCCCCCCAGACAAAATTCGAGCAGAACACAGGCCCCAATGGGTCACGCTTCCATCCTGTTCCGTGAACCTTGCGACCCCGCCTGCTGCTCAGCGCGTCATCCATCATCATCACCAACGGCTCATCTGGGCTCAGACGCTCAACCAACTTACGACACGCCGGTGCAAAGAGAGCGTCAAAGTCAAACCGCTGCCTCTCGAACAACCGGTAAGCAACCAATCAACCTGGGAACTGCTGGGCGCCGGCACATAACATGCCGCCGATTGTTCGCCGACCCAGTCCAACCAAAGCGCTCATTGCCAGAATCCGAGCGCGCTCAAAGGTCCGCTCCTGGGCAAATACCGGACGGGTCTGCTCGAAAAGGTCCTCGAACGCAGCAATCATTCCAGCGGTTTTTTTTTCATAGCAGATGGCGGCACCTTATGCCGACGCAAAACAAGGCTCCCCTTGTCCTCGATAACCCATTCAACCGTCTCCCCCCGCTCGAATTCCATGGCCTGTGCCACAGCAACGGGGAAGTTGATATACCACTGCTCGCTCTGTTTGCGCTTGATTAACTGAATTTTGGTTGGATAACCCATAGTTGCACCCCCATATTATCTAGTATTATAACTAGATAATAATATAAAAAAATCGAGAGTTGCAAGCTCTCGATGTGAATTTGTCTAGTTAAAGGCCAAAGACGAGAGGGTTATGGCAGAAAACCACAACCCTGTGTATACTCCAAACAAACGCATCGAGGCAGACGAAAACTCAATCCATCACCACAAGAGAAAATACCCTACATTTCGGCCAACCTCTGCTCCCACCGCCATGCATCGGCAACAATTGTCTCCAGGTCCGCGTAGCGCGGGCTCCAGTCGAGTTCCTCTCGTATCCGGTCCGCGCGGGCCACGAGCATGGCCGGATCGCCCGGCCTACGCGCATCCTCCACTACCGGGAACCGGACGCCCGTAACCCGGTGGACCACATCAATGACCTCCCGCACGCTGCTTCCCCGTCCATACCCCACGTTCACGGTCAGCGATTCCCCCCCCTTTTCCAGATGGGAGAGGGCCGACAAATGGGCGGACGCCAGGTCCTCGATATGGATATAGTCCCGGATTCCGGTGCCGTCGGGTGTCGGATAGTCGGTGCCGTAGATGGAGACCGACGACCGCAATCCCAACGCAGCCTGGCAGCACACCTTAATGAGGTGGGTGGCGTCCTTTACCCGCTGTCCCATGCGCGCCCGGGGGTCGGCGCCGGCAACGTTGAAGTAGCGCAGAGCCGCGTAGCGCAGGCCGTGGGCCAGGGCGGTATCCCTCAGCATCCATTCGCTCATGAGTTTGGACGTTCCGTAGGGATTGATGGGGAGCGTCGGCGAATCCTCAGCCGCGATTCCGGACTCCGGCATGCCATACACCGCGGCGGTGCTGGAAAAGATGAACTTCTCCACCCCTGTTTTCACGCATGCCTTCAGCAGCCGCATGGTGTTGCAGGTGTTGTTTCCGTAGTAGTCGAGCGGTTTTGAAACCGATTCGGGCGCGATAATGGAAGCCGCGAAATGGAGGACCGTCCTGACCTGGTAGTCACGCAGGGTCTTCTCCAGGAGAGCCTCGTCGGAAAGGTCGGCGTCGACCAGTGCTTCGCCGTGAATCAGGGTCGCGGCCGCACCGGTCGACAGGTTGTCATAGATAACAACGCGATAGCCGGCCTCGCTCAACTGCCGGACCACATGGCCGCCGATATAGCCCGCCCCGCCTGAAATTAGAAGATGTTCCACTGAAATCCTTTCCTGAAAAGACGCCTGCTTCTCCCGCAAGCCCAACCACCGGGTAGCCGGTCACCTAAAGACGACGTATTTCTTTTCACTTTTCACTTTTCACTGTTTCTGCTTCTCCATCTCTTCCTTCATCCGTTCCTGCATCTGCTTCTGCATTTCCTCGGCGTTTTTCTTCATCTGCTCCGAGGCATCCTTCCACGATTCCGCTGCCTGCTCCATGTTCCGGGCAAACCGCCGCGCCGTGATCTGTGCGCTGACGCTGAGGATCATCAACAACGCCACAATGATACCGAATCCGACCCATGCCTTTTGAGATGGAATCCCATGCACGGCAACGCTTGCGGTGACGAGGTAATAGAGCATGACAATCAGACCGATCGCCCCACCGACATAGGGAATGATATTGAGAACCGTGGTAATCGGCGAGATGGCCGCAAGATAGGCGGTGCAGCGGTAGGCGGCCTCATAGTCTTCATTGGATCCCATAAGCTTCCAGATGACAAAAAGCACACCCGCGGCGATGAAGCCGAAAACGGCGCTCCCGATGGCGGCCAGAACGGGCATCATGATAATGGACATGAACCCCATTGCAACTCCCGCATAGAGGTGAAGACCGAGGATGTTCGTCAGCGCATGGAGGAGGCCGCCGAGCACTCCGCTGACAACTGCCATTACAACCATGAAAACAAGCGGCTCTACGAAACCGCCGCTTTTGGGCATTTCCCTGAAGAAGGTTGCCGGTGCTGTTATCACCCTGATAGCCGTCTGGGGAATTGCCGCGAAATCGATACCTTTTGCTTCCATTCATTCCCTCCTTCTGAACGCATCACTTTGAGATTCAAGGTGTGCCCGCTTTATTCATGAAAATCTTCTTTATATCATTCCAAAACCACTTTACACCCACAAAACAAAGCATCGGAAATACGACCAGAACGCCCCGGTTGAATCCCCATGCGGCATCCAGGTCCCCGTGCAGCAGGGCTGAAAGTGCCCGCGTCATGCCGCATCCCGGGCATTCAAACCCGAAAAATCGACGAAACACGCAGATATCGGGCAAGCCTTCGATAAAGGAGGTAGGCAGCAGTGCAAAAAGGACGGGAAAGGCAAGACACCCGGCAAGCCGCGCAGTACGCACCTGTCATCACCTCGCTACATTTTTCTTACCAGGGGATTCCCCTCGCTGTCCTTGAAAGAGCCGGTGATGATGAGTATCAGGTCGACAATGGTCCAGATACCGCATCCCCCGAGGGTCAGCAGCTGGATGATCCCGATAACCGTATGTCCCGTATAGAAACGATGGATGCCCAGTCCGCCGACAAAGATGCAGAGCAGGAGCGTGGTAAGCCAGTCCCTCCCCTCTCCCGCGGCCTGTGCCGGCCTGACTCCGCACTTTGCGCAGATCTCCGCGCCCGGAACGCTCGCCTCTCCGCAATTCTGGCAGAAGTTCTTTCCGTTCTTCGGCGGAACCCCGCACGAGACGCACATGACAGCCTGGTCAGCCACTTCCTTTCCGCAATTCCTGCAGTACATACCCACCCCCTCAAAATATACGACGAGCCAACTTCGTGAAAAGGAATGCCGTATTTCCACGGCATCCGGCCTGTAATGAGAACACCACAAATTAATGAAATTATTTCGATTCGAGTATTAACCGAATCACAGGTCATTTTCAAGACAAAAAAAGGGGGACGATTTTTCTCGTCCCCCTTCCCTTACCGTCTGAAGCAAACCCTAGCGCAAGCGGTGCGCATAGAGAGGATACTTCTTCATGAGCGAATTAACGTCACCCTTGATCCTCGCCAACTGCTCTGGATTTTCCGAATTCTTGAGCGCGTCGGCAATGAACCCGGCAACCTGGGCCATTTCGGGCTCTTTCAGACCATGGGTGGTTGCGGCCGGGGTCCCGATACGGATGCCGGACGTGACGAACGGGGAACGGGTCTCGTTGGGGATGGTATTCTTGTTGACGGTGATGCCTGCCTTGTCCAGAGACTCTTCGGCCGCCTTTCCGGTAAGACCGGTCGAGGTCAGATCCACCAGCATCATGTGGTTGTCGGTACCGCCTGAAACCAACCGCAGTCCGTGTGCGGTCAAAGCGTCGGCAAGGGCCTTCGCATTTTTGACAATCTGTCCCTGATACGTCTTGAATTCGGGGGTAAGGGCTTCCTTCAGGGCAACCGCCTTGGCGGCAATGACATGCATGAGCGGCCCGCCCTGGATCCCGGGAAAGATATTCGAATTGAGGGTCTTCGCATAGTGCTCCCGGCAGAGAATCATTCCGCCGCGGGGTCCCCTCAGTGTCTTGTGCGTGGTTGTGGTTACAAACTCGGCATAGGGGATCGGGCTTGGATGAAGGCCGGCTGCCACCAACCCGGCGATATGGGCCATATCTACCATGATTACCGCGCCTACGGCATCGGCAATCGCACGAAACCGGGCGAAGTCGATGATGCGCGGATAGGCGCTCGCGCCGACCACTATCATTTTCGGCTGATGCGTGCGGGCAAGTTTCTCAACTTCTTCATAGTCGATGGTTTCCGTATCCTTGGAAACGCCGTAGAACACAACATTGAAGAGTTTTCCGGAAAAATTGGCAGGACTGCCGTGGGTCAGGTGCCCCCCGTGGGAAAGGTTCATGCCGAGAATGGTGTCGCCCGGCTGCAGGGCAGCGAAATATACGGCCATGTTCGCCTGGGAACCGGAGTGCGGCTGAACGTTGACGTGTTCCGCCCCGAACAGCTCCTTGGCGCGTTCAATGGCGAGATTCTCGACCACGTCGACCTGGCTGCATCCGCCGTAGTAGCGTTTTCCAGGGTATCCCTCGGCGTACTTGTTGGTCATGATTGAGCCCTGGGCTTCCAGCACCGCCTCGGAAACGAAGTTTTCCGACGCGATGAGTTCCAGGTTATATTCCTGACGCTCCGTTTCCAACCGTATGGCTTTCGCCACCTCGGAATCAAAGGTTTCAAGTATCGACATCTCTTTCTCCTTGGGTGTAATGAAAAAGCAAACGGGACCTTCAAGTCCCGTATTGTCTACGTCTTCAGTGTTGCGGCGCTCCGGGTCAGAAACCGGATACCGGCGCCTTACTTGTAGAGTTCCTTCTCCAGGGCGGCGATCTTGTCGAGCCTGCCCTGGTGGCGACCTCCTTCGAACTCGGAATCAAGCCAGGTAGCTACCATCTCGCTCGCCTCATTCTCGTCGATGACGCGACCGCCGAGGACGAGAATGTTGGCATTGTTGTGCTGCTTCGCCATCTTTGCCATATAGGCGTCAGCTGCCAGTGCAGCCCTCACGCCGGGGAACTTGTTCGCGACAATCGACATACCTATTCCGGTCCCGCAGACAAGCACCCCTTTCTCGGCCTGGCCCAAGGAGACCTTCCGCGCCACCTTTTCCCCGAAATCGGGGTAATCTACGGAATTTCCGTCATTGGTGCCCAAATCCTCGAACGGCATTCCCCTTTCTTGCAGGAGAAGTTTGACAGCTTCCTTCAGTTCGAATCCGCCATGATCACTTCCAAGCGCTATCATCCGGTTAGCCTTTACACCTTTCTGAAGAGGAGAGTGGCATTTGTGCCCCCAAAGCCGAAGGAATTTGAAAGTGCGCAGGAGATTCGGGCCTCTCTCGGGGTGTTGGGAACGAAATCCAGATCGCATTCCGGATCCGGTTCCTGGTAGTTTATCGTCGGCGTGGCTATCCCGTTCTGCATGGACATGAGCGTGTAGACAGCCTCGATGCCGCCGGCGGCGCCCAGAAGATGACCCGTCATGGATTTTGTGGATGAAACCATCAACTTCGATGCGTGAGCGCCGAAAACCTGCTTGATGGCCAAGGTCTCGTAGAGGTCGTTCATCGGGGTGGATGTGCCGTGGGCATTGATGAAATCCACTTCTTCTGGATTGACGCCGGCATTTTCAAGGGCCATTTTCATGCACCTGGCAGCCCCTTCCCCGCCCGGCGACGGTGCGGTCAGGTGGTACGCATCTCCTGTCAGGCCGTACCCTACGACCTCGCCGTAAATTTTGGCGCCACGTTTTTTCGCTGCCTCATACTCCTCGAGAATAACAATCCCGGCGCCTTCCGCGAGGACGAATCCGTCGCGATTTTTTTCGAACGGCCGGGAGGCCGCTTGAGGATCGTCGTTACGGGTCGACAACGCCCTCATCACGGCAAAACCTCCGATAGCCAGCGGAGTAACGACGGATTCCGTACCGCCGGCAATCATGGCATCTGCGTCACCCCGCCGAATCATCTGGTAGGCGTCACCAATTGAATGAGTTCCAGTGGCGCATGCGGACACGGATGAAACATTGGGTCCCTTGGCGCCGTACTTTATTGATATATGTCCGGGCGCCAGGTTCGTTATGAGCATAGGGATGAAGAACGGCGAAATCTTTTTGTATCCGCCATCCAGAAGGGCGGTATGGTACTTCTCAATGGTGGGAAGCCCGCCAAGTCCGGCGCCGACAAGAACGCCGACTCTCTCGGCATTTTCTTCGGTAATCTGCAGTCCGGAATCCTCCATCGCGAATTGCGCGGCGGCCAGGGCGTACTGGATGAAAAGGTCCATCTTCTTGATTTCTTTTTTTTCAATGAAATCTTCCGGATTGAAGTCCTTGACTTCCCCGGCAATCTGTACGGGAAAATCGCCGGCGTCAAAACGGGTCAACCGGTCGATTCCCGACACGCCGGCAAGCAGCGCATCCCAATTTTTCCGGTTCCCGGTGCCCAAGGGAGACACGACTCCGATTCCCGTAACCACTACTCTTCTCATAAAAGCAGACTCCTCGATGCAGACATCCTCCCGTCAATCATGCTGACAAGAGGTACGGACAGCAGTAAGGGGGAATCTCTTCCCCCCTTCAGTACGGACTAGGTATGGTCGGCGATATAGTCAATCGCGTCCTGAACTGTTGCGATTTTCTCGGCATCCTCGTCGGAAATCTCGATATCAAACTCTTCTTCCAGGGCCATTACGAGTTCAACCGTATCAAGGGAGTCGGCGCCCAAATCGTCCATGAACGAAGCCTCTCCTGTAACCTGCGCCTCATCGACTCCCAGCTGTTCGGCAATTATCTCTTTCACCCTTTTTTCTATTGACGACATTTTGTTCCTCCATTCATAGGTATTGACGTTTACGGAAATTCGATCCTGAGCTTCTTCTGCTTATTAACATGATTTTCAAAAATTGCAAAAAGGATTTTTACATATGCATGCCGCCGTTTACGTCGAGGACATGCCCCGTGATGTAACTCCCCAAGTCGGAGACAAGAAAATAAACGGCATTTGCGATGTCTTCAACGGCGCCGAACCGGTTTACCGGTATCTGTTTCAGGAGTTCCTCCCGGATGTTTTCCGACAATACGCCCGTCATGTCGGTTTCAATGAAACCGGGCGCCACGGCATTGACTGTTATGCCTCTCTTCGCATACTCCCTGGCCACGGCCTTGGTAAACCCGATGATACCCGCCTTGCTGGCGCAGTAGTTCGCCTGTCCCGCATTGCCCATCTCGCCGACGACCGAGCTGATGTTGACGATACGGCCGCTCTTTGCCTTTGCCATGAGCTTTATAGCCTCTCTGGTACAGGCGAATGCTCCCGTAAGGTTCACACTGATTACATCGTCCCAGTCCTCGTCCTTCATCCTCATCAAAAGCCCGTCACGCGTGATGCCGGCATTGTTCACGAGGATGTCCAGATTTCCGAATTCATCCGTGACGGTCTTGAAAAGGTTTTCAATATCCTGCCGTATTCCCACGTTTACTTCACAGGGAACTGCCCGTCTTCCCAGGAGGATAATTTCGTCCGCGGTTTTTTTTGCCCGTTCAATGGAGGTGGCGGTTACTATGACATCCGCGCCTTCCCGTGCCAGCTTCAACGCCACCGCTCGTCCTATCCCCCTGGATGCGCCGGTAACCAGCGCTTTCTTTCCTGTAAGGCTCATGCGGTCTCCTCTTCGATTGCTCTGAAACCTGCCGGATCATCGAAATTCTTCGTCTGAACCGTCTTGTCAATCTTTTTAACAAGGCCGGAGAGCACTTTACCGGGCCCGAGTTCAATGAATCGTGTCACACCGCTCTCAATCATTCCACGCACAGACATTTCCCAGAGGACCGGTGAACTAATCTGGGCGATGAGGAGTCCTCGAACCCGTTCCGCTTCCGTAAAGGGTTTGGCCTCCACATTGCTGACAACGGGAATATTCAGATCTTGAACCGATACCGCTTCAAGGGCTGCGGATAACCGCTCTCCCGCTGAAGACATGAGAGCGCAGTGGGAAGGGACGCTGACCGGGAGGAGGAGAACCTTCCTGATTCCCTTCGCCTTCGCTATCTCGATAGCGCGGTTGACCGCCGGGGCATGCCCTGAAATTACTATCTGACCGGGACAATTGAAATTTGCGGGAACAACGATCTCGCCTTGCGCAGCCTCGGAGCAGATCTCCGTAACCACATCCGCCTCGACACCCAGGACGGCAGCCATGGCTCCCGTACCCACCGGTACCGCCTCCTGCATGAATTTCCCCCGGGATCGGACGGTTCGAAGCGCATCACCGAAATCAAGTGCTCCTGCCGCAACCAGGGCGGAATATTCGCCAAGGGAGTGTCCGGCGAGATACGCCGGTTCCATGCCCGTTTCCGACCGCAGAAGCCGGAGAAACGCGATGCTTGTCGCCAGCAGGGCCGGCTGCGTGTTTTCGGTGAGCAGGAGTTCGGTTTCAGGCCCTTCGAAGCACAGCTTTGACAGGTGTGAACCCAGCGCGTCATCAGCCTCTTCAAATGCCTGCCTGACAACGGAAAAGTTGGCAGACAACTCCTTGCCCATACCGGGATACTGCGATCCCTGACCGGGAAACAGAAATGCAGTTTTTGACATGGAACAATCCTCCACTCAGTCTACCAGCGCATGAGGGCCGAGGCCCACGTCAGTCCGCCGCCGAATGAATCCAGGAGAATCAGATCCCCGTCCTTGATCCTCCCGGAGCGGTTAGCTTCGTCGAGAGCGATGGGAATCGACGCCGCCGAGGTATTGCCGTATCTCTCAAGATTGATGAAGACCTGCTCATCCGTCAATCGCAGACGCTTGCCGATGGCATCGATGATCCTCCGATTCGCCTGGTGGGATATAAACAGGTCGATATCGGACGTTGCGAAATTATTTGCGGAAAGCGCCTGCTGCGCGGCGTCTTCCATGGCACGCACCGCCAGCTTGAACACCTCGTTCCCCTGCATTTTTATCAGGGCCAGATTTTCCTCGGAAATTCGCCTGCCTGCGGGATTTCTGCTGCCGTAGCCCGGCTGATGGAGCAGTTCCCAGTATGACCCGTCGGAATGGATATGAGTGGACAGAATGCCCCTGTCATTTTCCACCGCTTCAAGAACGACTGCGCCGGCTCCATCACCGAAGAGGACGCAGGAGTTTCTGTCGGTCCAATCGGTAATTTTGGACAATGTTTCCGCGCCGATAACGAGAGCTTTCGAAGCCGCGCCCGCTCTCATGAAAGAATCTACGATGGAAAGTCCGAAGAGGAAACCGGAGCAGGCCGCGGAAATATCAAATGCCGCTGCCTTGGATGCCTTGAGGTTGTCCTGGACAAGGCATGCGGTGGCCGGAAAGGGAAAGTCGGGAGTAACCGTACCGACCAGGATTAGGTCGAGTTCCTCCGGCCCGATTTTCGCCATTTCCAGGGCATGCAACGCGGCCTTGGTTGCCAGTGTCGACGTGAATTCATCATCCCCGGCAATTCTCCTCTCCTTGATGCCGGTTCTGGTGGTTATCCACTCGTCGCTTGTTTCTACCATCTTCTCCAGATCGGAATTGGTCAACACCTTTTCCGGAACCGCGGAACCGGTTCCCCTAATTCGAGCATGAGCCATGGTTCCCACCTTTTCAACAGACAGCCTGATCCTTCACATCTTCCCTTGGCTGCTTGCTGAGCGTAATATAGTACTGCACTTTTTCCGCCATTTTCTGGTTCACGCCTTTTCTGGCGTACTCATGGGCGAAACGGATGGCATTTTTAATTGCCTTCGCGCTGGAACCGCCGTGGCATATCATTCCCACACCGTTAATTCCCAGCAGCGGAGCGCCGCCATATTCTGAATAATCGACTTTCTTTCGAAAGTTCCGGAATGCTCTTCGAACAAATAAATAACCAATCTTGGAAAGGAGGCTCTGCTTGATTTCCTGCTTCAGCATTTTTCCGACGGCCTCGACGAGCCCTTCGGACAGTTTCAGCACGATGTTGCCGACAAATCCGTCAAAGACGACGACATCAGCGCTGCCGTTGAAAATATCCCGACCCTCAACATACCCGAGGTAATTGAACGAAGCTCCGCGCAGGATCGAGTTCGCCTCGCGGGTAAGTTCATTCCCTTTGCACTCTTCCTCGCCGTTGGAAAGGAGTCCGACCCGTGGATTCTTGATATCCATGAAGTATTTCGCGTATACCTCTCCCATCAGGGCAAATTGAACAAGGTTCTGGGGTTTGCAGTCGACATTTCCGCCCACGTCCAGAACCAGGGTTTTGCCGCGCAGGTTGGGAAATATGGTGGCGATTGCAGGTCTGTCTATCCCTTTCATGCGGCCGAGGATGAACATCCCGGCTGCCATGGTAGCTCCGGAGTTCCCTGCGCTTACTACCGCGTCGGCCTTTCCTTCCTTAACCAGTTCACAGGCGATCCGGATTGAAGAATCTTTTTTCCTGCGTATGGCATCGGAAGCGGAGTCATGCATCCCCACTACTTCGCTGGCGTGGACGATTGAAATATCAAGACCGGCGCAATGGTGCTTGTCGAGTTCACGACGCAGAGTATCACTATCACCAACCAGCGTCACGGCAATGCCGAATTCGCGGGCAGCGCTAACCGCTCCCTCAACCTCGATTGCGGGAGCGTTATCGCCGCCCATTCCGTCAACGGCAACTCTCATATACTATCACCCGGTCTGTGCATGGATTGGAAAGGTATCTTTCTAGAGGTCTTCCGCTTTGATAACTTCTCTTCCCTTGTACGTGCCGCAGGAAGGACAGGCGCGATGGGGGAGCTTGGGCGCCTTGCATTGCGGGCAATTGGATACATTGGGGGGGGTGAGGAAATCGTGAGCCCTCCTCATGTTTTTTCGCGACTTTGATGTCTTTTTCTTTGGGACCGCCATCTCTCTGGTTCTCCTTCTAGTGTTTTACTGTAAAGTTCTTCAGGGCGCTGAATGTGAATCCCGTGCCGGAACGGTTGCAGTCACACTCTCCCGCATTCAGATCGGCTCCGCACGTAGCGCAAAGCCCCCGGCAGTCCTCCCGGCAGAGAGGCTTTATGGGAATCTCCATCAGGACCTGCTCTTCAATCTCCCTGGTGAAATCGATACAATCACCGTCATAGGGAGCGGAAACGAGGTCTTCCTCGGTGAGGGCAACCTCTTCTTCCAAGGCAATCTCCGTTGCCTTAGAATAAAAAACCGTAAACTCGGAAACCACGTCTGATTCAAATTCCGTGAGACACCGGGAACAGGTAAAACGCGCCCGCGTCCCTACCCGCCCGTGAACCCTGATATGGTCAAACTCCTTCTCGGCCGCCATATCCAGCTGTAACGGCTCAAGAAAAACACATTCACCGCCCTCCTGTACCTCGACAAGTGCCGGATATCCGGAAACGGGTTCCTTTGCCGAAAGAACGAGCGGTTTTTCTGAAAGCCCTTCAACCCTTATTTTCATGGAGTTTTACCGATATCCGCATGGAAAGTTTTGAAGTATAAAGATACGCTTCTTGATTTGTCAAGGAAATAAAAATTCGGTTAAACAGGTCAACGTGGGGCTTGTCCTTCCGGGGCGAGCGCTATAGTATTATCTACCTTCAAACAACAAAAGCGAAAAATACAGGAGTAACCCCGTGAAGCCGTTCGTTCCATTCAACATTATCCTCGTGGAACCGGAGATTCCACCCAACACAGGGAATATCGCCCGCTTATGCGGGGCAACCTGTTCGACTCTTCACCTTGTCGGGAAACTCGGATTCTCAACCGATGACAGAGCATTGAAAAGGGCCGGGCTCGATTATTGGAAAGAGGTGGACATCCGGTATTGGAACAGTCTCGGAGAAATTCAGGAAGCCTACCCCCATGGCCGATTCTTCTACACCAGCAAAAAAGGAAAGAAAACATTCGTTGAAGCGACGTACCGGGAGGGCGACTTTCTCGTCTTCGGCAAGGAAACAGCGGGTCTGCCGGAGGCCCTTCTCGCCGCCAACCCCGACTCCACCATTCGCATCCCCATCTTCGGCAGAGTGAGGAGCCTCAATCTCTCTACAGCCGCAGGCATCGTCCTCTATGAAGCCTTGCGTCAGACGGGAAGATTGTCTGATGCTTAACAGCCACAGCACCTCACGAATGTTTTCTATTTAACGGATACTTTCAGACCCAGTTCTCTCACCTGCTTGAAGTCAACGACTGACGGGGCCTCGGACATCAGGCACGCCCCTTTCTGTGTCTTGGGGAATGCAATAACGTCACGGATCGATTCGCTGCCGGTCAGGAGCATTATCAGACGATCCAACCCGAACGCAATGCCGCCGTGCGGTGGCGTGCCGTATTCAAGGGCATCAAGCAGAAAACCGAATTTGACCCGGGCATCCTCATCACTGATTCCGAGCATGCGGAACATGAGGGACTGGATCTTTTCCTGGTGTATCCGGATACTCCCGCCGCCTATCTCGTTGCCGTTCAGCACGAGGTCGTAGGCTTTCGCCCGACATCGCCCCGGATCCGACTCGAGATATTCCACATCCTCATCCATGGGAGCGGTAAACGGATGATGCACCGCCACCCATCTTTTTTCTTCCTCATCCCATTCCAGCAGGGGGAAATCTGTTATCCAGACAAAACGATAGGTTTCACTGTCGACAAGCTTGAGAATCTGGGCCAGACGGTTTCTCAGGCGGCCAAGAGAGTCGTTGACGACTTTCGGCTTATCTGCGACAAACAGGAGCAGGTCACCTTCTTCAGCCGCAAAAGCGGAGTCCATGGCCGAAGTTTCATCCGCGGTAAAGAATTTTGCGATGGGTGACTGCCAACCCTCGGCTGTCATCTTCACGTACGCCAATCCCTTGGCGCCGTAAATCTTGACAAACTCCGTAAGCTCGTCAATTTCCTTGCGGGACATGCAGGCACAGCCCTTTGCATTGATGCCCTTCACAATCCCGCCCGATGCGACCACGTCGGCGAACACCTTGAAACCGCTCTTGGCGACAATCTGAGAAAGTTCAACAAGTTCCAGACCAAAGCGGATATCGGGGTTATCAACCCCAAAACGTCGTATCGCCTCGGCATACGTCATGCGCGGCATGGGGAGTTCCACCCGGGCTTCCGAAACCTCCGCGAAAATCTTCGCAATCAGGCCTTCCATGACCGAAACGACATCTTCTCTGTCAACAAAGGACATTTCACAGTCTATCTGGGTGAATTCGGGCTGGCGATCCGCCCGAAGGTCTTCATCCCTGAAACAGCGAACTATCTGATAATAGCGGTCAAACCCCGAAACCATCAAGATCTGCTTGAAGAGTTGCGGCGACTGCGGCAGCGCATAGAAATGTCCCTGGTTTATCCGGGACGGAACCAGGAAGTCACGTGCTCCCTCTGGTGTCGATTTTGTAAGATACGGGGTCTCAACCTCAACGAAACCGTTCCCGGAAAGATACGTGCGGGTAATCTCGCCCACTTTGGAACGGAGGAGCAGATTTCGCTGCAGCGCAGGCCGTCGAAGGTCAAGGTAGCGATGCTTGAGCCTGATATTTTCGGCCACGTCAACATGCTCATCCAGTGTAAAGGGAAGCGCTTTTGCGCGGTTCAAAATCTTGCACTCGGACACCAGCACTTCCACCTCTCCCGTCTTCATGGAAGGGTTCACCGTACCCTCGGGACGCGCGACAATCTGTCCCCTGATCGCAAGGACAAACTCATTCCTTACATTTTCCGCCTTTCCGTGGGCATCCGGGCTTCTGTCCGGATCAAATACAATCTGGGCAATCCCTTCCCTGTCACGCAAGTCTATGAAAATCAGGCCGCCGTGATCACGGCGCCGCAGTGTCCATCCCATCAATACAACTTCTTTACCTATGTCATCAGCGGACAGCGTTCCGCAATAGCAGCTCCTCTTCCAGTCCCCAAGAAAATCGATCACAAAAAACCTCCGAACCTGAAAAATGCGAAAACTTGCTGAGTATACTGAAATTGACGTGCTGCATCAAGGAATAAAGACTGAAGTACGGGCAGAATTTCCGAGCGCGCATCTTCACTTCCCAGCCCGATGTGCGCAAACCTTCATTACACGAGGTCTAATCTATGCACAACTCGCACGTGAATGCATTGGCGAACAGTCTTCAAGAAACAGCCTATACTTGCTCGCCAAGAGAGGGGGGGACAAGGAAGGAAAACATTTCGAGGGCGTCCGTGTTTCCATCGAGAAGGTAGCTCTTCTCCAACGCCTTGATTACGGACGCATGGATTTCGCTGAGTTCGGTCCGTGCATCAGCGATGAACTTGTTGTGGGGCTCCTCAGGAAGAAAAACCCCCCGATACAGATCCTGGGCGGCCTCAAGGAGCTTGCGGGCCGATTTCGTATCACCCCTCACCAGACGCTTGATTCCCTGGGTAGCATTATTCCGGAATTCACTTGCATCCAAGCCGATGGAGAGGTAATTCAGCCTGATTGCCTCACCCTGGGTGAGGACAGGCGTTATGCATCCGGAGCCGGTGATTGATTTTCGCAGGCGGCTCAAGGTGGTCTTGAAGTTTTTTTCTCCTGACCCCGTAGAACATTCGGGCCAAAGCGCCTCAATAACCTTTTGACGATGGACCCACTGGTCATAGGTAACGAGAAGGCAGCAAAACAAAAGCCGCGCCTTCCGACTTTCCCAGTCGATGCTTACCGGAACCTCATTGCGGTAGACGGTGAGCCCACCAAAGGTGCAGACCTTGATACGATTTTCGCTGGTAGCCGTCATGTTCGAGCTCGCTGTTTTTTTCAGGTTTGACCGCATGGCAAGGAATTCTTTCCCGGAACGGATGCTCGTTCCGCGGTAAAATCACCTGAAGATTGTCGAAGGGCATCTATATCAGGATTCCGAGCTGTTCGAGAAATATAAAAGCGAGCCTTTTATATACCAGAAGGACCGGCAAGTCAAAGGAGTTTTTGAGATATTGTTAATTTTTCAGCGTCACATGCACTGCACATTAATAAAAGGATGCGCACTTTTAGCCATTATCACGCCGCGGATGAGCGTAATCGGCAAGACTATCGGCATTTTCGACGTGAAGAGAAGAGTTCATCCCCCTTCCCATTGCGAGCATCTCTTTCGACAGACGCGCAAACTCTTCAAGGGAAAGCGTTTCACCTCTCCGCCTGGCATCGATGCAGGCACAATCAAATACATGTCGCAGGGCAGCCTCATCAGGGAAATATTCCATAGATTTTAAACAGTTAAACAACGTCTTGCGCCTCTGAGAAAAAGACGCCTTCACGACCCGCCGAAAAAAAGCCTCGTCACCGACGTCAATGCGGGGGTGCGGGAGAATCCTGAATCGAAGGACCACGGAATCGACCTTCGGTATCGGACGGAAAGACGAGGGCTTCACCGGCATCACCTTCTCAACATCGAAGTAAAGGCGGCTCAACACCGTAAGCACGCCGTAATCCTTGCAGGACGGGGGGGCCAGCAATCTGTCGCCCACCTCTTTCTGCAGCATCAGCAGCAGTTCGGAAAACAGGGATCGTTCATCAATAAATCTGAAAAGTATCTGGGAGGAGATATTGTAGGGAAGATTCGCGACAACCTTCCACTTGTCCTTCCCGGAAAGCGGCAGATCCTTGTGAAAATCGACGCGAAGTATATCACCGTGGATTATCTCCAGCGTTTCATGGTGGCCGAGTTCTCTCCGCAGCAACGCCACAAGCTCCCTATCCCATTCCACCGCAACGACACGCGCCGCGCTATCCACCAGACGGGACGTCAGTGCGCCTCTGCCGGGTCCTATCTCGAGAATCATGTCCTCAGGCCGGATATCGGCGGCCTTGACAATATTGGCGATGATATTCCCGTCCACAAGGAAATTCTGTCCCAACGATTTTTTTGCACGGATATTCGCCATGGAATCAGCACCCTGTCCGTTCGCGCCGTGAGTCCAGTGACCAGGACACCTTGGCATCGAGATCGTATCCGCTTATGATGCCGTTTCCCAGGTAATAATCGGCGGGCACGGCAATCATCGCCCCGTTATCGGTACAGAGTATCGGGGAAGGGAAAGCGAGTTCGATCCCGGCTTCCTGTGCCATTTCACTCATGGCCGAACGGAGCCCGCTATTGCAGGCAACGCCTCCGGCCACCACCAGCCGCGTGACGCCCGTATCAAAGAGCGCCCTCCTGGTCTTTTCAACCAGCACGTCGCAGACCGCGGCTTGAAATGACGCGCACAAGTCGTTGAGCGGCTTTCCTTCGGAGGAAGACGGATTACTTCCCACATGCTGCAGAACCGCTGTCTTGAGTCCGCTGAAGCTGAAATTGCAGCTCCCGTCGCGAAGGAGGGGGCGAGGCAATTTGATCCTCTTCGAATCTCCTTCGGAAGCCAGCCTGTCAATAACGGCGCCTCCGGGATAGGGAAGACCGAGGATCTTCGCAACCTTGTCGAATGCCTCTCCGGCAGCGTCATCTCGCGTCTGTCCAAGGGTGCTGTACATTCCGACTCCGTCGACACGGTAGAGGTGGGTATGCCCGCCCGAGACCACCAGGGCGACAAAAGGGAATTCCACCGGATTTTCCAGAAAGACGGCAAACAGGTGCCCCTCGATGTGATGGATGCCCACGAGGGGAAGGCGCCGCGCGTAGGCAATGGCCTTTGCCGCGGAGATTCCCACCAGGAGAGAACCCGCGAGCCCGGGACCCTGGGTGACGGCGACACCCTCCACCTGGTCCAGGGACACGGAGGCTCGTTTCAGTGCCTCCTCGATCACCGGCGTGATAACTTCGAGGTGCTTCCGCGAGGCAATCTCCGGCACAACGCCGCCGTACGCCGCATGAACGGCTTCCTGCGTGGAAATGACATTAGACAGGACCGTTCTTCCGTCCCGTACAACCGCGGCCGATGTCTCGTCGCAGGATGATTCTATGGCAAGCAGCAACATATCGTAACGGGCCGACGCATACACGGAATGCTCCGGCCTTTCTCCTTCCTGAATCAGTGATGTCTGAATGCCGAGGCGAGCGGGATGCCGGGGTTTGAACGTCGCCGGTGCTGTTTCAGTCCGGCTGCGCCGGGTGAACTTCGTCGGCCCGGTTCACCCCACGCAAATGCAAGAAACCGAGGCGTTCCGCGAAGGCAAAGGCGTGAAGGCGTCACGGATTCAGGTCCTTGGTAATCAGCAAGATGTCTACAGAAGGTTTGCGGCAAGCTCCGCCAGTGCGGAACGTTCCCCCTTCATCATGGTGATGTGGGCTGCTATATCCTGCCCCTTGAAACGCTCCACCAGGTATGTCAGTCCGTTGCTGGAGGAATCCACATAGGGATTGTCAATCTGGTACGGGTCGCCGGTGAGAATCACCTTGGTCCCCTCCCCTGCCCGGGTAACGATGGTTTTTATCTCGTGGGGGGTCAAGTTCTGCGCTTCATCCACTATAAGGTACTGGTTGGGGATCGACCTGCCGCGGATATAGGTCAGGGGCTCTATCTCGAGAATTCCCATGGCCATCAGTTCGCGGTACCCCCTGCTGTGGCGCTTTTCCGCCTCGTGCCCGCTCAGGAGAAGCTCCACATTGTCGAAAATGGGCTGCATCCAGGGCGCCAGCTTTTCTTCGATGTCGCCCGGCAGAAAACCGAGATCCTTTCCCATGGGAAAAACCGGCCGGGACACCAGAAGACGGTTGTAGACGCTCTCCTCGGCGGTCTTGTGAAGTCCGGCGGCAATGGCGAGCAGGGTTTTGCCGGTGCCCGCCTTGCCCACAAGGGTCACGATCTTGATGGAATCATCCAGCAGGGCGTCAATAGCGCAGGTCTGTTCGCGGTTTCTCGGGTGGATGCTCCAGATCCCCTCTTTTCCGATCTTGACGAGCGGCACGACCCTGCGCTGTCCGGACACGTATTTTCCAAGGGCGGAATGGGACGGGTTGCCCTGATCTTTCATGACAACGAACTGGTTCGGCAGAAGGTCCTGCTCGACTTCCACCCATCCCTGACCGTAAAAGCGGTCGACTGTTTCCGGCGATACATCCAGTTGCGTATACCCGGAATAGAGTTCCGTGATATCCACTTTATCCGACTCGTAATCCTCGGCGGCAAGACCGATGGCGTCCGCCTTGATACGCAGATTGGTATCCTTGGTTACGAGAATGACCGGGATTCTGCCGCTTTTGTTTTTGGCATCAACGGCAACGGCGAGAATCCGGTTGTCCCCCCGCTGTTCGCTCAAACCGGCGGGGATATGGCGCAGTATATCCTCATTGAGCAGAGCCACCTGCAGTTTCCCCTCGCTCTCCAGGGAAATACCCGACGACAGGGAGCCCTTTTTTCTCAGGTCATCGAGGATACGGGAGATCTGGCGCGCATTGCGACCCGTTTCGTTCATGTCTTTTTTGAAACGATCAATCTCTTCGATAACGGTAATAGGAATGAGGATGGTATTCTCCTGGAACCTGAATATCGCGAACGGGTCATGGAGAAGCACATTGGTATCCAGCACGAAGGTTTTCATGGATTCCTTTCCCGGGAAAAACGGCCTCGGTCAATGTGTGGAATTGAGTGGGCCGGATTGGTCCCGGCGAACGCAAATGTCTGAAATTCGTACCACACTTCGATGCGGTTTGTAAATTGGTATTCACCCTTCCGAAAACAGGACTCCCTCCGCTTGTTCTCCACGGCAGAGTGTCCGCCCATGATATTTCAACAGGTTATGGCGTCTGCGTTAAAACCCTTGACACCCCATATATCTTGTGGTTTATTGCATTGCGCTGCACTAAATATAGTAATTTATCACATGTGATAACCTAGTGAAATTGAAGGAGGATCGAGTCGTCATGGGAAAAGCGAAGGTTGCAGGTCATTCTCTCACATTGTCCAAGAACGCCGTTACCGTCCTGGAGAAGCGTTACCTGAAACGCGACAAGGACGGCAAGGTGCTGGAAAAACCCGAAGACATGTTCCGCCGGGTCGCTTCAGCCATTGCCGCTGCTGAGAGGGAATTCGACCCGGCCTTCGATGCCGCTGAACTAACCGATAAGTTCTATGAAATGATGGTCGGTTTCGAATTCCTTCCCAACTCCCCCACTCTGATGAATGCAGGCCGTGAACTGGGGCAACTCTCGGCCTGCTTCGTGCTCCCAGTCGGAGACTCCATTGAAGACATCTTCGACGCGGTCAAGTTCACCGCTCTCATCCACAAATCGGGCGGAGGGACCGGTTTCTCCTTTTCCAGGCTTCGTCCCGCCCATGACGTTGTCATGTCCACAACCGGTATCTCCAGCGGTCCCATTTCCTTCATGCGGGTGTTCGACATAGCCACGGAAACCATCAAGCAGGGTGGAACGCGGCGCGGTGCGAACATGGGTATCCTGCGTGTGGACCACCCGGACATCATGGACTTCATCATGTGCAAGGCCGACCAGAAGCAGCTCAACAACTTCAACATCTCGGTCGGCCTCACCGAGGCATTCATGAAGGCCGTTGAAAAGGACGAAGAGTATGACCTGAAAAATCCGCGCAGCGGAGAGGTCGTCGGAACCCTCAACGCCGCCAAGGTATTCCATCGCATCGTCAAACAGGCATGGAGCAACGGCGAACCGGGCATCGTGTTTCTGGATCGGCTGAACCGGGACAATCCGACACCGAAGGTCGGAGAGATTGAATCGACCAACCCCTGCGGAGAGCAGCCGCTGCTTCCCTACGAATCCTGCAACCTGGGCTCAGTCAACCTGGGCAAGATGGTCAAGGACAGTGAAATCGACTGGAATCGGCTCAAGGAAGTGGTCCGTCTCGCGGTTCGCTTCCTTGACAATGTCATCGAGGTAAACAACTACCCTCTGCCCCAGATTGACGAGATGACCCGCGCCAACAGGAAGATAGGCCTCGGGGTAATGGGCTGGGCCGATATGCTCATCCTTCTCGGCATTCCCTACAACTCACCGGAAGCCGTGTCTCTCGGCGAAAAAGTCATGAAATTCATCAGTGATGAAGGGCATGCCGCATCCCGTGACCTGGCGGTCGAGCGGGGTCCGTTCCCCAATTTCGAGGGATCCGTCTACGACAAACCGGGCGCCGCGCCCATTCGGAACGCAACCGTTACCACCATCGCGCCGACCGGGACAATCTCCATCATCGCCAACGCCTCTTCCGGCGTTGAGCCGCTGTTCGCGGTATCCTTTGTGCGCCAGGTCCTGGACAACAACAAATTGCTTGATGTAAACCCGCAGTTCGAAAAGGTTGCCCGGGAACAGGGCTTTTTCTCCGATGAACTGATGCAGCGCATCGCCGAGCACGGCACGGTCCACGACATGGCTGAAGTCCCCGAAGCGGTGCGCAAGGTTTTCGTGACGGCCCATGACATTACCCCCGAGGTCCACATAGAGATGCAGGCGGGGTTCCAGCGCCATACCGACAACGCGGTGAGCAAGACCGTAAACTTCCCCAACAGCGCCACCGTAGAGGACGTGGAAAAGGTGTTTCTGCTGGCGTACCGGCTGGACTGCAAGGGCGTCACAATCTACCGCGACGGATCCAGGGACATGCAGGTTCTTTCCACGGGCAAGAAAGAGGCGGAACCCGTCGCCGCTCTGGACGACAAAAAGGTCATAAAGCTCGTCAAGCGCGAGCGACCCAAGGCGCTGAAGGGATGGACATACCAGATGCAGACCGGGTGCGGTCCCCTCTATGTGACGGTCAATGAGGACAAGGCCGGCCTGTTCGAGCTCTTCACCACCATGGGAAAGGCCGGCGGGTGCGCGGCGTCCCAGTGCGAGGCCATCGGCCGCATGGTCTCCCTTGCATGGCGGAGCGGGGTCCAGGCCCGCCAGGTCATCAAGCAGCTCCTCGGCATATCCTGTCATGCGCAATCCGGTTTTGGCGACAACAAGATCCTCTCCTGCGCCGATGCCGTGGCCAAAGCGATCCAGATGCACATGAAACTGAGCGGCACGGAGATTGATATCGAGGAGAAGCCGTTCGAGAGAGGCGCCTGTCCCGATTGCGGCGGGGTGGTTGAGCACGAAGGTGGTTGCATGGTCTGCCGCGTCTGCGGATACAGCGAATGCGCCTGACACCTCTCCATTGCCGTACTGAAAGGCCCGCCGACTGGCGGGCCTTTTTGCTATCCGCGAAAAACCTCTCCTGCCGTCGACATCGTTTACCAAAAGTCGGTTTTATTTCTCAACAACCGGCAGCTGTCATCTCCTTCCTGTTGACTCGTCACCAAGAGAAGATATCCTGTTCATCACAAGGTATATCCAGGACTCAGGATTCTGCCGTTCAGGAGGGAGATCATGGCACCTGCCGACGACGTGCACATAACGGAGGGGATGCAGCGCTATATCGACCGGAACAACGACTACCTGGCCGATAGGGAGAGATATATCCGCGAGGTGGTAAAAAAGTGGAAGTTCGATACCATCGCGGTGCACGGTCTGTATACGGTCAAGGATGCCATAGAGGACTACCAGGGGGCAATCATCGAGCCTATCTTCATGAGTACGGCCCAGGCCTATCGCGACTCGGACGAGATGGCCGCCGCCCTTGCCTACAGGATCCCCACCTGGTGCTACTCGCGCATTGCCAATCCGTCAACGTACTACTACGAATGGACACTCGCCCTGCTGGAAGGATACGGGTACGACGGCGAGACCTCATGCTGCTCAACCTCCTCGGGGATGGCGGCCATCATGACGGCCGTGCATCCGTTCCTGAAAATACAGGAAGATGTCAACGAGAGGAGGAACTTCGTCGCCACGGTCCAGTGTTACGGCGGGACATACCAGCAGTTTTCGGTCCGTCTGATGCAGGAGCAGAACATCGAGTGCCGCTGGGTACTGGACGCCACCAACCTGGATGAATGGGCATCCAAGATTGACTCGCATACCCGTTTTCTCTACGGAGAACTCCCCAGCAACCCCCAACTCGGCTTCTTCGATATCAAGGCCGTCGCCGACCTTGCCCACAGCCACAACCTGCCGTTGATAATCGACTCTACCATTGCCACACCGGCGCTGCTGCGGCCCATCTGTCACGGCGCGGATATCGTGGTACAATCCGCCACCAAGAGCCTTACCAGCAGCGGCTTCGGTGTCTGCGGAGCCGTCATCGCCAGAAAAAATCTCGTCACGAACATCAACGATGATCGGTTGAAGAACGATTTCTCGCTGCACATCAAGTATCTTCAGAACCGGGACTTCGGTCCCAACCTTCACCCCATGCAGGCGGTGATGACCCTGAACGACATGCGGACCCTGCGCTCCAAGATGGATCTGCTGAGCCGCAATGCAATGAAAGTAGCCAGGTTCCTGGAAGAACATCCGCGGGTGGAAAGCGTCCAGTATCTGGGTCTGCCCAATCACCCTCTGCACGAACTTGCAAGCAGGTACATGTGGCTTGTGGATGCGGAATACGACGAGCAGTACGGCAAACCGGTCAACCGCTACGGCCACCTGCTGTCGTTCTGCGTCAAGGGGGGAGCTGAAAATGCCCGGCGGTTCTTCGATGGTCTGAAAAGAATCTGGCGCGCAACGGACCTGGGGCGCATCAAGAGCGTCGCCACCATCCCGGCAATCTCAACCCATCAGCAGCAGGGGGATGAGGCGCGCTCGCTGGCCGGAATCCCGCCGAACATGGTTCGCCTGTGCGTGGGAGCCGAGCATCCATTAGATACCATTGCCGACCTGGACCAGGCGCTTTACCTGGCCGGTTGACCCTTCTTCAGCGCTTCAACCGGAGCGCGGCCCCGTACACCATGCTGCGCGGCGTTCCGGTCTCCAGAGCCACCCTTTTCACGGCATCCTTGACGGAAAGGCCATCACTGGCGATATATCGTTCCAGCATTTCCTCAATGTCACGGTCATCTACCGTATCCGCGACACTATCGAGAGGCGCAAGAATCACGACAATCTCACCCTTTACCTGTCGTTCCTTCAAGCTTTCCATGACATGTAACAGTGGTCCGCGTATGAACTCTTCATACACCTTGGTGACCTCACGCGCCAGGACCACCTCCCTGTCACCCATGATTTCCAGGATATCACTCAGAGAGGCAACAAGACGCGTCGGCGACTCGTAGAAGATAAGGACACGACTCTCGTCCTTCAATCTACCGAGCTTTTCACGTCTCTTGCCAGCGCGGTTCGGAAGAAACCCCTCGAAGGCAAAGGAGTCGGTCGGCAGACCGGACGCAGACAATGCGGAAACAGCGGCGCACGGGCCGGGAATCGGAACAACGGCAATTCCCTCACGAACGGCATCCCGGACCAATTGATAGCCGGGGTCCGAAATGCACGGGGTGCCCGCATCGGAGATGAGAGCCACGGACATCCCGTTTCGCAGTTTGTCGAGGATGAAGGCTCCTTTGATGTTCTTGTTATGGTCGAAATAGGAGGTAAGCGGCTTGGAGATTCCGAAGTGACTGAGGAGCTTGCGTGAGTGGCGGGTATCCTCGGCGGCTATCAGGTCGACGTCTTTGAGAATTCGCAGAGCCCGAAGAGTGATATCTTCGAGGTTTCCGATGGGAGTGGCAATTATGTAAAGGGTTCCGATGCTCACGAATGAAGTGTAGATCCGTTAATATGCCAGATCGAAGGCATTTTTGATGTGGTCCACCGTGGGAGAAGTGTCAAGGAGAAATATACTGACGACATCAAATCGTGCATTCTCCTCCATAAGCCTGTTTTTCGACAGATAGGCAAGGGCCGCCTTGGATATCTGACGCTGCTTGAACGGCGTCACAGCCAGTTGGGGTAGACCATAGGAAGCGGTACGGCGGGTCTTTACCTCGACGAACACAAGGGTCTTGCCGTCCCTGGCGATGATGTCCACCTCTCCGCACCTGCAGCGGAAGTTCGTTTCGATGATCCTGTATTTCTGTCTTTTCAGATACGCAACCGCTATTTCTTCTCCCCGTGCGCCAAGGGTCTTCCTGTCGCCGGAACAGTCTTTCTTCATTGCCCCACCCCGACGAATTCCTTGACGCCCCGAAAGGTTGTACGATGAATTGCGCACGGACCCAAGTCGGCAATGGCACTCAGGTGGGCGCGGGAACCGTATCCCTTGTGGATCGCGAACCCGTACCCGGGATACTCGTCATCAAAGCATGTCATCATCCTGTCCCGTGTCACCTTGGCCACAATTGAAGCAGCGGCAATGGAAACGCTGGCGGTGTCTCCCTTTTTGATTGTCCTGCACGGGATGGGAGTCGGAGGGACCGAGATACCGTCTACGAGGAGGAAGTCGGGAGCGGGAGACAACTCCCGGATCGCCCCCGCCATTGCCTGGAGTGTTGCCTGGAGAACGTTTATTTGATCGACCATCACGTGATCCGCTACGCCGATTCCCACGGCCAGCGCCTCCACCATAATCCTGTCAAACAGGACATCACGCTTTTCCGGCGTCAGCTTCTTCGAGTCGTCTATACCGGCAAAATCACCGTGAGGGGACAGTATCACCGCAGCGGCCACGACAGGCCCCGCAAGGGCGCCTCGACCAGCCTCGTCGACTCCCGCGATGGCGCTGAAACCCTGACGGGCGGCCAGTTTCTCGAATGCAAGCAAATCCCGCGGCAGCTCACCGAACAGAGATCCCGACATCAACCCTCCGGAAAGTGAAGAAACGGAAAGAGTTCCTTTCCCTCAAAAAACAAAGGCCCCGGTCTCCCGGGGCCGTTTCGGCCGTTTACTGTGCAACGTATTTCTTTTCACGAATCCTTGCAGCCTTGCCTCGGAGTTTCCTCAGGTAGTAAAGCTTCGCACGGCGGACCTGGCCGCGGGTGATGACTTCAATTGCCTCAAGAGAGGGCGAGTGAAGAGGGAAGCAGCGCTCAACGCCGATACCGTTGGAAATCTTCCTCACGGTAAATGACTCCCTGATTCCGCCGTTCTGGCGTTTTATGACCACACCCTGAAATGCCTGGACCCTTGTTTTGTCGCCTTCCACGATTTTGACCTGAACCTTTACCGTGTCTCCCGGCTTGAACGAGGGTATGTTCTTTTTCATCTGCTCGAATTCGATACGATCAATAGTGTTCATTTCGTTTCCTCCCGTATGGTATCAATGAGTTTATTCTTCGTTTGTTCTGCTTTCAACCCTTCCGTATTCCTATCGCCACTCTCCTAGAAGCCGGTCAACGATAATGGATGCGGCGGAACGGACGGAAAGATGATTATATTCCAGCTTGCCTGCTATGGGCGCCAGCACGTAGTCGGCGCTTGAAAGGATCTGTTCGGTAAGCCCCCACCCCGTTCCCATCAGGAGGAGATAGTTCATTCCCGAGATCCTCATCATCTCCGACATTTCGTGATACGTAACCGAGTTCGGTGTTCCTTTCGCACCGGTCGCTACAGTCTTCACCGGAGCGGAAGAATTCAGAGCCATATCGTTAACCGCATCATCTATCGTACTGACGACGCTCAACAGGTCAAGTGCCTCTTTTCTTTTCGGGTTATAGGTTGCGCCCCACCCTTCGCGCCAATGACGGATAATCTGTCGTGAAATCTCCTGCTGCTCGGGAAGAGGCGTCACCACGTAGTAACGCACCAGATCGTAGGTCTTTGCGAGCCGAGCTATGTCGTGCAGGTCAAGATTGGTTACGGCTGTGGCGACTACACGACGGTTCTTATCAAAAACCGGATAATGGACCAGCGCAATTCCAACTGTTGCGCCCTCCCGTTTTTCAGTCGACATTTCCCCCACAGTCCCGCAGTTCCTTCACATATGATGAATCCTCAGTGTTCAGGCCGGCTGCATCAAGCAACTCAGGCCTCACGAGGAATGTCCTTCTCAGCGACTCACGACGACGCCAACGGGCAATTTCCCGATGATTTCCCGACAGGAGAACCGGAGGAACGGACAATCCCCTGAATTCCGGCGGTCGGGTATACTGGGGATACTCCAGGAGCCCGTTGGAAAATGAATCCTCTTCCGCCGACTCATCGCTTCCGAGAACGCCGGGAATCAATCTCACCACGGCGTCCACAAGAACCATGGAGGCGAATTCACCTCCCGTCAGGACAAAATCGCCGATGGATATTTCTCTGTCCACGAACAGGTCCCGGACCCGTTCGTCAACTCCCTCATAGCGACCGCAGATGATTATCAGACCGTCTTCCTCGGCAAGCTCCCGTGCCATGGCCTGATTGAGCGTCTCCCCCCGGGGAGTCGTCAGAATGACCTTCGATGCGGGGCGGTCTTTCTTGACGTTCTCGATACAGGCAGCCAACGGCTCGACCTTCATCACCATTCCGACTCCGCCTCCGTACGGGTAATCATCGGTGACCCGGTGTTTGTCAGAGGCAAAATCACGAATATTATGGACACGGACGTCCAGAAGTCCTTTGTCCGCGGCATGCCTCAGGATGCTCTCGGAGAAAGGTCCCTGGAACATCCCGGGAAAAAGGGTCAACAGATCGACTTTCATAGATCCAGCAACCCTTCCGGAGGGCGAACCGTAATGGTACGCGCATTCAGATTAATCTCTACAACGACATCAATGACGGCGGGAATAAGGTATTCCTTTTCACCATCCTTCACTACATACACATCATGTGCGCCTGTCACGAAAATATCGGCAAGTTCTCCAATACATCCGCCCTGTTCGTCGACAACTGAAAGTCCCAGCAGATCCTGCCAGTAGTATTCTCCCTCAGGCAGGTCAGGCAGTTGGTCGCGACAAACGTACACCTCGCAACCAACGAGAGGAAGCGCGGCATTTATGTCGTCAATCCCCGCTATGGAAGCAAGAGCCTTTCTTTTATGTTCCACGGCCCTGCTGATCCTGAACGACGAATACCGTCCATCATGCATCCGTACCCAAAGGGTACGCAGGGAAAGAATACTCTCGGCATCTCCGGAATATGGAACAACGCGGATCTGTCCTTTGATGCCGTGTGTTCCCGTAATCTTTCCAATCAAGATCAGATTTTTCCCGTCCTGCATCTATTCTACTATCTTAAGAATCGCCTTCTTGTTGCTCTTCGTGGAAACCGCATTGAGAAGGGTCCTGATAGCTTTTGCCGTCCTTCCCTCCTTGCCAATGATTCGCCCCATGTCTTCCTTTGCTACCGTGAGTTTGATAACTGTGGTGTCATTTTCCATTTCTTCGGCAATGTTCACCATACTGGGGTCGTCGACAAGAGCTTTGGCGATGATTTCAACGAGTTGTCTCATGATGGCATCCTCTGTGCGTGTAGAATATCCGGCGGACCGGAAAAACTGGACATCATGCTGCCTTGTTGGTGAACTTCTCCCAAATACCTGATTTTTTCAGCATCTGCTTGACGGTGTCGGTTGCCTGAGCACCCTTTGACAGCCATTCCAGGGTCTTGCTTTCTTCAAACTTTACCGCCGCGGGATCCTGGTTGGGGTCATAGGAACCAACCCTTTCGATGAACCTTCCATCCCTCTTGTAGCGCTCATCCGCCACGACAATCTGGTAGTACGGTTTCTTTTTGGCTCCGGCCCGTGCAAGTCGTATCTTTACTGCCATTGATTTCCTCCTGTTTTGCTTCTCGATGTATTGTTCCGAGATTGATAACTCTTGAAAAAACTCAGAAGGGAGGCATCCCTTTTCGTAACGCCCCCATCCCTTTCATCAGCCCCTTAGGGCCTATCTTCTGAAGGTGTCGGACAATCTTCAATGCCTCGGTGAACCGTTTCAGCAACTGATTCACTTCCTGGACCGAAGTACCGCTCCCTTTCGAGATCCTCAAACGGCGGCTCCCGTTGATGATCCCCGGATTCGCCCGTTCCTCACGCGTCATGGAATCGATGATCGCCTCGATACGCTTCAACTCCTTCTCGCTGGGTTGCGCGCCTTCCATCTGCTTCATCATCTTTCCCATGCCGGGAATAAGACCCATGATCGACTCCAGGGAACCCATCTTTTTCATCTGCTGCAACTGATTCCTGAAGTCCTCCAGGTCATACTGGTTCTTTTTCAGCTTGTGCTGAAGCTTCTGCGCTTCCTTGATATCGATGGTCGACTGGGCCTTCTCGATGAGCGTGAGTACGTCACCCATGCCCAGAATGCGCGACACCAGGCGATCCGCATGGAACACGTCCAGGGCGTCGAGCTTTTCGCCGAGGCCGACAAATTTGATGGGTTTTCCGGTAACCGCCTTGATGGAAAGGGCAGCCCCCCCCTTGGCGTCACCGTCCAGCTTCGTCAGAACAAAGCCGGTGAGGCCGAGCCGTTCGTCGAAACCGGTCGCCACATTAACAGCCTCCTGGCCGGTCATTGCATCGGCAACCAGGAGAATTTCCCTCGGTTCGGCCACCGCTTTGATGCGTACCAGTTCCTCCATCAACGCTTCGTCGATCTGGAGCCGCCCAGCCGTATCAAAAATGACCGTATCGTAACCGGAAGTCCGGGCATAGAGCAGCGCCTCACCACAGATATCCACCGGGTCCTGATCCGCCCGCGAATCAAAAACCTCCAACGACAGCTGCGTGCCGAGGGTTTTCAGCTGCTGAATGGCTGCCGGACGATAGACGTCAGCGGGTACAAGCAACGGTCTTCTACGTTGATTTTTCAGGAACTTTGCAAGCTTTCCGCACGTGGTGGTCTTGCCCGAGCCCTGGAGACCGACCAGCATGATTGCAACCGGCGGTTTTGCCGCAAGGTCAAGGGAGTTGTCCTCTCCGCCGCCCATGAGGGAAACCAGCTCGTCGTGAACGATCTTGATGACCTGCTGACCGGGGGCGAGGCTTTGGAGAACCTGCGAACCGATCGCCCGCGTTCTTACCTTTTCAATAAAATCCTTAACGACCTTGAAGTTGACGTCGGCTTCAAGAAGCACAAGTCGGACTTCACGCAGGGCGTCCTTGATATTCTCTTCGGTCATTACACCGTGACCGCGAAGCTTCTTGAATATCAGATCCAGTTTATCGGAAAGGCTTTCAAACATTGTCTACCATGTACCCTGAATATCCCCGGAAAATCGGGTATCCCCGGAAAAAACGCGCAAAACCGCCCGTAAAGCGGTTTATACTAGATGACCGTTTCACTTTTTGTCAAGAAAATTATTTATCTATATATCATGTGCACCATTCCGGTAAGGAAACACTATGGATCACTACCCATGGAACACGTCCTTTTCCAGCGTGGCTCAAGGGAGGAAATATCCTTTTTTCTCACATATCCATGCTGAAAGCAACCGCCTCCCGGACATCCTCGATGAAGACTATCCGGAGGTCGGCCTTTACCGTGGCGGGGATATCTTCCACATCCACCCTGTTGCGTGCAGGAACAACCACCATCCTGACACCTGCCCGGTGAGCCGCCAGGATTTTTTCCTTCAGGCCGCCAATGGGCAGGACTCGCCCGGAAAGACTGATTTCTCCGGTCATGGCAACGTCACGCCGCGCCAGCCGCCCCGTGAGCAGGGAAACTATGGCGGAGACCATGGTGATCCCCGCGGATGGACCATCTTTGGGAATAGATCCGGCAGGGACATGGATGTGAATGTCCATGTTCCGGAAAGCCTGTTCCGGGACACCCCATTCCGTGCAGTTGGCACGAACGAAGGAAAGCGCGGCCCGGGCCGATTCGCGCATCACCTCGCCGAGGGAACCCGTCAGAATGAGTTCCCTCCGCCCTGCCATCCTGGTTGCCTCGACAAAGATGATATCACCACCGGTTTCAGTCCAGGCAAGCCCGGTGACAACCCCGACACGGTCCTTTTCCGCTGCCACTTCATCAAAGAACTTCCGCGGTCCGAGAAACTCCTCCACGACACGAGGTGTAATCGTTGTGCGCAGCGGCTTGTTCTGCATCATTTCTTTCGCCGTCTTTCGGCAGATGGAGGCAATGGTACGCTGCAGACTCCGGACACCGGCTTCCCGCGTATAATCCCTGATAATGCGGTAGACAGCCTCCACTTCGAATTCCGGTGAAGAGCCCGACAAGCCGTTTTCCTCAATCTCTTTCGGGATCAGGAAGCGGAAAGCGATCTTCTCCTTTTCCTCGTCGGTATACCCCGACAGATGTATCACTTCCATCCGATCGCGCAGGGGAGGAGGAATCGTATCGATCAGGTTCGCCGTGGTGATGAACATGACGTTGGAAAGGTCGAAAGGCACATCCAGGTAATGGTCGGAAAACGAGAAATTCTGTTCCGGATCCAGAACCTCCAGGAGTGCGCTTGCCGGATCTCCCCGGAAATCGAGACCGATCTTGTCCACCTCGTCGAGCATGAAAACCGGGTTATTGGCGCCGCAACGGTAGATTTCCTGGATGATGCGACCGGGGAGAGCACCGATATACGTGCGCCGGTGACCCCGGATCTCCGCCTCGTCGCGCATCCCGCCGAGGGAAAGGCGGATGAACTTTCTCCCCAGCGAGCGGGCAATGGATTTGCCGAGACTGGTCTTTCCCACACCCGGCGGGCCGACGAAACAGAGAATGGGACCCTTCATCTTTTCCCGGAGGGAGCGGACCGCCAGGTACTCCAGAATCCGCTCCTTGATCTTTTCCAGATCATAGTGGTCCTCATTGAGAACCGTTTCCGCCTGATTGATATCGTTGTTGTCCACCGTCGACGTCTGCCACGGCATACCGACAAGATAGTCGAGATAGGTTCGCGAGACGGTGTATTCGGGAGAAGCCGGGTTGATTCTTTCCAGTCTCTTCAGCTCCTTGTCGGCAATCTTCCGCACCGGCTCGGGCATACCGGCGGCAACTATTTTTTTCCTCAGCTCAGCCAGTTCGGAGTTCCGTGAATCATCCTCTCCCAGCTCTTCCTGGATCTGTTTCATCTGTTCCCGCAGCAGATATTCCTTCTGGGTCTTTCCGACGCGCTTCGTCACCTCGGCCTGCACTTCACCGCGAACCTGAAGCCGCTGCACTTCATTGGTGAGGTGAATATAGACCTTTTTCAGTCTCTCGACGGGATCCGTGGTATCGAGGAGGTCCTGCAGCTCGTCCAAGGGAAGCGTGACATAGAGCGCGACCAGATCGGAAAAGCGAGCAGGGTTGTCGATATAGTCAATCATCTTGAGAACATCGTCCGGCAACGGCCTTCCATAGGAAAGCGCAATCTTGAGAAGCGCATTGAGGCTTTGCATCAATGCATCGGACACCACCGACCTCTCGGTAAATTCCCGTACCACTTCCAACCGGGCGAGAATATGCGGGGACTCAAGGACAATCTCCTCCAGGCGTACCCGGGCAATCCCTTCAAGACTCAGCTTCGCGCCTCCTTCGGGAAGCTTGACGAACTGGTTGATTTTGCATACGGTACCGGTCTCGAAATACGGGGGGAGAGAAGGATCCCCAGGTTCCCCGCGTTTGCGGAAAAGAGCGATAAGGTTCTGGTAGCGCATCGCCTCTTCAAAGGGCGGAAGCTCCTCTTCGTTCAGGAAAAGGGGAAACATCATATAGGGAAACGCAACCATATCCTGCAAAGGAAACAGCGGCAATACTTCAGGAATCGATGAAAATGCGGTCTCGGACATTGTGATACCTCAATCAAGCAGTAACGGGGCTGCAAATCCCGGCATAAACATTCGGAATGCTAGCACCTTTCTCCCTGCTGTCAAGGCAGGGCGGGTCTTCCTCCACCGCTTCCATCCGTGGAAACAGTATCGGAGCGTACGACTCATTCCGGGGGCACGGCCGCCTGGACAGACTCCCATTCCTCGTACAGGTTCGCAATCAACTCCGTAAGCCCGGCATGTTCCCTGGCTCCCTCCCGCGCCCTGTCGGCATCACGAAAAAAAACCGGATCTTCCATGTCCTTCTCCAGGTTCGCCAGTTGCTCCTCCGACTCCTCTATCCTGGCTTCAAGCTCGGTCAGTCTTTTCAGCCTCGCCCTCTCCTCGCGCTGCCGGCGTTTCTCCTCCTCGCGCGAGAGATGCCTTTCCTGTTTACGGGAGTCCTTGGCAAGGGCCGTCGAACTTGACGCGCCACACGGTGTTCGTCCTCCTACATGATTGTGCTCAACGGTTTCAAAAGCGATTTTTTCCAGGTAGTCTTCGTAGTTGCCCGGAAATGACCGGATCTTTCCTCCCCCAACTTCTATGGTACGGGTTGCAAGTTCATTGATGAAATAGCGGTCGTGAGAGACGAACACCACCGTGCCGGAGAAGGAGCGGAGCGCGTCCAGCAGCACGTCCTTGCTGAACAGGTCAAGATGATTGGTCGGCTCATCGAGGAGAAGGAGGTTCGATGGCCGAAGAAGCATCTTGGCCAACGCCAGGCGGCTTTTTTCCCCTCCCGACAGCACGGCAACCTGCTTGTGAATATCATCGCCGGTGAAAAGAAAGCTCGCAAGGAGATCCCGCAAGGCAGGAACCCGATCGTAGGGCGCGTCCGCCAGTATTTCTTCGAACACGGTGCGATTTCCATCAAGAGAGGAAGGCTGATCCTGCGCGTAGTAGTCCGGAAAGACATTTGCGCCGAGCCTGCGCTCACCCTTCTGAAATTCGTCTCCGGCAAGAACGCGCATCAGCGTGGACTTGCCCGCCCCGTTATGCCCGACAAGACAAATGCGTTCACCCTTTTCAACAACAAGCGAAATACCGTCCAGCACCACCAGGTCGCCGTACGATTTGGTTACGTCGGACACCTCAAGCACAACCCTTCCACTCCGCGGAGGTTCGGGGAACGTGAACCTGATTCTTTTGCGTTCAGGGGGAAGGGATATTCTTTCTATCTTTTCAAGCTGCTTGATACGGGACTGAACAAGGGCGGCCTTGTCGGCCTTGTACCGGAAACGGGAGATAAAGTCTTCCATCTTCCCGATTTCCTCATCCTGCCTCCGCTTCTCCTCCCGCAACCTGGCAACCCTTTCCTCTCGCTCGACCAGATACCTGCTGTAGATACAGGGATAATCGGTCAGATTCCTGTTCCAAACCTCGGTGATTCTCCGGCAGACCCGATCCATGAAATAACGATCATGGGAGACAAGCACCACGGCGTGGGGATAGGTGGCCAGATACTCCTCCAACCAGTTTCGCGCTTCAATATCCAGGTGGTTGGTCGGCTCATCCAGCAGAAGCACGTTCGGTTTCCGGAGAAGGAGTTTTGCAAGCGCTATCCGCATCTGCCACCCTCCGGAGAACGTGCCGCATTCCTTCTCCCAGTCTCCGGGATCAAAACCCAGCCCTGTCAGAACATTCCCCACCAGAGCCTCCCGTGCATACCCCCCCTTGGCGCGATATGCCTCCTGAAGCAGACCGTAGCGCTCCAGCAGCTCGTCATCCTGTGGGGAAGTCTCGAGTTTCCGGGTTATGGCCGACATCTCCCGCTCCATTTCCTCCAGCTCCTCAAGAGCCGACTGCACTTCCGCGAACAGGGTTTTCCCTCTGACGGTTACGCCTTCCTGGGGGAGATAGCCGACTGTGCATCCCTTAGTCATGCGTATCGTTCCGGAAGACGGTTCAACCTGACCGGCGAGGATTTTGAGGAGGGTCGATTTTCCGGTTCCATTCTCCCCGACCAGTCCGATGCGATCATGTTTCCCCACACGCCAGGTAACGGATGAAAAAATCGGACGTGCGGCGAAATCCTTGCAAAGATTCGTAATTTGGACCATAGTAACGCGACGGCACTCCCTGCTTGTCAATTGATTGCGGTATTGTACGAAGATATGTCACTGTTTGTCAATTTTCGCATCCGCAGCAAGAGACGGATGAAATTGTTGCTGTGAGAGCCCCGGTATTTGGTTTTTTTTTGCTACATATATGCAATTTTGCTATAAATAGATTTCGAATTGGAAACCGTTAGTGTCTCATCCGTAGTTTCCGGGTGGGCGTGAAATAATCTGAAGAAAAAGCGAGATTCCGGCGCGTGCCAAGCAACGCCACGCCGAAATCGACTTCCCACTGCTCATACAGGCTGAAAAATTTTCCATATTCCGGAATGTACTGAATTTTCGGGTCCCGCACGTCCCTTCCGGGAAAGCGCGACTCCTTAGTATGAAAGGATTTTCCCATAATGGCGAAAAAGATGTTGATTAATGTAATGCATCCCGAGGAATCGAGGATTGCCATCGTCGAAGACGGTCACCTCGTAGAGCTGGACATCGAAACCGCGGGACGCGAACAGACGCGCGGCAACGTATACAAAGGGGTTGTGGTGCGCGTCGAACCGGGTCTCCAGGCGGCATTTGTCGATATCGGCATGAAAAAGCTCGGGTTCCTGCAAATGGGAGAAATCCATCAGGAAAACTGGCAATGGCGCGACGATGTCCCCGAGGAACAAAAGAACCGTCGTCCCCGTATCCAGGAGATCCTCCGCCGCGGCCAGGAGTTGATAGTCCAGGTTGAAAAGGGAGAGCGGGAGGGAAAGGGAGCCGCGCTGACCACGTACATATCGCTGCCCGGACGGTACATGGTGCTTATGCCCGGAAACGACTCCAGCGGCGTCTCCCGCAAGGTGGAAAATGAAACGGAGCGCAAAAAGCTCAAGGAAATCGTCGCGGAGCTTGGCATTCCGGAGGGCTGCGGGTACATCATCAGGACCGAGGCCGTTGGCAAACGCAAGACTGAACTGACGAAGGACCTCCACTACCTGCTGAAGTTGTACGATACGATTAAAGAGCGGGCAACGGAAGTGAAAGCTCCCGCCCTCATTTACCAGGAATCGGACCTGGTGATCCGGACCATCAGGGATTATTTCTCTTCCGAAATCGAAGAAGTGCTTGTGGACAGCACCGATGTCTACAAGCAGGCCAGAGCCTTTTTCAAAGAGATCATGCCCAAGTACGAAAAAATCGTGAAGCTCCACCAGGAAAAACGCCCCATCTTCGCAAAGTACCAGCTTGAGGAGCAAATAGATCTGATTTACGAGAAGAAGGTCCCCCTCAAATCAGGCGGCTCGATTGTCATCGAGCCCACGGAGGCAATGGTCAGCATCGATGTCAACTCGGGAAAGACTACCGGGGAAAAGGGCGTGGAAGACACCGCCTTCAAGACCAACATGGAGGCCGCCGAGGAGGTTGCACGCCAACTGAGACTCCGTGACCTGGGAGGGCTCATCGTTATAGACTTCATCGACATGAGGGACAGGAAGCATCGCGCCGAAGTTGAAAAAACCCTGAAAAATGCGTTAAAGACAGACAAGGCCCGGGTAAGCGTGGACAAGATATCCCAATTCGGGCTTCTGGAGATGTCCAGGCAGCGCATCAAGCAGACCATCAATGAAGGAAGCTACCTGGAATGCCCCCATTGCGGGGGACACGGCAGGGTAAAATCGGTCGAGGCAATGGCGCTCTCCTTTCTCCGCAAGGTCCATACCGCCGCCGCGCGCGGCACCAATGCCGAGGTCCGCGGTTCCCTGCCGCTCGAGGTCGCGTACTACCTTCTGAACAGAAAGAAGCGTGAACTTGCCCAAATCGAAACCGACTACGACATCGAGGTCACGGTGAAGGGAAAACCATCTTTCATGATGAATCAGATGGAATTGGAACAGTTGAAGAGGGAAAAGATCGCGGGAGCGACGATTGAACCCGAACAGCCTGTGGAAGCGGGAGCAAAGACGCCTTCCGAGGTGGAAGCGGGGGCAATGGCAGTAACAGTGGAACTTGCCGCCACTCCTGGCGAGCGGGAAGAAACAAAGAGCAAGAGGAAGCGTCGCAGAGGGAGAAAAAAGCCTCAACCACCCCAGGAAGCTGTGGGAGAAGCTGTCTCAGCCGAAGTCCCGGAGGGTATCTCAGGTGCCGAACCGGAAATCTCACCACTACCTGAAGTCGAACCTGCCGCACCGGAGCAGACCGACGAGATGACTGCGGATGCCGCGGCAGAAGGCGCAAAAAAGAAGCGCCGCAGGAGAAGAAAACGGAGCACGAAAGCAGCGTCCGTCTCAGCACCGGGCGAGGAGGCGCCTGAAATTTCCATGGAGGCGGTTGTTGAGGCGTCGCATGAACCTCCTCCCGTAATGGAATCGGCCACTCCCGAACCAGCCGTCATCCCGGACGAAAAACCCAAGAGGAAACCGCGCAAACCACGGACACCGAAGGCAGCTCCGGAGGAATCACCGACGGAGACATCACCTGCGACACCGGACTCGCAACCGGTGGAATCCGCCCGCATTTCCAGCGATACAAAAGACTCTGTCCCCCCTGAAACGGCTGAAATCGAGCAGACGATTTCAGCGCAGACTGAAGAAAAACCGAAGAGGAAACGGGCTCCCCGAAAAAAGAAAGAGCCTGTCACACCTGAACCCGAGTGATCGCTTCAACATTTCACCCATTTTCTCTCTTTGGCATCATTATCATTTTTTAACCACACTGCACGGGCGGTTCATCACCGCCCGTGTTCCCATCCCCACTCCATCCATATCTTCCTTTCTCAACCGCTCTTCATCAAGGTCTGCCGGCGTATCACCCCAACAACGTTCCGTTGTTTCTCAGTATCACAAACGAGCTCTCAATTTGATTTTTCATTAATATACTTCTCCAGTTTCAATTATGACTAAAGTTTTTCAAAGACACTCCGATATGGGTATCTAAGGTCATAAAGGCGGGATTCCAGAATTGGATACCGAAGCGGAATACAGGTTTAACACCTCTGAAAAGGGTGAAGAGCACTTCGCGCATGTCGACAATGGAAATATACTTTCAGCATCAAAGAAGAGTTCTTTCTGAATGACATCTGAAGGGAGAATGGTTCCATGGTACAATTTCCAGCGAAACAGAGTATTCGAGGTAATGTAATCATCCTGGTAGTCATCATGGCATCGTTTCTGATAGCAACCGCTATCGCTGGAATCCTCGGCTCCAAGGAACCAAGCAGGCTTCAGAACGAAATTTCCTCCCAGAAGCTGCGCACGCAGGTTCAACAAAAGGATAATCCTGCCCAGCAGGCAGTGCGCATGGAATCAGCTTCCGGAGAAACCCCTCTCCGCGGCGAGACGGACGGACGGCGAAAAACGACCGCAACCGCATCTCTGTCCTTTTCACTCGTGTTGCTTACCCTTGTTTCGTGTGGTCTTTTTGCCGGTCTTTTGATGGCGGTTCGCATTATCCGATCCGTAGGCCGCCCAACAGAAGAATTTCTGAACGCAGCGGATCGTCTCTGCAACGGAGACCTGTCAGTCCGTACAGTATGCAACGGCGGAAATGAGTTTGCGCGCATCGGCGACGCTTTCAACAGAATCGCGGAAAAATTCGAATCACTCATTACCAGGGTCGGAGCGAGCATTGAAGAAGTCGCATCTTCCGCGACACTTCTTCGAACGACATCCGAAATGATGGCGGGCAATGCCGAAGAAGTCGCGGCACAGGCGACGACCGTTGCCGTGGCCAGCGAGGAAATGGCGGCTACATCCAACGACGTTGCGCAAAACTGTTCCTTGGCAGCGGGCGGTTCGCAACAGGCCAACGATTCGGCCATGACCGGGTCCGCGGTTGTGCAGGAAACCATCTCGGTGATGAACACCATAGCGGAACGGGTGAAGGAGTCCGCCAAGACGGTGGAAAGCCTGGGCGCCCAGTCCGACCAGATAGGGGAGATAGTGGGCACCATCGAGGACATCGCGGACCAGACCAACCTGCTGGCGCTGAACGCGGCCATCGAGGCGGCCCGCGCCGGAGAGCAGGGGCGGGGCTTCGCGGTGGTTGCCGACGAAGTACGTGCGCTGGCGGAACGGACCACCAAGGCGACGAAAGAGATAGGCGCCATGATCAAGTCGATCCAGCAGCAGACCAGGGAAGCGGTGAACTCCATGGAAGAGGGGGTGCAGGAGGTGGAGCGTGGAACCGACGAGGCGTCCAAGTCGGGGCATGCCCTGGAAGACATCCTGGAGCAGATCAACGCGGTCAGCATGCAGGTAAACCAGATAGCCACCGCCACCGAGGAACAGACCGTTACCACCAATGAGATCA
>Ga0228536_1000442_pt1 | contig 79450 bp, 83 predicted proteins | sample SJ1Smetagenome_FD_168611 | JGI IMG/M metagenome (GOLD analysis project Ga0228536, IMG submission 168611) | Enriched culture of PCE-dechlorinating microbial communities from Ithaca, New York, USA - SJ1.S | ecosystem: Engineered > Modeled > Simulated communities (microbial... > Unclassified...
ACTATTGTAATAATGTTATACTCCAAATGCATTTATCCTGTAAAAGCAAAGACACTGGACCCCGGCCTTCGCCGGGGTGACGGGGTGGGGGGGTAATTGCGACACAGTCTCGAAGGCCGGAATCCAGAGGTTTCTCTAACCCCCCGTTTTTCCTGGATTCCGGCCTTCGCCGGAATGACGAAAGAGCACGAACCGCCTTCAGAAATGGCTTTGTCAACAGGTTGTTGAACCGTTCAAACCGCTTGAACGTTATTGTGACCCCTGAGGACCCTGCTCCTCTTAACGTTCAAGCGGCTCAAGCGGTTCAAGCTATTTTTCTCTACCTGTCCCTGTTGTTCCACTGCATCCACAGTATGATGGCCGCCCAGATGAAGGCGGCTGTCATCAGGAGGGAGCCGATGGCGTGGGATGCGTTGGCCAGGGTGTGGTCGAGATGGAGGAGGTTGAGGCGCCCGAGGATGTTGTTCCAGTCGTGGTATCCGGGGACGTCCTGGCCCGTCACGCCGCCGAGGAGCATCAGCTGCTGAGCACGGGCGTCGTTGATGTAGGGGGCCATGTCGATGAAATTCTGTCCCGTCCACCACAGCGCGAAGGACGCCGCGAAGGCGTCTCCCCGCTTCAAAAAGGCGACGAGGCAGACAACAGGTATGAGGACCTGCATGAGGCTTCCTCCGAGGACGCCCATGAAGTCGCCGAAGAGGCGGAAAACAATGTGCCCGGCCTCGTGGAAAGGGAGACTGACGTTGTGAAAGAAGGAGTGTCCAGCCAGCTCGCTTGACGGCAGATTGACCATGAGCCGCACCCCTGCTATGAGAAGGAGGGCAAATACCAGGCATCTTCCCCAGAAATAGAAGGGGTTCACCTTCACCTGGGGAGGGAAGAGAAGACCCGCGAGAGTTGTTTCATCCTCATTGTCCGATACGGTGAGGGCTGCTCCTTCGTTCCCTTCGTTTGCCGTGCCCGTCCGGGAATCCGTCAGCGTTTCGTAGGCCCAGGTGATCTCCTTGAGTCTGTCCCAGTCGCCTCCCGATTCCCTCTTCAGGCGCCTGAAGGCTTCCTCCACCTCCTCCCGGGATGCTCCCCGGGGAAGGCCGAGAATGCCATAACAGATCTCCTCAATACCACCCATCATCCTAACCTACCATACGAACAATAAAGAGTGAAGCATGCGGAGAATGTTTCACGGCGCGTATCTCGCGACATTCATTTCAAGATCAAGACCATTCAGGCGGTTCAAGGGGTCCTCTCAGAGTCCGAAGGCCAGCAGCATGCTGACGACGAGCAGCCACGCGCACAGTACAAGGACGATTTTTGGTTCCCTTCTGAGGCCAGCGATCTTCTTTCCCAGAGAGGAGAGCATCGTATGAACTCTTTCCATCATGTTTTCACCTCGGCGCCGACGTTACTCCAGTTTATCGGAAAGTTCCCGATAGCATTAAACTGCCGGTCTTGACAGGCAACCCCCTTTCCCGGTCCTTCCCTTGAATTCCCTTGACACCCGCACCTCCTTCGCGGTCTTTCCCTTGAACCCTTGAACCCTTGAACCCTTGAACCCTTGAACCCTTGAACCCTTGAACCCTTGAACCCTTGAACCCTTGAACCCTTGAACCCTTGAACCCTTGAACCCTTGAACCCCCTCTTTCTCCCCAAACATCTCTTCACCCTCGCGGCCGGTTATGATACGATAATGTTACAGGACATCACCATGAGTCCTCCGATGCGCGGCAAAAGGAGGCCGTTTCATGAAAAGAGCGTGTCTTGCGATAGCGGTTCTTCTGGTCTTGTGCTCTCCTTTCGCGGGCTGCGAAGAGAAGGAGGCACCCCGGACCATCAAGGAGTATCCCCTTGACAACATGGCGGGGGTCCTGACGCAGTCGAACGTTACTTTCGACCCGAATGTGTCCGCTGACAACAAGGGGTCTCTGAGGATCGATGCGCCATCGCCGATGACGGTCCGGCTCTATGAGGTCAGGGACATCGATGTGGACAGGGCCCGCCTGACGTACCAGGCAAAGCTGAAGACACAGGATTTTCAGGGCAGGGTCTTCCTCGAGATGTGGTGTGTTTTTACCGGCAGAGGCGAGTACTTCTCCCGCGCCCTGGAAACCGCTGTTTCGGGCACCACCGGGTGGGTCACGCAGGAAACGCCTTTCTTCCTCAAGAAGGGGCAGAAGCCCGACATCGTCAGGCTTAACCTTGTCGTCGACGGCAAGGGCACCGTCTGGATCGACGACGCGAAGCTCATACGGGGGCCCCTGAAATGAGCCTTCTGGGACGGGTGGCGGCGTCCGGTGAAGGACTCCTGTGAGTCCCGGCAGGCCGTTGGAAAGGAGATCGTAGTGAAATACCAGGTCGGTGAGACGGGCAGGGTGGTCCTGGCCCATTTCGAGGACGGCGACGAGATAATCGCCAATCTTTCCGGCATCATCAGGAAAGAGAACATCATGTGCGCCGTTTTTTACCTCCTCGGAGGGATAGCGGAGGGAAGGATCGTCGTGGGACCCGTTGAGGACGACGTGCGGCCGCCGGAACCGACGTGGCGCGAGCTTGTCGAAAGTCACGAGACCCTTGCCGTTGGTACCGTCTTCTGGCATGGTGACGAGCCGCGCGTCCATATCCACGGAACATACGGGAAGTTCGACGCCGTGAAGACAGGATGCCTTCGCGGCGAGGCAAGGACCTTTCTCATCATGGAGGCGGTCATCGTCGAGCTCAAGGGCATCAATGCCGTCCGCGAGCTCGACCCTGTCATCAACATGGTCCTTCTCAAACTGACAGGCCCGTCATCTCGGTTGTAGAACCAAGGAGTGTGTGACATGGCTATTTCACCGCTTGCGGGGAAACCCGCCCCGGAAGAGATACTCGTCGATCTTGCAAGGCTCGAAAAGGACTATTACGAACGAAGGCCCGACCCCGACGACCCCGCACAGCGGGTGAGCTTCGGGACGAGCGGACACCGTGGGTCAGCGCTCTCAGGCACGTTCAACGAGGCCCACATCCTTGCCGTCACGCAGGCAATATGCGACCTGCGTCGAAGCCAGGGAACGGACGGCCCCCTCTACATGGGAAAGGACACCCATGCGCTCTCGGCGCCGGCGCAAAGGACCGCCCTCGAGGTGCTCGCGGCAAACGGCGTGGAGACCATGATCCAGAAGGACGACGGGTTCACTCCCACCCCCGTGATCTCCCACGCAATCCTGTCATTCAACCGGGGAAGGGCGGGCGGCTTCGCGGACGGCATTGTGGTCACCCCTTCGCACAACCCGCCCCAGGACGGGGGTTTCAAGTACAACCCTCCCAATGGCGGCCCGGCCGACACTCAGGTGACGCGGTGGATCGAGAACAGGGCGAACGATCTCCTTCGAGGCGGTCTCAAGGAGGTCCGCAGGATGGGATACGAGTCTGCCCTCAGGGCGGGGACGACCCACCCTGTCGACCTCGTTACCGCCTATGTCGGGGACCTGGCGAACGTTATCGACATGGAGTGTATCCGGTCGGCCGGCGTCACGATGGGTGTCGACCCTCTCGGGGGGTCCTCCGTGTACTACTGGGAGCCCATCAGGGACCTCTACGGTCTCGACCTCACCGTTGTCAACAACGTTGTGGACCCGAGGTTTGCTTTCATGACCGTCGACCACGACGGCAAGATCAGGATGGATTGCTCCAGCCCTTACGCCATGGCAGGGCTGGTAGCGCTCAAGGACCGCTTCCGGGTGGCCTTCGCCAACGACACGGACGCGGACCGGCACGGTATCGTCACAGGGTCCACGGGGCTTATGAACCCGAACCACTACCTTGCCGTGGCGATCCATTACCTCCTGACCCACCGCCCCGGCTGGCCGGAAGGGGCGGCCGTGGGAAAGACCCTTGTAAGCTCGAGTCTTATCGACCGCGCGGTGTCGGACCTTGGCCGCAGGCTGTCGGAGGTGCCCGTCGGCTTCAAATGGTTCGTCGACGGTCTCTTTGACGGGTCGTGCTGCTTCGGGGGCGAGGAAAGCGCGGGGGCGAGTTTTCTCAGGCGCGACGGGACAGTCTGGACGACGGACAAGGATGGCATCATAATGGGCCTCCTTGCCGCGGAGATGACCGCCAGGATGGGCAAGGACCCCGGGGAACTCTATAACGAACTGGCCGACAGGCTCGGAAGACCCGTGTATGTTCGCGTCGATGCCCCGGCAACGGCTGCTCAGAGGGCAGCGGTGTCGTCCCTGACGCCCGAGGCCATAAAGGACGAGGAGTTGGCGGGGGACCCGATAACGTCGAAGATGACGAAAGCACCCGGGAACAACGCGGCCATAGGCGGTGTCAAGGTAACGACGGCGAGGGGCTGGTTCGCGGTGAGGCCCTCCGGCACGGAGGACATCATAAAGATGTACGCCGAGAGCTTTGTCGACGAGGCACACCTCGAGTCCATCCTTGCCGGCGCCCGCCGGATCGTAAAGGATGCGCTGGTGTGAGGACCGATACATAAGGGGTATCCTTGTGTACCCCGCTGTTCTTATGTGGTAGATATTTGTGCAGGTCCGCCCCCCCGGTCTTTTGCGAGAGGGTTCGGACCTGCGAACACCTGACACACAGGCCGCCGGTCGGCCTGAAATATCCCAAAGGAGGATGTATATGAGAAGAACATTTTCACTGGTACTGGCGTCGTTGCTCGTGGTTGTGTTCGTGAGCGTCGGGTTCTCCCAGGAGAAGAAAGCGGCGAAGAAGGCCGGCCCCAAGCCCGCCGGGGCGATGGTGGATGTCGTCGAGATGACGGCCGTTGTCGATGCCGTGGATGCGGCGAATAGAGCGGTCACGCTCAAGATGCCCGATGGCACGACGCGCACCTTCAAGATCGGCCCGGAAGTGAAGAACTTCGACCAGATAGCGGCCGGGGACAAGGTCAAGACGACCTTCTATGAATCGGTGGCCGTCTTTGTGGCGAAGACGGGCGAGAAGCCTTCCGCCTCGGAGTTCGGGACCGTAGAAGTGGCGCCGAAGGGTGCGAAACCCGGAGCTGTCGTTGTCAACACGCTGGAGGTGACGGCGAAGGTTGAAAAGATAGACTACAAGAAGCGCACTGTTTCCCTCAAGGGCCCCGAAGGCAACGTTCGGACCTTCACGGTCGATAAGTCCGTCAAGAACTTCAAGAACATCAAGAAGGGAGACGACGTCTACCTGCGGGTGACCGAGGCCGTGGCGATGGTGGTGGAAAAGTAGACCTTTGCGGGACCATAAATAACGAAGGATCACCAGGGACCGCCCGCAGCCATCCACGGACGGTCCCTGCATTCCCATGAGCATGGAGCGCGGCAACATCTTTCCCGGCCGGTTCATGAGGGGCATCGGCAATGCCCTCAGGAGGTTTGCGTTTCTGGTCATGGCCGGCTGGGCAACCTTCGCCGTCTACTATTCCAATCTGCCTCCCTCTTTCAGACCTGTTGTTGCGGGCCTTTTTGCCGTGGGGAGCCTCGCGGTCCTTACCGTCGGATATCGCCTTCGGGGTGCGCGGCTCGTCTTTCTGGCAGGCTTCGCGGCCGTTCTGGTCTGGTGGCTCCTGATCCCGCCGTCGAACACAAGGAACTGGCAGCCCGACGTGGCCCTCCTCCCCCGGGCCACGATCGATGGCGACAGGGTGACCATCCACGGTATCCGAAACGTTGATTATCGGACTGAGACGGATTACACGGTCCGTCATTACGACAGGACCTTCGACCTGGCAAAGATGAGAAGCGTCGACCTTTTCGTTGTCTACTGGGGTTCCCCTCTCATTGCCCACTCGATGCTCAGCTTCGGTTTTGCCGGGGGAGACTACGTCTGTTTCTCCATCGAGACGCGCAAGGAGGTCGGTGAGGAATACTCTTCCATAAAAGGGTTCTTCAAACAGTATGAGCTTACATACATCATCGGAGACGAGCGCGACCTGGTCCGCCTGAGGACCAACTACCGCAAGGAACAGGTCTATCTGTGGCGCCTGAGGACATCGATGGACCTCGCCCGCAATGTCTTTCTCGATTACCTGCGCACCGTCAACCGTCTGCGGGACCGTCCCGAATGGTACAATGCCCTCACGAGCAACTGCACGACGAATATCCGGGGCCACACGGTACCCTATGCTCCCCATTCCCGTTTCGACTGGAGGATCATCATCAACGGTTTCATTGACAGGATGATATACGACCGGGGCATGGTGGACAGGAGCCTTTCCTTCGAGGAGCTCAAGAGGCGAAGCCTTATCAATGAAAGGGCGCAGGCGGCAGGCGACGGCCCGGCATTCTCCCGGGTCATTCGGGAAGGGCCGCTCAGGTAGCGGCCGGGAGATTTTTTCGTTTGTGATGACTTCGTGATTAATGATATGAAGAAGAAGATGGCCCTGAACATGCGATATCTTTCCCGGAAGGTGGTCTTCGCGGTCCTTCTTCTCGGTGTCCTCATCCTGTCGGGATGCGCCACTCCGGTCGGAGTGAGCTACCTCGGCCCGCAGGACTCCCATCGCAAGCTCACCGCCAATGTCCTGACCGGGTCCACTCTCAGTGCCCCGACCATGCAGATGCTCAACCGGACCGGCCTTGCGGAGAGATTCAAGACCCATCCGGCCGAGGTGATCAAGGCTATACACGAGGGTGTCCCAACCGCGGATGAGACGGACCGTATCTTCGCCCTGGCGGAGCTTTCCTTCCTGTATGCCTCCCAGAGCGGAGACAGATCGTACTATCTTGCCTCGGCTGTGTATGCCTGGGCGCTTCTCTTTCCCGAGGGCGGTGCCCGCGCCCCCGATGCCTTCGACCCTCGCTTTCGAACGGCGGTGGATATCTACAACCTCGGGATAGCCGAGGGCTTCACTTCCGCCGATGGGGTTGCCATCGACCTTAAGGAGGGAACGTACAAACTGCCGTTCGGGGAGGTTGCGGTCTCGGTCCGTGCCGATTCGTTCCGGTGGAGCTCATATCGCCTTGCCAGGTTTGCCGACGCATCAAAACTTTCCGTCCGGGGATTGCGCAACGAATACCGGTGGCCGGGAATAGGCGCGGCGCTCGTTGCCTCCACTGAATACCTTCCCGGTGCTGCAGACCCCGTCACCGCGAAGGTCCCTTTTGGTATCAAGGTCGCCGTTACCTTGCTCGTCCGGTTCCATAAGGTGGACGATGGGTTGAGGACGGGCAGGATGCGGGGAAGGCTGGAACTGTACACGACCGACAGCGCCACCACCGTCACGGTTGGGGGGCGCACGGTGCCCCTGGAGTTCGACCTTTCCTCCGCTCTCGCCTACTCCCTGGAGAACTCGGGGGTGTACCGCCTGGAGACGAAGGGGTTCTTTTCCGGTAACGTGACCCTTTTCAAGGACGCGTCACGGTTCAAGGAGAACATCTTCTTCATGAGTCCCTATATACCGGGGCGCATCCCCGTCATCTTCATCCATGGGACAGCTTCGAGCCCCGCCCGCTGGGCGGAGATGCTGAACGAACTGCAGAACGACCGGCGGCTCTGGGGCCGTTACCAGTTCTGGGCCTTTGCCTACAACACGGGCAACCCCATTCTCTATTCGGGCGGGCTCCTGACGGAGGGTCTCAAAGAGCTTATCGACGGACTCGACCCCGAGGGCAGGGACCCGGCGCTCAGGCGCATGGTCATCGTGGGTCACAGCCAGGGAGGGCTCCTGACGAGACTGACCGTTGTCGACAGTGGGACGCGGTTCTGGGACGACGCCGCAAAGATCCCTTTCGACAAGCTCGATGTGTCGTCCGCCACGCGGGAGTTGATAAGCAGGAGCTTCTTCTACAAGCCTCTGCCTTTTGTCAGCCGGGCGATATTCATTTCGACGCCTCACCGGGGCAGCTACGTGGCGGGCGGGTGGATAGGGAGAATGGCCGGGAGGTTCGTATCGCTGCCCTTCCGCATGCTTGACGCCGTTAAGGAGGTCGCCACCCTGAACCCCCAGGCCGTCGACCGGTCCACCTTCAAGGGGGTTCCGAAAAGCACCGCGAACATGGACCCCGGCAGTCAATTCGTACGGACATTCTCGTCGATTCCCATCGCATCGGGGATACCCGTGCATTCGATAATCTCCGTGGAGAACCCCGATGCACCGAAAGAGAAGTGGACGGACGGGGTGGTGAAATACGACAGCGCCCACCTCGACAACGCGGCATCGGAGCTCATCGTCCACTCCGGCCACTCCTGCCAGTCCCAACCCCAAACAATAGAAGAGGTCCGCAGGATCCTCCTGCTGCACATAGGGGTTCAATAGAGACGCATACGGGTCGGCGCTCACGCGCCTGACGGGCACACGGGCATACGGGCACACGGGCACACGGGCACACGGGCACACGGGCACACGGGGAAAAGACATCATTATCTCTCCTTATTCTTTTGTCTTTTACCCGTTCACTCGTTAGGCGCGTGAGCGCCGACCCGTATGCGCGAAGCGCAGACCCGTTTGCGTCTTCCCCGTTTGCGCGAAGCGCAGACCCGTGTGCCCGTCTACGTCTTTATTCTTCTGCGCACCTTCTTCCAACTTTCTGTTATGAGGAAGCTCTCGTCCATGTTGCCCGCCATCGCCACGAGCCTCTTGAAGGGTGTGGCGAAGGTGAGGGTGTTTGCCGGGACGCAGGGGCGGGCGGAGACGTCGAACATGCCAATGACGGACCTCGGATGGCGGGCATCCTTTTCGAGATAGGGGTAGGTGACGATGGTGGAACAGCCGGCGCCGAAGGGGCAGAAGACGCCATCGGGGTCGACGCCGTCGTAGTTCGCGAGAGTGAACAGGCCCGACAGGACATCGGGAGTGGCGAAGAAGATGACGACGTCGGGGTTATCCTCCATCCCGATCTTGTCCCAGCGCTTGAAGACGATGAAAGGGGCGGGAGCACTGAATTTCGGCATCTTCTTCATCACCTTTCCGACAAGCTCGGGGGACTTCTTGTATCTCTCACCCTCGAGCTCTCCGGGTATTCCACAGGAGAGGAAGTATTCGAAGTTGGGGCGGAGGACCTCGGTGAAGCCGAGGTACTTCCTGCCGCCGCCGCAGCCGATGGAATCGACGTTAAAGACGAGCGACCGGCCCCGTGCCGCCCGTGTGATGTCTGCGAGGATGCAGCGATGCTCCTCCAGGCTCTTCGGCCCCTTCACCACGGCGCCGCCGGCCTCATCATCACTGTAAAAGAAAACGACCGGCAGCGGTGCTCCGGGAAAATACTTGTCCCACAACGCGATGAACCTCTCCTTGAATTGCATGTCCATGAATGGCCTCCTTTTAGGGCGTGTACGGGTCTGCGCTTCGCGCAAACGGGTCGGCGCTCACGCGCCTAACGAGTGAACGGGTAAAAGACAAGAGAATAAGGAGAGATAATGATATCTTTTCCCCGTATGCCCGTATGCCCGTATGCCCGTATGCCCGTATGCCCGTACGCATGTTTTCGAATTGATTCTACCACGTTCCCGCCGGCGTTCCAAAGTCCTTCCTGAGAATTACAATGCGCTCATCTGATACGGCACATACCTGTCTATCGAACAGATCTTTTCCGTGCGAGAGAGACCAGGCCACGGGCGCGACCTTCCCCGATCGATCGTCACCGGTTTCCGGGGGTCGGCCTAGGAGTACGAGAGCCCTATCCATCCCATCACCATCCTGACGGTCCTGCCGCTCGCGGCATGCACGACACCCTGCCGACCCTGCGGGTTTTTGGTATGGAACTCGACATGTACGGTGTGGTAGGTATAATAGTGCTCATCGGCTGGGTTGGAAAGCGGTCAGGCGGGAAAGAAAAATAAGGTATAAAGGAGCCTCCTATGTCCCAGGTATACAAAGGCGTTCAGTTTATCCCAGGTCAGGACGAGTTCATCCCCGATTCCCATGTCTATATCATCGGAGATCCGGCATCCGGGGACCTTTCCATAGTGGACGCGGGGCTTACCGGAAAGGGAGGCTATAAGGCAGCCTCCATCGCGAAGCTCGGTATCAGGCCCGAGGACATCAAAAGGGTTATTATGACCCATACGCACCTCGATCACATCGGCTGCCTTGCGGAGCTTCAGAAAACCTTTCCCGGCGCCGAACTCTGGGTCCACAAACTGGAGGCCGATCTTCTGGAAGAAGGGGACGACCGTGCTGTGTACGGCATGGACATGTTCAAGGGAATGTGCCAGATGCAGTTCGGCCTCGGGCCCGACTCCTTCAGGTTCAAGGTGGACCGGAAGCTCGAAGGCGGCGAGACACTGGAGATAGGCAACATGGTATGGGACGTGATACACATACCCGGCCATTCCATGGGAGGCATCGCCCTCTACGATCCCGTCGGGAAGGCCCTTATCCCCGGGGACGTGGTCTACGCCGACTATGCCATCGGCCGTTTCGATCTTTTCGGCGCAAATCCGGCACAGTTGAAGGACTCTCTCAACGCGCTGTCAAAGCTCGACGTCGACATCCTCCTGCCCGGCCACAACCAGATCGTCAAGGGCATCCCCGCCGACTACATACGAAAGACCACAAAGATGTGGGAATCATATCTCGTCTGAGAGCGGACGCGCAAACGGGTCGGCGCTCACGCGCCTAACGAGTGAACGGGGGAGACGCACACGGGTCTGCGCTTCGCGCAAACGGGTCGGCGCTCACGCGCCTAACGAGTGAACGGGGGAGACGCACACGGGTCTGCGCTTCGCGCAAACGGGTCGGCGCTCACGCGCCTAACGAGTGAACGGGTAAAAGACAAGAGAATAAGGAGAGATAATGATATTTTTTCCCCGTATGCCCGTATGCCCGTATGCCCGTATGCCCGTATGCCCGTATGCCCGTATGCCCGTATGCCCGTATGCGCCGACGCGTGGGCGTCTTTTCACGTCTTGTTATCGTAGACGTTCACCTTGATCCTGCCGTCCTCTTCGTAGAAGACGGCGCTGTGGTATTCCGTTGTGGAGTCGAAGACGAGGGTGCCTATCTTTATCCTGACGCTGGGGTAGCAGGTGCCGCGTACCTTGACAGTCGGCTGTGCGGCCTTCGCCATCGTCGACTCGATCATCTCTATCCGGCCCCTGTATTCCTGCAGTTGATGGCCCAGTTCGTCTGCCGTTGCGAGAAGCCGGCCATAGAGTCTCTCCTTTTCATCGGGAAGAGGATCGGTGCGGCTCATCTCTTCAAGGGTGGAGATGTGTTTGTCGATCTCCTCTATGGTGTGCTCCGTCTTCTGGGCCGTCTCCTTCAATTCCTTCAGGAGGGCGACCGTCTTCGGCTCGAATCCCACCGCTACCTGTGTCCTTCCCGCGATCGGGGATCCCAGGGCATTCATGACCGCAAGGTTCTGCGCGGAGAGTTTGCTGCCGATGACGCGCCCCGTGCCCAGGGCGACATCGATGGAATCGCCTGCGGACAACTCTGAGTTGAGGGCGTCGCCGACGACGATGTTCCGTCCTGCCTCCACGTGGCAGTTCTCGACGAAGAGAGCCGAGAAATCCCGGCCTGCCGTTATGGTACCCCTGTCCGCGCCCAGCACCCCGCCCTTGATGGAAATGTCCATACCCGCTTCGAGGGAACAGTCCTCGACGACCCCGTTTATCTCGATGCTTTCCGTCGCCTTGATGGAGAAGCCGGACACGACATTCCCGTCGATCCTCACGCTGCCCTTGAAATCGACGTTGCCGATGGAATAATTGATGTCCCCCTTGATGCTGTAAACGGGCTCGACGAATACGGACCTTCCTTTCAGGAAGGGCTGTCCGGCCATGGCAGCGGTGACCTCCATACCGTCGGGAGAGATGATGGTGTTCCGCCCGGCGGTAAAGGCGATATCCTTACCGGGTTTCGCCGGTATCTCCTTACCCGTGACCGTCATCCCCGGATCCCCCGACGTGGCCGGTATCTTCCTCGCAAGCACGTCACCTTCGGCCACGGCGTGGATGAGCGTGAGTTCCCTGAAGTCCACCCTGTTGTTCGTGAGCTCTTTCGGCTGCATGGTAGACTGGAGAGGAAAGAGGCAATCGATGGCGGCGTCCGTCCCGTGCACGGGTTCTTTTGCCCTGGCGATCACAATGGGCTTGTCGTAGACCTTTTCGGACAGGAGGGAGACGATCCGGTCGAGATCGACCCCCGAGACGATTCCCATCTCGTTAAGCCTGATCTGTACGTCCACCATGGTGACCTCCCTGCCGCCGTGTCCTTCCTTCAGGTTCAATGTGGCGACACGCTGCGCCGCGTCGACCTTGATCTCGAACTCCTGATCTTTTGCGAAAGCCGCACGAAAGGGCTGGCCCGTGATCTTCCGTGCCAGTTCCCTGGTGATGGCCGCCCTGTCGATGAAGTAGGGCAGGCTTCGCTCTTCAAGACCCCGCACGACCTCGTCCGGCGAAGGATACTCCGATGCCTCGTGAATGGTCACAGAGGCGCTACCCTCTTCCTCGTTCACTTCGATCGTGAAGAGGTCCGGCCTGGCGCTGTCCACGTCGTTGTGTTCGCGCAACGGTGTCATGGCTGCTGCTCCCCCTGTAACGTTGTTATCGGAAGACAGGACAAATTCTTAAGGATGTCTTATTCTTGGCAAAACGTTCCGCCCGTTGCCCCCCCCGGGGCGGGTGGAACAAGGGGCGCACGTATTGATTGCACCGGGAAGAGACGGTTCGGCGCGTGCCTCTTCCCGCCCCGGCAGGCCTCGGGAGAGGATACACTTCTTGCCCCACCGCCTCGGACAGGGATTTTTGTGTTGACTCCCGGCCCGCTATCCATCATCATAGTAACTGATCATGACGGACCGGGGCAGACAACAGGGCGCAGTCAGGAAGGTGGGAACCGGAGCCCTGGTTTGCCTCATTGTCATCCTGATGACGGCCGCCGGATATGCCCAGCCTGCCCTGAAAAAGATCGCATTTATCCCCCAGTGGAGTCCGCAGGCCCAGTTTGCCGGTTACTACGCGGCCTACGAGAAGGGTATCTACGAAAAACACGGTCTCGACGTGAAGATCCTCCGTGGAGGGGCCCACAGGCCGTCGTCGGAGCTGCTTGAAAAGGGCGAGGCCGATATCGCCAGCATCTGGCTCTCCACGGCTCTCCAGAAGCGTTCGAACGGTGTGAGGCTCGTCAATATCGCCCAGGTGGTGCAGCGGTCATCACTTATGCTCATAGCGAAGAAGTCACGGGGCATCAGAAGGCCGGAGGATCTTGAGGGGAAGAAGGTGGGGCTGTGGGGAGACGATTTTCGCATACAGCCGATGGCATTCTTCAAGAAGTACAAGGTGACCGTCAAGGTTGTCCCCCAGTCATATTCCGTGAACCTCTTCCTGCGGGATGGCGTGGACGCCGCGTCGGCCATGTGGTACAACGAGTATCACAGGGTGCTCAATTCCGGGATCAACGCAGACGAGCTGACATCGTTCTTTTACAGCGATTACGGCCTGAACTTCCCCGAGGACGGAATCTACGTCATGGAGGAGACGCTGAAGAAGGACCCTGCGGCGGCATGCGCTTTTGTGAACGCGTCTCTCGAGGGTTGGCGCTGGGCCTTCGATCACCCGGAAGAGGCCATCAATATCATTCTCAAGTACATGATCGAGGCGAATGTACCGGCCAACAAGGTGCATGAGCGATGGATGCTTGAAAGGATGAAGGACATAATCATCCCTGCCGGCAGTGATCGGGCGGCGGTGGGTGTCCTCAAGAAGGAAGATTATGAAAGGGTGGGGAAAGAGCTGAAGGAAGGCGGTCTCATCGGGAATGTGCCCGGCATGGACGCCTTCGCCTTCATGTGTACGGGATATGTTCAAAAATAAGGGTATAGCCTTCAAGCTGGTTCTTTTCTTCACTTTGAGCAGCGCTGCCATCTTTGCCGCCATATTCAGCTACAACTATCTTGTTTCCCGCGGAATGATTCAGAAAGGCATCGAGGAGAACTCTGCGAATCTTATCACCACCACGACAAGCAGGATCGAGGTCCTTCTGACATCAACGCAGAAAGTGCCCCAGAACGCGGCATATCTTCTCGAAAACACGAACTACGACGAGGCCGAGCTTTTCAAGGTCATCTATGCCATCGTGGAGAAGAATCCCGAGATATACGGCGCGGCGGTAGCCTTCGAGCCCTACGCCTTCGACAAAACGAAGAAGTACTTCGCTCCCTATTTCTACAGGAACGGCGAGGGGATAAGCTTCAAGTATCTAGACAGGTTCTACGATTATTTCCAGTGGGATTGGTACCAGATCCCCCGGGAGCTTGAAGAGCCGCAATGGACGGAACCCTATTTCGGCGAGGGCGGCGGTATCCTCATGTCATCCTATGCCGTTCCTTTCCACAGGGTTGTCGACGGAACGCGGAAGCTGACCGGTGTGGTCGTCGTGGACATCTCCCTGGAAGAGCTCGGGAAGATCGTCTCTTCGATCAGGATTCTGAAGTCGGGCTACGGCTTTCTCATATCGAAGAACGGCACGTTCGTCACCCATCCCATTAAAGAACACATTATGAACGAGACGATCTTCTCCATTGCGGAGGAGAGGAAGGACCCCGTGCTGCGCGAAACGGGACGGAAGATGATACGGGGAGAGACGGGCTATTCCGCGAGCCCTGTGAAGAGCGCGGTGACAGGGAAGTCCTGTATCATGACCTATGTTCCCATCAAGTCGAACGGGTGGTCACTGGGGGTTCTGTTTCCCTACGACGAGCTCATGGCGGACATCACCAACCTTAATCACGTGGTCCTCGCTCTGGGTATTACGGGTCTCGTGCTTCTCGCCCTGGCGGTCGTGTTCATCGCTCGCTCCATAACGAAACCGCTGACGGAGATGGCTGACATAGCGGGGAGGATAGGCACAGGCGACCTCGAAGCCCAGGTGCCCATGGTGCGGACGAAGGACGAAGTCGGAAGGCTCGCATTGGCCCTCGATTGCATGAAAACCTCGCTCAAGGACTACATCCAGGAGATTACTGACACGACGGCCGCTCGCCAGCGAATGGAAAGCGAACTGAAGATAGCCAGGAACATCCAGATGGGCATCCTTCCAAAGGAGTTCCCCCCCTTTCCGGACAGGAAGGATTTCGATATCCATGCCCTCACTATACCGGCCCGCGAGGTGGGCGGGGATTTCTACGACTTCTTCCTCATAGACAGGGACCACCTCTGCATCGTGGTAGGAGACGCCTCCGGCAAGGGGATACCGGCGGCCCTCTTCATGGCGTTCACCAAGACCCTCATAAAGGCGAGAGCCTCGGCTGATATTGAGACGGGTGTCCTCATGAGTGAGGTCAACGATGAGCTGAGCAGGGGGAATCCCGCGGACATGTTCATCACCGTCTTCTGCGCCATCCTGAACACGGCCACGGGCGAACTCCGGTATACGAACGGCGGCCACAATCCCCCCGTCATCATTCGCGGCGCCGGCGATATCAGCTATCTCGACGGTCCCGGCGAACTCGTCGTGGGGATCATGGAAGGGACGCAATACACGACAAGAACCCTTGTGCTCAACCCGGGCGACGGGTTGTTCCTCTACACGGACGGCGTGACGGAAGCCATGAACGAAGGGGGCGAGATATTCTCGACGGATCGTCTGAAGGATGTTCTTGCCACATGTGCCGGCGGAGGCGTCTCGGAGATCACCACCTGTGTCGGCGAGGCTGTCAACGATTTCTGCAAAGACGCGCCGCAATACGACGACATTACCATGATGGCGCTGAGATATGAGGGGACAGACAATGAGAACGGGTGATGGGTGATAGGCAATAGGTAATGGGAAGAGTCGGTTTCCACCATCACCTATCACCTGTCTTTTTGTGATTTTCGTCATTGTCGATTTAGTTCTTTGTGACTACAATGTTTAAAATAATCTTGCAATTTGTTCGCAAGAGGTTAAAATAATGCATCTTATTCACAGGGAGAGAGGATGCGCGTCTATTTCTGGGGCACACGAGGGTCTTTGCCTGCGTCCATAACGGCGGAGACGGTTCGGGCCAAGATCGTAAGAGCTATCAAGGCGGCCGGGTCCCGGACGTTCGAGAAGGATAGCGACATAGAGGACTTCATCCGTGACGAGCTTCCCTTCACTGTCGGGAGGACCTACGGAAGCAACACGCCCTGTGTGGAGATCAGGAACGGCGAAGAGTACATAATCTGTGATGCCGGCACGGGCCTGAGGGACCTCGGCAACCATCATATGAAGCTTATCGAACAGGGTCTGCAACGCAGAAGCGGTTCCGTCTTCAACATCTTCGTCTCCCATTTTCACTGGGACCATATCCAGGGGTTCCCTTTCTTCACGCCGGCCTATATCCCCGGGAACAAGGTAAGGATCTACGGTTTCCACAAGAACCTGAAGGGCTTCTTCGAGAAGCAGCAGAACCAGCCCTATTTCCCCGTTCCCCTTGCGAGCATGAGTGCCGACATACAGTTCATCGTCCTCAAACCCGGCAGGGAGTACGAGATAAGCGGTTTCGAGATCTCCGGCATAGAGCAGAAGCACCCGGGGATCTCGTACGGTTTCCGGTTCCAGAAGGACGGACGGACCGTGGTCTATTCCACCGATGCCGAACACAAGACAAGCTATGACAGCACTGCCAGGGAAGAGAACTATCCTTTCCTGGATTTCTTCAGGGAAGCGGACCTCCTCATCTTCGATGCCCAGTATGACTGGACCGAAGCAGTCCTTTCAAAGGATGACTGGGGCCATTCCAGCTACGTCGCGGCCGTCGAGCTTGCCGTCAAGGCAAACGTGAAGCACCTGTGCCTTTTCCACAACGAACCCACCTACAGCGATGAGCGTCTCGATGTCCTTCTCGAGGATACGAGAAACTACCTCAAGATTTACAACGACCATCAGCCCCACCCCATGAAGGTCGATCTCGCGTACGACGGGTATGAGATAGAAGTGTGAAGGACAGGGGAATCAGACGAGGGAATAGGACTTACAGGAAGTTATAGGGCCTATAAGACCCATGGGACATATAGGACGCATGGGACCTATAGGACGACAAGAAATATGGCACTCCCTACCCAGTCTTAGCCTTTTATCATTCTTATTGTCAGTATGTTTTTTTCGCCTTCCCGTGCGTAGGTTACGCCGTCTGTCATCTCTTTAATGAAGTATATGCCGAGGCCCCCCACGGGGCGGTCGTCGATACCGGCCTTCGTGTCGGGCGTGTCCCTCTTCAGGGGGTCGAAAGCCGGACCGCTGTCGATGATGGCGATGTAGAACACGCCTCTGCCGTCTATGCCGCATGTGGCGGTGATGACGCTGTCCGGGGCTGAGGAGGAATACTTGATGATGTTGACGATGGCCTCTTCCACGGCCAGCTCCATGGCGCCGAGTTTGTGCTCGCCGAAGCCTGCCTCCCTCGCGCACCGTGTGATACATGCCGAGAACTCCGGCAGGGAGTCAAGCACTGCCGGTAACTCGATGCTTGCGAGAGTATGGACGTTCTCCGCCATTTTCACATGCTGCCGAGCGCTTCCGCTTCCGAGGGAAAGATTTTAAAGATGGATTTGAAACCCGATATCTGGAAGACTTCTTCGACAGGCCCCTGAAGCCCGGTGAATAGTATCTCCCCTGACAGGGCCTTGAGCTTCTTGGCTGACGAGAGGATGCTCCTCAGCCCCGCACTACTGATGTAGCCGAGGGCGGTGAGGTCGATAAGAATGGCCCTCTCTCCCGCCGTGATCAGTTCATCGAGACTTTTCTCGAAATCCGGCGCGGTAATCGCGTCGATCCTTCCCGAGACTGCAACGATGGCGACATCTTTTTCTTTGCGTTTGGTGATTTCCATAAGACCCCTCACAACTTTTTAACCTGAATTCTATACGATGGCCCGCGAAAAAACAACGATTCTTTCGGGAGATTCCCGGCAAGATGGAAAGACCCGGAAGATTTGGTTTGGGGTGGGTGAAGGGTCTCGAACCCTCAACCCCCAGGACCACAGCCTGATGCTCTAACCGTTGAGCTACACCCACCGTTGAGAGTATTTAATTAGCACAATTTGACGGCCAAGTCAATGAGAGGAGCAGGGTGATGGGGAAGAAGGGGGGGAGGGTGGAGTCAGAATAGGACCAATAGGACAAGAATAGGACCAATAGGACATATAGGACCTATAGGATGTATAGGACCAATAGGACATATAGGACCTATAGGATGTGTAGGACCTGTAGGACTTGTGGTCCCGCAACGGGTAATCTTCTTCGTATGCTTCCAGGTCTGTTGCACCAGCTCGAAGCAGAAATGAAGGAATATCCAGATCGTCCGAACAGAGATCGGCTCTTTCACGCACATCCCGCAAGCCCTACCGGTCCTATAGGTCCTATGACTGTCCTATGGGTCCTATATGTCCTATTGGTCCTATTCTTGTCCTATTGGTCCTATCTTATCCCTCTTCCCCGCTTTGCTCTTCCTCCGGCACCACCCTCTGCATGCACAGGCTTGTCCTGCGGTAGAGGTCGGTGAAGAAGTAGGCGGAGAGGAGGAGCACGTAGTAGGTGAGGATCGAGGAGATGAGAAAACCTATGAGGTAGGGGATGTGCATGAAAAGGAGGGCCACGTACACGGCGCCGATGGTTGCCGCGTAGCCTATTATGTATTCCACGAGGACCTCTTTTATGCCCCGCAGGATATCCTCGAACTCCAGGGCCTCCCTGAAATCGGTGCGCTCCGCGAAGATGGTGAAAGCGAAGGGCAGAAAGAAGGAACATATGGGAAAGATGACGAATACCGCCGCCTTGATCATGAGGTGGCCGAAGAAGGCGGTGAAGGTGTTGAGCGTTGTCAGGAAGAACCCGCAGGAGAACATGAAGAAGGGTATGGCGTTGTAGAGGATGAAAACGAAAAGGAGCTTGATCCCTTCCAGCCAGGTCTCATATTTTTCCTGCCACGTGGCGATTCCCATTCCTCCGACCAGGGTGAGCCGCGACGTGCGGGACAGGAACCCGATGGAAAAGAAGTTGAGTACAGGGATAAAGAGGACGAGGCCCCCCACTATCCACCGTCCCATGTAGCGCGAATTGACGGTGAAGCGGATGAAGGAGATTATATCCATCTATTGTTTGCCCCTGGACATGAAATCGAGGAGACCTTCCGGGGTGTAGCCCGTCATGCCGCCGTCCATAACGATGGTCTCGCCGTTTATGTACCGGGCCTCATCGGATGCCAGGAAGAGTATCGCGGAGATCAGTTCCTCCACGGTCCCCATCCTTCCCATGGGTGTCCTGCCCGAGAGATAATCGACGAAGACCTCTTTTCTGATCAGTCCTTCGTTCATGCCGCCCTTGATGAAACCCGGGGCGACGGCACAGAGGGTCACGCCGTGCCGTGACCATTCGAATGCCAGTTCCCGGGTCATCAGCATGAGTCCTGATTTTGCTATGGCGTAGGGGAGGAACCCCTTCTCACCGAAGAGGGCCACCTGAGATGCTATGCTGACGATCCGTCCGGAACCCTGCTGTACCATTCTCTTTCCGAAGGCCTGTGTCGCGTAGAATGTCCCCTTGAGGTTGACGTCGATGACCCTGTCGAAGTCAACCTTCTTTATCTTTTCCGAAGGCACGAGGGGATTGACTATGCCGGCGTTGTTGACGAGTATATCCACCTTGCCCAGCGTCTCATAGACCTTTGATGCCATCGCCTCCACAGCGGCGTGGTCGGCGATATCCGTATCGAAGGCGAGCACCTGTTGTCCTTTAAGCTCCTCCGCGAAGCGGTCCACGGCCTCCTTGCTGCGGCTGTTCACCGCGACCGACGCCCCCTCTGCCAGGAAGGCCTGCGCCATTGCCTTTCCGAGCCCCTTCGTCCCGCCGGTGATAAAGACGACCTTGTTTTCAAATCTCATAGTGTCCCTCCGTACACGTTCTTTATGCGTTCGTCGAAAAGCCCGGTAAGGCCCTCAGTGTCTTTCATGTCGATGCCGAGGGCCTCTTTCCACACGCCGGCCCTCTCCATGCAGAGGTAGATGAAAAGGCTTGAATCTATGTCCTTCAGAAGCCGGTAGAGCATTCTGTATATCCTGATGCGCTCCGTCTTGATGTAGCGATACTTGCCGTCCTCTCCCCGAATGAATTCCCCCGAAAGCAGATATCTTCTCTTCCTCTCCAGGAGGAGGCCGTAGAGGGCCGGAGGAAAACGCAGGGTGCCCAGGCTGATCCAGAGTATCCGCGAGGGGTCGAGGATCCGTCCGATATCCCCGATGAGATACCGGTAGTCCCGCTCGAATCCGTCATAGATGACGATGGGGTCAAAGTGGAGACCCACGAAGCAGCCGTGGTCCTGGGCCAGACGGGCCGCCTTAAGACGTTTGTGGACGGGGCTCGTCCTTGTCTCCTCTGCATCGATGAACCTCTGGGGGGATACGGAAAAGGAGATGACGGTATAGGGGTTGAGATGGGGGAGAAGGTGCCTGAAGTCGGCCCATTTCGACTTCAGTTCCAGGATGGCCTTCCTCTTTGCACCGAAATACTCCACGAGGAAGCGGTTTACGTTATGGCGCCGGTCGATGGCCAGGCTGTCGGAGAGTTCCCCCGTTCCGAAACGGAGGACGTGACGGGGGCTTCCGTCTATCATTCCATTGAGTTCCTCGATTATGCTTTCGGGTCTGCGGGAGATCCGTATGGTGTCATCCCTGAGGTAGGCCTTGAGTATGCAGTAGGAGCAGGAAAGGACGCAACCCTCCACGAGGTCGATGGTCTGATACCCGCAGCAGATGTGGTGTTTTGTGCCCGGGCACTTCCTGACGATGCTTCCGGGCGTCTCAACGAATTCTACCTTTTGTGAGCTCAAGAATTCTCCTGACGTGACCTTCCGCGACCAATTCCGAGATCCTGCCGAGGGCGGCGTCGACGTCATCTTCATTGACTATTTTCAATATGATATCAATATACTCCTTTTCGAAAAAAGGGTCTACTCTAATGTCTACGCCGGGTGGAAGAGCCATGGCACTCCGTATCGCCTTCAGTTTCTTTGCGAAGGACGACAGGATGGGATGGGTCTTCTGCTTGAGGCGGGACCTCAACATGTCTGAGTTTTCCATGACGGGGATGTCCCTGCCGGTCAGCGCTCCCTTGCGGATCCTTACAAGCTGGAGCATATCGAGGATCTCCCGGAGGGTGCTCTCTGTCAGATGGAGACCCGTAAGCGCCGTAAGTATCCTGCGCCGCTCCTTCTCTTCGAACCTGAGGAGCGACTCAGCATTCCTCAGGGAAAGATTCTTCCTGAAGACAAAGTCCGTGGACGGGGCATCGAGCGAGGCGATTCCCAGGAGAATCGAGAGCACCTTTTCATGAGGATTGAGGCCGAGGTGCTTCATGAGTTCGAAGATCTCGTCACGGGTGAACCCTGAACGATCCATCGCGTCGACGACGGCTGCCTTTTCGACGATGTTGAAGCCCCGTGCCAGGTTGTCGTGGATGGCCCTCATGAGGGCGGTCTTCTCATCGATGTCTACGATGAGGGCAGGGACCTTTCTTAAGCGAAGCTCCCTGGCGCACCGCAGGCGGCGCCATCCTGCCACCGCGATATAGGGTGCCCTGTCGAGCAGTACGATGGGCTGAACGATCCCGACGGAGGCGATCGACCAGAGGAGGTTCTCGTCGCCCGGCGGATAGGAAAGGCAGAACCGCCTGTCCTTGAGGTCTATCCTGGAAAGGGGGACGTCCGTCATCGCTCGAAGTAGATGAAGAGCCACTTGATGACCGTGTAGAGGATGATGATTCCGATGAGGAACACTCCTGTCATAACGAACCAGTGCGGTATGAAGGTGGTCTTGTGTTCTTGACCCAGAGATATGTGCTCCCTGTGTATCCTGGCGAGGGTGGGACTCCTGTCGGCAAAAAAATGGAAGACCGTTACGAAAAGCGGTATGGCGAAGAGCAAGGCGAAAGCGGCGAATATCCACACGCCCTTCATGTCGCCGCTTCCGGCGCTCATGAGAAGGATGTAGAGGCAGAAGAGGGTGATCAATGTCGAAACGATGACCACGATCCACTGGGACGTTCTTCTGTAAGGCATGCCACCTTCCCTTTTTTGGATGCCATTCATTGTATAAAAGTATTTCAAGGCTGTCAATGATGGGGTATACTGGAACCCATTCGCAGGCAAGCCTGCTTGCGGGTCATCAAGGAGGTTCAGGAATGAAAAGATCCCTCGGTGCGCGGACCATCCTTTTGCCGGCCCCGGTCCTCGTTGTCGGCACATATGATAAGGAAGGCCGTCCAAATGTCATGACGGTGGCGTGGGGAGGCACCTGCTGCTCCGATCCCCCCTGTGTCGATATTGCCCTGAGAAAGGCGACATATACGTACCAGAGCATCCTCGATCGCAGGGCCTTCACGGTCCACGTGACCCCGGAAAGGTATCTCACGGAGGCCGATTACTTCGGAATCGTCTCCGGCAGGGACGTCGACAAGTTCGCCGCCACGGGCCTCACCGCGGCGAGAAGCGAGACGGTGGACGCTCCGTACATCAAAGAATTCCCCTTCGTTCAGGAGTGCGCTCTTCGTGAGGTTGTCGACCTCGGACTCCACACGCAGTTCATCGGCGAGGTCATGGACGTTAAGGTGGATGAGGACATGCTGGACGACAGGGGGCGCCCCGACGTGGGCAGGATAAGGCCTACGGTGATGGTGCCCGAGATACGAAACTACTACGGATTCGGCGAAAAGCTGGGGAATGTCTTTGTTGTGGGAAGAAAGCTCCGAGACGGGTAGGGCGACCGGCGGGGTCAGCCGACGGGTTCGAAAACGCCTGTTTCCAGGGAGTCCGTGATCTCCCTTATCCGCGTGTTCCTCGTCAGCGCCTGCAGGAGGCGGTCCTTCTCGGCTTCGTTCCGGACGGTCCCTGACACGGATAGTGCCCCCTCCGGCCTGGCCTGAAAGGAAATCTTGCCGAAGCAGTGCCCCATGCCCAGGTAAAAGAGGAGGATCTCGGCGCGTCTTTCGAGCAGGCGGCCGGTCAGGACCTCTTCGGCTTCCTTTGCCGGGACAGGGGCGAAATGCCTGCGCGCGTATGTCGCCAGTATCCCGACAGCCTCTTCCAGTGAGACATAGCTGGAATTGACCACCGCATGGTAATAGGACGGATCCCCGGGGTCGGCGTCGAAGTAACGGGCCACAAAGCCCCGTTTGCCCTCGTCCATCCTTTCGACAAGGTCGAAGGCGTCGTCGTAGGGGATGTTCTTGGCACGGGCGATGGCCCGCACCCGTTCCTCCATGAGTCGAACGACGCGAATGTTGATGGTGTTCCCGATACCGGCAAGGAGGATGCCGGCGCCCATGCCCGCCATAACGGCGTTGTCCCGAAGGGCATGCTCCAGCATGTTGGCTATGAAGGAGACCCTGTAGAAATTGGTGTCCGCCATAAGCTCCTGTTTTGTCAGATGAAATCCGGGGGCGGTCACTTCATCGATGCCGAAGCAGCACGTGTGTCTGTCGTTCTCGAGACATTCGTCATTGATCACGGTCCTGTCAATGTACGAGTAACCGAGTTCCCTTGCCAACTCCCGAGCGAATGTCGTTCCGCCCGAGCCGTGGGTTCTTGATATCGTTATGACGCTCATCGTTATCCGCAAGAATTTTAAAATATAAGGACGCTTTTGTACAAGCAGAATCTCTCGGGGCTGGCCGGTGCGGAAAGAATACGTGTAACCCATTAATTGATTTGCGAATATAGGTATAATCTGTTATAAGATTAACCTGTTTGGAGAGGGCCGGGCGGCTTGAAGGGTGTATTGTTGCTTTGAGAGCCCGGGTGGCGGCAACGAAACGGCCTGACACGACCCAGATTACAACTGACGGTATATGCGGTACTATGAGAGTTGAGGAATTTGATTATGATCTGCCGAGGGAAATGATAGCCCAGCGCCCGTCCGGCGAGAGGGAGGCATCGCGCCTGCTTGTCTGCGACAGGGAGAAGGGGACGATGGAGCACCGCCATTTCTCGGATATTACCGGCTATCTGCGGGAAGGCGACGTCCTCGTCATCAACGACAGTAAAGTGTTCCCGGCGCGGCTCAAGGCGCGCAAGAAGACGGGCGGCATGATCGATGTTCTCCTCGTGAGGTCCTTGGGCGGCGGAACCTGGGATTGCCTGGTACGGGGAATGCCGCGCTCGGGGAGCGCAATCCCGGTCACCGTCGGAGACCACGGCGCCGTCATCGCGCGCTCGGGTGATTCGTGGACGATCTCCTTCGCGTCACGCGAAGAAGGCGACGAGGTCATAGAGGCCCTGGGAAGGATGCCTCTTCCGCCCTATATCAAGCGCAACGGGGAGGACGGCGCGGCCGATTTCGAACGTTACCAGACGGTTTACGCCGAGAAGCCCGGGTCTATAGCAGCGCCGACGGCAGGCTTTCATTTCTCCGAGGAGCTTCTCGGGCGCATAGCGGCCAGAGGGGTCGAGATAGTAAAGGTCACCCTCCACGTGGGTATCGGCACGTTTTCGCTCATTCACCCCGGTCTTCTTGAAGACCACAGGATGCACGGCGAGCGCTATGAGATCGATGAGACGTCGAAGGGGCGCATCCGGGCGGCGCGGCAGGAAGGGCGCCGCGTGGTCGCCTGCGGCACAAGCTCGGTGAGGACTCTCGAGACGCTCTTCGGTGTGAACGGCAACGGTACACTCGCCGGAGAGACAGAGCTTTTCATCTATCCGGGCTATCGTTTCCACTGTGTCGATGCGCTGATCACCAATTTTCATCTTCCCCGCTCGACGCCGCTTGTGCTCGTTGCCGCCTTCATGGGCGCCGGGCCCCTCAAGAGGGCATATGCAGAGGCGATACGCGGGGGGTACCGGTTCTACAGTTACGGGGACGCGATGTTCATATCATGAAGATGATAGAGATAGATCATACAGACGGGGCGGCACGCTCGGGAAGGCTCGTAACCGGTCACGGGACAGTTGAGACGCCTGTCTTCATGCCCGTGGGCACCCAGGGTGTCGTCAAGGCCATGACCCACAGGCAGCTTGAGGAGCTGGGGGTTGCGATGATCCTCTCCAATGCGTACCACCTGTACCTGCGTCCCGGTGACGAGCTCATCGCGAGAATGGGCGGCCTCCACGATTTCTCCGGATGGAACGGCGCCATTCTCACCGACAGCGGCGGCTACCAGATATTCAGCCTCGGGGTCCTGCGTGAGATCAAGGAGGACGGCGTTCTCTTTCAGTCGCACATAGACGGTTCCCGTCATTTCCTGACGCCGGAGAAGATGGTGCGCGTTCAGGAGAACATCGGCGCCGACATAGCAATGTGCCTCGACGAGTGCGTCTCCTATCCGTCCACCTTCGAATATACCAGCGAGTCCGTCGAACTGACGACACGGTGGGCACGTCGGTGCCTCGCGGCCCGGTCGCCGGAGGGTTCTCAGAAGCTTTTCGGGATCATACAGGGCGGCTTTTATCCCGACCTCAGACTGCGTTCCGCCGGGGACATCCTTTCCCTCGATTTCGACGGTTTTGCCATCGGGGGCCTCAGCGTCGGCGAACCGAAGAGTCTCATGTGGGACATGGTAGACATGGTTGTCGGCCGCATGCCTGCCGGAAAACCCCGCTATATGATGGGCATCGGTCTGCCGGAAGACCTCCTGGAGGGCGTGAGGCGGGGCATAGACATGTTTGACTGCATCATCCCCACGCGTTTTGCCCGCAACGGCGGCCTTTTCACGTGGGATGGCAGGATCAACATCAAAAACGCCCGCTTCACCGAGGACGAAGGGCCCATTCAGGAAGGTTGCTCGTGCTACACATGCAGGACCTTTTCGAGAGCATATCTCAGGCACCTTACGGTTTCTCACGAGCTGACCAGTTTTTACCTGAACACCATACACAATGTTCATTTCTACATGGAGCTTATGAAGAAGATCCGAAGTGCAGTCAGCACCGGTACGTTCGAGAGTTTTTACCGCGATTTCAAGAGACGTTACGAAGGAGGTGAATCACATGACAGGCATAGCGTATGCAATGGGTAGTAATCCTGCCGGCGGGGCCGGACAGGGGGGCAGTTCGTACATGTCGCTCATCTTTATCGCGGCAGTCTTTGGCATCTTCTACTTCATTCTCATCCGTCCGCAGCAGAAAAGGGCGAAGCAGCACAAGGAGTTCCTGGAGAACCTGAAGAAGGGAGATAAAGTTGTCACATCAGGTGGTTTGTATGGTACAATAACGGGTATTTCCGACGACAGTGTCACCATCGAGATTGCCGAGAAAGTGCGCGTTAAAGTCGACAAGGGCACTGTGGTACAGTATCAGAAGACACAATGAAAGGAGATGTGAACGTGGGAAGATATGAGAATATTGTTGTGCTCAGCCCTGACCTCGCGAAAGAGGAAGAAGACGATCTCATGAAGAGGATTCAGGGCAACCTTGAAAAGGCGGGCGCAACGATTGTCAAACTGGATGACTGGGCAGTGAGAAAGCTTGCCTATCCCATAAAGAAGAAGGATAAGGGCCACTACTTCTTTTTCCTGCTTGATATGGACGAAGGCAGCGTCGCGATGATGGCCAAGTTCTACAGAACCCTTGACCCTGTGCTGAGGCATATGTTCGTCGTCGTCGACGACAAGAACGAAGGGCCGAAGAAGCCGCCCGACCCCGTTGTCTTTGACGAGCTCGAAGGCGAGTTCTGATGAACAGGGTCTTCATGACGGGGAAGGTCGAGGCCATGCCCCGTGTAGTCTATACCCCGAAGGGGGACAGGTTCGTACTTTTCCCGCTTCGTGTGGGTGAGGGTGATTTCCTCATAGATGTTGAGTGTCCCGGAGACCCCGCGATGCCCCATCCCGACGCGGCACGGGGCCGCAGCGTGATGGTGTCGGGAATGCTCGTGCGCAAGAAGCTGCGGACGCGGGAGATGGTACAGTTGAAAGCACATAAAATTTTCTGGATGGAGGAATAGATGCCGAGACCAATGAGGACAACACGGTCCGATTCACCGAAGAAAAGGGTCTATGTGAGAAGAAGGGTATGCAGGTTCTGCCAGGATTCCAACATAGCCATCGACTACAAGGACCCGAAGCTTCTCAAATCGTTCATCACGGAGAGGGGCAAGATCATGCCCAGAAGGATGACGGGGACCTGCGCCAATCACCAGCGCAAACTGAAAGAGGCCATCAAGATGGCCCGCCACATCGCCTTTCTGCCTTTTACGACACTACTGAAATAACGGAGGCAACCGATGAAGCTCATACTCATTGAAGATGTTCAGGGTACGGGGAAGAAGGGCGATACCGTGACCGTCAAGGACGGGTACGGGAGGAACTTTCTCGTTCCCAGGGGACTGGCCGTGCCAGCGACTGAAGGAAACGTGACCCGTTTCGAGAACATCGTGCGCAGTGTTTCGAACAAGAAGGCGCGGGACCTTGAGACGGCCTCGGAATTGAAGGCGAGACTCGAGGAAACAGCCCTGACGATAAAGAAGAAGGCCGGCGATGACGGCAGACTCTTTGGTTCCGTTACCCACAAGGACGTTGTCGAGGCCGTCAAGGCCTTCTCGGGTGTCGAGGTGGACAGGAAACAGATCCGCCTTGAGGAGGCGATCAAGACGACCGGTTCACATACAGTTGTCATCCACCTGCAGCCGGACGTCAACGCCGAGGTCAAGATCGAGGTGGAAAAAGAAGAGGCTTAAATGGCCCGGGTCCTAAAGAATGCCAGGGATGCGGCGGGCCCTGCCGGAGCGCGGGTCCCTCCCCAGAACATCGAGGTCGAGCAGTCATTGCTCGGCGGGCTTCTGATCGACCCGGAATCCATGAACAAAGTAGTCGACGTCGTTGTTCCTTCCGATTTCTATCGTGATGCCCATGGGAAGATCTTTGGTCTCATGGTCCATCTCTACGAGAAGAACGATGCCATCGATATTATTACGGTAAGCAGCCTTGCGAAGGACAGAGGCCTTATCGATGCCGTGGGAGGCGCGACCTATCTCAACACCCTTGTGGACCTCATGCCGTCCGCGGCGAATGTCGCCTATTACGCAAAGATCGTAAAGGAAAAGTCCCTCGTACGGACCATCATCAACGTCGCCACGGAGATCATCGAGAAAGGCTTCAACACCGAGACCGATATCGACACCTATATCGACGAGGCCGAAAGACTCATTTTCCAGGTCTCGGAAAACAAACTCAAGCCCACCTACCTACCCGTCAAAGACTTCGTGATGGACAACATAAAGACCATCGAGCGCCTCTACGAGAAGAAGCAGACGGTCACGGGGGTCCCAACGGGTTTCATCGACCTCGACAAGCTGACGAGCGGCCTGCAGCCGTCCGATCTTATCATCGTTGCCGGGAGGCCGAGTATGGGTAAGACCTCCTTTTCCATGAACATCGCCCAGCATGTGTCCATGTTGAAAGAGAGCCCCATCCCCGTGGGCATCTTCTCCATGGAGATGTCCAAGGAGCAGCTCGTCACGAGGCTTTTGAGCTCCGAGTCCGAGATAGAGCATTCGAAGCTCCGCACGGGTACATTTGCCCGGGACGAATGGCCGAAGCTGGTCAGGGCCGCGGGAAAGCTCAGCGAAGCCCGCATGTTCATCGACGATTCACCGGCGCTGTCGGTCCTTGAACTGCGGGCGCGGGCACGGCGCCTCAAGAAGGAGCACGACGTGGGACTTCTCGTCGTCGATTACCTGCAACTCATGCGGGGGCGCTCCGGCGGGGGGGACCGCAGGGAACAGGAGATATCGGAGATATCGCGGTTTCTCAAGGCACTGGCCAAGGAGATCAACATCCCCGTCATCGCCATTTCGCAGCTCAACAGGGCGCCGGAGACCCGCGAAAAGGAGAACAAGCGGCCACGCCTTGCGGACCTTCGGGAATCGGGGGCCATAGAGCAGGATGCCGACGTCATCCTCTTCATCTACCGCGATGAAGTGTATAATAAGGACAGGGACGACAACAAGGGCGTTGCCGAGGTGATCATCGGAAAGCAGCGGAACGGTCCTACCGATACCGTGAAGCTTAGTTTCATCGACAAATGCGCCACGTTCAGGAACGGTTACTATCAAGATGACGAAGGGTGACGCCACGCGGTCCATGAACCTTCCCAATATCCTTTCCATATTCCGTTTCTTCGTCACGTTCTATTTCATCTACGCCGTCTACCAGGGGAGGATGCGCCTCGCCCTCTATCTTTTCCTGATCCAGGGCATATCGGATCTTCTTGACGGTTTCATCGCACGGATGATGAAATCGAAGACCGAACTCGGGGCATATCTCGACCCTATTGCCGACAAGACCATGCTCGTCGCGGCCTTTGTCATGCTCTATGTCGTCGATATCATCCCGGGTTGGCTAACGGTCCTTGTCCTTGGAAGGGATGTCGTCATCGCTGCCGGGTACCTCGTCCTGTACCGCTATGCCAACAATGTCAAGCCGAGGCCCACGGTCTTCGGCAAGGTAACGACGGCATGCCAGATCGCAACCATTCTGTACGCGCTCTGGTCGGCGGACAGGGCAGACCTGAGGTCCTATGACATGGCGCTCTTCGTTATCACGGCGGCGGCCACCATCGTATCGGGCATCCATTACATCATCGGCGGATGGACAGTCTTCAGCAAAAGAGCGATAACGCAGTAGAAGACCGCTTGAACCGTTTGAGCCGCTTGAGCGCTCGAAAGACCCTGACAGAGGGCGGCGTGGCGCTGGGATAGGACAACCGGGTCCAGGAGGGTTTTGTCTGTGTATTCTCCGTTCAAGCGGTTCAAACCGTTCAAGCGGTTCAAGCCGCCTCTGTCGCGGCTTTGTGCCAAGAAGAGGTTGACATGACACGGTGTTTCTATTAGTATTGTAAAAAAATAAGGGGAGGTTGATATGTCCGTGAAGGTCGCGATCAACGGTTTTGGAAGGATTGGCAGGCTCGTCCTCAGGGCCGGTTTCAACAGGAAGGATGTCGAATTCGTTGCCGTCAATGATCTTACGGATCCCAGAACTCTCGCTCACCTCCTGAAATATGACTCTGTCCACGGCATCATGAACCACGACGTGAAGCACAGGGAGGACGGCATCGTCATCGACGGCAAGGAGATCAAGGCATATGCCATGAAGGAGCCTGAATCCCTCCCCTGGAAGGATCTGGGGATCGATGTCGTCCTGGAAAGCACGGGAAAGTTCACCGACCGGGCTGGTGCTGAAAGGCACCTTAAGGCTGGGGCGAAAAAGGTCATCATATCGGCTCCCGCGAAGGGTCCCGATGTCACCTTCGTCCTCGGGGTCAACGAAGAGGTATACGATAAGACGAGCCACAACGTCATTTCCATGGGGTCCTGCACGACCAACTGCCTGGCCCCGATCGTGAAGATCCTCCAGAAGGAGTTCGGCATCGAGTACGGGCTGATGACGACGATCCATTCCTTCACGAACGACCAGGTCGTTCTTGACGAACCCCATAAGGACCTCCGCAGGGCACGGGCGGCGGCCATTTCGATGATCCCAACGACGACGGGAGCGGCAAAGGCGATATCCGAGGTCATTCCGGAACTCAAGGGGAAACTTGACGGGTTGGCCATACGGGTCCCCACACCCAATGTGTCCCTCGTCGATTTCGTTGCCACGCTTTCTACCAAAGCAACCAAGGAAGACATAAACAAGAGATTTAAGGAGTATGCGGAAGGACCCATGAAAGGGATCCTGGCCTGTTCGGAAGAGCCTCTCGTTTCCCGCGATTTCAATGGCAATAGCCATTCCTCCATCGTTGACATGGAAAATACGACCGTCATAGGCGGGAACATGATAAAGGTGCTTTCCTGGTACGACAATGAATGGGGTTTCTCCAACCGCATGTTCGACCTATTGTCGTTTGTTATGAAATAAGAAGGAGACAGGAAGGGGTAACATATGAATTCTATTGACACAGTTGACATTGCTGGAAAAAAGGTGCTCATGCGCGTCGACTTCAACGTTCCCGTCGACGCAAATGGCAACATCACCGACACAACGAGGATCAAGGCACACCTTCGTTCCATCCGGTACTGCATGGAGAAAGGTGCAAAGCTGGTCCTCATGTCCCATATGGGCAGGCCGAAGGGCCAGAGGGTGGACAAACTGACACTGAAGCCGTGTTCCACTGTCCTCTCAGACCTCCTCGGGAAAGAGATCCCTTTCGTGGACGACTGCGTGGGTGAGAAGGCCGAGGCCGCCGTGGCATCCATGAAACCCGGCGATGTCATACTTCTGGAGAACCTGCGGTTCCATATCGGCGATGAGAAGAACGATCCCGCCTTCGCCGCCGAGCTCGCGAAGCTGTGTGACGTCTATATAGACGATGCCTTTGCCGTTGCCCACAGGAAGGCCGCATCCAACTCGGCCATCACCCGGGCCGTGAAGACATGCGCGGCGGGCTTCCTCCTGAAGGACGAGATCGACTACTTCAACAAGGCAATGAAGGACCCGGCCCGTCCCCTCGTCGCCATCATCGGCGGGGCGAAGGTTTCGGATAAGATAGGTGTCCTCGAGAACCTTGTCGACACCGTCAACATGCTCATAATCGGCGGCGGCATGGCCTTTACCTTTCTCAAGGCCAAAGGTCTTGAGATCGGCAGGTCCATCTGCGAGAATGACATGCTCGACAAAGCGAGAAGCATCATGGAAAAGGCGGGGACGAAGGACGTCAAGATCCTCCTGCCCGTCGACTGTGTCGTTGCCGACAAGGCGGAAGCGGGCGCCGCGACAAACGTCGTTGCCATCGAAAAGATACCGCAGGATGCCCTCGGCCTCGATATCGGTCCGGAGACGGCCAGGCTTTTCGGGAACGCCGTGAAAGAAGCGAAGACGATAGTGTGGAACGGCCCCATGGGCATGTTCGAGCTCGAGGCATTCAGCAAGGGGACCTTTGGCCTGGCAAAGGATGTCGCCGGCTCGGGTGCCCTGTCGATCATCGGGGGCGGCGATACCGATTCGGCTGTCCATAAGGCCGGTGTCAGTGACAGGATATCCTACATATCCACCGGTGGCGGGGCGTTCCTCGAACTTCTCGAAGGCAAGACGATGCCGGCCGTAGAGGCCCTTGAATCCTGCGGAGGTTGACATGGCAGCATGGATGGTGGCAGGGAACTGGAAAATGAACAATACGACGGGGGAAGCGGTGGCGCTCGCGAAAGAGATCGTCGCCGGTCTGCCCGATATCACGGGTCGTGGCGAGGTCGTTCTCGCCCCGTCCTTCACGGTTTTGAGGAGCGTGCACGATGTCTTGAGGGGCAGCAGGGTTGCCCTCGCCTCCCAGAACATGTTCTTCGAGGACAAAGGGGCCTATACGGGCGAGATATCGCCGGCCATGCTCAAGGACGCGGGTTGCACGTACGCCATCATCGGCCACTCGGAACGGAGGAAGTACTTCCACGAGACCGACGAGGGCGTGAACCTCAAGGCGAAGAAATGCATCGCGGCAGGATTGAAACCCATTATCTGTGTCGGTGAGACCGATGAAGAACGCGAAGCAGGCGTCACGGAGTTCGTTGTCGGGATTCAGGTGAAGAAGGCTCTGGCGGGTATTTCCGATGTCAGGGATGTTACCATCGCCTATGAGCCCGTCTGGGCGATAGGCACCGGAAAGAACGCGACATCGGGTCAGGCGGAGGAAGTCCACGGATTTATTAGAAATATCCTGCGCGACCTTTACGGGGAGGCCTCCTTAAGTGTGCGGATTCTCTATGGAGGTTCCGTTACAGCGGAAAATTTCGGGGAATTAATCGCCATGAAAAACATAAATGGTGCACTTGTTGGTGGTGCATCCTTGAAATCCGGAAACTTTCTTGGTATAATAAGCCGCGCATTGGAGAACGGTTAATGACAATAGCAGTTGCCATCATACATGTGATAATAGCGATCGCCCTGATCCTTATCGTACTGTTGCAGACAGGAAGAGGATCGGACATGGGGGCTGCCTTCGGTGGCGGATCAAGCCAGACCCTTTTCGGCAGCTCCGGGTCTTCGGGCTTCATGACGAAATTGACAACAGTAGCAGCGGTTGTTTTCATGTTGACAAGCCTTGTACTTGCGTATACTTATAGTCATAAGGAAAGCAGTATAAGAAATGTACCGGCGCAGAGCCAGCAGCAGAACGCGCCGGCGCAGGGGACGAAATGATAAGAAATGCCGAAGTGGTGGAAGTGGCAGACACACCATCTTGAGGGGGTGGCGGGGAGACTCGTGCGGGTTCAAATCCCGCCTTCGGCATTATATAACCCCGCACAGTTTCCGGATCAGTCATTACTCAAACCGACCTAATGGTCATCTCCCGGTACGGTCCTGATTCTATCCCGCGATGCGACTTCTGACGGAGCGTTGGCACGAGTGTTCGATGTGCCCCTTTTTCTTCAATAACCCTATTGACTTCCGGATCAATTCTATGGTAATTACGAAATATCCATTTATAACGTCTTAAGGGGGTTTGAGATTCCGCTGTTGGCATGAAAAAGCTCCTGGTTGGCAATTGCCATTGTCCCATGCCTGAAGATGCTTTCTAACGGGAAGTTCATGTGCGGGGGTGTTGATGGAACAAAGCGCAGTCCGTAAACCTAAAGGTGATCTCCATGTTTCCGTGGAGGAACGCAATAAGGGGCTTAAAGACCTCGATTTTTTTGCCGACCACACCCATCTTCAAAACCTCATTCAGTTCAACGCCCGCAGGACAGTATCTGATATGGGCCCGCTTTATCTGCGGTGTGCCCTGACATCACTGTCGTGTCCCGAATGCGGTGCTGAGGTGAAACGCAGCTACCGGCTTCGTCCCATGGAGTGGCTTCTGAAGTTTACCGGTCGCAAGGTATTCTACTGCACCGATTGCAGCTGGCGCGAAGTTGTGAAGATGGGTGAATGGGAATGGCAGACGATACTCAGCGTTCTTGTTGCCTTTCTCATCGTATGCGGCGCCTCGATCCACTGGATGCTCCGGTAGGGACGCGGGCAATGTCCGTGATTCTCTCGCTTTTCATTGCCGGAAGTGACTGTTCCCATCGAATTGCCGACTTCTGATTATCCCCGATACCGCTTTTTTCTGAAGCGTTTCAATTTTGTGAAGAAAAGGCGAGCATGATATGATAAGAAAAGACCTGAGCAGGTGTTTGGTAACACAACAGGGGTTACGGCGGGTAGGTGGGTGACGAGACTCAGATCGCTTAAGCCGGGGGATTATCACTGTTTTCTCTACGAGGGCGAGTCGGAAGCGAACGCCTTCGCTCTGTCCTTTATCCGCCAGGGGCTGGATAAGAGGGAGAAAATCATCTACTTCGCGGCGGATCACAGCAGGGACACTCTCATTCAGTCGCTGAGGCAAATCGGGGTCGATGTGGACTCCGCCATGACGGTGGGCCAACTCCAGGTGGAGAGGAGCGAGGCGGATTCCTGCGAGAAACTGGCACGGGATATGGTCCTTGCCGGTCCGGATCCCGTTCCCTTCGGAGATATGCCGCATTCGGCCTACACCTCCCTGCGGATAGCCATAGACGACACCGCCCGGCTGAAACAGGCAGGAGAGGAATCCCTCGGAGCCACCGCCGCCATCGACCGCCTCGAGGCCATGGTCAGCGAAAAATGTCTCATGGTCTTCATGTACGGTCTCGACCAGCTTTCGCCCGACGCCCTGTTCCGTGTCCTGGCGACCTATCCCACGCTTATCATCGGGGACGACATTTACGAGAACTCTCTCTTCCGTGACCCCGTGATATCCGGCAGGGAAGGGATGAAGACCCTCAAAGCGGAACACCTCCTGGATCTTCTGAAAGACCACCGGAAACTGAAGGACGCCATCAGGAAGGGCGGCCAGGCGCTCCGGGCCAGCGAGGACAACTACCTGTCCATCTTTGAATCCGCTGCCAACCTGATCGCCATAGTCGACAAGAAGGGGAGGATCGTCGACTGCAATGGAAAGATCAAAGAGGTTCTTGGTTATGAGAAAGAGGAGGTCATCGGAACGTCGATAGCCGCCCTCTTTCATCCCGATCATCTCCATCGGGCCCTGGAGATACTCAAAGAGGTTGTCAAGGAAGGCTCCTCGTACAACAAGCAGTACCAGATGGTCAGGAAAGACGGGTCGCCGGCGTATGTGAGCGTCAACTCCACGCCCCTCAAGAATGAGAAGGGCAGGATAGCCAGGGTGGTGTCCGTAGTCGAGGACATCACGGAGCGCAAGAGGGTCGAAGAGGCCCTGTTCGAAAGTGAAAGGCGGTTTCGCCAGCTCGTCGAGATACTTCCCGACGCCATCCTCACCCTTGCCGACGGGCGGATCATATTTGCCAACAGCGCTGCATATAGTCTTTTCGGGATCGGTCATCCCCGGGACCTTATCGGCCGGCGCATGGAGGAGTTCTTGGATGCCTCAGGGGCCGAGGCCGTTCGCGGGTCCTTCGAGGCCATCGAACAGAACGGGAAGACGGGCAGACCCGCCAGGGTTATCACCGGGCGGTCCGACGGCTCTGCCGTGATTATCGAGTGGACGGGAATGGCCCTCAATCAGAAGGATGGCGGCGGTATCCTTTTTGTGGGCAGGGACGTGACCGAGAGGGAGGCAGCCGAGAAGCTCGTGCGCGAATCGGAGGAGCGGTACAGGATAGCTGTCGAGCATTCCAACGATGGTGTGGCGATAGTCCGCGGAGAGAATTATATCTACGTGAACAGGAGGCTGGCGGAGATGTTCGGATACAGGAGCGCCGATGATGTTGTGGGGAAGAGCATATCCGCAACGATCCATCCTGATGACCGCAAGCGCGTTATTTCCATCAATCACAGGCGCCAGAGGGGCGAAAAGGTTCCGGACCGGTACGAGTTCAAGGGGATGCACAGGGACGGGTCCATCATTTTTATAGAGGTTTCCGCGACGCCTGTTGTCTACATGGGTGAAGCGGGTTCCCTGGTGTATCTTCGGGATATTACGGCGCGCAAGGAGATGGAAGACAAACTCAGGATGATCGCCAGGATCTTCCCCTAAGCCCCTTTCCTGCCTCACTCATCCAGGAATGCCGACACCGTCGACGCGATCCTGCTGAATTCGCACTGGAAGATGTAATGACCGCAGCCGCTGTCGAGGACCAGGGTGCGCCACCCCAAAGGGCCCGCCAGTTCGATCGCCGGGCCCGGATTCACCATGAGGTCCCGCTTTGAGACCACCGTGAAGACCCGGGGGGCGGTCGCCCCGGCGGCACCTGCGTGTCTTCTCAAAGTTGCGGTCACGTCGTGTCTTATTATTGCCTTCAGCTGGGAAGCGCGATCCTGCGGGTCCTGTTTTCCCATGTCCTTCGTGATCCTGTCAAGATGGGCAGAGAGCCCCGCCTGGTCCCTGACGGTTTCGATGAAATAGCCGGGCGTGTTCGACATCATGGCGTCGATCCCCGCTACCACCGCGAGGGACCTGTCATTCCAGCCTTTTCCGTCGCCGTTGTCTTCCAGCGCGGCAAGTTGTGTCCTGTAAAGGAGGAGATCATAGGAGGCAGGGCCCGGTGTGCCCGTGATGGGGACGACCTTCCTGACGCGGTCGGGATATGCCGCCATCCACTGGTATGCCTGCATCCCGCCCATGGAAATACCGACCACGGCGTGGAGGCGTGATATGCCCAGCTCTTCCGTGATCAGCCGCAACTGGGCACGTACCATGTCGCCCGTTGTGAGGTCCGGGAATGACCGGCCTTTCTGTGCCACGCTGTTGGAGGGCGATGAGGATACCCCGTTGCCGAAGGAATCGACGGCAATAACGAAATAACGGGAACTGTCCACCACCTTTCCGGGGCCGATAAGCGCTGCCAGGTCTCCCGATGTCCCCATGAACCACGAGGGAAAGATCACCGCATTCGAGCGGGCGGCGTCAAGGACGCCGAACGTTCGATAGCCGAGGCGGGCATCCCGGATCACGCCGCCTCCCTCGAGCCCGAGATCCCCGAGATTGAAGTATCGCTGTTCCGTCGCACTCAGCCGAAAGGGCAGGAGCGCAAGAACGGACACGACGCACAGGGCCATGAGCCACCACATTCCCACCTTCTTCATGTCTTCTCTCCTCCTCTACCGCCCGGAAAATGACCGGACCTGTCCATTGTAAACGTTTTGTTCATCGTTTGCAATGGAAGCAGGTGACCGGGACGGGATCCGGACAGGCGCCGATGGCGGACCTGTCGTAATGAGGGGGAAGATGTCCGAAGGGGAATTTGGTCAATTGGTCATTATCCCCCATTCTGACATCATCAGGGAAGAGACCAACCTCGTCCGGTATCGAGGATCTGCCTGTCCTGAACCTTTGTTCCATAGGGAGGGTATTCCGGGAAATGGATTATTCTGGACAGCAGTGCCCCATAACCCATTACCTATCTTGTTCAGCTGCGTCGAAGGTGTACTTCAGGCGGTTGTTGATCTCGCTCAAAAGGCCCTTTATGAACATCTCTTCCAGTATGGCATCTATCTCGCCGGTCCCCGCCTTGTCGCGAAGGAGCGATTCGATGTGCTTCCTGAGGGTCCGCATCGTCCGGGGTCGTTTCTGTCCGTCGATCTTGTTCAGGTTGTTGACGATGTAGTTGGTGAAGTTCGATGAAGGAAGCTGCTTCTTGCTGTCGGACAGCTCGGCGGGGTTGGCTATCCTTCTTGTTTTTATGCCCATTTCATTTACGTACCTGATGAGGGAATCATATCCGCTGTCCTTCGAGAGTATGACGATCTCCACGTCCTTGTCCATTCTCTCGCTGAGCCTTCCCAGTTCGAAGGCAAGATGGAAGTCGAGGTTGTTCTTGCCGTCCCCGGCTATCTTTACCCATATCAGGCGATCCCCGAAGGCCTGCGCCCTTTCGACAAGGGAAAAGGGGATCTTGTTCTGCGATTTGCCCACAAAAATGGCAATACTCGTATCAGTCGTGTCGATGTTGTCGAAATCGAACTTCTGAATGTTCTCGAAATCAATAAGAATGATCCGTTTCGGTTTGTTTTCCATGAAATAATGATAACCGTTTTCAATGAATTACTCAAGAAGGAATAGGGGACAGGGAGAGAGCAAGGTTTCTGATAGGACCAATAGGAGAAATAGGACCTATCGCCTCCAGCCCGCCCTTCCCCCTGCTCCTTTCTCGCTCCTTTGTTGAAAAACTGCCCGTTTGCGGGTATTATAGTGCGTGTCTTTACAGGGACCCGGGATGGAGGTCCCGGAACCGCGGGCTTCGCTGTGTGGGGAGAGTAAAGGCCGGAGACAGGGGAGGCCGGGGAGACCTCCCGGAGGGCAAGGTTATTTGACGTTATGAAGCTTATAGACGACTACAACAGGGTGATCGATTACGTACGCATTTCCGTCACCGACCGGTGCAATCTGCGGTGCAGGTATTGTGTCGACGGCGATTTCCCCTTCATACCTCACACGGAGGTCCTTTCCTACGAGGAGATCATCCGTTTCGTCAGGATATGCGCCTCGCTGGGTGTCAGGAAGGTGCGCCTGACGGGGGGAGAGCCGCTGACGAGAAAGGGTTTGCCCCTGCTTCTCAAGGAGCTTGGCTCGATCGAAGGGATCTCCGATATCAGTCTCACGACGAACGGTGTCCTTCTCGCGGACCACCTCGAAGAACTGAAAGAGGCGGGACTCAAACGGATCAACATCAGCCTCGATACATTGAGAAAGGACAGGTTTGCCTGGATCACGTGCATTGACGCCTTCGACAGGGTGATAGATGGTATCAAGAAGGCTTCGTATGCCGGACTGAAACCGATCAAGATCAATACGGTCATCATAAAGGACTTCAACGACGACGAGATACTCGATTTTGTCCGTATCGCGCGGAAGTGGGACCACGAGATCAGGTTCATCGAGTTCATGCCATTTGGTGACATGTCGCTTTGGAAATCCACCGAGATAATACAATCACGGGAGATAGAAGAGATCATCCGCCGGGAGGTCGAGCTTCTCCCCTCTCTCAGGCCGGGCAGGGGCCCGGCTAAGGTCTTTGACATAGCGGGAGGTTCGGGAAGGATAGGCTTCATCAGTCCCGTGTCCAGCCATATCTGCGCGGAATGTAACCGGATCCGGTTGACCTCGAGGGGCATGATACGTCCCTGCCTCTTTTCCGATGTGGAATACGACGTCAAGGCGCTCATGAGATCGGGCAGGAACGATGAAGAAGTGAAAGAGTTCATTCGCGGTGTGGTGAAGGTGAAACCGGAAAGAAAGCTCGATATGGGTGCGATACGCAAATGCCAGAGGAGCTTGAGGAATATAGGGGGATAGAGAAGACGGGTTATGGGTGATAGGTTATGGGTGATAGGAAAAACGAAAAGAATGGTGATGGGGGTTGGTTTTGGCGAAATTGAGTCATGTTGATAGTGAAGGGAAAGCCCGGATGGTGGATGTGTCCGGGAAGAAGGAGACGGAAAGGGAGGCGGTGGCGTCGGGCAGGGTGACCATGGCTGCCGGGACCTACGCGCTCATACGTGGCGGGCAGGGACCCAAGGGGGATATATTCACCGTTGCCAAGATCGCGGGGATCATGGCAGCCAAGAAGACCCATGACCTGATACCGCTGTGCCACCCTCTGGCCATCACCCATGTCGACGTCGATTTCCGTTTTGACGATGCGGGGCATACCGTGGAGATCCTCTCGACCGTCAGGACGAAGGGACAGACAGGCGTCGAGATGGAGGCCCTGACATGTGCGGCCGTGGCGGGTCTTACGATCTACGACATGTGCAAGGCTGTGGACAAGGGTATAGAACTGGGGCCTTTCTTTCTCCTGGAGAAGAGCGGGGGGAAGAGCGGCGCATACAAACGAAAGGCATCCTGAGAAGGTGGATATGAAAGGAAAGATCATCTCTGTCAATATCAGCGAAGACAAGGGAGAGAAGAAGCACAATGTCGGGACCTGCCGGCTTTTGAAGGATAAGGGCCTTCTGGGCGATGCCCATGCGGGTTTCATGCACCGTCAGGTGAGCCTCCTTGCCAGGGAGAGCATCGAAAAGATCCGGGCAAAGGGTCTCGATGTCAACGCCGGTGATTTCGCCGAGAATCTCACGACGGAAGGGATCGTGCTCCATGAACTGCCTGTGGGAACGAGGCTCAAAACGACGGGCGGTGTTCTTCTGCGCGTCACCCAGATAGGCAAGGAATGTCACACTCGCTGCAACATCTTTCAGACCGTCGGTGACTGTGTCATGCCCCGGGAAGGGATATTTGCCGAGGTGCTCACCGAAGGCGATGTCTCGGTGAGTGACGAACTGGAGGTCATTACATGAGCTACCGCGTGCAGGTGATCACGGTGAGCGACAAAGGCTCCCGGGGAGAGCGCATAGACACGAGCGGCCCTGCCATCAGGGGTATGCTCGAGAAGGATTTTATCGTAGGCGATGTCATCATTGTGCCCGACGAGGCCGACATCATCGCAGGCGCGATGAAAAGGGCCATCGATGAGCAGGGCATGGACATGGTCGTCACGACGGGAGGGACGGGTCTGTCCGCGCGGGACGTCACACCGGAGGCAACCCGTTCGGTCATCGAACGTGATCTTCCCGGTTTCGCGGAGATCATGCGCGCGGAAAGCTACAGGATCACCCCCCGGGGGATCATCTCCCGCGCTGTTTGCGGGATCCGCCGCAGGAGCATCATCATCAATCTTCCCGGCAGCGAAAAAGCGGCCGTGGAATGTCTCGGTTTCGTCATCGGCGCCATTCCCCATGCCCTCGCCAAGCTTAAGGGCGATTCGTCCGACTGTGCGGTATAGGGGGATTCCGGCATAACAAACGCCCGACCATTGAATTTTTTTCGATCTGTGGGTAATCTGTGGGTGATAGTGTGTTACAATTTCATTCATAGGTGATGATAATGTGTGATAAAGGAATACTGCAGAATGTCCGGGGTGATTTTGTCAGACGTTATGAGCGTACGATATGGAGGGTCTGATCATTTCATACATGCAGCGAGCAGACGGGGGGAGCGGTGCGGGGTTTGCCGCAGGGACGGCGCTCCGGGCATTTTGACAGGGGATGGATAATGGCCAACATAGCATATCTCATAGTGTCCGCTGAGTATGGGGACGCGGGGTCGCAGAGGAGCCTGATAGGAGAATTCGCCTCCGCGAAGAACGTTCGGATAGACAATTATATCACCGTGGACCTCCCTTCAGACAGGAAGGAACGCGGCCGCCGGGTAAGAGAGCTCCTCGCCGGTGTCGACCGCTGGGACGCCTTCATTGTGTCGGACCTCGCCGCCCTGGGGGATGATGTCTCAGATGTTGTGTCCATAGCCGGTAATCTGCTCGAAAGAGGAGTACGGTTCATGGCGGCAAAACAAGGTCTGGACCTCAGCAATGCGGGAGACAGCTCGTCAAAGGCTGTCACCGGCCTTTTCGCCATGCTTGCTCTGCTGGAAAAGGAGGTCGCCTCCCGGCGCATAAAGGGAGTACTGGCGCAAAAGAGGAAAGAAGGCGTGGTTCTCGGCAGGCCGAAGGGAAGCCTCTCCGCGTCGAAACTGGACGACAGGAAGGAGCTTATCATCGATTACCTCTCGAAAGGTGTGAGCAAGGCCTCTCTGGCGCGCATCCTCGAAACGTCCCCCACCAACCTTGCGAGCTTCTTAAGGACGCGGAATATAGTCGTATCGAAGCAAAGCCCCGCGACCAGGAAACAAGCGCCTCCAAAGGGAGCCCCGGAAGAGGAGGTGCACGCAAAGACGCCGCCACCCGTCACTGTGCCGGCGCAAGAGGTGCCGTCGGTCCAGTTTCACGAGACCACGGAGGTCCTGCTGTGCAGGCAATGCGGGAAGAACATCCACGATCCCAGAACGACCACCTGTGCCGGCGGATATGTCGACTATCCCAACGGGGAGTCCCATCCCCGCGTTCCCTATCCAAAGGATGAAACGGAACGGTGTCCCAAGTGCGGGGTCGTGCCCGGAGGATTCCATCATGAGGGATGCTACATGGAGAGGTGTCCCAAATGCGGGGAAAGACTTGTTTCCTGCGGATGCAGGACCCGGGGCGTCGAGGATGTAAAGGCAACGGGCGAGCAATCCCGGTCCGTACGGTACCTGCCTTAAGACCCGCATGATCTCTTATCGAGGAGTATCCACATGAGAACGGTCAGACACATGGTATTTGCCTTGCTGCTATTTGCCCTTCCCGTGTGGACCTTGGCGGGCCAGGCGGAGACAGATGTTCTCCACCTGAACAGCGGTCCTGTGAGCGGGAAGACGCAAGGATCGGTACGCATGTTCCTGGGAATCCCCTATGCGGCGCCCCCTGTCGCGTCACTCCGGTGGAAGCCGCCGCAGGAGGTTGCATCTTGGACAGAGGTGAAAAGGAGCACACAGTTCGGCCCGTCCTGTCCCCAGCCGGACCAGCGGAGCGACGGCAGGTACAGCGAGGACTGTCTCTATCTCAATGTCTGGACCCCGGCGAAAGGACCCGGAGAAAAACTGCCCGTGATGGTCTGGATACACGGCGGGGGCTTCAACTTCGGTTCCTCCTCTCAGGCAGAGTACGACAGCCGGAACCTTGCCGGAAAAGGCGTCGTCGTGGTGACCCTCAATTACCGTCTGGGGCCCTTGGGTTTCCTCGTCCACCCGCAGCTTTCCCGGGAATCCCCCGAGGGCACGTCGGGAAACTACTCCATCCTCGACCAGATCGCGGCGCTGAAATGGGTGCAAAGGAACATAGCGGCCTTCGGAGGGAATCCCGACCGCGTGACCGTATTCGGCCAGTCGGCCGGATCGAGGTCGGTATCCCTGCTCATGATCAGCCCTTTGTCGGCAGGCCTTTTCCACGGGGCGATAGCCCAGAGCGGGGGCCCGATCATCGGCTCGGAATACCTGAACCCCGTTTTTAACGGCAACATGGCGAATGCGTCGGAGATGGGTCAAAAACTGGCCTCGAAGCTCGGGTGCGACGGGGCCGCGGACGTTCTCGCCGCCATGCGGTCCCGGTCGCCTGAGGAGGTCATAAAGGCGGCCGACTGCAAGACGGGCCTTTTCGATGAAGGTCTCTTCTTTGCGCCCGTTTTCGACGGCACGGTGCTTCCCGGGAACCCCTTCGAGGCCTATTCCCGGGGCGCGCAGCACGACGTACCGATCATCACGGGCAGCACCCTCAACGAGGGCAATGTCTACCTCAAGGACGAGAAAGACCTTTCCCTTGAAAGATACAGGTCCTTTCTGAGGTCGAGGTTCGGTGAGAATGCGGACAAGGCCTTCGGGGTGTTTCCTGCCTCAAGCGACAAGGACGTCCCCGCGGCCATCGACAGGGTCATCGCCGTTGCGGCGAACGCCGAGCCTGCGCGGTTCGTGGTCGGGTCGATGGAACGGAAGCACTCGCGGGGATACCTGTACCAGTTCACCCGCCTTCCCGGGACGGAGCGTGCCCGCAAGCTGGGAGTGTATCACGGGGTGGACCTGGCCTATGTCTTCGGGAACATGAAGGCATCGGACGGATACGACGACACCGACATGAGGCTCTCCGCCGCGATGATGGACTACTGGGTGAACTTTGCGCGAACGGGAGACCCCAACGGGCAGGGCCTGCCTCACTGGCCCGCGTACGAGAGCACGTCGGACGTCAACATGGAGTTCTCCGATACCCTCCGCACAGGGAGACACCTCTTCAAAAAGGAATGCGACTTCATCAACAGTCAGTCGATATATCGGTCCCGTTGAAGGGACTCGATGTGATGGACGCAGGCTCTTGCCGGACGGGTCATATTCTTTCACGCCGCCCGGTCCGGTGGCATTCCCGGGCCATCCCGGTGATGAAAGTCATGAGGTCAGCCTGTTTTGAGGGGTCGCGCCTTGTTTCTTCGCACCTCCTTACGATGGCGCTTCCCACCACGAAGCCGTCGACGTGATCGCGATATTGCCTGACAATGCCCGGATCTGATACGCCGAAACCAAGGACTACGGGCAGGCCCGTTTCCTCCTTCAGTTCCTTCGCCTTTGAGATGAGCCCTTCGGGGAGTTCCCTGCGTTCTCCCGTGACGCCTGTGACGGAAACGAGGTAGATGAAGGTGCGCCCCATCTTCTTCAGAATGGCCATCCTCTTCCTGTCCGTGAGCGGTGTCGCGAGAAATATGGGAGCGATGCCCTGTTTTCTGAGGAGCGCCGAAAACTCTCCGGCCTCTTCGGGCGGCAGGTCCACCGTGAGCACCCCGTCCACTCCCGCGGCCCCGGCCTCCGCGGCGAACCTTTCGGTGCCGCGGGCATGAAAGGGATTGAAATACCCCATCAGTACGACGGGCAAAGACGAGCGTTTCTTGAACTCCGCCACCATCTCGAGAGTGTTTCGCAGTGTAGCGCCTTTCCTGAGCGCTCGCTCCATGGCCGCCTCAATGACGGGCCCGTCCGCCATGGGGTCGGAGAAGGGGACGCCGACCTCGACCATGTCGGCTCCCAGGCTCTCCAGGAGACGCAGCACGTCAAGAGTGGCGGCGAGATCGGGGTCTCCCGCTGTAATATAGGGAATGAAGGCCTTCTTACCGGTTGCGGTGAGATCCTTGAAAAGAGACTCGATGATCTTCATGATGCCGCCTCGATGTTTTCGACATGTGCCAGGTCCTTGTCTCCGCGGCCGGAAAGATTGACGATGACGAGTTTGCCGCGCAGGGCGGCGGCGTGCTTCACCGCGTATGCCAGGGCGTGGCTGCTTTCGAGGGCCGGGATGATCCCTTCCTCAGCCGCCAGCAGATGGAAGGCGGCCAGGGCCTCTGCATCATTGACGTGGCTGTACCGGGCCCTCTTCATCTCCCGGAGGAAGCTGTGCTCCGGCCCGACGCTTGCGTAGTCGAGCCCGGCGGACACGCTGTGCGTGGTAAGGACCTGGCCGTCGTCATCCTGAAGGACGTAGCTTCGCGTTCCCTGGAACACGCCGATCCTGCCCGTCGCGAACCGTGCCGCATGCTTGCCCGTTTCAATGCCCAGTCCCCCTGCCTCGACGCCGATGAGCGCGACATCCCTGTGGGGGATGAAGGGTGCGAAGATACCCATGGAGTTGCTTCCTCCGCCGACGCAGGCGATAATGGCGTGAGGCAGCCTGTTTTCCTTTCTTCTTATCTGCGCGATGGCTTCCCTTCCGATGATGGAGACGAAGTGTCTCACCATGGTAGGGTAGGGGTGGGGCCCGAAGACGGTCCCCAGGACGTAGTGCGTGGTCCCGACGAAGGTCACCCAGTCGCGAAGGGCCTCGTTGATGGCGTCTTTCAGCGTGCGGCTACCCTGGGTTACACCTCTGACCTCGGCCCCGAGCATCCCCATACGGCTCACGTTGGGTGCCTGTCTTTTCATGTCCTCCTCACCCATGTAGACGGTGCACCGAAGACCCATGAGTGCGGCGGCCGTCGCTGTAGCCACCCCGTGCTGGCCGGCGCCCGTCTCCGCGATCACCCGTTCCTTGCCCATCATCTTCGCGAGCAGTACCTGCCCGATGGCATTGTTGATCTTGTGCGCCCCCGTGTGGCAGAGGTCTTCCCGCTTGAGATAGAGCGTCATGGCGAGCTTCTTCGAGAGATTGCGCGCGTGATAGAGCGGTGTCGGCCTGCCGACGTATTCGGCCAGGTAGTGACGGAGGGTACCTTTAAATTCCCTGTCACGGGAGAGGGCGAAGAACCGCTCCTGCAACTCGTAAAGGGCCGGTACGAGAGTCTCGGGGACGAACATGCCGCCGAATTGTCCAAAGTAGCCTTTCTTCTTCTTCTTCTTCTTCACTCAAGTCCTCGCTTCGATGCGCTCAAAGAGCGCCCGTAACTTTTTCGGGTCCTTCTTTCCCGGCGATCTTTCGACCCCCGAGGCGATATCGACGGCGAAGGGTGCGAGTTTCATGGCCTCGTCGATTGTGTCGACGGTGATGCCGCCTGCCAGTATGTACGGCCTGTCGAATCCTTCGAGCATCGCCCAGTCGAAGCGCCTCCCACTGCCGCCCCACGTGCCGGAGACGCCGGTGTCGAAAAGCGGAAGATAGGGGAGGTCCCTTGCCCGTGCGATCTGTACTTTCGATCTCACCCGGTATGCCGCTATGATCGTGACCGCATCATGCCCGGCGGCGGCCCATCTGCCCGCGTCGTAGACCTGTACACGGTCGAGGCCGCAGTATTGCTTCGCCGCCATGACCTCATCGGGAGTATCCTCCACGAAGACACCGATCTTAAGGATGGACGAAGGCAGGGAAGCGACGATCCTTCGTACCTCTTCGGGGGCGACACAGCGCCTGCTGCCGCGATAGAAGACGAACCCGGCGGCGAAGGCACCCAGGTCGGCGACGAGAAAGGCGTCCTCCCGGTTCGTGATGCCGCATATCTTGACGCGGGTCTTCATGGGGCACCCGGGGGTGGGGGGATAGGACGTATAGGAGTTATAGGACCTATAGGACATATAGGACGTATAGGACGCTTGGGACGTATAGGACGCTTGGGACGTATAGGACATGGGGGTTTCATGGTTGTTCGTCTTCCTTCCCGGTTATCAGGCGGCGGAGGGTTTGCGCCGGGTTGGGGGAACGCATGAGAGCGGTGCCTACCAGAAATCCCGAGACGCCGAGGTCCCGGAAGAGTTCGATATCGGATGGGTTGTTTATGCCGCTCTCCACGATGACGGGGCGGTCTTCGGGGATGGCGGCCACAACATCGCGGGCCTTTGCGAGATCGATGGAGAGCGTTGTGAGGTCCCGGGAATTGACGCCCGTCAGGACCCCCCCGATGTGGCCTGTCTTTTCAAAAGATTCGCGACAGTGGACCTCGAGGAGTACGTCGAGGCCGATGGAAGAGGCGAGCGCGGCAAGGTCCTCGACCTCTTCTCTTTCCAGCGCTTCCGCGATGAGCAGCACGGCGTCGGCGCCGAACACGGCCGCCTCGTATATCTCGTAGGGGTCGACGATGAAGTCCTTTCTGAGGACGGGCAATTCGGTGGTCTCTCTCGCGAGGATGAGGTCGTCGAGGGAGCCCTTGAAATGGGATCCCTCGGTAAGGATGGAGACTGCTGAGGCCCCTCCTTCTTCATAGGCGAGAATGGTCTCCGTGATATCCCTGTCGGCGGCGCGCAGGGTTCCCCGGGATGGGGAGGACCTCTTGACCTCGGCGATGATCTTTACCTGCCCTGTGAAGCGCTCCGAGAGGGAGGTGAGGAACAGACCTTCTCTCCCGTGTCCCTTCGTCAGCGATACAAGATCGGCCGCCGGCAGCCCTTTCTTCTTCTCACGGACCAGATCTCTTTTCCGCTCCAGTATCATCTCAAGGAAGCTCATCTGTGGCTTGCCTCCCTCAGCTGCTCAAGCTTTCGCAGCGCAGCGCCGGAATCGATGGCCTCCCGGGACATGTCCACGCCCTCGCCGATGGTGCCCGCAAGCCCGGAGACGTGGAGGGAGGCGGCGGCATTGATTAGGACGATGTCCCTTCTTGCTCCCCTGATGTCCCCGGCAAGGATACCCTGCGTGGTCCTTGCGTTTTCGCCGGCATCACCTCCCTGGAGATGATCGGCAGGATGGAGATCGATCCCGTATTCCCTCGGGTCAAGGAGATAGCTCTCCACCCTGTCGCCGCGCACCTCCGATACCTGCGTCTGAGTCGTGACGGTGATCTCATCGAGACCGTCGAGTCCGTGAACGACCATCGCCCGTTGGGTGCCGAGCCTTATGAGAACGTGGGCCAGCGTCTCGCAGAGTTGCCCGTCGTAAACACCGAGGAGCTGGAATCTGGCCCGGGCCGGGTTCGTCAGCGGCCCGAGGATATTGAAGATCGTCCGTATCCCGACCTCTCTTCTCGGTGCGGCGGCATGTTTCATGGAGCCATGGAAGAGGGGCGCGAAGAGAAAGCCGATTCCCGCCTTCTCGATGGAGCGGCCCACATCGTCGGGTGGGAGATCAATGCGAACGCCGAGTCTTTCCAGCACATCGGCACTGCCACAGCGGCTCGAAACGCTGCGATTGCCGTGCTTCGCGACCTGTGCTCCCGCTGCTGCAACCACGAAGGCCGTGGTGGTGGAGATGTTGAAGGTGGAGGACCGGTCGCCTCCGGTGCCGCAGGTATCGACGAGGGGTCTGTCCGAAGGGACGTGGATCGGGAGGGCCTTCTTGCGCATGCATCGGGCTGCTCCGGTGATCTCATCGATGGTCTCGCCCTTCATGCGCAGGGCCGTGATGAAGGCCCCGATCTGGGCCGGGCTCGCGCGGCCGTCCATGATAGCCTCCATGACGCGCAGCATCTCCTCTTCCGTCAGGTCCACCCCGCGGACGACCCTGTCTATGGCTTCCCGCACGCATTTTTTTTCAGTTATCCCCCTTGAGACGTCAAGAAAGTTCCTGAGAATCTTCTTCCCTTCCTTTGTCAGTATGGATTCGGGGTGGAACTGGATGCCTTCGACGAGGTGCGAGCGGTGGCGGACGCCCATGACCTCGCCTTCGCTGGTCCATGCCGAGACCTCGAGATCGGCCGACAGGCCTTCCCTGGGTATGACGAGGGAATGGTAGCGTGTCGCCTCGAAAGGGTTGTCCACGTTGCTGAGGATGGTCTTTCCATCGTGATAAATGGGGGATGTCTTGCCGTGCATGATGCGTTTCGTACGGGTTGTCGGTGTCCCGAAGGCATACCCGATGGCCTGGTGGCCAAGGCAGACGCCAAGGATCGGCGTCGCAGGCGCGAACCGGCGTATGATGTCGACACAGGCACCGGCATCTTCGGGCACGCCCGGTCCCGGTGACAGGACTATCCGGTCGGGATTGAGCATCTCGACGTCGTCGACGGTCACCCTGTTGTTGCGGCGCACCACCACCTCCTCGCCAAGCTCGGAAAAACACTGGACAAGGTTGTAGGTAAAGGAATCGTAGTTATCGATCATAAGAAGCATTGCCGTTCTCTCCTTCGTTGCTGCCCGTCAGGGCATTGATGAGTGCCTGTGATTTGAAGAGCGTTTCATCGTATTCCCTGTGCGGGACGGAATCGGCCACGATCCCGGCCCCCGCCTGAAAGTGGACGAAACCATCCTTCTTGAGCATCGTCCTGATGGTAATGCAGAAATCCATGTCGCCGTTGACGGCGAAGTAGCCCACCGCTCCTGCGTAGAAACCCCGCCGGTGCTCTTCCAGTTCGTCGATGATCTCCATGGCCCGCACCTTGGGCGCCCCCGTCACCGTTCCCGCGGGAAAGGCCGCGCGGAAGACATCGAAGGCGTCAAGCCCGCCGGCGATCTCAGCTTCTACCGACGACACGATGTGCATGACGTGGGAGAAACGGTCGACGGACATGAGGTCCCGGACTTCGACGGTCCCCGGCCGGGCCACCCGCCCGGCATCGTTCCTGGCGAGGTCGACGAGCATCACGTGCTCGGCGCACTCTTTCTCGTCGGCGAGGAGTTCCCGTTCGAGTTCACGGTCTTCCCTGATGTCGCGCCCGCGCCTTCTCGTGCCCGCTATGGGTTTGAGCTCCATGCGCCCCGCCTCCACCTTGACAAGGGTCTCCGGCGAGGAACCTATGAGACTGTGGTCCACGAAGTCGAGAAGGAACATGTAAGGTGAAGGGTTGATGCGCCTTAACGCCCGGTAGAGGGAGAGGCTGTCTCCCTCTACCGGGCAGCTGAATCTCCGGGAAAGAACGACCTGTATCACATCCCCCGCCACGATGTATTCCTTTATCCTTCTCACGGCTTCCTCGAAGTTTTCCCGGGAGACGAGCGATCGCGGCTCGGAAACGGTAAGGGGGGTCGGGGCGGTGCGGGGCACGGAGGCCTCCACGGCCCGCGTTAGGCCGTCGAGAAGGCCCGCGCCCCTTCGATAGGCACTGACCGGGCTTTCGTTCCCGGCGATATGGACGAACTGGACAAGTGTCCTGCTGCCGGTGAAGCTGTCCATGATGACGAGTCGCTCGGGGAAGATGAAATACATGTCGGGCATATCCATATCGGCCGCCCTTTCATCGCGGAGGTTCTCGAAGAAACGGACCGTGTCATAGCCGATGTAGCCCACGAGCCCTCCCGGAAAACCTGCGGCCGTTGAGACGGGTGCCGCTTTGAGTTGCAGAAGGACATTGCGCAGTTCGTTGAAAGGGTCATCGGATGTCGTTTCGCTTTCCATCACACCCCTCATTGAGACATGGGTCCCGCGGCTGACAAAAGTGAAGAGGGGATCGATGCCGATAATGGAATACCTGCCGCTCATCTTTCCCGCCTCGGCGGTCTCCAGCAGGAAGGACGGCGATCCGGGATACGCTGCTTTCATTTTCATGTAGCAGCCAAGCGGTGTATCGAGGTCTCCCGGCATCTCGCGGATGAGGGGTACGAGCCGGTGGAGTTCAGCTTTCCTGAGAAAGTCGTCTGCCATGTTCCGTGTATCTTCCATTCCGATCATTCTCCTTTGCCGGGAACCCGGGCCCGGGAGAAGAACAGCCTCAGCTCTTCCTCATCCCTGCCCCTGAGGATGTGTTTCAAGTGCTCGAGCCGGGAGGTGATGGTCTCCAGCTTCGCCACCGTGCCTTCGTCGAAGATGGTGCTTTCGGGGATCTCTGCCATGGCATCACAGACGAGCCCGTCCAGGGAACGGGCAGTGGGTCCTTCGGCCTTCTCTTTCCCCCGTTCGCCGGCTGCCGGATCCATGGACCGATCCGTCCATACCCTCGGTGCCATTTGCTCCGCGAGCATGCAATCGGCAAGTACCATGGCGGTGACGGCCTCCACGATAACAGGCATCCTCAGCGCTATGCACAGGTCGTGGCGGCCTTCGACGGATAGGGAAACCCTCCGTCCGTCTCTCACGTCGATCGTCCCCTGCGCTTTCCCGATACTGGGCGTGGGTTTCACGGCGACGCGAAAGACGAGTGCGTTCCCGTTCGAGATCCCTCCCGCGATTCCCCCGGCGTTGTTGGTCCTGGTGGTCCCGGTCCCGTCTACGATCTCGTCGTTGCACGCGCTGCCGCGCATCCTTGCCGCGGCGAAGCCGGCACCGAACTCGATCCCCTTGACCGCCGGGATGGAAAAGATACCGTGGCTGATGAGGGATTCAAGGGAATCGAAGAACGGTTCTCCAAGACCCGCGGGGACGCCCCGGGCGGTGCATTCGACAATCCCTCCGATGGAATCGTCTTCGGCCGCCGCCTCTGTGACCGCCCTTTCCAGGTCTTTCGAACCTCCGGCCTCAATGAGAGCGGCATCAACGGTGACGGGGGCAATGATCTTTTTCGCGATCCCCCCGGCTGCGACGAGACCTGCCGTCAGGCGACCCGAGAAGTGGCCTCCCCCGCGGTGGTCATTGAAACCTCCGTACTTGCTGAAGACGGTGAGGTCGGCGTGTCCCGGCCGCGGAGTATACCGCGTCTTTTCATAGGCGCCGCTGTCCTGCCGGGTGTTGTCGAGGACGACGAGGATGGGCGCCCCTGTTGTCCTGCCTTCAAAGACTCCGCTGACGAGGCGCGGCGTGTCGTCTTCCACACGGGAAGTGGTTCCTGCCGCACCCCCCTGCCGCCTCATGAGGTCGGCCTGTAGATGGGCGGGGTCGAGGGGAACGCCCGCCGGACATCCGTCCACCAGAACACCGACGGAGGGCCCGTGGGATTCGCCGAAGATGCTGATCCTGAAGTTGTGTCCAAAACTATTCATGACTGCTCCTTATGGATTCCAGATCGTGAAAGAACGCTCCGTAGGACTTGCGGACACACCCCGGACCGGCGATGGTTACGTGACCTCCCGCTTGAAGGGCGGCGACGGCGCATGCCATGGCGATCCGGTGGTCTCGGTGGGAGTCGACCGTGGCGGCACCGGGCCGGGTGCCCCGTATCTCTATCCTGTCCACTTCGACATTCACGGTGATGCCCATGCGGCTGAACTCGAGGGCGAGCGCTGCGGCCCGGTCGCTTTCCTTGTGCTTAAGCCGCTGCGTTCCGTAGATGGTGCTTTTTCCGGGACAGTGGGAGGCCAGCGCTACAAGAGGGGGCACGAGGTCGGGGCAGTCCTTTGCGTCGAACTCGAAAGGCTTGAGGTTCTTTCTCTCCACGGTCACGGAACCTTCATCGATATGGCAGGCGGCCCCGGCGGCGTCGAGGGCGGAGAGCACCGCCCTGTCGGCCTGACAGGAGTTCATCGCGAGGCCCTCGACGGACACCGACCCGGCTATCGCGCCGGCTACGAGAAGGAAAGACGCCCCCGACCAGTCGGCCTCGATGGCGACGCTCGCGGCGTGGTAACGCTGGCCGCCCGCGATATGAAAGCGCCTCATGTCTTGATCATGATCGATGACGATGCCGAAGTTCTCCGCCATGGCAAGGGTCATCTCGACGTAGGGCTTGCTCACGAGGTTCTCGATGAAGATATCCGAGGTGTCATCGCACAGGGGAAGGGCCATGAGGAGCCCCGTCAGGAACTGCGAGCTGACAGAGCCATCGATGTCTGCCACAGACCCTTTAAGGCGTCCGCGGACGGACACGGGAGGGTATCCCCGGCGGGTCGTGCATTCGACGCCGAAGCGCCGGAGGGTTTCCACCATCGCGACGGTCCTTCTTTTCAGGGAGCCCGTTCCGCCTATTACACAGTCATGCCCCGTCAGCGCCGCGATGGGAGGGAACATGCGCACGCACAGGCCCGACTCATTGCAGTCGATGAAGTCCGGCCGCTCAGCGATGCGTCCGAATCCCCTGTTCCCGTTCATCAGGATGCGGTCCTTACCCCGGATGAAGAACCCTCCCAGCGCCCGGGCTATCGAGAGAGAGGCTGTCGCGTCATCACAGAATGACGGGTTGATGATGTCCGAGACGCCGTCGGCAAGAAGCGCCGCGGCGACGGCGCGTATCGTGGCGCTTTTCGACGGCGGCGCCTTGACGCTGCCCTTAACCTCTGAAGGCGCTATCACTTTCATATACGATCCTTTCCGCGACCTCGTCCACCGAGGCCCCGTCCGTCTTCACCAGCAGGTGGGAGGCCCGCGCGTACACGGGGATCCGGTGTCTGAAGGTGTGCTCGATGCTTTCCTTTCCCGTCGCGAGGGGCCGCGACGGATCGGTGCCGATCCTCAGAAGAGTCTCCTTAAGTCCCGCGAAGAGCCACACGACAAGGGAGGACGCCTTCATTCTGCTCACGTTCACGCTGTCGAGGACGGCCCCTCCTCCCGCGGCCACAACGCAGCGGCCGCGCCCGAGGATGTCCTTTATCTCGTTCCTCTCCTGCCGCCGGAAGACCTCCTCTCCTGATTCCCTGAATATCTCCCGGATGGTGCGGCCTGTCCTTTCCTCGATGCGGGCGTCCACATCGACGTGGGGCATGGAAAGCCGGGCGGCCACCGCGGGACCGACCGTCGATTTCCCCGCAGCCATGAACCCGACGACGCAGATTCTGTCCGGGGCAGCAGAGTCTTCCCCGTGGAGGGCCCTTTCCATTTCCTCGAGGGGCGCCTTTTGGCCCGTGAAGAGGTGAAAGATGAGGGCGCTCCCGACAAGGAGCCGACGGCTGTCGGCCAGGGCGGCATCGGCAGTCTTCCTCTCCGTGGCCCTTCGGGGGTTGTTTGCGCAAGGGGTGGGGTCCGTGTTGAAACCGATGAGTCTCCCTCCCGTATTGACGACGGCGTTGACGGCGCCGGTCATCCGCGCCTTCCCATCAAGCCTGTCGAGAAAGGGGACGATCTCTTCCGCGAAAGGGGCTGTGATCACTGTTCCCCTGATGTCGAGTTCCCGTACCAGTTCCACGGTCTCCCTGGCGTCGCGCATGGCAAGGGGGACGCACAGGGCGTTCATCCCCGCCGCGTCGAAGGCACGCCGGAGCATCCGGGATTCCCTGCTCCCAAGGACCGGATCGCCTGCCACCGCGAAGAGTCTCACCTCATCCATTCTCTATCAACTCCATTGCCTTCCTGAGGCGTCGCACGCTCATCTGCCCGGGGGCGTAAGGCCCGTCGTCGTCGTGACAGGCGTAGGTGAAGGGGCTGCCGAGAAACACCGAGGCTAACCGGGTGATCCGTCCCGCCTCACCCATGCCCACGACGATGAGCCTGCCAGCGTGAGCCTTCATTCCGAGGAGATCGAGAAGGCGGAGGTTCTCGACGGGCCGGTTTACCATGCAGGCTATCTTGACGAGATGGGCGCCGGACGAAAAGGCGTCCCGGATCATCTTCTGCAGGCGCCGCGCCCCCGGCGTCTCTCTGTAGTTATGATAGGAGACGATCAGCTGTACGCTGTGTCGCGACGCAAGTTCCCTGATCTCCTCCCGGAAGCCGGTGGCTGCATCCGTTTCCACGTCGACGTAGGCTGCACCGGTTTTTATCGCCGTCGAGAGGAGATCAAGTCTTTGAACGTCACTATACCGCCCGGGCCTGCAGGTGGCGACAAGGCGAAGGGGCAGGGAGAACATGGCTCTCACCGAGACCGGGTCAACGTCCATCGTGTCGAGACGGACCTCCGCGAGTTCGAGACCCGAGAGCCTCTCCATGCACTTAGCCGCATCGATGTTTCCCACGCTAACACAGATCATCTATCGCCTCCTCGAGCTGTCTCACGGGGATCTCCTCAATGACGCAGCGGCCGATGGCCTCGGGAAGCACGAAGCGGATCTTCGAACCCTCGCGTTTCTTGTCCTTGCCGATCGCCTCCTTGAGTGCCTCTCTTTGACCGGAGGGGGCAGCGGGTGGTTCGAGACGGTCGAGCAGGTCGAGGATGCGGCGCGTGCCGGCATCCGAAAGCCTTCCGAGGCGGTTCGAGAGGCGGGCGGCGAAACCGAGGCCGATGCCGACGGCGTCGCCGTGAGGGATGTGATAAACCTTTTCGAGGGCGTGGCCGATGGTGTGCCCCAGGTTGAGCTTCCTGCGCAGCCCTCCCTCCCTCTCATCGCGGTAGACGATGGCGGTCTTGACGGAAAGGGAGGCGAAGACGGCACGACGGATGAATGCCCCGTCGAGGGCCATCATCTCCGACCCATGGTCTTCAAGGAAGCCAAAGAGCCCTTCATCGCCAATGACGGCATGTTTTATGATCTCGACGAGTCCGTTGCGGCGGTCTTCAGCATCAAGGGTAGCGAGCAGGGAATGATCACATACCACCCTTTCCGGTTGTGCGAAGACCCCGGCCATGTTCTTGTATCCCCGGTGATTGACCCCGTTCTTGCCGCCCACGGCGGCGTCGGCCTGGGCGAGCAGAGTGGTGGGGACGTAGACCATGGGCAGCCCCCTCAGGAAGGTGGAGGACGCGAAGCCGGCGATATCGAGCGTCACTCCGCCGCCGATGGCGACGATAACTGTCGAACGGTCCACCCCGCTTTCGAGGAACCTGTCATAGATCCCCGTGACCGACTCCAGCGTCTTTTCCGACTCAGACGCGGCGATGTCGAAGGACTCGATACGGGGGAGCCTGTCGCCGTGGAGTTCACGGACCCTGCTGTCGGTCACGGCGACGGCCCGCCTGCCGCGAAGCGCCTCTCCGATCGCCATGGCGGGGACACCCAGTTCGATCCTGCATCGTCCCGTCTTTGTTCTGAGGTGTATGACCTTCATCGTGCCTCTTCCATGAAACGATGGAGGGTCCGGACCCGGTCCATCATGGCCGCGAACTGCCCCGGTGTCATGGCCTGGTCCTTGTCGCAGATCGCCTCGGCGGGATTTGTATGGACCTCGACCATGATGCCGTCGGCCCCGGCTGCAACAGCGGCGAGGCTTAAACGTGGGATGAGACTCACCCGTCCCGTGGCATGAGAGGGATCGATGATAACGGGAAGGTGGGTCAGCTCTTTGAGGGCCGGCACGGCGCTGATGTCGAGGGTGTTGCGTGTGTACGTCTCGAAGGTCCTGATGCCTCTTTCGCAGAGAATGACATCGGGATTGCCGGCGCTGAGGATGTACTCGGCGCAGTTCAGGAACTCCTCGATGGTGGATGTCATGCCGCGCTTGAGGAGCACCGGCCTTCGCGCCCTGCCGACCTCCTTGAGAAGGGAGAAGTTCTGCATGTTCCTGGCCCCTACCTGCAGAATGTCGGCGTATTCCGATACCCAGGGCACATCCCTCGTGTCCACTACTTCCGTCACGACGGGAAGCCCCGTCTCTTCCTTTGCCTTTCGCAGTATCTTGAGTCCCTTGAGCCCGAGGCCCTGGAAGGCGTAGGGCGATGTCCTGGGCTTGAAGGCCCCCCCGCGCAGTATGTGGGCTCCCGCCTCCTTGACTGCCACGGCAGTTCCTATGGTCTGCTTCTCGCTTTCCACCGAACAGGGACCGGCGATTATGCACAACCCCCTGCCGATGGTGACGCCGCCGACCTCGACGACCGTCCGTTCCTGTTCCCTTAAGAGAGAGAGTTCAATGTGTTTCATGGATTTCCTCCTGCGCCTTTCACAAAAATGAAAACAAAAAAAGGGCCATGGGTTTCACACCCATGGCCCTTCTGCAAGCCTGAATATTCCTACGCAGACGAGGGGCAGGGGTGCGCAACGACGTAATACCACCAGTAGGAGGTAAAAGCGTTAAATGTCGTCACGGTCTTCTGTCCCTGTGCGTACATGAGATATTAGGCTAGAGAGTTTTTCGAATACTGTCAAGAAAAAATTACAGAGCACCACAGGACTCCAGGCTGGACGCCAAACGCCGGCGCCTCTGCAGCAATGTCCTGTACGTCCGGTATGTCCCGCGGGTCCTATCTCCCATCCCGTCCCATCCTCTTTTCATCCCGCAAGACGCCCTTAACCTGTGAAGAGGGCGTGCAAAAGGCTGTGGACTGTGGTATCGTGTACATTGTTGTCAAATATGCGGGAGAAGGATGCGCGAGATGACGGAGATGGAAAATCCTTCCCGGGAAGCCGAACCCGTTCTTTACCGGACAACGATTCACTGGGTGGCGGTGCTCGGTCCCGCCATGCTCTTCGCCATCGGCCTGGTGTCGGTGGGGTCGAGACTGGTTGCTGCCCTCGTGATGATGGGTCTCGCTGTCATCTGGGGCTTGTTTTCCATCCAGAATCCCTGTGCCTCCGAATTTGCGGTGCGCCCGTCGAGACTAACGATCAGGGTTGGTTTCCCGCTAAGGCAGTTCTACGATTTCCCTTATTCCCGGCTGGCGGGAGCGGAATACTACCAGCCGGCGCTTGGGGGCATCCTCAACTTCGGCAAGATCATGCTCATACAGTCGAGCGGCGAGGTCACTGTCTTCAGATTGGTGGCGAAGCCCAACGAACTGGTGGAGAGGTTAAGGAGGGAGATCATCCGTTTCAGACAGGAGAATGAACCTGATGCGGCGGACCTCAGGTCATGAGATCCTGTTGCCGCTCTGCTCAAAACGGGGGGGGTGACCTGACCGTGGTGAAGAGAGTTTCAGTCCTGGTAGGTGTTGCGGCCGTCCTTTTCGTGCACATGGTCATCGCTCCGATGGACGGTCTTGCCGAACCCTACCGCCATCAAAGGACGGGTCTCGTTTTTCCCGATTCTGTCAACACCCTGAGGCTCTTCAGGGCCACCGACTACGAACCGTTGTATGCGGGTGTGGGTACGGGTATTTCCTATCGTACCGACACTATGAGGGCGGACGTATTCCTCTATGACCGTCGCGAGGGTCCCATACCCGACGGTACTTCCTCGAAGGTTGTGAACGATGAGTTTGACGGAATCGTCCAGGAGATCTATGCTCTGGAAGCGCAGGGCACGTACAGGAATGTTTCCGTTATTGTAAAGAAGGAAACGATCTCCATCGGAGGTCGTCTTAAATTCCTTCATGGTGTTCTCGCTTACGAGTTGAACAACATGAAGTGCATATCACATATCTATCTTGCGGGTTACAGTGGTCTTTTCATGAGACTGAGGGTCGTCTATGCGAGGGACGCGAAGGTCCGCGAGGAGCCGAATCTGGCCGCCTTCCTCACTATGATCTCGGACATCACGAAGACCACGCCCCAGCCTTAGTCGCGGGACAGGGGCGCCCCTGCCGCTGCCTAAACTTGTACGGTTATTGTGCGATAAAATGCTGGAGAGCGGCGAAATCCCCGCGCGCGAAGCGGCGCAGGGGGAGTGTCAGGGGCAGCCGGGGTTGAGCCCGGGCGTTGACTTTTCAGAGTGTCCGGTCTCAAGCTTACGGACATACCGCCTTCGTGTGCGGGCAAACGACTATGGAAGACATCACGAGAACCCGTCAGGAATTGATCGAAGAGATAGCCGCATTGAAGAAGAGGATCGCGGACCCGGAACTGTCGGAGGCCGAGGACCGACCTGCCCGGGAAGCGCCGCGGGAGAGCATGGAGGCGTATCGGGACATCTTTGAGAACGCCATGGTGGGCATCTTCCAGAGCACGCCCGACGGAAAGTACCTGCGTGCCAATATGGCCCTGGCCAGGATGTACGGTTACTCCTCCCCCGATGAACTGATGAGCGCCGTCACGGACATTGCCGGGCAGCTCTACGTCGACCCCGGGGACCGCAAGAGGTGCATGGAGTATCTCACCGAAAAGGGTATGATATATGGTCGCGAGATCGAGGTGTACCGCAGGGACGGGAGCAGGTTCTGGATCTCCATGAACGCGAGGGTCATCCGCGGCCCCGACGGCTCCCCTTCCTATTACGAAGGCATTGTCGAGGACATCACGGGCCGCCGCCGGTCAGAGGACGCGCTGCGATGGAAGACGGCCCTCCTTGAAGCGCTGGTGAACACATCCAGCGATGGTATACTGATCGTTGATGATAACCAGAGACGACTTGTCACCAATCAGCGGATCGTCGATCTTTGGGACGTGCCGGGGGATATCCTCGATGACGAAGACGACGCCGCGCTCCTCAGTTATGTCGTTAATCTTGTCAGCGATCCCCGGAGATTCCTCGAGAAGGTCATGTACCTTTACGAGAACCCCGACGAAAGGAGCTGGGATGAGATCGAATTTGTAAACGGGATGGTCCTTGACCGCTACTCGGCCCCCGTGCTCGGAGAGGACGGGCACCACTACGGGAGGATATGGACATTCCGGGACATTACGGAACGCAAACGGGCTGAGGAGCAACTGCGGGGGTCGCAGAGGAGGCTGGCGGATATCATCGAGTTTCTCCCCGACGCCACCCTGGCAATAGACGCGGCAGGAAAGGTCATAGCCTGGAACCGGGCCATTGAGGTTATGACGGGTGTCAGCAAGGAGGACATGCTGGGAAAGGGCGATCACGAATATGCGTTGCCCTTCTACGGAACGCGCCGGCCCATCCTTGTCAACTTCGTGACCATGTGGGACGACGAGATCGAGAAACAGTATTCCTTCATAAAGAAAGACGGTGACACCCTCTACACGGAGACCGACGTGCCCTTCGTGCGCGGGCAGAAGAGAAGCCTCTGGGGGAAGGCAGGCCCCCTCTACGACATCCACGGGAATGTCGTCGGGGCGATTGAATCCATCCGCGATGTCACGGAGCGGAAGGTGCTGGAAGCGCAGCTCATCAACGCACAGAAGATGGAGGCGATAGGTACCCTCTCGGGCGGCATCGCCCATGATTTTAACAACATACTCATGGGTGTCCAGGGTTATATCTCGCTCATGATGATGGACATGAATACGGGCCATCCCCATCACGAGTGGCTCAGGAACATCGAGGAACTGGTGAGAAACGCGGCGGACCTGACGGGGCAGCTCCTCGGGTTCGCGCGGGGCGGCAAGTATGACGTCAAGTCCTTCAGTATGAACGAGCTTGTCGAGAAGACATCGACCATGTTTGGAAGGACAAAGAAGGAGATCGTCATCCACCACAGATACCAGAGCAATGTCTGGCCTGTCGAGGGAGACCAGGGGCAGATAGAGCAGGTTCTTCTCAACCTTTACCTCAACGCCTGGCAGGCCATGCCCGCCGGCGGGGTCCTCTCCCTTGAAACGAAGAACACCGTCCTCGCGACAGCTGAGGCCGAGGTCCATTCGGTGGACACGGGGAGATACGTGTGCACCTCAATCACCGACAGCGGTGTGGGTATGGATGCGAAGACGAAAGACAGGATCTTCGAGCCTTTCTTCACAACAAAGGAGCTCGGCAGAGGGACGGGATTGGGGCTTGCCATGGTATACGGTATCGTAAAGAACCACGGCGGGTACATTGATGTGGAGAGCGAACCCGGCAAGGGGTCGACTTTCCGGTTCTGCCTTCCCGTGTCGGGAAAGGGTTTTTCCCGTGTCAGGCTCGAGCCGGCCGAAACAGTAAGAGGTGCGGGGACGATCCTTCTTGTGGATGATGAGCCCGCGGTCCTCGCTGTCAGCAGGGCCATGATCGGGTCCCTGGGATACACGGTGCACGCCGTCGGGAACGGTCAGGAGGCAATCTCTCTTTACAGGGAAAGGAAGGATTCCATCGACCTCATCGTCCTCGACATGATCATGCCCGGCCTGTCCGGAAGCGAGACATTCGACCGCATACGGGAGATAGATCCCGAGGCAAGGGTGATCCTCTCCAGCGGATACAGCCTCAACGATCAGGCGCGCCGCATCATGGAAAAGGGATGCAAGGGCTTCGTCCAAAAACCCTTCACCATAGCCGACATCTCCCGCAGACTCAGGGAAGTCCTCCAGGAATAAAGACCGTTCAAGAGTTCCAGGGTTCAAGAGTGCAAAGGAAACAGGTTCTCAGCCGTTCTATTTCTTTCGACTCTCAAGCGGTTCAAGCATTCAAGCAGTTCAAGCCGTCTTCACCGTATGAAATGTGCGCCGCGGCTTACGTTGTTCTTGAGGGCCGCTTCGGCGACTATGCGGGCGGTGCGGACGCCGTTGCGCAGGTCGATGACCATGGGGACAAGCTGTGCCCTGCGGTAGAAATCGTCTATGCGGTTCTTGAGGTACCCGATGTCAGCCCAGGCGCGTTCCAACCTCCTGACGGTGCGGATAATGCCGACATAGTTCCACATCGTGGATTTGATGCTCACCCAGTCCTGGTGAATAAGGGCGGGGTCGACCTCCTCGACGCGTTCGGGGAACTGCCAGGGCGGTATGTCCGATTCCTTGTAGGGCCTGTTGCCGTTGAAATTTCCGGCGATGTCCTTCGCCGCGCGTATCCCCCAGACAAGCCCTTCGAGCAGGGATGTGGAAGCGAGCCGGTTGGCCCCGTGAAGGCCCGTCGCGGCCACTTCCCCGGCTGCATAAAGGCACTTGAGGGATGTCTTCCCCCATGTGTCCACCTGCACGCCGCCGCAACTGTAATGGGCCGCGGGAACGACAGGGATGGGGACCTTCTGGATATCGATGTCGAAATCAAGACATCTCCGGTGTATCATGGGAAACCGTTTCTTGACGTTTATCTCCGTGTACGAGGCAATATCCAGATAAACGTAGGCGTCGCCCCGTTTGATCATCTCCTCGTACATAGCGCGGGACACCTCATCCCTTGGCGCGAGGTCCCCGAGTTCGGAGTAGTTAGCCATGAAAGGGACACCGTCCTTCGTCGTGAGTCGCGCGCCTTCGCCGCGAAGGGCCTCGGAGATGAGGAAGCCGTCGGCGTCCTTGTGGAAGAGCGTTGTCGGATGGAACTGTATATATTCCATGTTTATGAGCCGCGCACCGGAACGGTCAGCCATTGCGAAACCGTCTCCCGTGGCGACGGGAGGGTTTGTCGTGTGCAGGTATATCCTTCCCAGTCCCCCCGTGGCCAGCACCGTGTAGGAGGCGAAGAAGCGCTCCACGTGCCCCGTGGCGTTGTTGAGGACGTAGGCGCCGATGCACTGGGGCTCCCTGTAGAGCGCCAGCGGGTTCATCGAGTGATGGGGTATGGTGAGAAGGTCTATCGCGGGGTAGCCGGGGAAGGTCCGAATGTTGCCGTATTCCGCCACCTTTGCAACAAGGGCTGTCTCGATGGCCTTGCCCGTCGAATCCTTGGAGTGGAGTATCCTTCTGCGAGAGTGGCTCGCCTCGCGGGCGAATTCGAACTCGTCGTCATCGCCGGAACGCGAAAAGGTGACGCCAACCTTCTTGATGAGGAAGTCCTCGACCATCCCGGGCCCCTCAAAGGCGACGATCCTCACCGCGTCGGGGTTGGAGATGCCGTCGCCCGCCTGCATGATGTCCTCGGCGAGAAGCTCGGGTGTGTCGTCCTGCCCGCGGGCCACGATGCCTCCCTGGGCATAGAAGGTGTTCGATTCCGCTATGGAGGCTTCCTTGGATATGACGATGACATCAAGTCCGAGGTCGGCCGCTGCTATGGCGCAGGCGAGCCCCGCTATGCCGGAGCCGATGACAAGGACATCACAGTAGTGGGTTTCGTCCTTCTTCATCTTCACGTGATCGCGAGCATCCTTTCCAGGGCGACCCTGGCGTAGCGGGCGTCTTCAGGGTCGACGGTCACTTCCGGCTGGGTCCGTCCTTCCACCAGGTTTTCAAGGACGGCCAGGAACTTCTGCGCCGTGACCCTCGCCATTTCCCGGCACCCCCATTCCCTGAGGGGCACGATGAGCTTGTCGGGGTGGTCGGCTTTAAGGCGGTTCACAAAATTGATCTCCGTCCCGATGGCCCATTTCGTGCCGGGTGCTGCGGTCTCGACGACGCTCTTGATGTAGCTCGTCGAGCCCACGTGGTCAGAGAGTCTGACAACCTCCGGGATGCATTCAGGATGGACGATAATGTTGATGTCCCCGTATGCCCTTCTGACCTCTTCAACGTCGGAAGGCCTGAAAGCCACATGAACATAGCAGAAACCCCGCCAGAGTATCACCTTCCTGCCGGCGACCCCGGAGAGGCCGGCGGCGGAGTTCTCCTCGAAGGGTTCCCAGAGGAACATCTCCTCGTCGGAGATTCCCATGGCATGGGCGGTGTTGCGGCCCAGGTTCTCATCGGGGAAGAAGAAGGGCACCGCGTTCTGAGCCAGGACATACTCCATGACCTTCCTCGCGTTCGCCGAGGTACAGACGAAGCCCCCGTTCCTTCCGCAGAAGGCCTTGAGGTCGGCCCGCGAGTTCACGTACACCACGGGTATGAAGCGTCTTCCAGTGGCGGCAAGGAGCTTCCATGCCTTTTCGACGTCGTCGATCACCGCCATTTCGGCAAGGGGGCATCTGGCGGAGAGCTCCGGGTGAAAGACCTTCTGATGGGGCCGGCAGAGGATTCGTGCCATCTCCGCCATGAACGACACGGCGCAGAAGACGATATACCGGGCCTCTGTCTGCTTCGACGCGCTCCGGGCGAGCTGGAGGGAATCCCCCACGAAATCGGCGGAGCGCACGATATTGATGTTCTGATAATAATGTGCAAGGATGACGAGGTCAGTTCCAAGCCTTTCCCTTGCCGCCCGTATTCTCTCGACGGTCTCTTCGATGGAAACGACAGCCTCTTCCTTCACGTACCGACTCCTTCATGGAGAAGGCTCATATCGAGGGCCCGCGCCGAATGGGTAAGGGCGCCCACGGATATGAGGTCGACACCCGTCTGGGCCACCTCCCGGATGCGTTCCACCGTCATGTTCCCCGACGCCTCGAGCGGCACCCGACCGGCAACAAGGGCGACGGCGTCGCGCATCGATGCCGTGTCCCAGTTGTCGAGCATGATCTGTTCCACTTTCGCCTCGAGGGCTTCTCTCAACTCTGCCATGGTGCGCACCTCGACCTCGATGGGAACGCGGGACCGCGCGCGCACCAGTTTGACGGCGAGCTGTATGGAGCCGGCGACGGCTATGTGGTTTTCCTTGATGAGGGCCATCTCCGTCAGGGTCCCGCGGTGGTTCATACCTCCACCCATGGTGACGGCATATTTCTCCATGCTCCGCATCCCCGGCGTCGTCTTGCGGGTGTCCAGTATCCGGGCCTTCGTGCCCGAGGCGGCGTTGACGAAGACGCGCGTCAGCGTGGCGATCCCCGAGAGCCTCTGGAGGATGTTGAGCGCCACCCGTTCAGCGGTGAGTATCGCCCGTGAGGCCCCCTCCACTGTCGCTATGACATCGCCGGGACTGACAGCGTCGCCGTCGTTCATGTCTTCCCTGTACGCGATGTCCCTGTCGAGGGCCATGAAGACCTCTTTCGCGAATCCCTGTCCCGCGAGCACCCCCGGAGCCTTCGCGACGATCTTCGCGCGGGAGCGATGGTCCGCGGGCACGATGGCGTTCGTCGTCACGTCTTCCGTTCCCACATCTTCCCTGAGAAAATCCTCGATCGCCGGCATAGTGGAATATTATAAGGTGGCCACGGGGGCGAGTCAATGGAAGACTGCGTGAAGACTGTTGATTACGTTCATTCTGCTTGACTTTGGGAAAAAATTTTCATATGTTAATGCACGTTTTGGGCCGTTAACTCAGTCTGGTAGAGTATCTGCCTTTTAAGCAGAGAGTCGAAGGTTCAAGTCCTTCACGGCCCACATGGTTTTTTTTGAGGTCCCCATCGTCTAGCCTGGTCCAGGACACCGGCCTTTCAAGCCGGCAACGGGGGTTCGAATCCCCCTGGGGACGCATTTAACTTCCTGAAATGCTTACCTTTCACGTCCCGGTTTTGTGTTCGGAGTGTGTTACTGAAATCGCCTCCACGACGTCGCGCAATCTGTCGCTGTCCGCGTGGTAATATCTCTCGGTGGACCTCTTGTCCTTGTGCCTCATAAGGCGTTGCGCGGTGAATGGATCCGTGAGCGGGACGATCTGTGTGCAGAAGGAGTGACGTGTGGCCTCGTACAGACAGAGCGCGGTCCCGGAGTGCTCCCTCCACATGTTCGACAGGAACCACGTCGTGTAGCCTCTGCCCGTTCCTGGATGGATGAAGAGAAGCTGGTCCGGCGGGCGTTGAGCGGTCGCGTTTTGCGCTATCTCCCAGGCCGTGGAGTTCAACGGGATAGAGAGTTTCTGCTTGTTTTTGGTGGTGTCCTCGTAATCCTTGCCGGTCTTGCGGCGTTCTATCCAGACACAGCGGTTGAAGGGATCGACGGACTTGATGAGGATGGCGATCGCCTCGGAAGGACGGAGACCTGTTTCCATCATGAACCGGATAATGCCCCGGTGCTCCGGGGGCAGGGCGTCGATAGCGGATAGCTGCTCCTGCTTCCTCATGGCCTTGCGGATCGTTTCATCGCCGCCTTCGACCGAGGGGAAGGTCGGCATGGCCGCGAGTTTGCCGCGTTCGACGAGCCATTCGAGGAAGCGGTGAAGGGCCCCGATGATGTTTCTCTGGGTTTTGCTCTTGACGGTCATCTGCATGATGAAATCGTCGATCATGCCGGTGTCGACCTCAGCGACATTGCGCCTGTCGAAGTACACGAAGTGCGCTGCATAGCTCTTGATGTGGCGGAAGTGTTCGAAGGTGATCTTTCCCTTGCCGAGCCTCTGCTCCATGTAGGCGACGAATTCCGCGTATCTGTTGGGGAAGAGGTTTTCCGTTATCTCTTGGTCGCTCCACTTTACAGGGTAGAACGGTTTTATCCCGCGGCGGTCATCTTCAAGCAGCTTGTTGAGGGATATGAGGAGGCGTGTACCTTCGACGCGGGTGAGCCTGGCGCCGTTGTCGTCGTACTTGCGATTGTACCGCGACCCCCGGTGATAGAACCGGATGAAACAGTGGATGGACCCACAGGAGCACGCGTCTGAATCCATGCGCTTCTTGCATCGTGCACAGAGCAGCGTGCCTTTCCCCATCAAGGCCATGAGCGACCCTCCTGATGAGGCATTGTAATCCTGTGGGGTGAACTTAGTCAATTACTTTCCCCGGCCCCTTTTTGTGACCTTGTTTCCCAGGAGCACCGTCTCGTAGAAGGTATACGCCCTGAGGAGCTTGTCCTTTTCCTCCGCGCTGATCCGCCGTATGAACTCGGCCGCTTCTTCGGGCTTAAGGCCCGCGAGGGGCTCCATCATCTCGAGGGACTTATCGAGTCCCTGGGGCGTGCCTCCGTGCTGTTCGTACTCGGTCGCATACCTGACAAAGCCTTCCTCGTCGCCGTACCGGAGGGCGAGCTTGAGGTTGTAGAGGGCCTGGGACCGGGGCGTAATGATGAAGCCTTCCCATCCCCGCCCGAGCTTCTTGAGGAACTCGTGCTTGAGCTCCTGAATCTCGCCGTAGGCGACCTGTCCGGAGTCTGTCTTGTAGTAGACGAAGGCGCTCAATGTGTTGCCGTACCCCTCCGAAGGGATGCCGGCAGCCGCCTTGTACTCGTTCTCGAGGGCGAAGGCCCGGGCGAGGTGAAAACCCCTGTCACGGATCACCGCGGGCTTGAAGACGTCGGGGAAGAGGGAACGTCCCATGAGCTCCTCGGCGCCGAGTTTGAGGAAGGGGTTGATGCCCTGCACCATCACGTTGATCGGGGACTTTGCCATGTCACGGGCGATCTCTGAAAGGGTCATCCTGCCCTTCATCCAGTTGTCGACATACTTCCATGAGTCATCGAGGCCGAACCATTCGAGGAAGTCTCCCGCGGAGCCGAGCCGGTTAAAGTAGATGATCTTGCCGTTGTGGTCCCTGCCGAGGATGAGGTGAGCCCGGCTCGATTCGTCGAGGGAGAGGGACCGTTCCTCGTCGGGAAAGAAAGTATAGTTCCATGCCTGGAAGGCCGCCCACATCGCGGAGGCCTTCATGACGAAGGACCCTATCTTGTAGGCTACCCGGGGGGCTGTATGCAGGGCAGCGGGCCCCAATATGCGATATCCCACCGCCTGGGCGTTCATGCCGTCCTCGGCGGCGTTCTTCGCAAGCTGGATGTACCTTTTGAAGTTCACTTCCTTGAAGCTGTAGAAGGGAACGAGGTATTTCCTGAGGGCCTGGCCGGCGACGCTCACCCGGTCATAGGCTCCCAGGAGGTCGTTACTCAGCCAGAATGCCTTGTCCCTGGGGTCGGTGAGGGCGTCGATCTCTGCCCGCCTTGATGCGCCGTAGTTCCTGGGCTTGCCGTCCTTCTCGATCTGCTCGAGGTAGTCAAGGTAATTGGCATAACGGAGAATGGCCTCCCGGAAGTCTGTTGTCATCCGTGCAGCTTTCCAATAGGCCTTCCATCCTTTCGCCGGTATGCCCATTAACCCGCCGTGCTCGTCGGACAGCTTCTTGAACATGGCCAGGGCGTTGACGTCGCCGAGCTCCTGAACCTGCAGCGTCGAGTCCATGCCGCCCCTGTTGAACCACTCCTTGAGCTCGCCCGTCATCGGCTTGTCATGGAAGAAGACCTCGTAAAGCTCCTGCATGGCGCGGGGTGCCCTCCTGAACCCTGACGGATTGCCGGCGACCATCACGTCGGCGTCTCCGGAGAGGTTGCGCATGTTGTACTTGAAGACCCGCCTCGGATTGATGAGGGTCCAGATCTTCCAAGCGTTGAGGCTCTTCCTGATGCCCTTGAAGAGTATGGGCTCCTCGGTTCTTTCCCCGAAGGTGTCGAGGGCTTGGGCTATCTCGTTCTTCACGACGAACTCAAGCCTCCTGTTCCCGACGGAGAGGATCTGTCTCAGGTCGTTCGCGGTTATACCGATCTCGGCAAGGGTGCCGTTCCTCAGGGCCTCGGCCATCTTGGCGGGTATGGAATCGGCCATGTAGAAGTTGCTGCCCTCGATCGGCTGCCATGTTGTGTAGCCTTCCGGGATCTCGTCGTGCCAGTCCTTCGCCTTTTTCGCCTTGGCCTCTTCCCGGATCTTCTCGGCGATGTTGTAATGCTTGTCTATGGCCTTGAGCACCTGCATGGTGGCGATGTCCTGCATGACCTGGGACATGACGTCATATTCGGCCTCAAGATAATTCGTGTTGATGCGGGACTCGTCGCCGGTCCTCTTTTTGAGGAACCCCCTTTGTGTCGGGACGTCGAGCCTTTCCCCGGTGATGATGTCCTTCACCTGTGCATAGTCAAGAACCTGGTGGCGGAAGTAATTCTCATTCTTGAGGAGGGGCGTCACGTCATCCCCGAAGTATGCCCTCAGGTCCGCATAGTCCTTGCGCAGCGCGTCCCACATGGTCTTCCTTCGGGCAAGGGCCGCCTGCACCTCGGGATGCTTCGCTATCTCGGCATCTATGCGCGAGATCTCCTTCGGGATGGAAGAGGAGCCGAAGCCGAAGGCGACGTTCTTCTTCTGCTCGAAGTGGGTATACTTGAAATCCTCCAGGATGACCTTTCTCGTGAAGAGATCCATCGTGTAGGAATCCAGCTTGTCGGTAATGCCCCGTATCGCCTGAATGGCGTTGTAAGAGCTGATGGACTTCTGCTTCTTGAGTCTGAGGAGGTCGAACTGGAACTGGGCGAATTCTCCCGTGTTGGGTACACTCCTGAATGCCCTGGTGAAGTCGTCCCTGAGGGCCGTGGCGTACTCTTTCAGGGTGTCCAGGATGGGCTTCTTGGGTGCTCCCTGGGACTGACGGAAGGCGAACTCCTGCTCGGCGTCCTCGAAGGAGAAGCGGGCTTTCTCCCGGTTGACGGGCATCTCCGCCTTCACGTCCTCGATGGAGAGGCCCCGGGTCCTGCCCAGCGGATGTTCCCCGATCTGAAGACCGATCTCGGCGGCATAGGTGTTTATTAGGGTGTCTGATGCGAGTTCGGGCTCCGGGACTCGTAAGGGTGTTTCTTCCCCTGTCAGTTCCCGGATGCGTTCTTCGAGGCTTTGACCTGCTGCAGTCTTTTCTGTGCCAGCGATTTGATCACGGACAGCTGCTTCAGCCTCTCTAATGATCCGGTTGACTTCGGCTTTGCCGTATCCTGCTTCATAGAGTTCCTCCTTGATGCCTATGATATCATCTTCCGCCGTCCTGATGACCCTGTCAAGGGATTCCTCCCTGACGAAGGCGGGGTCATCGGCGAGTGCCTGTCTCAGCTCCTTCTCCGTGGTGAGCTTCCTGTTGAGTTTCCAGAAGTCCCGGGCGCTGCGTACCTCGTCACCGAAGATAGCCTTCCAGTTGCCGGTGGGGTCGCCCCTCACCTCTCCTATCGCCTCGGCAAAGGTCTTGCCTGACGGGTAGCGTGCGGCCTCCAGGCGGGCGAAGTCTATCTGCTCCTCGATGGTCTTTCGCTCCCTCAAGCCCTGCCAGAAATCGGGCCTTGCCGTCTCCTGCGTGATCGCTGACACGGCTTTGTCGGCCGCGGGAGATACAGGCGTGCGGGTCTCCGGTATCGGTGCGTTGTAGGGCCTCTCTGTGGGGATGTCGGAGATATCTCTCAGGAACTTCTCCGTTGCCTCAACGGGGATACCGGCCTTCGAGAATTCGGCCTTCACCGTCGCCGGGTCCTCCATCCTGATAGCCTCGACGGCCTCCACATAGGCGTCGCGTTCCTTCAACTCCATGCTGTCGACGACGGCCTGCAGGTGTGAGGGCAGGTCCTTGCCGTCCTTCACGAAGCGGTATATCTCCCCGAACCGGACCGCGTTCTTGATGCCGCTGTGGATCAGCATGGGCGTCAGGACCTCGAGGGCCGATCCGACAGTATAGCCGAGCGTCGGATTTGTCAGGTTGCCAATGCGCTCCCCAACCCATATCGCGGGCAGGAAGGGGACACCCAGGACCTGACCGGCGGTCTCGTAGACGTTGCGGGCCTTCTCGTCGGCAGGGGGCATAGTGATTGCTTCCGCTACCCCCTCCTCAACGTGCCGGGCAAGTTCCCCGGCTGACGTGAATCGTTGCATGGAAGGGGCGTTCCTTACCTCGGGTGTCTGGTAGGCCAGCATCGTAAGACCGGCGACCGCCTTTGAGACGGGCCAGGCGATGAGACCACGGGCAAGGGCCGTCACTGCCTCGTAGCTCTGCGCTGACTGCTTGACGGATGACATGACTGGTCTCACGTCGGTTTGTCCGACGTATGCCTCCGACGCTGCCCCCAGGGGGCCTGACAGCGTCAGGAAGGCGTCCTTCATGTGTTCCATGAACGTTGGCGGTTCCTGCTCCTTCGTGTCGATGAATCCCTGCTGGATGATTCCCTGCTGTTCCCGGGTGAGGACAGACGGCGGGGCTTCTCCCACCGACCTGATACGCTGTCCCTGCTGCACGATGGAGAAGGGCTTGTCTGTCAGGATGGAGGGTGGCGGTGTGCCAGCCGGCGCGGCGGGGGCAGTTGTCTTTGACTGTCCCGGTACCGGGGGTTTGGGCGGAGGTGCGGGTCTCGAGGGTCCAGCCTCATAGTTCGGCCACTCGTCCGGGGGGTCGGGGATCTCCGACAAGGCCATCCCGGGGTCGTACTGAGGGGCCTCGCCTCCGGGTGGCTCGTTGAGGGTGCCACCCGGGGATGACGCGAGCTGCTCCTCATTCTGTGCAGGGAAGTTCTCGGCAAGGACGCGCCTGATGTGCTCATGGTCCATGTTGTCGGGGAATTCAACCGCTGCGTTCCGTCCTGCGATCTCGATGAGCATTATCTCTTACCTCCCTGCTCGAGCTGTTGCGTCGAGGGATTGAAGCGAAAGAGGCTCTGGAAGAAGCCGGGCCGGTTCCTCTCTGCCTGCTTCTGCTTCCTGAGCTCGTCGAGCATCGGCGAGAAGCCGCCTTGCGGGATCTCCTTGACGAGTTCCCTCGCAAGGGCCGGTATGTCCTTGTCCGCCGTGACGTCGAGCTGCGTGTTCCACTTGTCGTTGGTTTCCTTCCAGACGTCGGCGCTTGCCTTGCCTTCCGAGAGGCGCTTGTTGACGTACTGCCAGTTGCTCGAAATGAGGGCCTTTCTCTCGGCGCTCGGCTGCTTGGCGACGATGTTCACGAGCTCCGATATGCGGCTGTTCGGGAAGCGTCCCGAGAGCTGGCCTATGTCATCCCATCCCATCTCGGACCCGGGCTTCATGAACTCGGCCTTGATTTTGCCGAAGCTTATCCAGTCCGCCGCGGTCATCTTGCGTTCACCCGACGCGGCTCGGTCTGCAGCTCTCTCCACGGCGTTCATGTGCATCTGGTAGGTGCCCTCGGAAATCAGGTCGCTGTCGCGCGCCTGGAAGAGCCACTCGGAGAAAGGAACACCGTCGGGGGACTTGCCGGCTTTCCATGCACGGCGCCGATCGTACGCCTCCTTCGCAAAGGTGTTATGCGTTTCCCTGCGCTCCGCGGCGGCTCTGCGGTCCATCTCCTTGCGGCGTGATTCGAGGTGCTGTCCCGCCCTGAGTTCATCCTCGGGTGTCATGTGGGGGTAGTGCACCTCGCGTTCCGCGGTGAGCCGTTTCTCGGCCTCGTCAAGGTTCCTTGTCGCGTCAAAGCGAAAGGCCGTCATGGAGGATCTGGAGCGCATGGTCTGAAGGCCTTTTTCAGCCTGAACAGCGTCTATAACTCCCGTGCGCACAAGGCTGTCGGTGTATTCTGAATACTCCCTGAGATACTCCTCCCGGTCGGCAGCGACGGGTGTTCTCCCGATGAGCGTCGCGAGATCATTCTGCCGTTGGAACCATGTAGCCGTCATGCCTTTTATCTGTGCCTTTCGGGCAAGGTGGCCCACCTGTATCTCCTGGACACCGAAATAGCGCTGTACCTCCGGCTCGATCACATCGAAGGCAGGGCCGTACTTTTGCTGCAATTGCCTGAGGGTCTGCTCCTGGCGGGTCCTGAGGTCGGTGTGGAACCTGTCGTAGTCGGTGCGCTGAGAAAACTCGTCCTCGATCTGAGCCGTCAGGAGGTGCAGGTCTGTCCGGGCCTCATGCCGCTTGGCGAGATTGTCCGCCTTGACGAGGCGGACCATGAGGTCGGCCGCCTGCCCCATGTCTGCCCAGGACTTTGCTTCCTGCGTGTAAGGTTCTGCGAGGGGGCGTTCGGGAAACGGGACTGCTCCTGTGCCCGCCGGCATTGCTACTGTCTGCTTGATTCTAGGTATTTGTGGCATTTGCCTTCCTCTCCTTCTCTTCGACCAGGCGGAGTTCCTCAAAGGCCAGACGCTCGCTTTCATAATGCAGAGGCGAGGCCTCCGGGTGCTCCCTGAGGTACTGCTCAAGCGAGGGGAATCCCCTGTGCGGTAGCTTGATTACTTTACCCATAAACAAACCCCCCCGTCAGAAGAGGCTAGTCGCTCTCAAAATGGATCGTGATAGCGACCGGTCTTCCGTTCTCCTCAACAACGGACTTATTGAGATAAACCTCGCCCGATACGCGCCCCGTGCGGTGTATGCCGTCCTGAAAGACATAAGCGTCGTGGGTGGTCCCGGACGCCTTGTTCTCTGTGCGATGCATAACACCGATTGGCCTTTTCTCAAGGTCCAGTTTTACTGTCTGTTTCTTCATAACGCCCTCCTGTCTTCTGTTTTATGCGAGCCACTTCGATACGGCGGCCGCGATCCTTTTCTCTTCCGGTCCGGTGAATATCTCGCTGGGCGCGAGTCTCTCCTTATGCGCGCTCACAGAGAGACAGGGCGCGGTGTCCCGCTCGTATGTCTGAAGTTCGGCCCATACGTTCTCCAGGTAATCGACAGCCTCTTTGACCTTCGCGACGGTGAGCGCTCTGATGTCGGGGAAGTTGTCGCTCAGGATCCGCCTGGCAAGGTTTGCCCGGGCCTGTTCGAGGGCGGCATGTTCCCGCGTTATCTCTTCGATGAGCGCACCGCTCTCTGCCTCCAGCTCCGATACACGGCTCTTCACCGCCTGCCGCTCCTGCTTGAGGGTGCCGGCCTCAACAGATTCGTCTTTGGCGAGCAGATCCTCGATCTGTCTCGTCAGGACGTTAACCCTGGCGGTCTCCACCTCGAGAGTGTGTGTTATCTCTTTACGGCGCCGGCCGCGTTCATCGTTCAGCTTCTGGCGCTCTTTGATGGGTTGGAGCGCCTCGCGGTGCTTCTCCATAAGCATGTCGTAGATGTTCATGATTTTCTCCTTTCAACCCTGAATGTTTTCACGACGTCCCGGATCTTGGCGTGTGTACTGTCCAGTGCGCTGTGGTCGTGTCGATTTGCGGCTGCTTCCGCCGAGAGTGCCTTCAATGTTGAGAGCACGCCCTGGTCGAGTGCTCCCAAGGTCTCGAGCTCCTTCACATAGTGGTCGACGGTCCGGGCGAGGTGACCGCCTTCGTGTGCCTCATGGAACGTCTTCATGAGAAAAGGCCCCAGGTCGGGAAGCAGGACTTCCCGGTCGCGCCCCGGCATCTGGTCGTAGAGGTCGGAACGTTCCCCTGTGATCTTGATGCCCTCCGTCGGCGTCCAGTCATAGTCGAGAATGGGCTCCTGTGTCATTGTGAAACCTCCTTTCGTTTCGATATGGCGGCCAGTATGGCCCGCTCCTTGTGCTCCTCGAGCACATTCTTTGATCTCTCGCGGTTGATTCTGTATCCTTCCTCCAGTACCTCCGGAGGGCTGTTCCTGTGTGACCTGAAGAACGCTTTCAACTCCTGGAGTCGGCGGATCTCGATCATCCTTTCACCTTCTTCTTTGTGTGCGCCTCCAGGGCTTCGAGGCGTTTCAGGATGTCGGCGTTCACGTCGGCCTGTATGACAAGCTCGATCACGGACAGCGCCGCCCTGAGCTTCGTTGCCGGGTGCGCCGATGCCTGAGTCATCAGTTCGTCCAGGACCTTGACGGCTCTGGTGAGCGATGTTCTCAGGGCGTGCATGGCATCATCGAGAAGGCTCTCGCGGCGCTTCTCATAGGCCGCCTTGAAGGCCGGATCAGAGAGCCATTCATACCACCGCGAGCGGCTGACTTTCGCCTGTTTCAGGCCCTCGACGACCGACCGGGAGGACAGGACGCAGAGGATGGTCTTCTCCTGCTTGGCCGTCAACTTGGCTATTCTGTCCGTTTCTGTACGGTCCTGTAAGGCGGTCAGCACTTTATCTCCTCCCGCTTCCTTTCAGCTTCCTCGCAAGCCATATATGGCCCACCATCTCCCGCGCCTCCTCTTCCGTCTTCTCCTCGCCGAGCCGGAAGATGCTCTGGGCGTGTGCTTTTACCCGCGGGGTCAGTTCCCTGAAAACCCGCTCGAGGACAGTTTCAATCCGCTTCAGGGTCTCCCTGGGTGCCGGCGGTGCCGGCGGTTGCTCTCCGGTCATAAGCTCTTCAAGGCGCGTTAACCTTCCGTTCAATCCGGTCATACTTCACCTCCACTGCGGAGGTGCGCGAGATTGATCGCATGGTAGCAGAAGTTGCAGCAATCCTCCGCCTCCTTATCGGACACCTCATCGAAGTCACTTTTCAACTCCGCTCGCAACTTGCGGCGTTCCTCAAAATCTTCAATCGACTCGATCACGGGGCGCAGGACCTCTAGGAACTTCGCGCGCCTTTCCTGCACGGACGTTGCAGGCTCCTGTAGTGTGGATATCAGATCGGCCTCGAGCTTTTTCAGCCTGCCGATGACATTATTCATAAATTGCCTCCTTGTCCTGTGATTTCTTTCCCGCACACCCTGAGCATTCCCGTGAGCCGGATCCTCTCATCATTGCAGCCTCTTTACAGCCTCGGGAAAGCTCAGGCCGTCCCGGTCTTGAACAAAGGCTATGGTGTCCCAACCCTTCGCACAGGAGAAGCAATGCACGTGATTGTCGGGGAAGAGGTGCATGGAAGGGTCCTTGTCCGCATGGAAGGGACATATAGCCTGGTTGCGCTTGAACTCATACAGGTCCGTGAAAGGGTATTCCCGGGCCCGCCGGATCATGTCCTCGGTGATCTCGCCGGGCCTCTCCGGCCGGCGAAGGGAGATGATCTCGCGCTGCAGTGCCACCACGGTCTTGATCCCCCCGAGGATCTGCTCGCCGACGAACAACCGGTTATCGACGTCGTCGGTCTTCACATGCCTGTCGTAGTCTTCCATCAGGTAGAAGGTCTTAAAGATGATGTCTTCCATCCGGCCTTTGAGGTACTGCGTCCGGGCCTGCCTTCGGAAGTCCTCGGGATATGCTGCGGCATGCTGTTTCACGGCCTCGCGGACCTTCGGCATGATGTCCTTCTTGAACTGATCAAAGATTTCGGCGATGTCGTCTATCATCGGTTCTTGTCCACCTCGTAGTAGCGACCGTCCCGCAGCTCCACCTCGAACTTCATGTCAATGAGTCCCTTCGCCCGGTTCTTCGCAATCTTGATGAAATTGTGATAGAGGGTCTTCGACCTCCATGTGTAGAGAACAATGTCGCTCTCCTGCTCGATTAGGGAAGAGTCCCGGATGTCCCCGAGGCCAAGCTCCGTATCGTTTTTCGTCTTCGTCGTGTGGGCGATGAGGAAGACGATGACGCCATACCTGACGGCCATGAGCTTCAAAGTCTGGACGGTGGCCCCTATCGCAAGGCTGGCGTTCTGGATCTTCGCCAGGTCGACGATTCTGTGTAAGTGGTCAATGAAGACGGCCTTCACGCGATATTTGAGAATCGCCTCAAGGGTCCTGTCCTCTATCCAGGAAAGCTCCTTGCTGGTGATCTTCGCCGGAAGGTAGAAGTGGGGCCGGTAGATGTCGGGAATGGTATCTATCAGCTCCTCGGAGCCTATCTCGAAGGTGAGCCACATCAACGGGATGTCCTGCTCGATGAGGGCCTGGGTGATGGTCTTGTAGAGCGTCGTCTTGCCGTGGCCGGTGGTTCCGCTCGCGGTAATGAGCTGCCCGGGCCTGAACTCGCCGACGCAGTGGTCGAGGAAGGGCAGTTTCGAACGACAGGACCAGGAGGGCTTCGGTTCTTTCTCGAGGCGTCTCTTGAGCTCCGACGCGCTGATAACCTCGTCCTCGCCGGTGTGCATGGCCAGGCGCTGTTCGCGTTCGATCTGGTCTATCTTGCTCACGCCCACCACCTCGTTTCACCCGTCGGGATCTCCGCATCATCACCGTACTGGAATTTCAGCTTCTGCCAGTTGAGGTGGTAGGTGTTGATGCTGTCGGCGGAGAGCGCGGCCGCAAGCGAAAGGTGCTTGTCGGCCTTCTCACTGTCGAGGAAGAAGAGGATAACGTTCTTCACGCGGTCCTCTCCGTGCTTCTTGAGTGCCTTCGAGAGAGCCTCGAAGTCTTTCTTCGGAAGTTCGGGTTTGAAACCCTTCGCCTTTTCTGCTTCCGAAAGGTAGAAGGCAAGGACCGGTTGAAAACCGGGAGCCGGTTCTTTTTTCTTTTTATCCTTAAATACCCTTAGGGTGACATGGGTGTCACTGGTTTTGACCTCTGGTGTCACTGGTGACATGGGTGTCACTGGTGACATGGGTGTCACTGGTTGGGTCTGATTTGGAAGCCTTCGCCACACCTTTTTGTCGAGCAGGAGATAAACGTTTTTGATGCCGATCCCGCGCTCAACATAGACCATGTTCCGGGCCTCAAGGCGCTGGATTGCTCTCTTGATCTGACGGTCGCTCAGTCCGAGCTTCCTTGCCAGGAAGGGGATGCTCGGAAAGGCTGCCTGGTCCTTGTCGGCGTGTCGGCACAGGGCAAGGTAGACGAGGATCTCCGAGCGGTCCATATCCCGGGCGAAGCCGTTCAGGAAGACGTCGTCGGCGATAAAATACTCCTTGTCGCGAAAGTCCCGGACCTCGAAGGAATCAGCCATTCTTCGACCCCCGTAACCGCCGGCCGCAACGCGGACAGTACCTCGGAGCGAGCGGGACCAGGTAGTCCCGTCGGTCCTCGCCGATCGTCTTGATGTAGTATGTCGCCGCGCAATCAGGACAGGGTTTGCGGCTCATGAAAAGAGCTCCTCTGGCTTTTTATTCAACACCTTTGCGTACCGGATCTTTCTCTCTTCATCGAGGTTCCAGTGTCCGCGAACCACGCGCGATATAAGTGTTTCATGGTCTCCGACAAGGCGGGCAAATTCCTTCTGTGAGAGGTTCCTTTCTCTGATGGCCTTGAGGAAGTTAATGTTGCACATGCACCCTCCTATATCCAGTAATCAGTATTAGTGATTACATATGGACAAAAAAAATCATATAAGGCTCCTGATCCTTTCCGTGATCGAAGTGATATCGACAACCACGGCGCTGGTGTATGGTCCTTTATTGAGCTTGGCCCTTTTACTGAAAGCATCGGGGGCAAAGTTAAGGGATAAATCGTGGCCTTTCGCACCGGTCATAACCAACATTCCATCCTGTGAATGAGGGTCATAGATGATGATATAAAAGTGCTGGTTTGTCGGGAGGCCGAGGGGGTCCCAGGGGTCGCCGCCTCCACTTTCAATCAATCTCCCGGATCGCATTACCTGTTTAATATCCGCTAGGGCAAGTCCACAGCGTGATAGCTCAGAAACGACGGCGTACTCGACCAAATTTGTAGCTGAATATTTGCGCGTGGTGCCTCGACCTTGCGGCGCATAAACACCGGGCACGATGATCCCTTGATCGGTGTAGAATTGCACGGTACGAGGGGAAATACCAAGGACCTTCGCGACCTCTGATTTTGTCCAGTCTGTCTTATCAGTAATCATCACTACTGAGTATAATCTGTTGGCAATATGTTGTCAAGTGGAATGTGATGATTCCCTTGGAATCAGTCGATACACTCGTCCTGTGAGAATAAGGGATAGGCCCCTTCGGGGGCCTATCCGTACGGCTGTTCATTTCACGACCTTGAAAAGAGCCCTCCGCTTCTCCCGGTCCTCTCTTTTGACCGGTTCTGCCCTGGCGCTCTCAGTTTCCTTCTCGAGTGCCGCGACGCGAGCCTCCACTTCCTTGTATTCCCGTTCCATCGCCGGCTTGACATACTTCTTGTACTCAAGCAGATTGCAGAGAAAGTGTTAGAAACCGGGAAGAGGCGGGAAGAAGGTGGATGTTGTGGGAAGGAAAGGGAAAAGCGGTTGAAACAGGATGTTAGAAATGCAATTGCATAGGGGTCTGTTTTTGGATTTTGGGCGCGCGAAATTGCATTTTGATGTAAGAAATTTCATTGAAGAGTAGACACCAGTTTTGTAAGAAAATCATCCAGGGAAAGATTTAACAGGCGCTCGATTCGAGTTGAAGGAAGGCCTACCCAAGATTCCTTTCCAAGAGAGTGTATGCTATATGATTTTCCGTCCATTTTAACACCTGCTGTAATAACGAAAATACTCTCATCTGCATATGTGAATTTCAAATCATTTATTTCAATGGCCACCGGATGTCTGGCTGAATAAATAAGAAGACGGTTATTATTACACAGCTTGGACTTGAGAAGTACTTCAATAGGCGGCGTAATATCAATAGAGTATATAATTGAACCAGACAACATTTTCTTGTCAGGCCGATTATCGACAACGTGTATAGAACACCGTCCATCGTATTTTTTGATGTCACTCTGGACGCTCACATGGGTGCATGAAAATAAAGTGGCAAAACCCAGTAATAATAACCCTATGATCTTCATTACTGTCCCCTTAACGCTGTCTCGCCACAAGTAATTCTGCAAATTACTTGTGATGCCACCATGCCTGCATTCTGGCAGCTATGTAACAAATGAGCCCGACAAAGATTAAGAGTGCCGATCCCCCACTGAAACCAAATATTCCGGAGGATTCGGACGAAGTACTGCCGAGCGAGCCAAATAACGAAAAAATACCTATAATAATGAGAAATATCCCGAGAAGCTGCATAGCCTTATATTTTTTAGCAGTCTGCTCTATCACGACAGCCTTGACGGGATGACCACAATTGGGGCACGAGCTCGCCTGGTCTGATACGTCCTTGCCGCAGTCTGGACACTTTGCAAGACCCATTATATCCTCCTCATGTTTTCCCGCTCAAATGGTGAATTATGACTTACTGTGTGCTTGCTGATATGAACGGTTTATGTGCCACTCCATCAAATCATGTAGCCAGAACAGCCGCAACGGATTGGTATAAATGATGGTAATCCCTCGCCGCCGGATCCTATCCCACTGATCGTAGACGGTATCTTCCCCACTTTCCTTAGTCTTGCCTCCGTTAATAATCTTAATTATTCCCCGCCCACACGATGTTTGTCCAGGTGTTGTTCTCTCCCCTCTGGTTCCGTCGTCTTAAAATCAGTCTCCTGGGGCTCGAGAAGACGCTTTTTTATAATCTCTATATCGTTGCGCAATTCCTCTATTTCCTTCTTTCTACGCACAGTTTGCTGGAACGTGAAGGCATTTTGAGAAAGCGCCAATTTTGTTCCCTCATCGCTGGAAAGCATGACCTCAATTACTGCATCAATTACCGGTCGTATTTCTGGCAAAACCACAGGCGCAGATCTCAATTCGTTTAATGACTCCGCAGTAGTCATAGGCCCTTCTCCGGTTGCAAGCCACTGAACGCTGATCCCAGTGCATTTAGCGAGAGCCACCAAGCTGGATCTACTCGGATCCGCCACGCCGTCCAGATACTGCCTAATTGCTGTGTACGATAGCCCCGATATTTCCGACAGACGCTTGGCATTGCCCGCAATTTCTTTAAGCTGCTGCATCCTCTGTCCAAATGCACTGTCTTGAATCTTTGGTTTCACAGTTTAAAGTTCCATCCTCTAACTTTCAACTATACTTTCAACTATGTCACTTCTGTTTAAAGTTACCCTTATGTAATTAATATTATTCATGTTACACACTATTTTACCAACCTTCCAAGTAGGGACTAACTTTAAACCAATATTTTCAGCTTGACAAATAACCTTAAGCCGCTATATCCTCTCCTTATGAGTAACCTTAAGGTGACAACAGAGACAAAAAAAGACTGACAGATGAGACATAACCAAACAGTTACCGAGACGGCCAAAAAAAACAGGTGGGAGCTTCTGAAGCGCCGCCGGAAAATGCTGCTTGCCTGGCACCAGATCACCATGACCCAGATCGCCAAGGAAATGAACCTCTCCCCCGAGACGATCAAGACCGTCGTCAATCTCTATCCCGAGAGAACATCCCGCAGAGTCCAGGACTATATTGCCCGCCGCCTCAAAGTTCCGTACGAGCGGCTCTGGGGGTTTCGCGATCAGCATGATCACCATAAGGGCCATTATAACAAGGGGAAAAAGGCTTGTAAATGAC